>Ga0182014_10000594_pt1 | contig 48420 bp, 46 predicted proteins | sample 612S2DmetaG_FD_120489 | JGI IMG/M metagenome (GOLD analysis project Ga0182014, IMG submission 120489) | Permafrost microbial communities from Stordalen Mire, Sweden - 612S2D metaG | ecosystem: Environmental > Terrestrial > Soil > Wetlands > Permafrost | place: Sweden: Stordalen | collected... | reverse complement strand
AGTTCAGGAAACTGCTGGTGAAGATGAGTGACCTTCGGCGCATCGTTGTAAACGATGTACGGATTGTCGGGATGATGCACGGCGTAGTCCTGGTGGTAAGCCTCGGCCGGATAGAAGGCCTTCAACGGAACCACTTGAGTGACGATCGGACGCGGAAAAACGTGGGCCTTCTCAAGTTGCGCGATATAAGCATCGGCTATCTTCTTTTGGTCGTCGCTGTTGTAAAAAATGACGGAGCGATACTGACTGCCGGTGTCGGGACCTTGCCGGTTCAACTGAGTGGGATCGTGCGCGACCGAGAAAAACACTCGGAGAATCTGGCCGTAAGTAATCTGAGAAGGGTCGTAGGTAATCCTCACAGATTCTGCGTGGCCGGTGTCGCCGGTGCTAACCAGTTCGTATTGAGCTGTGCTGGCCGAGCCTCCGGAGTATCCCGAAGTCGCGTTGATCACACCTTTGACGTGCTGGAAGACGGCCTGAATGCCCCAAAAACAACCCCCCGCGACAACCGCGGTTTGCTCTCCTTTGCTCGATGCAATGGGTGCGTCCACAGCCGGGCTCGGGACGGCGGCGATTGCGTTGTCGCCCGCGTTGCAGGCAATCGCCACGGCAAAGGTCACTATGAAAAGGGCAGCAACCATGCGTGAAAAGCTAGTCATATAGGTCCTCCAAGAGCGGGGTCTTTAACCCGTGGCTTGTTAGAGTCGCAAAACGATCAAAAGTTACAAGCATTCTTGAGTGTCACCTAACGGCGGTGGCAACTTTCGTCCGGCTCGAGCATCCACTAGGTCAGACGAAATGAACTCTGGTGACGTTATGAAAATTCAGCTTGTTTGTGCAATCGCTCTTTCCTTGCTCGCCGCGGGGATGTGGAAACGTGACTCCGTGCCGGCCTCAGACACTCGCATCCCCGTGCTGGTTGAGCTGTTCACCTCGGAGGGATGTTCCAGTTGCCCTCCTGCAGATGCGTTCCTGCAGAAATTGGATCGGCAACCGGTGGCTGGAGAAGCGATGATTGTGCTTAGCGAGCATGTCGACTATTGGAACCACGTCGGCTGGAGGGATCCGTATTCCGCGCGCTTCTACAGCGACCGGCAGAGCACTTACGCCAAGCGTCTGGGCCTGGACAGCGTCTACACGCCTCAAATGGTTGTCGACGGCACCAGCGAGTTTGTCGGCAGCGATGAGGCTCTCGCCGGACGGGCTTTTGTCAAAGCGTTGCAAAGCCCCAAGGTTGCTGTGCGGTTGTCGGCTGTTTCCGTAGGCGCCGCGGATGTCTTACACGCTCACTTAGAGGCAGGCGCGCTGCCGACATCTTTCGGCTTGGGCGAGGCGGACGTCTACGTTGCCGTCGCTTTGAACCGCGCCGAATCGCGAGTCTCTCATGGCGAGAACGCTGGACGCACATTGGCGCATACGGCTGTGGCCAGAAGCATTGTGAAAGTGGGAACGTTCCGGCAGGGGCAAGCCTTTGCTCAGGATATTCAAATGAAAGTGGAACCCGGATTAGATACCGGAAACCTGCGGCTCGTCGCATTCGTGCAGGAACCCGGCCAGGGTCGGGTGATTGGAGCGGCTGCGCAAACCGTTGGCGGCTCCATGGCCAAAGCGAATTGAGATGGCATAGCCACAACAGTCAGTCGCAGCGACTCCGGCAGAGCTGACCAGTTCTGTAACTTTGCGTTTGCATGCGCATCTTATCGCCGGGTCGACGCGTGCGACCCCAAATTCAAACAAGCTTAAGGAGAGGTTCATGAAAAAGTTGATTTGCCGGCTGATGGTATTGTGTTTTCTAAGCGCGTCCCTGGCGGCGTTCGCACAGTCTGGCGGCGACACTATGAAGCAGGACAGCATGAAGCAGGACAGCATGAAGAACGACGACATGGCGAAGGACAAAAAGGCCAGCAAGACGAAGAAGACCAAGGCCAAGAAAAGCGACATGAAAAAAGACGACAGCATGAAGCACGACGACACGATGAAGCACGACGACAGCATGAAGCAGAACTGAACCAGCCCGGCCCGTTTCAGATGTGACTTCGGGTAGCCGCTGCGTGGCTCAACCGCTCGGAGCCGGCTACCCGAAGAATTACCGGCGCAAATCGGATAAACGCCTGGTTTCGCCAACCATCCTGCCGTACGATATCTCTGTGAGCGAATGGACAGCCAAAAAGGCCGCGATCCTCGGAGTGGTATTGAGCGGAACATCTGTCGCCTTCCTTTTTGCAACCGCAGTCGCAATGAGTTGGCAGCATGGGCCAGGGGGCCAGAAGGATTGGGGAATGGTGTTTGGCGTCGCGTTCGGTGTTCCGTTCGTGTGTTGCGGTGTGGCTGCCCTTCTCAGCTTTTTGGTTAGTGTGTCACTCATAACGTACAGACGATTTTTCGGATTGCGGCAGGTTTCGCCCGTCACTCTGACGGCCGTCTCCGAACCATCCCGCCAAAAAGTAGCACACCCAGCTATGATCACGTTCGCTAGTTTCGCGGTGCTGATCGTATCTGCGAAGTTCGGGACTGCTGCCGTGTTCCTGGTCGGCATTCCTGCGATGCTTGTTGCGTCCGCCGTCGCAGGCGGTGCGCGGAGCCCAACGAAGATTCCACTCAGAGATGCCATACTCTACGTCGGTATATCCGTTGCAATCGTCGTCGGAATTGTCGTTTACGTGATGTACCACCATTGAACAAACGACGTCTTTACCCTGTTACTGCTATGCAGGTACCACGAACTTGATAACCGTGCTTGTTCATCCCGGCTCGTAAGCAGTGGTTGGTGAAAATCTCGATTACACTCAAAATCCCCCCGATCGAATACCAATCTGTGTCCGATACGTAGAAACTCGTCAACGCCGTCCGTAAGGTCGAGTCCAAGCTATTACAAGTCTTTTATTTTGCTCTTGGCTTCTCGGAGCTAGCAAAAGCTTCATCGTTATCATCATCCGCGTCCAGGCCCGCGTTTTCGCTGAGGTACTTCCTCATACATCGCACGCAAGGCGCGTAACCCTCTCGCAGCGCCTCGCTCGCCGGAATTGTCCGCAATGCTTTGTCGTGAATAAACCGGCACCCCGCCGCATGAAACGTTTTCCCATCTTCCGAAACCACCACCATCAGGTCGGCAGGAACGCCGGTCGCGGGTTGTGCAAGTTGTGAACGAAACGGGGGGCGCACGAAACTGGACGAGTCGGCTATCTCGAAGCTTCCGACAACCAAAACCGCCGCCGCCGCTGCTACCATCCAACCAAACGCCGTTGCTCTCTGCCGCGGCATATTCTCTTCCAGCCGCCGGTGCAGACGCCGGCTGAATCCTGGAGGTGGTTCAAACATACGCTCCTCCCCATAAAGGCCGATCAGGTTGCGCGTGCCATCGAGCACCGCGCTGCATTTCTGACAACCGCGAAAGTGCTCTTCCATGGCGGCACGCAGGTCAGGGCTGACTTCGCCGTCGAGATAATTAGAAATCTCAGACCACACCTGTTCGCACATCATCACCATGGTTTGGTCCCCTTTGCAAATGACAACTTACTGCTCCAGTTGCCGCCGAGTCCCGGCGCCAGCAGATCGCGCAGCATGAGCCGTGCCCGCAGTAGCCGCGTCTTGACGGATGCGGTCGAAATCTCCAGCGCCCTGGCGGTTTCCTCAATGCTCATGTGCTGGATGTCCCGCAGTACAAACACTTCGCGGTATTTCTCTCCGAGCGACGCCAGCGCCTCCACCAGTTTCTGCCGGACCTCACTCCGTTCCAGAGTTTCCGACGGAATCTCGCGCCAGTCGGCGAAGTCGCGAGGGGTATAGTTGCCGGCCTCGTCCTGGAGGTCAACCATGGGCTGCATAATTCCGGCATGCTCCTTGCGCTTTCGCATGCGCGCCTCGTTCACCGTGATCTGGATCAGCCAGGTGCTGAATCGCGCCTCTCCCCGGAATTGACGGATGTGTTTGAAAGCTTTCAGAACCGCCTCTTGGGCCACATCTTCGGCGTCCGCTTCGTTGCGCACAATTGCGAATGCGGCGGAGTACACACGCCGTTCATAGGGTTGTATCAGCTGATAAAAGAGCGAAGATTCGCCGTCCCGGATACGCCGGATCAGCATTTCTTCATTGAGTCTGTCGGCTGGATTCTCCAGCGAAGTCGTCTCTCCCGGCATCAATCCCCACCGCAAGCTGAAATCACGAGAGTCTGAAACGGCAACTATTTCGGCAAGTATTCCGGATCTTTTTTCCAACCTGTCAGCATGGAGACGAAGTTATTCCATCCATGCAGGACGACCATCACCAGGTGGCCGAACACGAAGGCGAGGATTGCCCACATGATCAAGAAATGCCACACCCGCGCCCAGTGAAAACCGCCCATCATCCAAGCCAGCCACGAAAGCTGCACCGGTTTCCATACCGCGAAACCGGTCAACACCGACAGCACGCCCAGTCCGATTGCGGATGTGTAGGCATGCTTCTGCAGCGGATTGTAGGCTTCCCTCACCGGCGGTTTGGGGCCGAAGAGGAAGTAATGGCGCACCATCGGCCACACTCCAGGCACGTCGCGCGATACGAACAGAACCTGTTTATAGTTGCCGCTGAAAACCTGATAGCCGACGTACACCAGCCCGGTTGCCAGATAAATCCACATGAAAGTGAGGTGCCACTGCAGCGCGCCTCCCAGCCAGCCGCCGATGGCGAACGCCTTCGGCCAGTTGAGCAAATCCTTCTGCGGAATCTTGGCCCCAAAGCTGGGAAAAGCACGGAAGATTTGCAGTCCGCTGCCTGCCATCACGAACAGCGACACAGCATTCACCCAGTGGCAAAGACGAACCACAAACGGATGCTCGTACACTGCCTCGGTTACTTCGCCGGTCTTCGCGTCCTCAATTGCAATCGCTTGCGTCGACATGCACCCTCCTCCGCGGAGCTATAGCCCGTAAAACTCCGAATAGCCTTGATCCTCCCAGTACCCTGCGCGTTCAAGCACATTCGTCACTTTCAGATCAGTCAAATACTTAGCCTGCTTGTAACCGATTTTCGTAGGAATGTTCAGCCGCAAGGGTGCGCCATGCTCTCGGGTCAGCGGTTGGCCGTACATCTCGTAACACAACAGCGTCTGAGGATGCAGGGCCGTGGCCATGTCGAGTGACTCGTAATAATCGTCGGCGCATTCGACAGTCACGAAACGTGCGGTAGTATCGGCGCCAATCATGATGAGAAAATCGGAGAGGCGCACGCCGCCAAAGTTGCCGATTACGTCCCAACCCTCCACACAAACGTGTCGGGTGTTCTGAGTGACCTTGGGCAGCGCTTGAATCTGCGCCAGTTTATAATCACCCGGTTCCCGCACGGCGCCTGCGACAGTGAGGGTCCATATATCGAAATCCACCTCGGGGTCGTCGACATCGTAGCTGTTAAGCGGGAATTTACTGAAGGGAGTAAGGTCCGAGTCGGCAAACGTAGGCGCCAGATGTCCGGAGCGGAAAAGCCTTGCCGAAGCCCAGTCGCTGAAACCTAGCCCGGCCCGGAGTAACGGTCTCTGCAACGCCGGGATCGCAAATGCGCCCAGCGCGAGCACCGGCGTCAGCTTCAACAGCTCCCGCCGGCTCATGCGCTTGAATTTTCGGTCGTCGGTTCGAGAGGTCATGACGGCTCCTTTAGCTCAGCACCGCGAAAATGAGATTCGCCAATCCAGGAAAGGTTACGACCCAAGCCGCGCCATTCCTTTCGCGGGCAACGGTCGTACGAGAAATCTCATCCGGACACAATATCGAGGAGGAACATTCCTTGCAAATGACTTCCGGACGGGTGATACGTCCAAGCCCGCAGCACTACTTGGGCGGCGTATGCTCAAAAGGGAGCTTGGTGTATCGTGCCTTCTCAATCTCGATCACGAGCGCCACTCTTCCCTCGGGGCTGCGAAACGGGAACGGCTTGCCAGTGTACTTGTGCGAGATGGGGTCCATATACTTGAAATCGCCATCAGGACGGCGCTCAACCACGCGGCCACGAAGCTGGGCCTCCTCATACGGATTGTGGAAATCGACGATGGAGAGCGCGACCCGCGGATCGCGTTGTGTGTTCTTCGCTTTGAGTGAGCCTTCCCCGGTACAGATCAGGATGTGGTCACCTTCACGGCCCACCCAAACGGGTACACTCTGCGGTGAGCCGTCAGGCATGAGGGTGGCGAGGTGGGCGAAGTTGGAGCCATCGAGCAAAGCTCTGATTTCAGTGGAAAGGGGAATCGCCATGATGATCGTCCTTAATGCGAAATAATGAACAAATGTATCACTTCAATTGGTGCTGGCATTGGAACCGGTAAACGGAGCCTTGGCGCTTCACAGCCTTGGCATCCCGGCAGTATAGTCCTGACGAGGCAGGGCAGAGGTACAATTCAGACTGAGAAATTAAAATCAAAGGAGAGCCGTAATGACTCAAAAGGTTATCGAGATAGTCGGAACTTCCAAACAGAGCTTTGCGAAGGCGGCGGAAAACGCAGTGGAAGAAGCCGCAAAGACGGTCCGAGGCATGCGGTGGGCGCGAGTGGCGGAATTAGAAATGGAACTGGACGGCAAGAAGGTAGTCCAGTACCGGGCCACAACCAAGATTTACTTCGATATTGAAAAGTAACGCATCCGTGCTCGAAGTATAACGTCTGGGTGGTGATGGAGCCTTCGCAGGCTGCGGCAGGGAAGGTGATGGACCTGTTTCCGTCACCGACCTGTCCCGCTCAGGCAGAATATATCGACACGACCTCGCCGAATTCCCATGTTATGATTCGGTTTTGACCGAGTGAGCGGGAGTAGTTCAGCGGTAGAACGCCAGCTTCCCAAGCTGGATGTCGCCGGTTCGATCCCGGTCTCCCGCTCCATCTTTTTAGACACTGAGAAAAACCGCCGCGCGATGCTGGCTTACTCAGCTGGCCGAATATTTCACGTGCGACTTGTCTTTGTGGGAAGGGATAACCTCCACTGCGGGTCTCAATACCGGCACAATGTAACTGGCGAAGCCGATGCCGACTAGAATGGTCCCGAACGATCTTTCCGGCGTGAACGTCCGAACCACCGATTTCCCAATCTCGAGTTTGTAGAACCTGGTTTCATAACGCCGCGCGAAAACCTGCTGCATCGCTTCCCGTAGATTGCCTTCCGCTTCTCCGACCGATCCCTTGCCGGCATACTCGCACGCAAAACCACCCAGGTAAGAGCCATCTGAATTGCGATAGACCCTGGCCAAAAGGAGACCGGCCGTGATCCGTGTTCCAGGCTTATCTGTATGCTGAACAGCCATGATCCCCTCGAGCACAGACCCATGGTGAATGTCAGGCAGGTGCGAGAGTTCAACCATTTCGGGCGGCAGCACGGAGGTGTAAAGCATCACGTTGTAGTTCTCGATGCCGGCCATGTGCAGGGCCGCGTCATACGATCCGACCTCGATTCCGACATCGCTCTCTCCCCAGCCGATCGTCCAGAAATATTCCTTGGGAATCCGGCAGCCAATTTCGGAGTAGCGAGTAGGAGGTTGCTTCGACATTTTGAGAACCCGGCGGAGCTTAACGCGCTTCCGGTTAGATGTCAATGAAGCTCCTGACAGGGAGTTCCTGACAAGCGCGCCGGCCAAGATCATGTTTCCTGGTTGCCGACCACTCGGGGGCGACGTTCTTAACAACGATTCAGTGCGAGTTGTCTCTTTACCAATCGAACCGCGTAGGTGGCGCTTGCTATGCTAGGCAGCAGGAATGGTCTCCGCTACAGAGCTGCCAGCATGCGAAAGACGCTGGAAGAAAGCGAAGCTTTTCGCGGTCCGACGCCAGACACTACCGAAACTGCTACCTTGAGTACGCCGGATCCTTTGATGTGCGCCGGCTTGCGGGCGAGCGAGGAGCGGAAGGCTCTGGAGTCCTTCCGCTGCTTAAACTCCACGGCGGACGCGGCACATAGCGGCTCATCGCCCACTGAACGGGTTCAGGCCTCGACCCATTCACCAGCGGTCCGCCCGCAGAAGCCGGGCTCGCAACTGCGTGACCGGCCTTGGCGGCGATGTTCGACGTTATCAAGCTCTGCGCGGTCCGAGGCTCGTAGGGCCGCGTGGGCGTGACCACGGAGTCGAAGGGTATTGCCGGAGAAGGTTTGGTCGCCGCTTTCTCCCAAACGCCATCCTCTGGACCTTGTATCTTGTGACGCGCTTGGGTCTGCTTATCCCGATCGATCGCGCTCTGCGCATCGCTGGTCTGGCTTTCTGACTTATGAAGCGATGCTGTTTGCGGTCCTCCAATCTCCGGTAACGCTGCCGCCGGATCCGTTCTGCTGACTCCTGCGGGCGCGACCGTCGCCGATCGGACGGCGCTGCTCGCAGACTCATCCCCGCTGCGCCCAGGTATGCTTGTGCCGACGACGTGCCCAGCGCGGGAAACGCCGGAAGCTGGAGCGAAGTCTTCGTCCGCAGGAACCGGGACATGCGATTCAGCGTTGCTTGAACTTGCGCGCTTCAAGCTTGCGTTTTCGGACGAAGCGGAGAACCGAGTTCGCGAAGCTGCTTTCACGTAACGAAAGAAACGCGGCCATCCACGCGCCTGCCAATAAGGCGAATCATAGAATTCGACGCCACGCCCCGAACGCATTGCACTGAAGAACGAATGCTGCACCGGACTAATCACGATTCCGACATGTCCGCGCCAAACCACCAAATCACCCGGTTGTGGATGTAGGACCCGCCGAAACTCTTTGATCCCTCGGTAAAGCTCGGATGAGTTCGAGTAGGAGTAAGTAAAGCCGGCCCTTTCATAGATTGTGTGTACCAGGTTCGAGCAGTCGGCGTTGGAATCCGTGGGCCTACGGGATTCGAGCGCGGCTCCAATGATCGCGAGCCCCTGGTCTGAGTTCACCAGCCCGGCGTCGGATTCGCGAACTGTTCCGTGAACCGTCCTTGAACTTCCGGCGTTTGGTTGCGCTGCCAAGCTGCCCGAAGCTACCACCCACAGCACAAGAAGGAACCCTACCCTTTGGCAACGCCGGGAGTGGATTTTGGGCGCCATGAAAGCTAAGGGTTAGTTCGCCATACAGACTTGAACCCTCGCGGAACCGAATAGTCTCGCCGCAACATGCAGAATCACGCACTGCCGATCCGAGGACACTGGAGTGATCTTGCCCCCATTTTCCATGTACTGAAACCATCCGTCCGCAGAGGCTGGGGAATATATTGCTCACATCGAGACCTGCATTCTTGGAGGCCATGCCGGCTTGGAACCGGTTATCGCAAGGCCAAGCGCATCGCTTTCCCTTGACGCTCAAAGTTGATCTGCAAGGTGGTCGGGTGGTCCTTGGCGAAGCTCCCCAGGATGCTCGCTGACTGTTCGTATTTCTCGGGCGCGGAACGCACACGGACGAGGAGACGATGCTGGCCAGCGGCTACCTGGACGGTTTCAGTTTCTCGGACGTCGGTTCGAAATGGATTCCAGTGCTTCTTGGTCTGACCACGTAATGGATGATCATAAGCCAACTTATCGTCGATCCACAGCGAAAGATCTGCCGCCGAGAAACGATGCTCAATGCGTATGTCCAAGGTGGAATCTGCAACCACGTTAGAAACCGTCCGGGAATCCGAAATTTTTGCAGCACGGTGTTCCACGGGCGCACTCACTGCCGGGGCCGGTTCGGTGCTCGCGCCGACAGCCACCTTAGAAGGCGTCTTGGAAGCGTACACCTTTCCCGCATTGTAGTGTTTGCCTAGGGGCACACTCACTGCCGGAGCCGGTTCTGCGCTCGCACCGACAGCCGCTTTAGAAGGCGTCTTGGAATCGGACACCTTTCCAGCATTGTAGTCGATGCCCAGGGGCGCACTCACTGCCGGAGCCGGTTCTCCGCTCGTGCCGATAGCCACCGGTGGCCCGACCTGATTTGAACCTCGCGATGGCTGGTCGTGGTGATGAAAAGCAAACAGGCTCAGAATAACCATCACAACCGAGAATACGAGCCCTATGCGCACGACTGGCATGCGCCACCGGGACGAGGCTTGTAGGGAGATGAAGGAGAATATTTTTCTCGCCGCTTGAGCTGGCGTCTTAAGAAGATCAAGCCATGCAAGGCTCGCCGAAAATTTTTTTGTCGTGGCATCGCTGGCTGATCGAGCGATGGTCTCTCCCCCTGGTGAGAGCAAGGATGCACCGTTGGCAGCTTTTGATTTTGCTTCTCCTCGCTCTCTCAGTTCACGCAAATCGAGGGCAAATTCCAATCCACGCTGGTACCGTTCCGCAGGATCTTTGGCCATGGCACGCGCGATTATGGCATCCAGCTCAGGAGGAAAGCCGGGATCAAACGCGCTTGCCCGAAGGGGATCGCGATTGGCTATCTTGAAGCAAACCGTGGTTGCGCTGTTGCCTTGAAAAGGTCCGAAGCCGGTAACCATACTGTAGAGAATCGCACCTAGGGAAAACAGGTCGGAGCGCCCGTCTACCTGCTCACCCTCCAACTGCTCCGGCGACATATAAGCCGGTGTGCCGAGCGCCCTGCCGGGGAGCGTCAGGTGCGCCAGGTTCAGTTTCGCAATACCAAAATCCGCGATCTTGGCATGCCCTTCGGCCGTCACCAAAATGTTGGCGGGTTTCATGTCACGATGGACTACGCCTTGGGCGTGGGCGTGATCCAGTGCTTCCGCCAATTCCTCAGTCAACCGAAGGGCAGTGCCGAGTGGCAGCCGCTTGTTCTTGTCCGACAGCAACCGGTCGAGAGATTGACCCGCAACGTACTCCATGACTATGTAGGCAGTATGGCTCTCCGGGTCCTCCCCCGTATCGAAGATGGTGACGATGCCGGGATGCAACAAACGACCGGCGGCCTGCGCCTCATGGAAAAATCGTTCTCGATATTCGCGCTCCTCCTCGGGGTTCAGGCCGGCGAGCGAGATGGTTTTGACCGCTACAAACCGATCGATCTTCGGATCACGACTCTTGTAGACTACTCCCATCGCTCCGCGACCAAGCTCAGCGATGATCTCGTATCGGCCGAAACGTTTACCCCACCGAGTTTCCATTTGGCTCACAGATTCTTGTTCCAGCAGAACACACCTTGTCCTAGTGTAGAGTCTGCCTCCCGCATGGAGAGGGTTTGCCACAGACTCAACGGTTACCGTGGTAATCGTTTTTCCCAACCGATGAAGCGCGCTCTCGGCTTCGGTGCGACCACCGTACCGTACCTATAACCGCCGCCGTGGACGATTTCGTCCCACAGGGACCGTTATCAGAAAGATGATTCCGGTATGTTGGTCAACCGTCCAGAATCGTCCGCGACCCGATCCCTGCAATCACGAGTGCGAAAGCGGGGTGGGGAATAAGATACAATTCCGCAGCCGCCGCATGCATTCAGTGCGGGACCTCTTAATATTTAAGGAGTAGCCGCTTGATATCACGTCGCCGTTTTCTTGAACAGGCAAGTCTGGTGGCAGGTTCCGCGGTTCTCGCGAACTCCGTACTCTCGAATGTCAGCGCGGCTATTGACGACATGCCGATTCCCGAGCCAAAGATGCTCGCCCGAGCAAAAGCTCTTCTGGAGAAGGCTCCGCTCATCGATACGCACAACGATCTGCCATCCATGCTGCTCGAAACCAAGGCAGGCGACCTGACATCGTTCGATATGGGCAAGATTCAGCCGACGCTTTGCGCTGACATTCCCCGCTTGCGCGAGGGATGCGTAGGGGCACAGTACTGGTCGATCTTCGTTGAATCGGCCACGCAGCGGACGCACACATCGTTGCATGAAGCGCTCCGCGAGTTTGATGTGGCCCTGCGTTTCATCCGCAGCCGTCCGGAGATGGAACAAGCGCGGACGGCAGACGACATCGACCGCATCCACCGGTCGGGACGTATTGCTTGTCTGCTGGGAGTAGAAGGCGGCCACATGATCGAGAACTCCCCAGCCCCGCTGCGCATTTTTCACGAATTAGGCGCGAGTTACATGACCCTGACCCACTGGGACAACATTGACTGGGCCGACTCTGCAACCGATCGTCCGGAACACTACGGTCTGACCGAGTTTGGAGAGCGCGTGGTGAAGGAGATGAACCGCTTGGGCATGTTTGCGGATATCTCGCATGTCAGTGCAGACACCATGCGAGACACGCTGCGGGTAAGCCGCGCCCCCGTGATCTTCTCGCATTCGAATGCCTTCTCGATTGATCCCCATCCGCGCTGCGTTCCCGACGATGTGCTGCGGCTGATGCCAGCCAATGGCGGCGTAGTTCACGTGAATTTCATCGCGGCGTTTGTGTCACCCAAGAACCCTGAATGGCAAGCGAAGCGCACAGCAGCCATCAAAGATCTGCACGCTCGTCTCGATACCGACAACGCGATTGCGAAAGCGATCGCCGATTGGGATAAGGCCAACATAATGCCGCGCGGCACCATTTCGGACGTTGCCGACCACATTGACCATATCCGCAAAGTCGCGGGCATCGACCACATAGGCATTGGCGCCGATTTTTATGAAGCTGCTCCGGATTCGATGGTGTCTGGCCTGGAGAATGTCACTCGCTATCCCCACCTTTTTGCCGAACTTCTGAGGCGTGGATATTCCGATGACGATGTGCTCAAGATCGCTGGACGAAACCATCTCCGCGCCATGCGTCAGATGGAAAAGGTGGCTGCAGAACTACAAAAATCGGAGACTCCTCTCATCACGGAGGGATTGACGCGCGAGTGGCGCGCTTAGCTTGCTTGACACCTTCGGATCTGTTCCGGCAGCGCATTTTGCTCATAAAGCCAGGCTCATGGTTGGGTAATTATCGCTGGCTGAACGGCGGGAGGGCGAAGAAGTTAACGGTGTCCTAGGTCATACACCACCGCGAACGATGATGCGCCAATGTTGAGCATAGGCACAATTCGCTCGAGTTGATGGTGTCCGGTTTTGTGGAGCAAGTAGCTGAGGCCGATGACTCCCGCGGTCTCGCCCGCGAAATTAGCCGCCAATGCTGCCGTGCTGCCACTGAAAACGCGAGTCACGGGATTCAGTTCTTTCCCACCACTTTGCAGGTTGGCGCGAGTGACGGCGAAGTCCGCAGCGCTCAGAGCGGCGACCGCCGCGAACAGAGCCCGATTCTCATTGTCCCAAAACTTGTGGCGACTGGGTGCTTCGGGCAGGAATTGGTCAGCGCCGGGCGAAACCACGACCGGCGAAACCATAATCGGTGAAACGCCGCCCGGTGAAGTCGCCATCGCGGTAGGACTTGCCGGACCCAGATTATCGGCGCTAAAGTTAACCGGGCCATCGTTAAGCTTAGCTATAGATATGCCTTGGCCAAACGCGGTCCCACTAAGGAGCGCGAATATAATCAGACGCTTTGTCTTCCATGAACAGATTGCGGATAAGAGGCTTTTGCTCATAATTGCAGATCGTCGCTATGCTGTCTTCGATTTCCCTGCTACACACCGCAATTGCGCAGCCCATGGCTAAGTTCCCCAGTTGACGATTTCTGCCAAGAATTCAATCATTTAGAGGTGGAGTGGGGAATCGGCGCCGGACACATATGCAAACTCTTGCATATAGAAGTCATTTTGCCTACAGTGTCATTGACCGACTGTCTTTGCGCTGGACTGAGTTTCGCAGGGTTAAAGGTGGGGCGATCTTTGCGGATACGCTAACGTGGGCACGAAAGGACTTATTGATGAGGTCTTTGTTGAAATCCAAAAACGCGTCGAGAATCGTTGGGGGAGGGTTTGCCGTGGCGATTGCGTGGATTTGCTTTCAGCTTGGCACCCATGGTGACACAGGAATACTGCGCGCATTAGCGAATGACAGGCAATCCTTCAGAAACACGCAAGGTTCTTCCGATGTGAAACAGGCCAAGGGCAATGCGTCATCCGTGCGCCAACACAGCGTCACTCTGTCGTGGAAAGCCAGTACTTCTGCAGTCGCTGGCTACAACGTGTATCGCCGCGGCACCTCGGGCCTCATCAAACTCAATTCGCTGCCGGTGACTGGAACCAGCTACCTTGACAGCACTGTGCAGGCGGGACAGACCTACTATTACATGACCCGAGCCGTCAGTTCGAAGGGAACCGAGAGTACGCCGTCGACCGAAGTACGAGTCGACGTCCCTTCGCCGTAGATTTCTCCCGGCCAGGTGCGCCACCATTTTATTTTGATTGGGGCTCGTGCATGGCACGGGCCTCGGAATATCCCCGAGGAATCCACACAATTACGGAGTTGTGGCCTGCTGGTTAGAGCAGACGCTCGTCTGGCCGCTGGCATCCGCTGCGGCCCCCTTCCGCATCGTCTACGGCGGAGGAATCACAGCCTGTGACTGATTGGAGTAGACGCTCTCTTCGTTATCCGAATTGACCGCCGTAGTGGCGTAGTAATAGGTGGTCCCGTCAACGACAGTCGTGTCCGAATAGATGGTGCTTGCGTCCAGAACTGGATTAATTTTCGAATAGGGTCCGCCCGGCTTTGTGCCACGATAGATGTTGTAGCCGATTACGCCCTGCGAAGAACTCGCAGTCCAGGAAAGATTGACGTAGTGCTGCGGGGGAGGTGTGCCGTTGCCGGTAAAGGATTCGATCGTCGGAGAATTGGAAGCGTTGCTAGCGAATGATATGTTGCCGGACGCCCCGCCTGTTCCTGCAGGCGTGAACGTTATCGTAAACTGCACGTGTTGGCCAGCCGGAATCACAATCGGGAAGGACAAGCCGCTTAGTCCAAAGGCTGAGCCGGTCACCGGACCTGACGATACCGTTACGCTCGCACCGCTGGCGGTAAGTGTTCCCGTCTGTTGCGAGTTGGTTCCCACGGCCACATTGCCGAAGTCGATATTTGTGGGAGTCACGGCCAACTGCCCCTGGGCCGCAAGTGTCCCTGTACCGGTTGTTGGTATGCTCAGGTTCGGGTTCGATGCATCCGAAACGATCGAAACACTGCCCGCGTCATTTCCGGAGGAGGGCGGAGTAAAAGTGACGGTGAAAGTGTAATGCTCTCCGGGTGTGAGGACCAACGGAGGGTTCAACCCGCTCATACTGAGCCCGGTCCCCGCGGCCGCAGCATGCGAGACGGTGACGTTCACTCCGCCGGAGTTGGTCAGAGTTTCGGAGAGTTGCTGGTCGTTGCCGACCTGAACATTCCCAAAGCTGAGGCTCGATGGGCTCGGGGTGAGGGCGCCCTGCGCCAGGCCGTTTCCGGATAACGAAAGGTTGAGGGTCGAGTTGGAAGCGTTGCTGATGATCGCCAGGTTCCCGTTGTTGTTGCCGGCGGAAGTCGGCGTAAAGATCACGCTGAAGGGTTGGCTCTTACCGGCTGGCAGAGTCAGTGGCAAGCTCAATCCGCTCACGCTGAACCCTGTCCCCGGGTTTGCCTGAGTGATGGTGACACTGGAGCCACCGGAGTTGGTCAGAGCTTCAGGCAGGGACTGGTTATTGCCCACCTGAACACTTCCGAAGTTAAGGCTCGGAGGATCTACGGTAAGGGCGCCAGCGGTTTGCCCGGTACCGGAGAGAGCGACGTTGACCGTAGGAGTCGAGCCCGTGTTCGCGATGGCCAGGTTCCCGTTGATCGTGCCCGCAGATTGTGGAGTAAAAGTGACGGTAATGGGTTGGCTCTTACCGGCCGCCAGAATCAAGGGCAAGCCCAACCCGCTAACGCTGTAACCGGTCCCGGTGACGGGCGCCTGGGTCACCGTCAGACTGGATCCGCCGGTATTGGTCAGAGTGGCAACTGAGTTCTGGTTGTTCCCAACTTCTACGAGGCCAAAACTAACACTGGCCGGCGTGACCGTAAGTTGGCCCGAAGTCGGCGTAACGGTTCCTTTACTGCCACTGCTGCCGCTGCTCCCACTGCTCAGTCCCTGACACCCCAGCATTGAAGCGAGGGCGAGAAGAACAATCAGCGCATTCCAGCGAAAGGGAAACTGTTTCATAGTAACCAGGAAAACGTGTTACCCTCCGACATCTGCTTTTCAACTGCGAAGACGTAGTCTGAACTCTGGACGGCGGGTTGGATAGGTTGCGGAAGGACCAGTTGCGAGCGGCAAAGGGTCGTATCGCAGACTGGCCAACTTCACCCGAACACATCACAATCGGTAACCGCGCCGCTCACACGCAAGAGAGTAACCTGATCCCCCTTGAACCCTTTCCCAAAAGACCTTGAACGATAACATATCCGGCGCATGTTCTCTCGGGCGGCGTACCTTCGTGCTCTTTTGCCGCGGGCGAAACCGCGATTAGCATCGGGGCCTGATCTGTGAAGTAACCGGCGCCATGGAAAAACCCAACTACCTTGTACAGTCATCTCCTTCGAAAGAACGCAAGCATCGCCGCTTCTGCTTGCGATATCCGGTTCGCCTCAAGGTTCACTTCTCTGACTTGATGGTTGAGTTTGAAGGTGTGAGCGCTAACATCAGTATCTGCGGCCTGCTGCTGGAAACACTTTCCCTAATCCCGCAGCACACTCCAGTGAGTTTCGTGGTGACGGTTGAGGGTCGCGGGCTTGGTCGTCCCATTCAGTTCGTGGGCGAGGGTACGGTGGTGCGGGTTGATCCGAAGCCAGTAGAGGAAGGATTCGCGATCGCGGTCGAATGTCAATGGCCGATCACGCAGATCGATGCTGATCTGGCGCCCACTGGAAGTTGAGAAATCAGTCCGTTTACCGCTCTGCTTGCACGCTGCTTTCAACCGAAGTGGCCGCGATAACCCGAACGTCCTGGGTCGCACATCAGCGTTTTGCCTGTATCCGCTTCATTCGCAGATGTTTGACCGATGGTTGCAAGGGCTTGCGACAGTTGCAAGAATTATCAGTCTTGACCGGGCTTGGGCCGCGGGTTACATTACGGAGAGTGATTTACGGATTAGGTGAGCAGGCCCCCTCCTGATGGACACCGACACCCGGTAATTTCCCCCCAAGAATACGGATTCACAAACTCCCCAGGCTAGAGAGATTCGTGGAGAAAACATGATCAATTCAACCCAGAAATGGTGGGGTGTGGCTGCAGTCGCACTCTTTTTGTGCCTTGCGCCCTGCGCTTTTGCCGATAGCGGCAACTTGACTCTGACAGGCGCGGGCAACAACGTTATGGATGGGGTGTACGTCGGGCCCTACTCCGCCACGGTCAACGGTGTCGCCAACACCACTGTCATATGCGATGACTTCGCGGATGAGAGCGTCATTGGCCACTCGTGGGCTTACACTGCCAACAACTTTTCAACTCTTGGCAACGCGCTGTGGGGGAACCAGTTGCAGAATTACGAGTCAGCAGCTTGGTTGACCCTCCAGATGCTCGCCATAAATGGCAACCCGAACAACAACACCCAGGTGGGCTACCTTTCGTTTGCCATCTGGTCGTTGTTTGACAAAGCTGCCCTCAATGGATTGACTGCGGCTCAACTTGCCGGCGTAAATAGCTGGCTGGCCAAGATTCCGCAAAATCTGACGCCAGGCGAATTCGCTAACATCATCATATTGACGCCGCAGAACTGCACTCCAGGCACCTGCCTAGGGCAGGAGTTCTTTGAGGTAATGCCTGAAGGCGGTTCCGCTGCGATGTATCTGCTCTTCGCCGGGCTGGCGTGCTTCGGAGCTATGCTGTTACGGCCTCGGGGATATGGTCGTGCGGCAGATTCCGGGACCATTTAACTGGCGGTCCGCAGTAGAGTGATTTACGCTGACAGCCCTCCCCATTTATTCAGCACCTATCCGGGAAATTCCGGTTCCACGGAATTTCCAGAGTACTTCTCCTTCGTTGGCGGGAGGACATGTCCCACTCCCGCTTTTGCAAGTTGCCTTTCACATGTTGCAAACACTTGCAACCGGTTGCAAGAATCCTCACTCTTGACAGGCCTAGCGACGCGTGTATACTCCGTCGAGTGCCTGTAGGTGTGGAAGGCTGGGAACTGTGATAGGAAGATCTTACAAGTTGGTCGGTCTCGTGGCGGCGTTCTTGACGTTCGTGTGCCTTCCCGCCTTGGCTAATTCAAACGACAATTTTTCTAACGTACAGCTCCAGGGAGTTTCAGGCACTGTTTCTGGATCGTTTACGTTTAACCCTTCCACCGATGCGTTTTCTAACATTTCGCTCTCCTTCAACGGCGGTGTGTTCGGGGGCGTTCAAGCAAACGATTCTCAGGCGCAGGGATATTGCTCACAGGGGCTATGTCAAATCTCCTGGTGGACGATTGTCCACGGTGATTTCGTGACGGATACGATCGTGTTTAATACCAAGACTGGCCAGTTTCAGGATTACGGGGGAGTTTCCAATTGGCAAAACCAGGGAAAGTTTAACTATCTCTCGGTTCCCGAAGGCGGCGCCAAGCTGTCGTATCTGACTTTGTCCGGGCTCGTGATATTCGCAGGGATTCTGAAATCCGGGAAGCAGCGCCGCGCAACACGTACCGTCCAATCCATCTGAGTTCAGGCGGCATCCAAGAAAAATCCAAGTATAGTCCTGCCGTTCTGTGCAAAAATTCCATCGCCAGGTTAGATGGTAGGCGCCCCCTGCTCCCGCGCAGGCAGGCGTTCGGCAGAATACTCAATCGACGAAGGTGGAATTTTTCTCGTTTTTCTCATCCACTCGGCCGCTCTTTGTTCGGCTTCGAGCAACTGCTCCATGGTCATGGTTTTGTTGACGTGATTTTTGGCTCTAGTAATCTGTTCATTTGCGATCAGAAACCACATATATGCATAGACCAGATCCTTCGGTCCCGTTTGGCGAGCCGAATAGAGTTGCGCCAGCGCCAACTGCGCCGTCGGCAGACCCTGCTCGGCAGCTTTTTGGCAGATGGCTAACGTCGCTTCGTCGTGGCTACTCCCATTCACCAGATTTGCCAACAGAGACGGAAGCAGCGATGGTGCTGGACTGGCCTGGCTTAGAGCCATGAACAACAGCTCAACCCGGCTGGAAACGCCTAACTTGTCAAAAACTCGAAACAGGTAGTTCTTGATGGTGTGCTGACTCAAGCCCAGACGCTCGGCAATTTCACGGTTGGTCAGCCCTTCGGCCAGGCTGCGAACCACCTCCAACTCACGCTTCGACAGTAGATCCAGACCTTTGGCATCGACGGCGCGGACCGTGGGTGAAGAAGCCAGCGCCTCCACGGCAAGCGACATCTGCTGGCTATTGGCCCAGATCTGGCCCTCGTGCACGCTGCGAACACACTTGCAAAGCGACTCGATGGAGCCCTGCCGGCTGAAGATTCCTCTCGCACCGGCGCGAAAAGCCTGCAAAATCAGTTCGCTCTTCGAGGAATCCATCAGCATCACGGCGCGGGTCTGAGGATGCAACGCCCGGAGTTCACGCAAGAGTTCAAAAGCACGGTTCGGTTCCTCTTCCACGTTGGAACTGATCAACAGAACATCCACTTTATGCGCAGCAGCGGCCGGGACCACACCCGGCGAATCGGAGTCTGCAGGGATTACGTCGAGTCCGTGATCCCGCTTCAGCGCGTCTGCAAGCAACTGAGTGTGGATACGGGTGTTGTCCGCAATCAGTACGCGAATCCTGTCGTCCTGGCCAAGTTTGTTTTTCATAAGTTTCTCCAGCGACACTACTTCGAGCGATCCCCTAAAATGAGGACCGGATCAACCAAATGCCACAGCGAAACAAGCTAGCCTAGGTACGGGGGCTCTCCACAGGCGGGGGACACAAACTTGTTCGTTTCGGGGGAGGCCGAAAAAGCACATCTGCTGCGACGCTCAATCACCAACACCGGAGATGACCTCGCAGCCATCAACAGCAGACCACCAAACTCTACCGCATTCCTACGGGGAATGCAAGCCGAGATCGCAAATATTTGCATCAGTTGCAACTGGCGGCGCCCATGTTAGATTGTCCCACCCTGCTCCGCGGGTTTGTGCTTCCGGTTCGGGCTTCTAGATGTTAATTACAGTTTTCCGAGATCGCTACAGCGTCTGTGTAATCAATTGGATAGGATCACTCGGCCATTTATTCTCGTCGGACGGCAGGTCAAATGGAGGTCAGATTTCCGCAGCGCCCGTGCCAAAGTTGTCGAGCTGCAGAGAAGTTCTTCTCTAAGCGTATCATCCCTCTGAAATGAGAAATCACGCTCTCATTCATATGAGAAATCCGTCGCGGAGACCGTGTACCTCTTGCAGCAACCTGCATACGGATATAGCCTGAATACACTTTCGGGCAAACAACTCAGAGCCGAGTCCCCGTCCCCCTTGCCCGGTAAACGAAAATATTGCGTGTAAGCCGGCTGGTTTGGAAAGTAAAACCCGCGAGGGCGCCACAGCAACCAGAGTTGAGCAGGGAAGTCGCAACCCTGCCACACGTGGCATCCCCCTTGACACGCACAACGCTTGTTCGCGTCAGGTTCTTGTGGTCATGAGCGTTTTTGCTCAGAACGAGAGCAAGTTATAAGGTACGTTCCCCTAAGGCCCCCCTTGAAGTTTCGAGATCGTGGTGTGCGGTGCGCTATTACCCAGGCCTAGAAGTCACACTGTGACTGAGAGGGCGAAGCTGTAAGTAGCAGGCCTTGACAGGGCTGTCGTATTTGTGATAATGTCGATAAACATAGTAGAATATCCTCTTAGAGATTTCTAAAATGCGTTTCCCCCTGGAGCCCTTGGAAAGTTTGAGATGTTCCGCGTGTGTTGGGCTATTTCTCGGCGCAGAGGTCACATTGTGACTCAGAGGGCGAAGCTATGAATACCGGCAGACAGTCGTGGGGGTTCTCGAACATGGCGGCGATGCCTGGATCCGGGATTGAGAGTTGGTATGCCGTGCACACTCGCGCCCGACACGAAAAAGTGGTCGAGCAACGGTTGCGCGAACAGGGCGTGACTACCTTTTTGCCGTTGGTCACCGAGGTACATGGCTGGAGCGATCGGCGGAAATCGGTGGAACTGCCGCTCTTTGGCTGCTACGTATTCGTGAAATTCGCTCCCATTGGCGAAGAGCGATTGCGGGTGCTGCGCATCGACGGAGTGTTCAAGTTTGTCGGCGCTCGCGGTCTGGGAACTCCAATCGCGGCAGCGCAAATCGATGCCGTTCGAACTCTGGTCGGGCGGCAGATACCCTGGAGTGCCCATCCATTTCTCCCGATCGGACAGCGTGTGCGCGTACGGGGCGGCGCCTTGGACGGCGTTGAGGGCATTCTGCTTTCTCGAGATGAAGACCATTCCTTGGTCGTATCCATCGACGCAATTCAAAGATCAATAGCGGTTCGCATCCAGGGATACGACGTGGAACCGGTTTAGGATTTTCACGCCTCCCGCTTCTCGGTGTCTTCAAGAACGCATCTTTAAGGGGACCTCCAATCCAGTGAAAGAAAACGCAATCCAAGCCGTGCGCCTGCTAGTTGTGAGCAAAGAGCCGACCGTGGTTCGCTCGCTCTGCACGATTGGGGAGGCGAACTCCTGGCAACTGGAAACGGTGGGCAGTGGTTGGGAAGCTTTGGAGTCTGTGCAAGCAGGCGTTACACCGGACCTGCTTCTGCTGGACTTGCCCCGCGGAGACGGAGACAGTTTGCACATCCTGCGGTGGCTCCGCAGACTTCGGCCTAACCTGCCGATTATCTTGCTTTGCTATCCCGATGATGCCGGGTGGAAGAATGAAGCTATCCGTCTGGGCGCCCAGGATTATCTGGTCAGGCCGGTTGACGACGAGCAGCTTGAGTTTGTAATCCGAGGCCAACTCAGCTCACGGACGGATGCAATCGAGATGGAGATCGCCAGTGAGGACATCGAACAAGTCGGTGACGAGGCCTTCTTTGTCGGCGCCAGTCCGATCATGCGCAAGCTCCGCGCACAGGCCGAACTGCTGGCTCAAGCCAACGTTCCGGTGCTTATCCTGGGCGAGAGTGGAAGCGGAAAAGACACCACTGCTCGGCTCATTCACAAGCTATCGGTCCGCTCCGGATTCAAGTTTCTGAAAGTGAATTGCGCGGCGCTCCCGGGTGATCTGCTCGAAACCGAGATCTTCGGCTACGAGCGAAGTGATTCCACGGGCTCAGTACGATCCAAGCCGGGCAAATTGGAGTTGTGCGACAAAGGGACGGTTCTGCTGGACGAGATTGCGGAGATGCCAACCAGCCTGCAGAGCAAGCTGCTGCAAGTGTTACAGAATAAGCAGTTCTTCCGGCCGGGCAGCGGGGCTACGGTGGATGTTGACGTCCGAATTCTGGCCGCGACCGGCGCCAACATCGAGCGCGCACTTGCAGAAAAGAAACTGCGCGAAGACCTCTACTATCGCCTGAGCGCGTTCACCGTGCAGGCACCGGCATTGCGCCAGCGCAAAGACGAGATTCCGCTTCTGCTTCGCCATTTTATGCATCATCTGGCAAAGCACTATGGCCTGCCTCCACGCACTTTTTCACCTGAGGTGCTCGACGCTTGCCTGTCCTATTCGTGGCCGGGAAATCTCCGCGAGCTCGAGGAGTTCGTGAAGCGCTTTCTGATGATGGGGGATCGAGAGCTCGCTTTTGGAATGCCGAAAGCGGAACCCGGGAAGGGAAACGGCAAGGCTGCGCATCCGTCGAAACCAGCCGGAGAAGCGCTTGCCGCGAGCGCGGATGGGGAGCGATCCTCCACGCTCAACTCCCTCAAGTCACTCGTGCAAAGTGTGAAGGGGGAAGCGGAACGGAGTGCCATCGCCACGGCCCTGGAGAAGACCGCTTGGAACCGAAAAGCCGCTGCGCGGCTGCTAAAGGTCAGCTACCGTACTCTGCTGTATAAAATTGAGCAGTACCATATGCGCTCTTCGGAAACCCATCCCTCCGCATTTCGCGGGAATGGATTGAGCGGCAGTGGGAAGCGGATTTAGCATCTGACAGGCCGCAGGGCGTTACAATTATCAGTTTGGAGCAAACCATGACAATCACGACAGGAAAGACATGCCGGCGAATCGCGATCTTCGCCGTCTGCATTTCGATCTCGGGTTGGATTGTGGCGCAAACTGATACGTCGAAAAACACAACAAAACCGGGAGCGCAGCCAGTTGCTTCCGGCCCCAACACCGGTGGGACCGCTGTCCGAGCGCACGATGACACTTACGTTATCGGTGCGGACGATGTCCTGGCGATCAACGTTTGGAAAGAACCCGAGGTATCTCGAACGGTGCCGGTTCGCTCCGACGGGAAAATTTCGGTGCCTTTAGCCGGCGAAGTTCAGGCTAGCGGGGAAACGCCCCGCCAGCTCGAGAAAGAACTGGCCAGCAAGCTGCAAAGTTTCATTTCCGAGCCCGAAGTTACCGTTATCGTCACTGAAGTCAAGAGCCAGAAGTTCAATATCCTGGGCCAAGTCTCACGGCCCGGATCGTACCCACTGACAAACGCTTCCACGGTGTTGGACGCCATTGCGATCGCGGGCGGGTTCAGGGATTTTGCCAAGCAAAAGTCAATCTATATCCTTCGCCAAAATCCCAACGGCGGAGAGTCACGCTTGCCCTTTAACTACAAAGACGTCATCAAAGGCAAGAACTCGGCGCAGAACATAAAACTCCAGCCGCGTGACACGATTGTGGTGCCTTGAACGGGGGCCTGTTAATCCGAGCTTGGGTTGGTATGATTGTGCTGGCTGGTCCTCTCTGGGCCCAGGTGGACGCCTCGGGCTCCGCCGCAACGACAACCGGACCAAGCGGCAGCGGGGGCGCCATGTTGATGCCCGCTCCGGTCAGCGGAGAAGGTTATTCGATGGACTTTACCTCCGAAACGCGTGCGAACTACCTGCGCGGCGGACTGGTCTTCACCAGCGCCTACGACAGCGATGCCACGACCGGCGCCAATGGCCGGCCGATAAGTGATGTGAGTTATTCCGTATGGCCTACGATCTCACTCGACCAGACTCGATCACGGCTCCATTGGACATTGGTGTATAGCCCTGGGTTTACGTTTTACCAGAAGACAAGCGCGCTCAACCAAGCCGACCAGAATCTAGCCGTGGAGCTCAGGTACCGTCTGAGTCCGCACGTGACATTGAGCCTGCGAGATTCCTTGCAAAAGACGTCCAACGTTCTCGATCAGCCGAATTCAGATCTTCAACAGCCAGTCTCTGGCGGAGTGTTCATTCCCAACTATTCCGTGATTGCGCCGATTGCGGATATGCTCACCAATACTGCGAACGCCACACTTTCCTACCAGTTCGCCGCCAACTCCATGGTCGGAGCGAGCGGAACGTTTACCAATCTGCACTACCAGAACCGAGCACAAGTGCCGGGCTTATCAGATTCGAGTTCGAAGGGCGGATCGGCTTTCTATAATCACCGCATCTCGAAAATGCACTATATCGGGACCACGTATCAGTACCAGATGTTCCTGGCCAATCCGACTCTGGGGCAGAGCGAGACGCAGACCCATAGCGTGTTCCTTTTCTATACTCTTTACCTCAAGCCCACCCTTTCTATGTCGTTCTTCGGGGGTCCGCAATACTCCATCACGCAGCAGTTCGGGTTGCCGAACTCGGGCGCATGGTCCCCGGCGGGTGGTGCCAGCATGGGTTGGCAGGGGCGGCTGACCAGTTTTGCTGCCAGCGGTTCGCGAGCCATCAGCACTGGCGGCGGTTTGGTGGGAGCGTCGCAGACAGACAGCGCGAACGCCTCATTGCGTCGGCAATTGACCCGAACCTTGAGCGCGTCTACCGGGGGAGGTTACACGGACAACCGCGTTCTGGATGCGTCGCCCGCGTTCAACACTGGGGGGCATACAATCTCGGGAAGCGCCTCGGTGCAGCGCCAGATCGGCGAACATCTGAATCTGCAGTTGCAATATATGCGGTTGCGCCAGAGCTACAGCGACATTCCGGCGATATCCACCACTCCGGACCGAAATCGCGAGTCGGTGAGCATCTCATATCAGTTCGCCAGACCTCTGGGCAGGTAATCGGAAAAGGTATTTATGGCAGATGAGTTAGAAGAGAAACCGGGAGAAGGTCTCAACCTTCAGCAATACTTCGACGTCATTCGTCGTCGGCACATGTACTTCTTAATACCTGTTTTTCTGGGGTGGTTGGTGGTCTGGAGCGTGAGTTGGGTCCTGCCTGCGCGCTACAAGTCGGGGACCCTGATTCTGGTGGAACAGCCGAGCATGCCAAAGGATTACGTGACGCCGAACGTATCGGATGACCTGCAGGCACGGGTGCAAAGCATAACCCAGCAGATCCTGAGTCGTACACGTCTTTTGCACATCATCGATGAACTAAAGTTGTATTCCCAGAACCGGGGCCGGGCTACTCCGGATGAATTGGTCGATCAGATGCGGAAGGACATCGAAATCGAGCTAGTCCATGATGAAAGCAAACGTACGGTCACGGCGTTCAATATTTATTATTCTGCTCACGATCCTCACGTTGCCCAGCAGGTGACAAGCGAGCTGACCAACCTTTTCATCAGCGAGAATTTGGAGTTGCGGCAACAGCAATCCGAGGACACTACCAAGTTTCTCGAGCAACAGCTGGAAACGGCAAGGCAGGCTTTGGCCGAGCAGGAAGAAAAAGTTCGAGTCTTCAAAGATCAGCATCTCGGAGAACTACCGACCCAGTTGCAAAGTAATCTTCAAATCTTGACCGGACTGCAGTCTCAACTGCAGAACGAAGAAGATGGCCTCAACGCCGACCGGCAGCAGAACGCTTACTTGCAGTCGATGCTGGAGCAGTCCCACGCGCTGGAGAGAACGCCCAAGACTGGTGACAGCACACCGGTGGGAATACCCGCGTTGGACCAGGAACTGGAGAGACTCAAAGCGCAACTCGCAGACCTCAGCTCTCACTACACCGATCGTCATCCCGACGTTCGTAAAGTGAAAGAGCAGATTGCGAGGACGGAAAAAATGCGGGCGCAAGCTCTCGCGGATCTGAAAGCGGGCACGACCACTCCGCCAGGGAGCGGAAACTCACGCGCGTCCGCGGCAGACGATTTGGACAGTCGAGATGGAGCGGCAACGATGCAGCTCCAGGGTCAATTGAAAGCCAATCAGATCGACATGGCGAACAAGGAACACGAGATCGCCGCCTTGAAAGCGAAAATTAATGATTACCAGGCACGTTTGAACCAGGAACCCGTTCGCGAGCAACAGTTCGCAGACCTTACCCGAGGCTACGAACAGTCCAAGGCAAATTATGACGATCTCCTGAAGAAGAAAAACTCGTCGCAGATGGCTACGAGCATGGAATTACTGCAGCAGGGCGAACACTTTCAGATGATTGATCCTCCCAGTCTGCCGTTGAAGCCTGATTTTCCCAATCGCCTGAAATTCTGTGGCGCCGGCTTGGGCATTGGGATTGCGCTGGGTGGCCTGGTCGCAGGTGGGACCGAGTACCTGGACGACCGTCTTTACAACGAGAAAGCGCTCAAGGATTTGCTGCCAGTGGCCGTGATCTCAGAGATCCCGGCGATCATCAGCCCCGAAGAGGAAAGAAAGCAAGCCAGGAAGCTCTGGCTAAGTTGGGTGGCGGCAGGGCTGGTTTTTGCGACTATTCTGACCGGATCGGCGATAAGCTACTTCCGAGGATAATGTTTGGTAGGCAATGTATAAAGCCTTTTACAATCTGAAGCGTAATCCGTTCGAGATCACTCCGGATCCCTTTTTTCTTTTTCCCACCCGGAGACACAACGAGGCGCTGGCGGCGCTGTATTACGGCGTCCGACGCCACAAGGGATTCGTGGTCATGACCGGAGAAGTTGGTACCGGCAAAACGCTGCTGGTGCGCTGCCTGCTGCAGTTGCTGAATCAGAGCGATGTTGCCTACGCCTACGTCTTCAACAGCCGGCTTTCACCGGTGGAGTTCCTGCAGTATGTTGCCGGCGACTTCGGGCTTAACGTATCGGGCAAGAACAAGAGCGAGCTGCTGCTGGTGCTGAGCAACTACGTGATTTCGCGCCATCAGAAGAAACTCACCACCGTGCTGGTGGTGGACGAAGCCCATCATGTGTCCACAGAAGTGCTCGAGGAGATACGCTTACTCACCAACCTGGAGACAACGAACGATAAATTGCTTCAGATCCTGCTGGTGGGACAACCCGAGCTGGACGAGAAACTCGACTCCGTCGAGTTGCGGCAATTGAAGCAGAGGATCGCTCTGCGTTCGCAACTCCAGCCATTGGACTTAGAGGAAACAAAAGGCTACATCCAACGCCGTTTGCAACTCGCTGGAGGAAGCTCCAATTCCACTCTACTTTTTCCGCCTGACACAGTTGTAAGAGTGCATCGGCATTCGCGCGGGATTCCGCGTCTGATCAACACCATATGCGAGAACGCGCTGATCACCGCATATGCCAGGCAGGGGCGCATGGTCACGCCCGACATCATCGAGGACATTGCCGCAGACTTTCGCCTCGGGGTAGTGCACCAACCCAAGGCAGATGCCGCCGGCGGCAACGAGGAAGGCGATGCCCGTCGAGCAGCGAAAACGCTGCTCCTCCTGCATGACTATCTGCAAAAACTGCAATCAAGCCAGGGAGAACCGCGGGCAGCTGCAGCAACAGGAGCCAGTAAACATGAGCCGTATATTTGAAGCGTTACAGAGGTCGGAGTCGGAGCGCTCGGGCACGCCGTTAGCACCTCCGGCGCTGGCGACAGAACTTTTGCAGGTGGTCGAGCGCGAAGCCAGCGCCCTTGCCCTAAAAGACTTCCCTGCAAACGAGGTTTCTCGGAAGGATTTCGCTGACCAGGAAGAAGCTGCCAAAAACGATTTGAGTCGCTTCCGCTCGTTGCCAGCGTCGCCCATGCTGGACAGCAAGTTGATATGCCTGACCGCCCAGGAAAGTTTCGGGGCGGAGAAATTCCGGTTTCTCGGGGTTCGCCTGCGGCAGCTCCAGCATACCCGTAGGCTCAAGAAGCTCTTGATTACGAGTACGATTCCCGAGGAAGGCAAGAGTACGGTGGCGGCAAATCTGGCGACCATTTTGGCCCGAAGGCAGCAGCCGAAGATCTTGCTTTTGGAAGGCGATTTGCGGCGTCCGTCGTTGGCCAAGCTGTTCGGTTTGGGTAGGGTTCCTGGCCTTAGCGAATGGCTGCAGGGCGAGTCCCGCCCGATTGAGAATATCTACCGACTGGAAGGCCCGAACTTCTGGTTTCTTCCGGCTGGCCGGCCACCGGAGAATCCTCTCGAGTTGATGCAGTCAGGCAGGCTTTCCGAACTGATGATTCAACTCTCAACCTGGTTCGATTGGATCGTCATTGATTCTCCACCCATCCTGCCTCTGGCCGATACCAGCGTTTGGGCGCGGTTAGCGGACGGCATTCTTCTGGTAACCAGAGAAGGGACGACCAAAAGGCAAATGTTGCAGCGAGGCCTGCAAGCGCTGGAAAAGTCAAAGTTGCTGGGAGCGGTGGTGAACTCCTCTGCGAATACGGATCACAGTAACTATTATCAACGCTATGGTCCGGGCGTTACCCGGCAAGCTAATGTTCCCGAACCATAACCAATCCCCGGTTCGATTGATAGTCCCCGGTTTCTAGTTTGTTTCAGTTCCCAGTTCTGTACTCCCCCTACAGACGAAGCAAAAATAAAACAGCATCAGAGTAGGTCATTTGTTCCTGCGCCCGAACGAAGGAAGCAGGAAGAGGAGAGGGAGTCGTGAACATGCAGCGCTCAGGCGGTGTAGTAGATCTAGATGCTCTTTCGGCAGAAGCTCTGCCGGTTGTGGAACGCGGCGTTCTCAATGAGGGAGTCTTTCACCGGATGATTTCGCTCGAGCGAAAGAGAACCGAGCGCTCGCGAAAACCATTTCTGCTGATGCTCTTGGATGTGGGGAATCGTCTGCAGTCCGAGCAGAACGAAAGAACCTTGGGCAAAATTTTGTCGGCACTTTCTCTGTCGACACGAGAGACAGACATTACCGGCTGGTACAAGGACAAGTCGGTGGTAGGAGTCATGTTCACGGAATTCGCGGTGGACGACCGGAACGCTATCGCGGGCATCATGATGACCCGGGTCAGCGAGACCTTGCGCAGCAAAGTGAGCCCGCAGGAATTCAGTCAGATTGGTATCTCCTTTCACCTCTTTCCGGAAGAATGGAATCACGACATCCCGCAAAGGCCCAGCAATCCCACTCTCTACCCGGACCTGGCGAGCCGGGATAGCGCAAGAAGGTTTTTCTGCGCGATCAAGAGAATCATGGACACCGTCGGCAGCGCTCTGGCTCTGCTGCTTTTTTCACCTTTACTTGTGGTCATTGCTCTCGCCATCAAGCTGACCTCGAAGGGGCCGGTGTTCTTCCGGCAGAAGCGAGTCGGGCAATACGGGGAACAGTTTGTTTTTCTCAAGTTCAGGTCAATGCACGTCAACAATGACGCCACCGCTCACAAGGCCTTTGTCCGGCAATTGATCGCTGGTGGGGCTGCTGGCAGTTCTTCGAACGGAAACGGCCAGACAGTTTATAAGCTGACCAAGGACCCCAGAATTACGCCCGTGGGCGCATTCTTGCGCAAGACGAGCCTGGACGAATTGCCCCAGTTCTGGAATGTTCTGCGAGGAGAGATGTCTCTGGTTGGACCACGTCCCGCCATCGCCTATGAAGTTGAGGCATATGACATCTGGCATCGCCGCCGGGTGCTCGAAGCCAAGCCCGGCATTACAGGGCTATGGCAGGTGAACGGACGCAGTCGCATTAAGTTCGACGACATGGTTCGCCTCGACTTGCGATACGCCAAAACCTGGTCACCGTGGATGGATCTGAAGATTCTGATGCGTACCCCAGTCGCAGTGGTATTTGGCGACGGCGCGTACTGAAGGAGTTGCATATGTCAACCGTACTACATCCCCCCAGTCTGCTTTCTGAACCGGCGTCGAATGAACCCCCGAATCAGGGGAGTGGCGATGCTGTGGTCAAATTCGGCGTAATCGGATATGGATATTGGGGCCCGAACGTGGTTAGGAACCTTGACCAGTTGGATGGCTCTGCGGTGGTGGGCGTCTGCGACACGAGCCCGGCGGCCCAGAAACGCCTCCACAAAACCTATCCCCACATCAAAGTTGTCGGCGAAAGCGCCGAACTCCTATCGTCGCCTGAGATCGATGCGATTGCAGTCGTGACCCCGGTCTGGACCCACTATGAACTTACCAAGGCTGCCCTGGAGAATGGGAAACATGTGTTCGTCGAGAAGCCTTTTACCAGCGATTCAGCCCAGGCCGAGGAACTCATCGAGCTCGCGGAAAAAAAGAATCTGAAGATCATGGTGGACCACACCTTTCTGTTTACCGGGGCGGTGAAAAAGATTGGCCAACTGCTCGACGAAGGTACGCTGGGGAAGATTTACTATTACGACTCGATGCGCGTCAACCTCGGCCTGTTCCAGCACGATGTGAACGTAATTTGGGATCTTGCGCCTCACGATCTCTCGATCATCGATCATCTGATTAAAGAGACGCCAGAAGCCCTCTCCGCAACCGGCCAAACCCATCTCAACAGCCATGAAGACATAGCCTTCATCACCGTCTACTTTCCCGACAAGATCATTGCCCACATCAATGTGAACTGGCTTTCTCCGGTCAAAGTTCGCACCACCCTGATTGGCGGCGAAAAGAAGATGCTGGTCTGGAACGATCTGGAAGCCGATGAGAAGATCAAAGTCTACGACAAAGGCGTGAACATTACGAACCGGGAAGGCCTTTATAACCTGTTGGTGAACTATCGTTCGGGTGACATGTGGGCGCCGCAAGTCGAACAGATCGAAGCGCTGAGGCAGGAACTGGCGTACTTTATCGATTGCATCTCGAACAATCACGCGCCTTTCAACGATGGCGCTGCCGGCCTTCGCGTGGTCAAGCTCCTGGAAGCCGCCAACCAATCGGTCAAACAAAGAGGAGCCTTGGTTTACCTTTGATACTTTTCTTTCTCCATCGCTTTCCACTAACTTCGTTTCTCCAAGCGAACAAGCAGGAAATGACCGAAGGTCTGCGTTCCAGTTGTTTAATAAAGGAACACGTTTCGCGCCTGCCGAGGCTGGGACGAGAGTGAAACCGAAAGTCTTGGTTGCCGCCACGTCTCGCTGGGTCCCCACGGCCCGGATGGCGATAGCTTTGGCCAATGCAGGGTGTACCGTCGACGCTGTTTGCCCGGCTCGTCATCCACTCGGCAAAACCAGCGTGGTGCGTCAAACGCATTCTTACCACGGCCTGGCGCCGTTGAAGTCGTTCACAAATGCGATCGTTGCCACCAGACCGGATCTGATCATTCCAGCGGATGACCTCGCAACTCGACACCTGCACGATCTGCATCGCCAGAGACAGCGCGAAGGGAACGCTGGCGCGCTGCTTTGCGCGCTGATCGAGCGTTCACTGGGTGCGGCGGAAAGCTTTGCCGTGGTGTGTTCGCGAAATGCGTTTATAGAAGTGGCCTGTCAAGAGGGCATCCGGGTTCCGAAAACCGGAGTTGTCAAGAACGGCGACGATCTCAGAAAACAAGCCGGACGCCTGGGTTTTCCCCTGGTCCTTAAGGCAAATGGCACTTCGGGCGGTGACGGAGTTCGGATCACCCAAACCCTTGAAGAAGCGCAACGCGCACTTCGGACCCTGCAAGCTCCGCCTCTTTTCGCGCGAGCGGCCAAGCGCGCCCTCGTGGACCAGGACACAACTTTACTTTGGCCTTCATTGCTTCGTCGCCGATTTGAAGTGAATGTGCAGTCATTTGTAGCCGGGCGCGAAGCAACCAGCGCAGTCTTTTGCTGGAAAGGTTCTATCCTCGCTAGCTTGCATTTCGAGGTGCTTCGCAAGATGCAGGCCGCCGGACACGCCACCGTCTTGCGCCTGCTCGATCACGCCGAAATGTCGGCTGCCGCGGAAAAGATAGTTCGCAGGCTCAATCTCTCAGGATTCTGCGGCCTTGATTTCATACTGGAAGCGCACACGGAGAATGCCTATCTGATTGAATTAAACCCACGAACCACTCAGGTCGGACATCTGGCTCTGGGGGCCGGACAAGACCTTCCGGCGGCGATCTATGCAGCGCTGTCCGGCGACTGTGTCCGCGCAACTTCGAAGGTCACCGAGAAAGACACGATTGCACTCTTTCCGCAGGAATGGATGAGGGACCCGGCTAGCGAGTTTTTGCAATCGGGCTATCACGATGTCCCATGGGAAGAACCCGCACTGGTCAGTGAGTGCATCCGCAAGAGCCGGACTCAAAGAGCCTGGTACGCGAAACGAGAAGTCTCGCCAGCGCGATCCTCTTCCTCAACCCGAAGTACGCGTTCAGAGCGTCGCGCTGTGGAGTTGGAGTGCCAGGCAAGGAAAGACGTCGTCGCCATTGCCCAGCGCGCAGACGCTGACTGAGCAAGCGGTTGGCGCGAATGCCTTGCCAACCGGTCTGCCGAATAAACCATTACAAACGGTTACGCCAGCCATGAATCCTTACGTATGCATCGCGCCCGACGTAAAACTTGGACGAGACGTCAAGCTCTCCAAGTTCATCAACCTGTACGGATGTGAAATCGGTGATGAATCGAAGATCGGCGCCTTCGTAGAGATCCAGAAGAACGCCATTGTGGGCAAGCGTTGCAAGATTTCGAGTCACACGTTTATCTGCGAAGGCGTCACCATCGAGGACAACGTTTTCATCGGCCACGGCGTGATGTTCATCAACGACAGTTATCCGCGGGCCACTGCCGCTGATGGAAATTTACAAACCGAGGCTGACTGGAAGGTCGAGCGTACTGTCGTCAAGAAGGGCGCATCCGTCGGTTCTGGCGCGACTATCCTTTGCAGCACCACAATTGGTGAGAACGCCATCGTGGGAGCCGGCAGCGTAGTCACTAAAGACGTTCCCCCGAACAGCATCGTGGCCGGAAATCCAGCCCGGGTTCTGCGTTATATCCAACAGACCGTGGAGGTTGTAAAATGAGTATTTCTAATCATACGAACAGCATTCCTTTCCTTGATCTAGTAACTTCTCACGTAGAAATGGAGCAGGAACTCACCGCCATTTTCCGCCAGGTTCTGCACACCGCCGGCTTCATCGGTGGTCCCATGGTGGAGGAATTCGAGAAGGCATTTGCCGCGTTCTGCGGTACGGCCCACGCGGTCGCGATCAGCAGCGGCACCGATGCCCTGCGCTTCGCCATCATGGCTTGCGGGGTGCAGCCGGGAGACGTGGTCGTGACCGTACCTCACACCTTCATCGCTACTACGGAAGCAATTTCGCAGGCTGGAGCTCTTCCGGAATTTGTCGACATCGACGAGCGCACGTACAACTTGGACGCGGAGAAGCTTCGCGAGTATTTAGAGCAACAGTGCACGCGCGACGAGTCCGGCAAACTCATCAGCCGTCGCAGCGGACGGCCGGTGACGGCGGTGGTCCCGGTGCATCTTTACGGGCAAATGGCCGACATGGATCCGATCCTGGAACTTGCAGATCGATACGGCCTCATCGTGATTGAAGACGCTTGCCAGGCGCATGGAGCCGAGTATTTTTCGCGCAAGCAAAATCGCTGGATGAAGGCTGGTTCAATGGGCCGGGCAGCAGCCTTCAGCTTTTATCCGGGAAAGAACCTGGGTGCATGCGGCGAGGCAGGCGCGGTGACCACCGACGACGCCGGCCTTGCGAAAAAGATCAGCATGCTTCGCGACCACGGCCAGGCCCAGAAGTATTATCACGACGTAGAGGGCTACAACGGCAGGCTGGACGCGATGCAGGCCGGATTTCTGCACGCGAAATTAAAGCGCTTGCCAGATTGGAATGAAAGCAGGCGGCAGCACGCGGAACGCTACGGCCAGTTGCTTGGGAAATGCGAGAATGTAATCCTCCCGTTCCAGCCAAGCTGGTCGAAATCGGTATACCATTTATTTGTAATCCGAGTTGCAGACCGGGAGCAGTTGAAAGGTCACCTCGCGGCGGCCGGTATTGGCATCGGCATTCATTATCCTATTCCGCTGCACCTGCAAAAGGCCTATGCGAAGTTAGCGTATAAAGAAGGTGACTTCCCAGTTACCGAGCGCGTCGCTGCCGAGATTCTTTCGCTGCCCATGTTTCCTGGACTGAACGAAGAGATGCAGGCGCGCATCGCCGAGCAGACAGCGGAGTGCGTTTCGCGTCTGGTCACTGTCGCGAGCAGGTAAGAAATGTCCCCCATGCCATTGGCAAAAGAGACCGAAGCAAAGCAGAGCGCGCCTGAACTGGAAGTCCTAAGGGGAAAGAGCGCGGGCAAACCGGGGCGATCCGACCGGAAGGTCTGGATCGACTTGGAAAACTCTCCTCACGTGCCATTTTTCGAGCCCATCATCAAGGAACTGGAAGCGCGGGGTTGCGAGGTGTTGCTCACTGCCCGGGACTGCTTCCAGGTGTGCGAACTTGCGGACATGGCCGGATTGACCTACCACAAGATTGGTCATCACTACGGAAAACACCGCATTGCCAAGGTGATGGGGCTGGGCATTCGTGTGCTGCAGATGACGCCGCTGATTCTGCGAGAAAGGCCGGCAATCAGCGTTTCCCACGGTTCCCGCTCCTCCTTCGTGGTATCCGCCATGCTGGGAATTCCGAGCATTACGATTGCAGACTACGAGTACGCCGACCACCGGTTGACGACGTGGCTAGGTTCTATTCGCAAAAAGTGGGTGATGACGCCCGAGGTAATTCCATCTCACATTTTCGAACGCCATGGCTTACCCAAGGACCACGTGCTGCACTATCCGGGAATCAAAGAGGATGTCTACACTCCGTTCTTCCAGCCGGATCCTTCCTTGAAAAACACTCTTGGGCTCCAGCCAGACGACATCGTGGTTACCATCCGCCCGCCCGCCACCGAGGCCCACTATCACAATCCCGAAAGCGAAACACTATTGACGGCGGTATTCAAATTATTGGCTCTGGCTCCCCAGGTCAAGACCGTTTTGCTGCCGCGAACCCATCGCCAGGAAGCGGAACTGCGTCAGGCAAATCCGGAACTGTTTGCGTCGAAGAGAATTGTCGTGCCCAGGCACGCGGTCAACGGTCTCGATCTGATTTGGTACTCGGACTTGGTCATCAGCGGCGGCGGAACCATGAACCGCGAAGCTGCGGCCTTGGGGATTCCAGTTTACAGTTTGTTTCGCGGCACCATGGGAGCGGTCGACAAACATCTGGCGGAAACCGGCAGGCTGGTGCTTTTGGAAAGCGAGCAGGATGTGCGCGACAAGCTCAAGCTGGTGCCCCGCAGCAAGATGTTGGCTTCCAGATCAAAACAACGGGCGACGCTCGAGGCAGTGGTCAACCATATCAGTGCGGTGATGGATAAGAAAGGCTGAGGGATGGAAGCGGGGACACTGATTGAGCGGGAACAAAAAAAAGCCCGCGCACGAACCGTTTCTGAATTGTGCGATCTGGCGGCGGCAGGTCTGGTGCCAATGCTCGACCCGGAGCGGCTGATTTTCTGCGACATCTACAATCGCACCGAAAAGGGTATGACCCGGGAGCGACTCTCGCCGCGCTACACTATGATGACGCTGCTGGGGCTGCATCGCTACGAGCGGCACGGACGGCGTTCGCCGGTCGCGATAGCTCCCATCCTGGATACGCTTCTGCAGGACACCCGTTGGATTGCCAGCGCCGGTGATCTGGGTTTGCTTCTCTGGGCATGCGCCGAGTTGGCTCCAGAGCGGCTCCCCGAAGTGTATGAGGCAGTCGGCGCTCAAGGAGCGTTGGCGCGCTTTTCCGACGGGCGCCAGGGTTACACCATGGAAGTCGCATGGTATTTGACCGGAATTGCCAATTGCTACCTGGCCGGACATGGTGATCTCCCGGGACTGGGTGAACACGCGGTCGCGGCCCGGCAGATTCTCGAGGCAAACTGCGGCGTCTCGGGAGTCTACGGCCACCTCAGTCGAAATAAGTCGTGGGCGGGGTTGGTTCGTGGAAGACTCGGCACCTTCGCCGATCAGGTATATCCAACCATCGCTTTCGCGCGCTTGTCGCAGGCGCTTCAGGACGACAAAGCGCGGCAGATGGCGCTGCGCACGGCACAGAAAATGTGCGAACTGCAGGCGCCCCTCGGAGAGTGGTGCTGGCACTACGACTCCGTGAGTGGAAGAGTGGTAAGCCGCTATCCGGTGTATGCCGTGCATCAGCACGCGATGGGGCCAATGATGCTGTTCGCGGCGAGCGAGGCTACCGGTCGCGACTTCAGCGCCGCGATTTATAAAGGTCTGGCCTGGATCGGCGGCCATAACGAACTGCATCGCGATTTGGTTGAGCCGTCGCTTGGCCTGGTGTGGCGCTCGATGTATCTCGACTCGATGGACGCCTACGCCGACGCTGCCCTGCGATTCTTGCGCTTGCGCAGCGGTACGGCCGACGCCCGCCGCTTGAAAGTCCGCTACGAATGCCGCCCCTATGAGCTGGGATGGCTGCTCTATGCCTTTGCCGGCCGTTGACCGGACAACGACCGGACAACCCAACTGATCTTCTTATGCGCGTTCTCTACAGCTTCCCACACAAATTAGGCGCCGACCGTATCTGCTATACGGCGTGGCAGCAGGTGCGAGGACTCGCGTCGGCGGGCGCGGACGTACTGCTGTTTCCGGGGGTGTTGTCTCGTCCGGTGCCGGATTCCGTCGAAGTCCACCCCACGCTGGCCCGCGGCGGGCTGCGCATCCCCTATAAGTTAATGGGAAAGCTGAGAGCGCTCGCCCTGCACGACAAAATCGTGGCCCGGCGTTTGGAGAAACTCGGCGGGCAGGTCGACATCGTTCACGTCTGGCCTTGCGCCGCCCTCGAAACCATCAAGACCGCAAAGCGGCTGGGCATTCCGACTGTCCTTGAACGGCCGAACGCGCACACCAGATTCTGTTATGAAGTCGTCGCCGCCGAATGCAAACGGATTGGCATCTTAATGCCACATCCCGAGTACCAGACGAACAAGACAAACGGAGCTGTCCTTCTGCGTGAGGAAGCGGAATTTCAGCTTACCGATTACCTGCTCTGTCCGTCTGAGTTCGTCGTTAAAAGCTTCCTTGATCGTGGTCACTCCAGAACGAAAACCATTCGGCACCAGTATGGATTCGACGAGACTCGATACTTCCCGGCGTCAGCACTGCGCGAGCCCGGCAAGAAATTTACCGCGCTCTTCGTTGGTGTCGACGCCGTTCGCAAGGGACTTCATCTTGCGACTGAGGCTTGGTTAGGCTCGCCCGCCGCTAAAGACGGAACCTTTCTTATCGCCGGAGAGCTTACGCAGGAATATAAAGAGCGCTTCGCCAAGGATTTGTCGCATCCGAGCATCGTTCAACTCGGCCATCGCAGCGACGTGCCGCGCCTCATGCAAAACGCGGACGTTCTTCTCATGCCATCGATGGAAGAGGGGTTCGCTTTGGTTTGCGCGGAAGCCATCGGCGCGGGATGCGTACCGCTGGCCTCCAATGCCTGCACTGAAATGTGCCGGCACATGGAAAACGCCTTGGTTCACGATGTCGGGGACGTGGCCACGCTTAGCCAGCACATCACCGACCTTCATGACGGCTCCGAACTCCTGGCCAGGCTTCGCGCCGGAGCATTACGCAGCCGCGGCGATTGGACGTGGACGAGAGCCGGGCATGTATTACTACGCGGTTACGAGCAAGCCGTCCGCAACTACGGCCGCGACGAGAGGGCCGCCTTCGGTGCCGCGGAACTAGCTGAGGCCGAAGCACACTGGTAACCGATCTTCGAGGCATTAATTCAAGAAGGGGCAGATTGGGCTGGCCATTTTCTCTAGCTCAGCTATTCCTTTCCGGATACCGAGCCGAACACTTGTCGCCTGTCGAGAAGCCCCCCACTCATGATCGACCACTCACGTAACGAAGGACAGGTATGCCCGCTTATTCGTCGGAAACCAGCGGCTTAGTTAGCCGTTTCCGAGAAGCGTTAGCTCTTTACCGAATAAGGACGCTGAACACTTCCCGGACTATTGATCAGCTAATTGGAGAAGCCGAAGCATTCGAGCGTATTATTGTGAGTTTTTGGGGGGCTCCCCCGGAAAAGAAGTCCATCCTCGAAGTCGGCCCCGGTCATTTCCTCGCGCAAGCCCACTATTTTGCTTGCCGTAACAACGTGACGACCATAGACACGGATGTGATTCCGATAGGCATGAATCTCCCCGCCTATGTGTCAATGCTTGTTCACAACGGTCCGCAACGCACCGTTAAGACGATAGTTCGAAAAGCGATGGGAATCGATGCTCGCCACCGCAAGTGTCTAAAAACCAGGTTGTGCGTGTCCAAGCTTCCAAGAGTGCAAGTGTTGCGCGGCAACGTGTGCCGGATGGAGCTTCCGGATTGCTCCTTCGATGTGGTTCTCTGTCGTTCGGTGTTGCACCACATCGGCGACCCGTCCGTCGCCTTGAGTGAAATGGCTCGCGTCCTTCGCCCCGGAGGCGTTGTCATCGCAAACTTCCATCTATACACCAGTCATAACGGATCCTTGGATCCTCGTGTGATGTCTGGTGATTATGACGATGCCCTTTTGTGGGCACATTTGCGGCCTACAATGGCCGCAGATTTCAGGGGGAATAGTTTTCTAAACAGACTGAGACTCGACGAATGGCGAGCGGTGCTCACCTCGTCGTGGCCTGGCTGCACCATCGAAACCGAGAAGAGTTCGCGCGCAGGAATCGCAGATTCGGCGAAAGCGATGATCGATTCGGGAGCGATTTCTGGTTTTCGCAGCGAGGAACTGACGACCCACACAGTCCTCGCCTTCTGGCGGAAGCCGCTCGCCTTCCCAGACAGCTCTGGATCCCATGCCGCATAGCCGCAGGGAGCCGGTATGGCCATCAGCGCGAGGTAGCGTTAAGTTTCGGCCATGCCCTTCCGTGACTTTCGGAAGGGAGCGGGGGCGGGTAGTCTTGATCAGGTCTTATTCCTGTTTATCGGAGACTTCCCCAATGATGAGGCTAGCGCGGGCTGTCATTTTGATCTCCTGTTTTCTGGCTGCGGTAAACGCTTTTGCTACAACTTATTACGTGGACTATTCCAGCGGCAACGACTCCAACAATGGGACTTCGAAAACCAGCCCGTGGCAGAACGCGCCGGGGATGCAGACCTGTGCGAAACTCTGTAACTCCACGACCATCAACCCGGGCGACTCGATCATTCTGAGGGGCGGCGTAACCTGGCCAAACGCCTCCTTTATGTGGAACCTTCCTGGGGGCGCAACGGGGAATCCGGTCTACGTAGGCGTGGACCAGACATGGTATGCGGGCAGTTCCTGGGTCCGCCCGGTGTTGAGCGCAGGTGGGACAGTAATCCCGGACAACTACAACACGATGTTTAACGTGCCAGCCAACGTGACCATAGACAACTTTGAGATCACCGGATTCTATTGGACCACTGCTTCCTGCAGCGGAGCACCTTACGGGGATTGCGGTATTTTCAATGCCGGGCAGCGCAATGGCCAGACATGGGAGAATCTCTACATTCACGGGTGGACGCATGCCGGAACGAATGGAGCAACGAACAACGGGGTTGTAATGATTATCGCTGCGGGCGGGAGCGGCAACAGCGTTGCGCACGACAATGTAATTGTCGGGACGGATGTGCCGGGCGATCACAGCGCAAGTGTGTTCTTTAACGGCCCTCCCATCGCCTACAACAACTACATCAAGCAGGTATCGAGCGCTGCGATTGTCTCCTATGCCACGTCCTACCACGATAACCACATCGAGGATATTGGCCCTGCCTACTGCAATATGCCATTTCCACAATACGCAGGAAATTGCACTCATGAAAACGGATTCGAGGACAACGGAGACGCTGGGCTGTACTTCTATAACAACGTGATTACCAATGTCAATGCGGGATTGGCTCTCTGGCTCGCTCCAAATCCTGGCTATACCGTGACCGCGTGGAACAACGTCATTTACGCGATCCATGACAACCAGGTTCTCGACTTGGGCCCGCCTGTCTACAGCCCGACGTACTGTTCGGCCGGATCAACCGGTAACGACTATTGTCTTGCAGCGGGAAACTACATCTTCGAGAACAACACTGTTGAATGCGGCGATGACACGACCCAGTACGACGTCTGCACCGATAATATCGGGGCGATTGGGAGCGGATCAGTCGCAAACTCAGTACTTTTTCAGAACAATTACTTCGTTGCCCTGAACACGGCGACGGGTTGCGCCACAGGAAACGGTTCAGCGACAAGCTGCACATTCGCCGCATCGAATGTTGTTCAAACGCTTTCGACCGCGAATGGACAAGGCTATAACTCATCGCAGACCTATGCTTTTTCTCCCACCCAGAGCAGCAATTCAACCGTGGGAGCGGGAACGAATTTAACCTCCTCGTGTTCGGGCAGCCTTTCGAGTTTATGCAGCGATACGACCTATGCCTGCACGGACGGAAGCGGGAATCAGCCATCCTGCCCAGCGCGGACCACGAATAGCCGTCCTACAACAGGCGCATGGGATTCGGGAGCTTACGAATTCAGCTCAAGTGGCGGCACGGTGGCACCGCCGACCGCCTTGTCTGCAGTTGTCCAATGAATTCGGCGCGGGCGACTGGGCTGATCTTTAGATTCGAATTCTTCGTTAAATCCACGCGCCCCTGATTTCCTCAACTCGGGGCGCGCGAGATTGTTTACTCAGAAATTAGTAACTTCCTGCACCAAAGGTGTCCCTTAACCGCAGGCACGTCTCAAATCCTTGACCGACGCAAAATCACATATTTCGCAGAACCATAAGCTGGCTGGCACGATTGGCAGGAATACCATCTTTGGAGTGGTAGCCAACGGCGTCCAGGTGCTGACGCGCCTGGTAACGGTGCCGATTGTGATTCATCACCTCGGGCTGGGCGGGTACGGCATCTGGAACGTCATTATGATGACGGCCACCTACATGCGTTTTGGCAGCGTGGGAATCAAGACTGCGTTCCAGAAGTATGTAGCTGAAGCTACGGGCAACGGGGACTACGACAGAGCCAATAAGCTGCTGAGCACCGGCTCCGCAATCATGTTGGCGCTTTCTATCGCTGGGCTGATTCCGGTGGCACTTTTTTCCCACGGGATTGCCCGGATAGCGGGCGTGCCTCCGGAGTTTCTCAAGTCGGCGGCTGGAGCAATCGCTCTGCTGGCGGTGATCATGCTGATGGCGAATGTGGGCGCCGCCTTTGAAGCGATTGTAATGGGCGGGCACCGCATCGATCTGGTCAGGAAATTCAACACGTTCTTTTCGGTGGCGGAAGCGGGAGCGATTATCGCGGTTATGCATTTTGGCTATGGTTTGACAGCCATGGCCGCCGTGATGGGCTCGTCGGAGTTGCTGTACCTCACCTGTTGCTACTTCGTCTCTCACCGGATTGTTCCGCAGATACGTCTTGGGATTCGATGGCTGAGCAAGGATGTCCTTTATGAACTGTTCCGCTTTGCTGGCAGCTACCAGCTAGTGAACTTGCTGGAAGTGGTCTACAACTCGCTGATCCCGGTGGCGATTCTCCGAAGCTTTGGCGCAAACTCCGCCGGTGTGTATGCCGTCGTGACCCGAGTGGTAACCTCTGCGACCGCCATCCAGGATTCGTTCCTGCCGCCGATTTTGTCGGGTGGAACCATGGTGTTCGCTTCTGGCTCTGCCGAAAGAATGCAGGCACTGCTCAGCAAAGCCTTCAAGGTGACGCTGGGGTTGAGCCTGTTCCCGCTGGGCTTCATCGCAGTGTTCGGCCCGACGATGGCGTATGCCTGGACGGGCCAAACCGATCCCAGCTTCCGCTCGGCCTTCTGGTTTGTGTGCTTGCGCGCGCTGTTTGCCGCCTTTTCGTTGCTGGCGCTTGTGCTCTACAGAGTGTCAGGGAAAGCATTGCTGGACAATATCCGCCAGGTTTTGCGGATCGTGATCATAATTGGGGTCGTTGGCCTCGCTCCCAAATTGGGATTTGTTGGAGTCTTGAGCGGGCTTGCCGGTTGCGAGTTCGCCGGAATGCTCTTTATGCTGTTTGCCTTGGGCAAGACCTTTGATGTCTTCCGGGCCAAAGTAGTGCTGCCGGGTACGGCTCGGTTATCGCTGGCTGCGGTGCTGATCTTTGCCGCGGGAGTGGCCGCGTCCTATATCCCACTGCCGGGTTACCAGGCCAGCAGGCTCTTTGCCACGCTAAAACTCGCGGAAGCGGGGTTGGCTTGCCTGATCGTAGCGTGGCCTCTGCTGGTGCGGACTGGGTCTGTGACCGCTGCTGAGAAGCAAGCTCTCTTTACGTCTTTTTTCCCCAAGCTAAGCCGCTCGAACGGCTGAGCTATCCGGACCATACAAGAAATTGACTGGAAACCTCCAACCTCATCGCGAACTGGCAGGCGACCCGCTCCGATTCTTCGGCCGGGTGGCCAGCAAGCTTAATACTGAGTGGGTGCGAGCGACGTACCGATTCGCCGCGGTCGGCCGCCGGCTTTCGATCGCTCCTTCATGCGATTTTTCGCGGCACGGTTCGCAGTTCATTTCTCTGGGCGACGAGGTTCTTCTAAGTGACGGCGTCTGGCTCAACATCGTCGAAGCCTCCGGGCCGCCAAGACCAAAGTTAGTGCTGGGCAAAGGTTGTAAGATCGGCAGGAGATCGACCATTTCGGCGAAGAACTATATTGAACTGGAGGCCGACGTATTGCTCGCGCCGCACGTGCTAATCATGGATCACAATCATGAATATTCAGACCCGAACCTGCCGATTTACGCGCAGGGCGTAACCGAGGGCGGACGGATCGTGATCGGCCGCAACAGTTGGCTGGGATACGGGTGTGTCATATTCTGCGGCAAAGGACATCTGACTTTGGGCAGGAACAGCGTGGTGGGAGCGAACAGCGTGGTAACCAGAAGTTTTCCCGATTTCAGTGTGATTGCAGGAAATCCCGCAAGGTTGATCAAGACCTATGATCCAGCCTTGAGGCAGTGGGTTCGAGTCACCGAAGCGGTTTCTGACTCGGAGCAGGCAAGGATGAGCCATGCACATGAAAGTCGCTGAACCGAGTTCGATGGTGGCAGACGCGCCGGCCGCGGCGAGGCCCTGCCTGATTTGTGGGCACCAGGGCACGGAAACTTTGCTGCAGGCGCCCGACCGCTTTCACGGAGCGAGCGAAGTTTACAGGCTGGTGCGTTGTTCGTCCTGCTCGCTGGTGTGGCTGGACAATGCTCCGAAACCCGAAGATATGTGGCAGCACTATGGGCAAGATTATGATCGCAAGATCGCGGCTGCGGGTGAGAGTTCTCCGGGGCGCTGGCGGGATCGCCGGGAAGTTCTGAGCCTGCACAAACAGGGCGGTGCGATTCTGGACTTGGGGTGCAGTTCGGGATCGTTTCTGGAAACGCTGAAAGACGGCAATTGGGATCTTTACGGAGTGGAGATGTCCACCGAATCCGCCAACCGCGCTCTAGCCCGCTGCGGCGCGAAGGTGTTCGTCGGGGACATTCTGGATGCGCCGTTCCGGCCCGCAAGCTTTGACGCGATCACTTGCTTCCATGTTTTCGAGCATCTTTATCATCCCAGGGAAGTGCTCACGAAAGTTTCAGAGTGGTTGAAGCCAGGAGGGATCTTTTATGCCCTGATGCCGAACATCGATTCGGCGGGGATGCGGGTTTTCAAGTCCTATTGGTATGCGTTGGAACTGCCTCGGCATCTTTATCACTTCTCGCCCAAATCGTTAAGCCGGCTGGCGAGTTCGGTTGGACTCGAAGAGGTTTCGCTGACGGCAGAGCGGGAAGTCTTCATTGAGTACAGCGTGCACTATATGCTGGACGATGTTTTGAAGAAAATTGGGATTACTCGCCCTCCACTCTCGAAGTATACGGACGCAAGCTTTCCTCGGAAGGTGGTGCGGAAGATGTATCGCTTGACGGTCGAGCCTGTGCTCACCGGTCTGATTGCGCTTGCCGGGGATGGCGAGAGCATTCACGCGGTGTTCAGAAAAAATGTGTAACATGCGCGTGCGGACGGGAAGAGGAGGCTCATGGACGCAAAGAGGCTGAGGCTGGAACATGTTCTGTATGGGCTGGGGCTTTTTGGTCCCGCACGGAAGCTATATGCTTTCACAGCGGGACGCGAGGCCAAGCGACAGCGTGGGCTGAAGCGCCAGTTCTTTTCACAGCTTCTTGCCCCCGGGGATTTGGTATTCGACGTAGGGGCGAACCTGGGAAGCTACAGCGAAATATTTGCTTCCCTGGGCGCTCGTGTGATCGCGCTGGAGCCCAATCCCGACTGTGTCAGCCACATCCGGCGATCTTATCCGCTTCCGTCGATTGACGTCGTCGGCACCGCGGTTGGCTCCTCTGCGGGCGTCGCAACCATTCGCCTGGCCGAGCGGAGTGACATGTCATCAATGTCTCCGGACTGGATTCACTCGATTCAAGACGCACAGCGGATAAACGACTCCGTATGGGCGAGGGAAATTACGGTGCCAATAATCACTCTGGATTCTTTAATCGAGAGGTATGGGATACCGAAGTTTATTAAGATCGATGTGGAGGGTTTTGAGGAAAGCGTCCTGAGCGGCTTGTCGAAGCAGCCTCCGATTCTATCGTTTGAATTCAATACAAATTTTCTAGATGCGGCGGTTCGATGCCTTCGCAGTCTTGGAAACGGAGCCGGCTGTTCGTTCAATTTTGTGATCGGTGAGCCTGTGAAATTTGAACTCAAGGAATGGGTAGACGTGAATCAGCTATGTACCCGGCTGCAGGCATTGGGGAAAGAAGTGGGCTACGGGGACATTTTCGTCAAGCTGAATTCCACGAACCTCGCCGAACCACCAATAAGTGATTAATGGAACCGCATACTCCAAAATTCGGCGGGGGTGCAAACGAAACCATCCTGCATCCGGCAGTGCTGGTGGTGATGTTGCTGGCGATCGTGCTGTTCTTTGTGTTGCCGCGGAAGTACATCATCGTTCCGGTTCTGGTCACCACGTTCTTGATCCCAATCGGCCAGCAGCTCTATGTAGCCGGAGTTCATCTGTTTGTACTGCGGATTTTGATTCTGGTGGCTTTCATTCGGGCGCTGGTTTCGAAGGTACCGAAGCAGAAATCGATCTATGCCGGAGGATGGAATTCGATCGACACGGCCTTTACGTGCTACGTGGTCATCACGACAGCCGCCACCATGATGCTCTACTCGGATGCGGGGGCACTGGTCAATCAGATGGGCTATCTTTGGGACTTTCTAATTGGTTATCTGTTGCTGAGAAGCTTGATCCGGAATGAAAAGGACACCTTTCTGACCATCAAATGCTTTGCAGTCTTGACGGTGCTGCTTGCCGCCGGCATGGTCATCGAGCAGATGAAAATGGTGAACGTTTTCGGTTTGCTGGGAGGGGTGGACGCGGCTCCAGAAGTTAGGGATGGCAAGATTCGTTCGCAGGCTGTGTTCCAGCATGCTTTGACGGCGGGAACCTTCGCGGCCACCGCGATCCCGCTCTTCTTCCTGTTGTGGAAGCATGGCAAGGCAAAGGCGATCAGCGGTGTTGGAATTGTAGCAGCGACCGTGATGACGATTGCCACGCAGACCAGCACTTCGCTGCTGACGTATGCTGCCGGGATTGGGGCTGTTCTTTTGTGGCCCATTCGCAAGAAGATGAGAATGGTGCGCTGTGGTTTGGCGGCGGTTCTGATCGGTCTGCATCTAGTCATGAAAGCGCCAGTGTGGTTTCTGATTGCCCGCATTGACTTGACCGGCTCTTCCTCCAGTTATCATCGCGCCGAACTCATCGATCAATGCGTGAACCATTTCAGTAGTTGGTGGCTGATTGGCACCAAAGACGCCGCCACCTGGGGTTGGGACATGTGGGATGCGCAGAATATGTACGTCTCCGTAGGGCAAGCCGGTGGCCTGGCAGCTTTAGTCTTTTACATCCTGGTGATTTCGCGGAGCTTCGCGAGATTAGGGGATGCGAGAAAGCGCTCGAAAGACAAGCGGCAGGAGTGGTTTATCTGGTTCCTGGGCGCGGCACTGTTCGCCAACGTCGTGGCTTTCTTTGGCGTCAACTATTTTGATCAATCGAGGATGGCGTGGTTCGCGCTGATCGCCATGATTTGCGCCTGCACTACGCCGATTTTGAAACCAGAACTTACGTTCCAATCGGCAGAGGGAGACGTCGACCTGCAAGTTGCCCCGACCAGGTATAGCGAGGATCCGGCCCCCGAAACCGAAGTGGAAGCGGCTGGGTCGATGAGCCGCTATCTTTTCGACTGAATTGTCCGTGACAGCAATGAACACAAAGTACGTGGTGATCACGCCCGTTCGTGATGAAGAGTCATACTTGCCGCTCACCATCGAGAGCATGGTTCGGCAGACCATACTGCCGCAGCAGTGGATTATTGTGAATGATGGGTCGAAAGACAGCACAGGCAGCATCATCGACGACGCGGCGCGGCAATATTCATGGATACGGGCAGTGCATCGCAAGGACCGCGGTTTCCGCAAGTGGGGCGCAGGAATAATCGAAGCATTCTATGACGGCTTCAACCAACTGGCATGGCAAGATTGGGATTTTATGTGCAAATTGGACGGAGATCTCTCTTTCGAGCCGGACTATTTTGAAAGGGCTTTCCAGAGATTTCTGGAGAATTCTCGCATAGGCATCGGGGGAGGAATTCTTTACCACTATGAGGACAAGAAGCTCGTCTTTGAGAAGCATCCGGTGTTTCACGTTCGCGGAGGGGTAAAAATCTACCGCCGAGCATGTTGGGATGCAATCGACGGACTATGGGTCGGTCCCGGGTCCGATACCGTGGATGAAGTTAAGGCGAACATGCTGGGTTGGACCACGACGAGCTTTACCGAGTTGCACATGCAACATCATCGGTTTACCGGCGCGTCATGGGGCCGCTGGGGGGGGCTGGTCAAGGATGGAAAAATCGATTACGTCTCGGGATACCATCCGTTGTTTCTGACGGCAAAGTCAATCGTCCGTCTTTTTCGATGGCCTTATTTTGTCGGCTCGATCGCCCTGGTGTACGGGTATGTAAGCGCGTACCTGCAAGACACGCCGAGGGTGGATGATCCGAAATTAATTCGGTATTTGCGCCAGCAACAACTGGCGCGGCTTTTCGGCGGCGAAACCATTTGGAAGTAAACATGAATCGGAGTAATGTGCCATTTACCTGCTCGTTCGCCGTGACTGAGACTGAATCAATGGCTCCGAGTGAATTAACGGACGAGCATACCCAGGCCTCTCTCGATCTATCGATTATTTGCGTCAACTGGAACTCCCTCGATTACCTCTTCGATTGCATCGCTAGCATTTATGAACAAACGCATGGGATCTCGTTTGAAGTTGTCGTTGTGGACAACGCTTCGCCTGAGGGAGGAGTCGAAACTCTCAGAGCGCAATTTCCGCAGGTCAAGATCGTGCGAAGCGACAAGAATGTGGGATTTGCGGGGGCCAATAACCTCGGATTCCGGCAATCTACGGGTCGATATGTTCTTTTGTTGAACCCGGATACGAAGCTGATTGGGCCCGCAATCAACATCATGCTAGAGCGAATCAAGTCTCTACCTGACGCGGGTATTGTGGGATGCAAACTTCTAAACACGGATATGTCCACTTCGACTAGCTCCATCCAGAAGTTTCCCACAATCCTGAATCAGCTTCTCAATGTGGAGTATCTCAGGCTGACCTTCCCGAGGTTTCCTCTTTGGGACATCGGTCCTCTCTTTTCCGAAAACCTGCATCCGGTCAAAGTCGAAGTTATTCCCGGCGCGTGCATGATGCTGAAACGGGAAGTGTTCGAACGAGTTGGCTTGCTGACCGAAGACTACTTCATGTATGCGGAAGATATCGATCTAAACTACAAGCTGCGCCGACTTGGGTTGTCAAGCTACTACGTCGGAGAGGCGCAGATTGTTCATCACGGCGGCGGGAGCAGTTCGCGCCAGAAGGTGAGCCAATGGTCCACCGTAATGACCTACAAGGCGATGCTGCGATTTTATCGAATGAGCCGGGGTCGCGCCTACGGAGCAGCTTATCGAATAGCCATGGGGTTGGCGGCGGTTGCCCGGTTGATTCTTCTCGCCCTGATGTTTCCCCTTGGCGACAGAGAGGGAATTCGGTGTGCCGCGGCAAAGTGGAGCACAGTACTGAGATGGGCAGTGGGTATTGAGCGGCTGGGCGTCAGTCAATAGCCGGTTCGCTCGGAGGAATTGACTTGTGTGCGGTATCTGCGGAAAGTTGAATTTTGATCGTGAATCAAGCGTTTCGCCTGCGCTGGTTCGCGCGATGGCGGACAGCATCGCGCATCGTGGGCCGGATGACGAAGGCTACTACGTGTCCGGCCCGCTGGGACTGGGATTCCGCCGTCTCTCCATCATCGACCTGGCCACAGGTCATCAGCCGCTTTCGAATGAAGACGGGACAGTCTGGATCGTCTTCAACGGAGAAATATACAACTACCAGGAATTGCGAACTTTTCTGCAGGGAAAAGGGCACATTTTCAAGACTCAGACTGACACTGAAGTCATCGTCCATCTTTATGAGGAATTTGGTGAGGACTGTGTCGAGAAGCTGCGGGGAATGTTTGCATTTGCGATTTGGGATGAGCGCCAGGAAAGTTTGTTTCTCGCGCGGGACCGCGTGGGCATCAAGCCGCTCTACTACCATCTGTCGGACAAGTCT
>Ga0182014_10000593_pt1 | contig 48445 bp, 49 predicted proteins | sample 612S2DmetaG_FD_120489 | JGI IMG/M metagenome (GOLD analysis project Ga0182014, IMG submission 120489) | Permafrost microbial communities from Stordalen Mire, Sweden - 612S2D metaG | ecosystem: Environmental > Terrestrial > Soil > Wetlands > Permafrost | place: Sweden: Stordalen | collected... | reverse complement strand
GATGAACTGGATCTCCGCCGCGGTGAGAAGGGTGGGCGTGTCCCAGTATTTCTCGAACTCGAGGTAGCGCGGCGCCTCGGTGTCGATCCTGGAGTAGAGGTTGTACTGCTTCTTCCAGAGCGTATTCGCCGGATTGAGGTTCTCGAAATTCTGCACGAGCGAGGCGCCGTCGAAGGCGCCGTTGCCGAGATCGCTCGCCAACGCCGCCGTCCAGCTGCCGCCAGCCTGCCCCCCAGTGTAGCGCATCGGGTTCGCGCCGCGGACGCCATTCCAGTACGACAGCGGCGCGCCCGCAACGATCATCGGGCCGAAGAGCTCCGGCCGCACCGCGGCCAGCATCATGACAGCCCAACCGGCCTGGCAGTTGCCGATGACGGCGGGCTTGCCGTCGGCTTCCGGGTGGAGCTCGATGACGCGCTCGAGGAAAGCGGCTTCGGCGAGGGCGACGTCCTCGATCGTCTGTCCCGGCACCGGCGCCGGACCGAAGCCCACCAGATAGCAGGGATGGCCGGCCCGCATCGCGACGCCCGTCTCGCTGTCTGCCTTGAAGCCGCCGATCCCTGGTCCGTGGCCGCCGCGCGGATCGACGATGACGAAGCGCCGCTTCCGCGGATCGATCTCGACGCCCTCGGGCGGTATGATCCGGACCAACCCGTAATTGACCGGCCGAGCGAGCGTGCGGCCGTCCGTCGTGGCGGAAGCTCAGCACGTTGGGCGCCGTCCGCTTCTGCTGCTCTTCGTACTGTTTTCCGCGCTGCCGCAGTGCGTCCCAGAAGAGCACGCTCCGCTGCGCTGCATCAATCGCGTACTCGACGGCGTCGGTCCAGAGGCGCGCGGGATCGGGCCAGGCGAGGCCCGCGGGGAGAGTCTTGTCGGCGAAAGTCATTGATACCTCCATGTCTGAGATACCTCCACGTCTGACTGACAATTGAGCTTCATCGTCGGCCGCCCTAAAGGCCTTGCTAGATGTTCTGGCGCGGCGCGGAATTCACCGCGTCGCCGCGCCCCTTCGATTGGGGGCGTCGGTAGTGTTGCAGGAACATCCGGATCGTCTCTTGAGATCACTGAAAGCGGCGACACCATCACCCGAGACGTCAGCGCCTTCCTTGTGGCGCCTACCGACGGGGCCTGTCGCATCGCCGCGCTGGGCCCGGATGCCGACATCGGCATTCTGTTCAGTGTTCGCGCCGGCGCGGACAGCGCGCTGCTCTCTACTGCGTTGGCCCTGGATGACGCGTTTGGTTTGACCGATATTCAGGCTTTCCGATCGAACGCCAAGCGCGCGCTTTCGACCGCGCGATAATTGGCGATCACCCATTGATCGAGCGCGCCAACGACCCGGCCGAGCGAGGCGCCCAGTGGCGTCAGGCGATACTCAACCCGTGGCGGAACTTCTTGGAAGTCCTGACGGACAACGACGCCGTTTCGTTCGAGATCGCGCAGCGTCTGGGTCAGCATCTTCTGCGAAACACCGCCGAGACGCCGCATCAGCTCACCGTTACGTTTGGCCCCTTCGGCCAGAACCGGCATCAGAAGCAGCGCCCATTTATCGCCGATAATGGCCAACATTTCACGCGACGGGCACGCTGCGTTCCACGGATCGGCAACCGGTAATACTTGTCGCGCCATCAATGCGCCTTCATAGTTACCATAAGGTGCGTACCTTATCGATGGTTCCATCAAGTGTCAATTGAGGCAGGCGGGATCGCCCCGCGTAACGTGACGGAGTAGACGCCCGCCGCGCGGTCGGCCTCCGCAAGGATGCGCAATTTGTCTTGCGCCGTGAATGCGCGGCGGCGAGACCGGCCCGCCATTTCAGCGCCTGCAGGCGCAAGGGTCTCGCCGTCTTCGATTCGGGGCATAACCACGGGCTGCTTGTCCTGCGCCCTCAAGAGCAAACTCCCGGCGGGTCTTTGTCTCATCATCCTTGGCGCGGAGGGGTCGACGGCAACCCGACTCACATTGTCCCGAGACGGTGGATGGTCTCAACCCTCGGCGCGAATGCTCAAGGGAGAAGGGGAAGGCCCACCGCCGCCGCGAAGGTCGGAGAGCTGGCGCGCCTTCCATAAATGCCCTGATCATCTGTCCCGACATTGGCGATCTCACGCAAGGCCGGCGCAAGACCAGCGCGGGATAAAGGCAATCGCTGACCGGAAGCGTTCCGCCGGCCTGCTTGTTCCTCAGACGCCTTAACGAAGGTGCTTTGCCATGCATGCCAGTTATGGCAGCTCCCTAAGACCAACCTTCAAGCAAGAAGCCGCGATCGCGCTCTACGCCGCATGGAACGGCGCCCACGCCAAGATTCGCGCCGCTGCTTGCACAACCGCGCTGGCGGCCACGCGATCCGAGGCGTGGATTAGGAGGTTCCGTCGCGTCATCGCGATGGCTCGATCTGCGCTCGCCGGAATTGCCCTCCTCGCGGGCGCCGGGTCCGCCTCCGCCGCCTTTGCTCAGGAGCGTCCACTCGATCGCGGCGGGCAGATCCGATTCTACATTCAAAAGCTCGCCGCGGCGTCGGGTCAATTGCACGAAATACGCGGCGACTGCATGTCCGCCTGCACAATTTGGCTTGGGCATAAACCAGTCTGTGTCGCCCCGGACGCGACGCTGTGGTTTCATCAGGCAAGCGACCCCCGCTTGGAACTCGTGAGCGGGAACCCGTGGCATTGGAAGTCTGAGACCGGCAATCTGGCGCTGAGCACGTTTTACCCGCCGCGCGTCTTGGCGGTCGTGCGCACCTGGTTGGAAAGCCCCGAATTCCACACGTTGAGCGGGCGCGAATTGATCGCGCTTGGCATACCAGAATGCCGGCGATGACGAGGCGTTGGCGCAGAACCGAACGCCGACCCTGTCGCCCCCGAATCGGTTATTTGCGCGACCGGAACCGGAGGCCGCCATGCCGAGACGGGTCATGCTGTCAAGAACGGTCCAGCCGTCTCCTCGGCGCGCGTTTCCCGCATGAAGGCGCCCGCGGATGATGACTTTACGCCTGTAAATCGCGATCTCGACAACGCCCCGCCAGCCGAGGGCATCCGTAAGATTGCGTAATCAGGTTTCCGATAGCTTACCTTTACGAGGAGCAGAACTTCGCTTCTGAACCGTATGATTTTTACACGGCCAGGATCTCGCGTGGGTCCACCTGAATACAAGGATGCGGCGCTGAGATTCGCGCGAAGTGGCTGGCTCCCCTCCGATCGATAAAGCACTAGAGGCCGCTCGACCCGCAGCTCGCCGGCTTTGGACGGCGGACGAGCATGCTCTGGTCGCTTTCCGCCGCAAGAGCGCGCCACGCGGTCGGCGCCGTGAAAGCGCCGACAGTGCGGCGCGCCCTTGACCCTGCCAAAACTGCGAACATGCCATGCAAAGGGGATGGACCGCGCGACAAAACACTTGACCGCGACATCCCCATATCTGGCCGGCCCTCCATAGCGCTCGCTTTTTTGCGTTCCGAACGATTTCGTCGGCCGCGTTTACTTATCCTTGCTCTATTTGGGCGAGCGCACGCACGCGTGCCTTATGAATGGCCAACGAATTGAACAAAATTCGAATTGGTGATACGGTTTTTTTTTACGGCGGTTAGTCCTCGCCCCCTGCACACAGGCCATTTTTACGGATATCGCGCCATGTCCTTCGCCATGTCTACGGCGTTGGCCGTTTCACATGACACAAAAACAGCCGCCGAATTTACGGTAGACCCTTGCGATCCCGGAGCGTGGCGGGTGTTCGCCAGAGCATTGCGGGCGCGACAGAGTGAACGCCCGTCCTGGGCTCCCTTGGAGATCGGCGGCGCGATTTCAATTGCCGCCCTTTTCAGCGCTAACCTGGCCGCCCCTTTTTTCGTCCAGCTTGGATTGCTAACGGCGTCAGCCGGGATCTTTTGCCATGCCTTCGGCGAACTCGGCAATCCATGGCTTGAGCGGCTGGTCTTCACAGTTGGGCGGCGCCCCTGCGCCCCAGATGAACTGCGCAAGATCATGGAAAGCGCGCCGACGCCTCAAATGCGCGCGAGGGTCAAGAACATCGTCTCCGCCAACGCGGTTGTCCGTCATCGCCATATGCTGCCTCTGCGCATTGAGGCGAAGCGAACACTGCGTCAATTGAAAAAAGACAACCGCGAAAAATGTGAACGCGAACTTGCCGACGCCCGCGCCCGAGCGCGGAACGACATTCTGAACACGAAAACTTAGTGTCGGTCCGAAGAGAAGCTGAGTCGCAATGAGTCGTTTATGATTCAATGAGGAGGTCTGATTCTCGAGGGGCCGCCGATGTGGGCGAATGAAAATCGCGCGCGTTACGATCGGAGCGGGTTGCGCTATCCGAGCGACGTCACGGATGCGGAACGGGCGCTCGTCGAACCGCTGATCCTACCGCCGGACAGGGCGGCGGGACGCGCAGGGTCGATATGCGCGAGGTGGTGAACGGCCTGAAGTATGTGCTCTCAACCGGTTGCCAGTGGCGGGCGATCCCGAAGGATTTGGCGTCCAGGAGCACGGTATAGGGCTATTTCGATCTTTGGGCCTGGGACGGAACGCTCGATCGCATCCATCATGCGCTCTACGTGAAGCGTGGCGAAGCGGCGGGACGCGAGCCCAGTCCGACAACCGCGGTCATCGACAGCCAGAGCGTGAAAAGCGCGGAAAAAGGGGGGGGGGCTTGCATCGATCCGCATGGCTACGATGCAGGAAAGAAGATCAAGGGCAAGAAGCGGCACATTCTCGTCTATGCGATAGGCCTGCTGCTTCATGCGCTCGTTCACCCGGCCGACGTTTAGGATCGCGACGGCGAGGTCCTCGTTTTGCGCACAATGTTCGGAAAATTCCCGTTTCTGCAGAAACCGTTCGCGGACGGCGGCTATCAGGGGCCGCGGTTCGCCGCGCCAAGACGCGCTCGAAAGACGCGGACGACAGCTTCAACACATCTGCCGCCCATCGCGCGATTTTGTTATCGACGAATGCAATGGCGGTTTTGGAGGGCCCAATAGAAGGGCTTTGTTCTCTCGATTGGCGGCGCGCCATGGCTTTTCCCCATGGCTGCGAACTGGTGCGGGCGGCGGGACTCGAACCCGCACTCTCAAAGAGAAACAGATTTTCTTACCACTTCGACTTTCGCCGCCGCCCATAAGCGTTCGTGGTCTGGACTATCCCTTCGCCATGGTCGTCAAACCGAAGGCGCCGCCCGTCTAGTCTCTACACCTTCCCCGAAGGGCTTGGCTCGGGATTGGCTTAGGTCGCCCTTTAGCGTTCCCCGACTTTGAGCGGTTCTACTCCGCAGATTTCCCTGCGGGCACTCCAATTGAAGTCTGCTGCGTCTACCGATTTCGCCACGTCCGCATTTGCGCTGTCGCGCGAGGATCAAGATTCAATCGCCTCTCACGCTCTGCCTCCCATTTGGCTCCCGGCTCGTTTTCTCCTGCCGCCGAGCTTACCCGATGATGATCGTCAAATCATTGATTATCTGCAAAAACCTGAAAACGCCGGCGGCTCTCGCACCGTGGATATATCTGCTTTTTCAGCCTCTTGCGCCTACCAGTTTCGCCACGTCCGCCCAGACAAGCCAAGCCCTTAAGTTGAGGGGCGCCGCGAGACGAGCCACAACGCTCCTAACCCCCCGCAGCGATCGGCGCCTGAAAGCTGAGGCCGAGATCCCACGGAAAATAGATCCATGTGTCCTGCGAAACCTCGGTGATGTAGGTGTCGACCAGCGGGCCGCCGAGCGGCTTGGCGTAGACCGTCGCGATATGGGCGCGCGGCAGCAGCGCCCGCACCGCCTTCACCGTCGCGCCGGTGTCGGCGAGATCGTCAATGACGAGCAGCCCGCGTCCGCCATCGCGCCCGATCTCCGGCGCCACGCCCTTCAGCACCTTGATCTCGCCCTGCGCGCCCTCGCCGACATAGCTCTGCACGCAGAACGTGTCGATGATGCGCATATTGAGTTCGCGCGCGACGATCGCCGCCGGCACGAGGCCGCCGCGCGTCACCGCCACCATGCCGGAAAAGGGCGCGGCGGCGCTGAGGCGCCAGGCGAGCGCGCGCGCGTCGCGGTGAAACTGGTCCCAGGAAACATGGAAGGCTTTTTGCGCCGCCTGGGGCGCGGCGCTCGGCGGCGATTTGGCGGTCATCGGGCTTCAGGCCCTTTCGTTGACGAGGCGCGCCAGCAGCGCCTCGATCGCGGCGGCGGCGGCGGCGACCTGCGCCGCGTCCTTGCCGCGAACGACGATCTGATTGTGGAAGCCGCCATCGCGGAAAGAAGGATAGGAGCCAATCGAAAGCTCCGGGCGCCGCGCGGCAAGTTCGCCGAGGCCCGCGGCGTAGACGCCCTCGAACATCGCGCCCGCCTCTATTGTTCGCGCCACGACTTTGGCGCCGGTCGCGAGCTTCGGCGCGACGCGGTCGAGCATCGACTGCATGATCGCCGGAACGCCGGCCATGACGATGACATTGCCGATCCAGAAGCCGGGCGCTTTCGAGATGTCGTTCTCGACCAGCTCGGCGCCATGCGGAATGCGCGCCATGCGCCGCCGCGCTTCGTTGAGTTCGGCGGGCTTCATCCGCTCCAGCAGCAGCTTTATCGCGCGCGGATCTTCCGAAATCGGCACGCCAAAGGCCACCGCGATGGCGTCGGCGGTGATGTCGTCATGCGTCGGGCCGATGCCGCCGGTGGTGAAGATGTAATCGTAGCGCGCCCGCAGGGCGTTGACCGCGGCGACGATCTCGCCCTCGATGTCGCCGATCACGCGCATCTCGCACAGATCGATGCCGATCTTGGCGAGATAATCGGCGATATAGCCGCTGTTTGCGTCCCTGGTCCGCCCCGACAGGATTTCGTCGCCGATCACCAGGACGGCCGCCGTCACGGAAGCTTTTTGCGTCATGCTGGCACTCCTGCGCGCTTGCTAGCACGAAAAAAGCGGGTGCGCGATGGGCGCGGATGCGGCCGCCATCGCCCCGGTCACGCGCCGATGAGATGCAGCGCGACAAGACGCCGGTGCGGCGCGCGGCGATGCTCAAAAACAAAGATCCCCTGCCAGGTTCCGAGCATCATGGCCCCGGCCGCGACCGGAATCGAGAGCTGCGTCTGCGTCAGCGCCGCGCGAATATGCGCCGGCATATCGTCCGGCCCCTCGACGTCGTGGATGTAGCGCGCGGGATCCTCCGGCGCTATGCGCTCGAAAAACGTCGCAAGATCGGCCAGAACGTCGGGATCGGCGTTCTCCTGAATGATCAACGAGGCCGAGGTGTGCCGGCAAAACAGGGTCAAAAGTCCCGTCTCGATCTTCTCCCGGCCGACGAAGGCGGCGACGTCGGCGGTGATCTCGACGAGGCCCTTGCCATGAGTCTCCACATGGAGCTGATGCAGCGCCTGGCGCATGTCTAACGCACCTCGAAATCGAGCGGGCGGACATTGTCCAACCCTTCCAGGGTAAAGTGCCACCACTCCTTATCAAAATTGACGAAGCCATGGCGCCCCATCAGCGCGATCAAAATCGCCCGGTTCTGCTTCGCGGCCGACGAAATCCCGGGATGATGCGTGCCGGACGCCGCGTCGAAAAGATCGAAAGGCGTGCCGAAATCGAGCCCCTCCAGCGCCAGATCGACCGCTGTTCCGGTCGAATGGGCCGATTCGCGCGCGATATAGCCGAGGTCGAACAGATCCGCCTTGTCGAGATTTGGATAATAGACGGGTTTCATCGCCTGATCCGACGGGTCGGCGGCCCAGGCGATGAAGGCGCGCGTCGCCCGCTGCGGCCGGTAGCCGTCATAGACGACGAGGCTCAAACCCGCCGCCGCCGCGTCCTTCGCGACTGCTGCGAGCGCCGCCGCCGCCTCCCGGCGCAGCCAGCATTGCGCGGCGCGATAGCCCGGAACCGGACGGCCGAGAAAATTCTCCGATCCGGCGTAGCGCATATCCTGCCGGATATGCGGCGCGACATCGGCGAGGCGGATGAAATCAGGCGGCGGCTCGGATTGGGGATCGGCTGCGGGCACAGCTTGAGCGCTGCGTTTTGCGCCGGCATTCGCAAGGTTCAGCACGGGCAAATCAGGTTCCTTCATGCGTCGATCCTCAACTTCGAGCGCGGCGCGCACCGGATTTCGCCGAAACGTCGATCAAGACGGCAAATCGTCGAAAAAAGCTTTCGATCAATCGCCTCATCGGCATATTCGAACGAAAGGAAGGCCAGATCTTGTTGTGCGGCGGCGCCGGGGCCAAATATGGCGCGCGCCAGTCGCGGAGCGCCGAACCGCGCGGCGCTTTTTCACGGAAACGGCGGACGGGAACGCAAGATGAGCAATTTGGGCGGCTTTGGCGGATGGCCCGTTTCGACCCCGGCGTATCTTCCGGCCAATCTTCCGACGGCGGCCTTCGCCGGGGTCAGGACGCGCCGGATCGTCGCCTTCATCCTCGACTTCATTCTCGTTTCCATCTTTTCGGTCGCGATCTGGTTCGCGCTGGCTGTCCTTACCTTCGGGCTTGCGCTGTTCTTCCTGCCGCCGATCTTTCCCTTCGTCGCCTTTTTCTACAATGGCCTCTCCGTGTCCGGGCCGAACACGGCGACGCCCGGCATGCGGGCGATGGACCTTGAGCTGCGCCTTATCGACGGACAGCGGGTTCCCTTCCTGATCGCCGCCGCCCACGCCGTGCTGTTTTACCTCTCGACGCTGTTTCCGCCGGTTTTCCTCGTTTCCCTCGTCGCCGAGGGAAAAAGATGTTTGCACGATATCCTCGCCGGCGTGATCATGACGCGTCGGCCGATCTAGCGCATCTGACCCGAAAGCGGTTTTCGCGTTCAGGTAGAAATATGCCGTTTTAACAATGGGATAGAGTGGAGAATCCGGTCCTGCCGCAAAGTCCGGCGCTGCAGGCGCCAAAGGCCGGCGCGATCCTTTTTGAAAAAAAATTCAATGGCCGGACGGAAGAAAACTTGCGCCGGCGCCGGAATCTATCAGAGCATGGGCGGCTTCGACGCGGATTTTCAGTTGCGGCGATTCGGGAAAGAGCTAGCTTTGACTGCACGAAGATGAAAACGGGATCAAAGGGCCCCACCACCTTGACGCGAGAACCGCGCGACGCGCCGCAGTTTTATCTGACGGCGCCGTCCCCTTGCCCCTATCTTCCCGACCGGCAGGAACGCAAGGTGTTCACGCATCTGATCGGCGGCCGCGCGGTCGCCCTCAACGATCAGCTGACCCTCTCCGGCTTCCGTCGCTCGCAGACCATCGCCTACCGCCCCGCCTGCGAGCGCTGCCGCGCCTGCGTCTCAATCCGCGTCCGCGTGCCTGAGTTTCACCCCTCGCGCAATTTTCGCAGGGTTGCGGATCTCAACGCGGATCTTTCCGGCGTCGTCGGCCGGCCGGAGCCGACAGCGGAGCAATATTCGCTGTTTCGCCGCTATCTCGACGCCCGCCACGGCGAAGGCGGCATGGCCGACATGACGATCCTCGATTATTCGATGATGATCGAGGACAGCCATGTCGAAAGCCGCCTCGTCGAATATCGCGCGCCCGATCCCGAAAATCCCGGCGAGACGCTGCTGATTGGCGCCTGCCTCACGGATCTTCTCGCCGACGGCCTCTCGATGGTCTACTCGTTTTACGCGCCGGACGAGCAGCGCCGCTCGCTCGGCACCTATATGATCCTCGACCATATCGAGCGCGCCCGCCGCCTCGGCCTGCCGCATGTCTATCTCGGCTATTGGGTCGAGGGCTCGCGCAAGATGGCCTACAAGGCGCGATTCCTGCCGCAGGAGCGCCTCGGCATGAACGGCTGGGAGCGTGTGGGGTGACGCATCTCTTCCGGGCCTGACCTCATTTGATCAGCATGGGCGGCATCGAGAGCGCCGGGACCTTGACGCCATTCTGGGTCGAGTAGGTCACCGCATAGGCGCGGACGAGGCGTTCGCTGGGGAAAGCGACATAAAGGCGGGAGCGCGCCTTGTCGAAGGCGATCCCGTAAGGCGGAGACGGCAGATTCGTCAGCAGCGTCTTGGGCGCAACCACGCCGCCGCCAATGCCATTGGAATACGCCTTTCCAGTGACGGCGATGTCCTTGCCATTGCTGTCAGTGTAAAAAATGTTGTGGTTGGCGTCGACCGTCGCGGCGAACGGGGAGCCGGTCACAGCGATCAAGTGATTGATTCGCCAAGGGGTAAAGGCGTTACTCAATTGCGGAATAGTGGTGACGGAGTCGTTAAAGGCGATAATATAACCTTCGGCGTTACCCGACAGGAGCGTTTGCTCGTCGTACACGTTAAATCCGCCTTTGAGCACGATAAAAATCTGTCCGTTGTCATAAGCCAGCGCAAACGAGGCGCTCTGTTGCGCGCCTAGGCAGCTGTAGGACTGGAGCTGCGCATAGGAGCTGAGCAGCGGCGCCGCAACACGGGAGCTTGCGATAGCCTGGTAAGGCAAGGACAGATCGCCGCCGTAAGCGTTGAGCCCCGCCTGGCCGCCATTGCAGTAGCCGGACGCCTCGAAGAGGATATTGTCCCCGTCGAACATCATGGTTGATGGATAATCGCCGGGCGGCGTCGGCAGCGTATTGATGAACTGGCCCTTTGCATTGTAGATATTGATCTGACCCGTCGAACCCTCGAGCCCGGCGTAGACGAGCCCGTTGCTGTTGACTGCGAGCGAAAAGGGTTCGACGACCTTGGCGAATAACGAGATTACATTCGACGCGGGATTGTAAACGTCGATCTGCCCGCCGGACGCGTCGGCGATGTAGAGAGAGCCGGTGCTCTGATCGACGGCGAGTCCGTAGGCCGACTGCAACGTCACCGCCCCGGCGCCCAAGGTCGACGCCGCCAGCGTCGGAACGATCAGCGCAGCCGCCTTCACAATGCGATCGATGTTCATGGCAAATCCCCCTTCTTTTCGAGATGAATGGATTTATCCATGCCTCCCCAGGGCTCATGGGTGGGGTTTCCCACAAGTCGCGCAGGCTCGGCCGGCCGCATGTCTATCTAGGCTATTGGGTCGAGGGCTCGCGTAGGATGTGCTACAAGGCAAGGTTCCTGCCGCAGGGGCGCCTCAGCTGGGCGGCCGGGAGCGCGTGGGGTAGCGCCAATCGTCTCATCGGGGCGGCCAGGGGATCGCAAATTGGCGTCGACCCGCATGCGAAGACTGCGAAAGGGGACGATTCTATTATACGCCGCTCTGTCGGCGGCCGCGCCGCTTCGCGCGGCTTCGCTGGACGCACTCGTTCGCGCCTATCCCGATCAACTGGCTGGCCATGACGAAACTGAACTGATCTGGCGCGACGGAACGCGGCAAAAAATTTCCGACGGCGTAGTCGATAAGGATTTTGATGAAAAGCTGCGTAACGCTTCTATCGTTGACCAGCTAAGTCTGCCCTATCCCAAGGGACCGTTGCCCAATCCGCCAGGACCGCAGGACGATCCAGGCCGCTTCCGCAATTCGGAATTCTTCGATAAAATCTACGGAAAGTGCGAGACGCGCGAGATGCGCAAGCATCTGACAAAACTTAAATGGCTGCCTGAATTAGGCGGCGGTTCCGTCGAGGTCACAACGGTCAACGGCGTCGCCGACAAACTGCGGGCGATAAGCGACGAGATCGAGCGGCTGCCCGCGCAAATCAAGCGTTTCGCCTACCCGAGCGCCGGCGCCTTCAATTGCCGAACGGTGAAAGACACCGGGAAGCGGAGTATGCACGCCTATGGCGCGGCGATCGACCTGAATACGAAATTTGCCGATTACTGGCTGTGGAGCAAAGCAGGATACCGCAACCGCTTTCCTTTCGAACTCGTCGCAATCTTTGAACGCCATGGATTTATATGGGGCGGAAAATGGGGCCATTTCGACACAATGCACTTCGAATACCGGCCCGAATTTCTCGATCCCTAATTGAGCGGCGTCAAGGCAACGCCGTAATAGGTTCGATATATTTAAAGAGGCATAACGTAAATATTTTTCATCAGTCGTTCATCGCTCGGGAGTACAAAGATGAAAACGCTTCTCGCCGTCGCGGCGGTCGCCGGTCTCGCTCTCCCCTTTAGCATTTCGGCCCCCGCGAGGGCGCAGGACGCAGCCTCTATGTCCTGCAATCAGCTTTGGCACGCGCGCAATGCAATTTACGCGCGGAATGGCTATTGTTTCCAGACATCGCGTGCGCGGGCGGTTTTCGGGGAGGGATGCTTCCCGCCCTATGGTCATTTGGGCGGCTGGGAAAGAGATCGCGTCGACGAGTTGCAAATGTGGGAACGTCGCAACGGGTGCTGATCCCCCGCCCCTTCGTTTCGACGAGGCTGAAAGCCGCCCCTCACCCAAACTTGTTGTTCTTCGGAAACCCTCTTGGCGGAAGTCTCCCTGCCTCGGCGCGATTGCCGATCCATTCGCGCAGATCCGTGGCGCCAACTGTGAACACCCGCCCGGCTGAATCCTTCCAGGTCAGCCCGTCCTTCAGCCAGAAGACCTTGGCGTCGGCTATCCCGCCATCGCGGTATTTCTGCAGGCGCACGCCCTTGCCGCGCGCCATTTCCGGCACCTGATCCAGCGGGAACACCAGAAGCTTGCGGTTCTCGCCAATCGTTGCGACATGATCGCCCTCGGCCGATGTGATGATCGCCGCTGTCGCCGGCTTCTCGACGCCAAGCAGCGCCTTGCCCTTGCGGGTGCCGCCCAGCATGTCGTCCTGCGGCGCGACGAAGCCGCGTCCGTCGCTGGCCGCCACCAGCATCTTCGCGCCGGGCGCGTAGGGGAACACCGCGCTGATCGTCTCGCCCTCGGCGATGTCGGCGAGAAGGCGTAAAGGTTCGCCCTGACTGCGGCCGCCGGGGAGCTTTCCCGCGTCAAGCGTGAAGATCTTGCCATCCCCGGCAAGGACAAGGATTTTCGAGGTGTTTTCCGCGAAGAACGAGACGCCCAAAGCATCATCGCCCTTGAACTGCAACGCGCTCAAATCCGCGACATGGCCTTTCAGCGCGCGAATCCAGCCCTTCTGCGAGACGACGATCGTCACCGGTTCGCGCTCGACGAACGCGCTGGAAAGGTCGATATCGCCGAGATCGGGCGCCTCCGCCAGACTCGTGCGGCGCCGGCCATTTTTCGTTTCCGGTCCGTATTTCTTTTTCAGCTCACGAATCTGCGCGGTGATCGTCTTCCATTGCCGGGCCTCGTCGCCGAGCAGCGCCTCGATCTCCGCGCGCTCCTTGATGAGTTCGTCATGCTCGCGCTGGATCTGCATTTCCTCCAGCCGGCGCAGGCTGCGAAGCCGCGTATCGAGCACGTAATTGACCTGCGTCTCCGACAGGGCGAAGGTCGCCTGCAGCCTCGGCTTCGGCTCGTCCTCCTCGCGGATGATGCGGATCACCGCGTCGAGATTGAGGAAGACGATGAGCATGCCGGCCAGAACTTCGAGCCGGTGCAGGATGGCGGCGAGCCTGTGGCGCGAACGGCGCAACAGTACGTCGCGGCGATGATCGAGCCATTGCTGCAGCGCCTCGGCGAAGGAGACCACGCGCGGGACGACGCCATCGACGAGAACATTCATGTTCATCGGAAAGCGCGTCTCAAGCTCGGTCAGCCTGAAGAGATGTTCCATCAGCATGGCCGGATCGACGGCGCGGCTCTTCGGCTCGATGACGACGCGAACGTCCTCGGCCGATTCGTCGCGAATGTCGGCGACGAGCGGCAGCTTCTTCTCGTTCAGAAGCTCGGCGATCTTTTCGATCAGCCGGGACTTCTGCACCATATAGGGAATCTCGGTGACGACGATGACCCAGGCGCCGCGCGCGCCCTCTTCCCTGCTCCAGCGCGCCCGAAGGCGCAGCGAGCCGCGCCCGGTGCGGTAGGTTTCGGCGATCGAAGCGGCAGGCTCGACCAGCACGCCGCCGGTCGGAAAATCCGGCCCCGGCGCGAATTTCAGGAGCTGGTCGGTCGTCGCCTGCGGATGGGCGATGAGATAAAGCGCGGCGTCGCAGAGTTCGGCGAGATTATGCGGCGGGATCGAGGTCGCCATGCCGACCGCAATGCCCTGCGCGCCATTGGCGAGCAGATTGGGCAGTGCGGCGGGCAGCACGATCGGCTCCTGCTGGTCGCCCGAATAATTGTCGCGGAAATCGACCGCATCCTCGTCGATGCCTTCGAGCAGCAGCCGCGCGACGTCGGTCATGCGCGCTTCGGTGTAGCGATAGGCGGCGGCGCCGTCGCCGTCGATATTGCCGAAATTGCCCTGCCCGTCGACAAGCGGATAGCGCGAGGAGAAATCCTGCGCCAGCCGGACCAGCGCGTCATAGATCGCCTGATCGCCATGGGGATGGAACGAGCCCATCACATCGCCGACGATCTTCGCGCATTTCTTGAACGCAGTGCCGGGATCGAGCCGCAGGATCTGCATGCCATAGAGGATGCGCCGGTGAACCGGCTTCAGCCCGTCGCGCGCGTCCGGCAGCGCCCGGCCCATGATGGTCGAGAGCGCATAGGCGAGATAACGCTCCTCGAGCGCATCGCGCAGGTTGACAGATTCAGACCCACCTGAGGCGGGCGGCGGCGGCGGAGCGACGATTCTTACCATGGCCAAGGGCTAGCCGAGGTCCGGCGGACGCGCAAGTTCGTTCTTTGTTCCGAAATATCTGACGGTCTGGCCTGAGCTTAGATTCGCGCTTGTTTTATACCGAACTCTGCGAAGTAGACTTTAATGATACACTATAGCGATAAATGGTATATTGTAACGATCGTCGCGCGCGCTACGTAACTTCACCTATTGACCGGGGTCTGATACGGCGCCAACAAAGCACAGTTCTTGGTGAAGTAAACAGGGCACAGCGACACCAAGGATGCTGTATCTCTTCCGATACAGAAAGGCGCCGCAGGGCAAAATGTAAATAGAAGATCAAATGTGTCACTTTTCCGCCGCTAGATATTTCCAATACGCAAGGTGTTCTCATCTATTTGTTGGTAATATTCTATTATTTTGCGGCAGATTGAGAGTAATATTATGCCTCGTCGTGAAAACATGCGTCTCCAGTTTTTTGACAGACTGCATAGACTCCAGGATCTATACTGCGCCGGCAAGTTCGCGCCGGGATCGCCCAGACATTCGGAGCTTCTCGCGCTTGAGGCGCTGGAATCGCTATACGTGCAAAATGAGATGAGGCGCGCCGGCCAAATCGCTACGCGTTTAGCGGAGCGCGGCAACCACCACAGAATCAGCACAAGCTGCTGACCCGCCCCGCCTTGCCAGTGCAGCGACGAAGCTGCGCATCTTTCCTCAGCCAAAAGCGGACGATGCGGCGCGGAGCGCCTTCTCCAGCGCTTCGCGATCGTCGTCCTGCCCGACTGTTTTAAAGACTGGCGTGGAAATGTAACGCCGCGTTGACGACGTGCCGCAACGCCGCGCATTCGCGAAAACTAGAAAGTAACACGGGCGGCAATCATAAGTTGAATTACGCGCATATGCCGCGGCGTCAAGAAAACAAAAGTCGATTCGGTTAACCCTTATTGACAGCCGCCAGCTTTTGACCGAACACTTCAATCGTCAGATAAGCCTTTGATACAACGAAAAAAAGGGGATTTCATCTTGCAATCTTGGGGCTCGTTTTATCGCCGGAAATTTTTTCCGAAAAGTATTTCCCGGGCACATCAAGGAAACGCGACAATGACGCAACATCATGACATTCGCCTCGATTTTTTTGATAGATTGCACAATCTGCAAGAGGTGTACTCAAGAGGCGAAATCTTGCCCGGCTCCAAAGAGCACATCGAGATCATCGTTCTTGAAGAGATGGAGTCTATGTTCGTGCAGCAGCAGATGAAGCGACACTATGAGACCGAACTCAAAATCTTTGAGCGGATGAATAGAGCCGCGCGTTCCGCCGAACTCCGCGTTTAGCACGGGCCGCGCCCGCTCCAAATTGCAAATTCGCTGCCCGCGGAATTGCTCGCGCCGGTCTCACCTCCTTGAACGATCAGGCAGCCGCGCCTGTTTCCCGCATGACGGCGCGCCCTCCGCATCGGCGGGCCGCGGGAGGCGTCGAGCGGCCTTTTCCACAGCTACCCCACGTCCGGTTCGCGCGGCCTTCCAGCACAAATTCGCCTGAACGAAACCGAATGGTGTTGCGCCGCTGCACTAGTTCGCGGCTGCGGCCTCCGCTACGAAGTTGCACGCTCAACGCCCCGCCTTTTTCGACCGGGTCGCGCTGTGCAAGCGGAACCGTTTGCGCAGCGTGGCTGTTTATGTATCGAACGCTTCCAGGCGGCTTCAGGATCGGAATTAAGACATGGTCAGACTGGGTTCGCTTCTTGGTTTTGCACTCGGTCTCGCCATCATTTTCGCAGCCTATATGGGAACGCAGGATTCATCCGTCGCGGAGCCCCAGACGGCTGAGGGCTGCGTCGCGCGGAAAGTCGCGCTCGACGAGGGCTATGGCGTCACCCGCACCGAAACGCGGATGGTTTGCGCCGGCGATGACGGCGACAAAAAGAACTAGGCGGTCCGCGCGCGCAGAACGGCGACCACGGCGTCCGTCAGACGCTTCAGATCGGCCGCGCTGATGGTGAAGGCCGGCGTCAGATAGACGATATTGCGAAACGGGCGCACCCAGACCCCCGCCTCGACGAAGCGCCGCTTCAAATCAACCATATCGTCGATTCGCTCCAACTCCACGACGCCGATGGCGCCGAGGACGCGCACGTCCTTCACCCCTCGAAGCTCGCGGCAATGTTCGAGATCCCGGCGCAGCGCGGCCGAGATGGCGGCGACCTGCTCTAGCCGCGGCTCGCTCTCGAACAGGTCCAGCGAGGCGTTGGCGGCGGCGCAGGCGAGCGGATTGGCCATGAAGGTCGGCCCGTGCATCAGCGCATGCGTCGGATCATCCGAGGCGAAAGCCTCGAACACCGCGCTTGAGGCGACCGTCGCGGCGAGCCCCATGGTTCCGCCCGTGAGCGCCTTGGAGAGCGCGACGATGTCGGGAACAACGCCCGCCGCCTCGCAGGCGAACAGCGTCCCGGTGCGGCCGAAGCCGGTGAATACCTCGTCGAAAATCAAAAGCAGGCCGTGCCTGTCGGCCGCGCGCCGGAGCTTGCGCAAAACCTCCGGCGAATGAAAGATCATTCCGCCTGCGCCCTGCGCCAGCGGCTCGACGATGATCGCCGCCAGCGTCGGCGCATGGGCGTCGAGCGCCGCCTCGAACGCCGCCTCGCGCGGCGCGTCGGTCGGCAGATCGGCGATCACCTGTCTGGCCAGCACGCCCGAGAACAGACCGTGCATGCCCTCCTCAGGGTCGCAGACGGACATGGCGGCGAATGTGTCGCCGTGATAGCCGCCCCTGAACGAAAGGAATTTCGTGCGGCGGCTTTCGCCCCGGTTGAGCCAGACCTGCACGGCCATTTTCATCGCGACCTCGACCGCGACAGAGCCGCTGTCGCAGAAGAACACGCGGGTCAGCGGCGCCGGCAGCATGGCCGCGAGCCGGCGGGCCAGCGTCAGCGCCGGCTCATGCGCGAGGCCGCCGAACATCACATGCGGCATGGCGGCGAGCTGGCGCGTCACGGCCGCCGCGATATGGGGATGATTATAGCCGTGGCAGGCGGTCCACCAGCTGGCGATGCCGTCGATCAGCTCGCGGCCGTCGGCGAGCGTGATTCGCGCGCCTTGCGTACGGACTGCCGGCAGCGGCGGCGGCGCGGTCTGCATTTGCGTATAGGGCAGCCAGATATGCGGCAGGCCGTTTTCAAACCAGTCGGGGACGCTCAACGATTCGCCTCCTGCGATGGACTTTCGAATTGCGTCGCCCGCACAATTGCGCAAAACCTCGCCTAGCCCTCCGCTACCCCTGCGTCAACGAGGCAAAGCTCCCGCGATGAACTCTCTCAACGCCTTCGCCTCGGACAAGCTGGCCGAACTCGACGCCGCCCATCTGCGCCGCACGCTCGTCTCCAGCGAGCGCGCCGACGGGCTCCACGTCATCCGCGCGGGCCGCCGCCTGCTCTCCTTCTCCTGCAACGACTATCTCAACCTCACCCATCATCCCGCCGTGAAGGCCGCCGCCATCGCCGCCCTCGATCGCTATGGCGCAGGCGGCGGCGCTTCGCGCCTCGTCACCGGCGATCATCCCCTCCTCGCCGAACTCGAGGCGCGCCTCGCCCGCATCAAGGGAACCGAGGCGGCCTGCGTCTTCGGCTCGGGCTATCTCGCCAATCTCGGCATCGTCCCGGCTCTGATGGGGCCGAAGGACCTCATCCTGATCGACGCGCTGGCCCATGCCTGCCTCTTCGCCGGGACGCAGCTTTCGCCCGCCAAAACAATATCTTTCCCGCACAACAATGTATCGTACGCAAGGGAATTGCTCGCAAATCATCGCGGGCGATACGCCCGCGCGTTGCTCGTCACGGACGGCGTCTTCTCGATGGACGGCGACCGCGCGCCCTTGCGCGAACTCGCCGCGCTTTGCGCCGATTACGACGTCTGGCTGATGAGCGACGACGCCCATGGGCTCGGCGTCATCGGGGCCGGCCGCGGCGCCGTCGCGGACGCCGGCGATCCCGCCGTTCCCCTGCAGATGGGAACGCTCTCCAAGGCCATCGGCGGCTATGGCGGCTATCTCTGCGCCTCGAAACCCGTGATCGACCTCATCAAGACTCGCGCGCGAACTTTGATCTACTCCACCGCCCTGCCGCCCGCCATGGCGGGCGCCGCGATCGCCGCCCTCGACATCATCGAAAGCGAGCCGGACCTCGTCGCGACGCCGCTCGCCAGGGCGCGCGCCTTCGCCGCGGCGCTTGGCCTGCCGGAAGCGCAAAGCGCCATCGTCCCGGTCGTCATCGGCGCGCCGGAAGCGGCGCTCGAAGCCTCGCGGAAGCTGGCCGACGAGGGCTTTCTCGTCATCGCCATCCGGCCGCCGACGGTGCCGCCAGGCTCAGCGCGGCTGCGCTTCGCCTTCACCGCGCTGCATAGCGAGGCCGCCGTCGCCCGCGCGGCCGAGGCCATGCGCGCCATCATGAAAGCTTGAAGATGAGCGCCTTTTTCATCACCGGCTCGGGAACCGACGTGGGCAAGACTTTCGTCACCGCCGCACTCATTCGTCGCCTCAGGGCGCTTGGACGCGCGGTGGCGGCGCTGAAGCCCGTGGTCAGCGGCTATAATTCCGACAATCCCGCCGGCAGCGATCCCGCCGTCCTGCTCGAAGCGCTGGGGCTCGCCGTGACGGAGGAAAACCTCGCCGAAATCTCGCCCTGGCGCTTCCGGGCGCCGCTCTCGCCCGACATGGCCGCCGCTGCCGAGGGACGCGCCATCGACGCCGCCGCGGTCGTCGCCTTTTGCATGCGCGCCATCGCCGCCGCGCCGGACGTGCTGCTGATCGAGGGCGCCGGCGGCGTCATGTCTCCGGTCGGCGCGCGACAGACCCAGGCCGATCTGATGAGCGCCCTCGGCATTCCGCTGCTCTTCGTCGCGGGCTCCTATCTCGGCGCGATCAGCCACGCTCTGACCGGCCTCGACGCCATAAAATGCCGCGGCCTCGGGCTGCGCGCGCTCATCGTCGACGAGACGCCGGACTCCGCGGTCGATTTGAAGGCCACCTGCGCGAGCCTTGAAAATTTCACCAGCGCGCCCGTGCTGGCGCTGCCGCGCGGCGCCGGCGCGGCCAGTGACGCGGCCAGGGAGGTCGTACTTACGCGGCTCGCGGCGCTGCTTTAGGCGCGACTTCGGCGCGCTCGCGCTTGAAAAAGCGGGTAGGACGCGACCGCCACAGGGCTCTTTCGGAAAAAGGTCCGATCCGTCGTTTCGTCATTTGACAACCTCCTCGACCGGGTCATTATTGGCGTGATTTCTAGGGGAGGGGCCTGATGCGAAATCCTACTTTCAAGGCGCTGTCGTTTCTGCTGCCGGCGGGCATTCTCGGCGTTTCCGTGAGCTTGGCAGGCGCGCCAGCGAATGCTCTGCCGGTCTCGCCGGAGGGCGCCGCAGCAGCGTCCGGGCAAAACCCGGGCGTCGCCGCAAGGCTTAGAGCCATTCGCGACGGCGTTTCAGACGTTGTCGGCCAGTCGGACGGCGAATCGATCAGCGCGGACTTTCCCAACGTCCTCAAAGCCTGGTGGCGCAACTTCCGCAATGGCGGGTGGCGGCCGCGCTGGCACAATGGCGGCTGGGGCTGGCGCAATGGCGGCGGCTGGCGCAACGGCGGCTGGAGAAACTTCCGCAACTGGTAGCCGGAGCGGGATGCGGAAAAGCGTCTGTGCTTTGCAGTCCGCGTCCCGCCTTTCAACCATTGCGATGGATCAACCGCATGATTTTGGATCGGTAGGTCCAAACTCATCGCGAGGCGGAGCGCAGCATGCCGACGACGCCGACGGCGGAGATCCCGCCAACGCAACGCAGCGCTCCCTTCATCGAAACGGTTGTCGTGCAGCCGACGCCGTTCTGCAACATCAATTGCCGCTATTGCTATCTGCCCGACCGCGATTCCAAAGCGACGATGGCGCTCGCCACCATAGAGGCGCTCTTTTCCAAGGTGTTCGCCTCCGGCTGGACCGGCGACGAACTGACCGTCATCTGGCACGCCGGGGAACCTCTGGTGCTGCCGGTCTCCTATTACGAGACCGCCTTCCGCGCGATCGAGGCGCTGCGGCCGCCCGCCCTCGCGCTGCGCCACGCGTTCCAGACCAATGGCATGCTGATTTCGCCGGAATGGTGCGCCTTGTTCAAGGACTGGGACGTCGGCGTCGGCGTCAGCATCGACGGCCCAAAGGCGCTGCATGACGCCAATCGCGTGACGCGTTCGGGACGCGGCACCTTCGAGCGGACGGTCGCCGGAATGCGGCTGCTGCGACAGGAAAACGTGCCGTTCCACGTCATCTCGGTGCTCTCGGCCGAAAGCCTGCGTTCGCCCGAGGAGATGCTCGACTTCTATCTCGCCGAGGGGGTCGAGGACATCTGCTTCAACGTCGAGGAATCCGAAGGCGATCACGTCTCCGGACTCTTCGCCGCGTCCGACTTCGCGGAGCGCTTCCGCATCTTCCTTGAGCGGTTCTGGACGCTGGCGCGCGAGAGCGGTCGCGTGCGCTCGATCCGCGAGATCGACGACATCCTGCCGCGCATATTCCGGCCCGCATCCGGCGACGCCGATGAGGAGGCCGATGTGGCCAATGTGCAGGCGCAGCCGTTCGGCATGCTCAATGTCGCCTGCGACGGCTCGGCGTCGAGCTTTTCGCCGGAGCTTCTCGGCCTCAAGAACGCCGCTTACAATGATTTCATCATCGGCAATGTCCTGACCGACTCGCTCGAATCCATGCTAAATGGCGCGGCGATGAAGGCGATGGCGCGCGACATCGCCGCGGGCGTCGAGATCTGCCGCAAGTCCTGCGAATATTTTTCCATCTGCGGCGGCGGCACGCCGATCAATAAGCTCACGGAAAATAGCCGCTTCGACAGCGGCGAGACCGCGTTCTGCCGGCTCGTCGAAAAGATCCCGACCGATCTCGTGCTCGGAGCTTTCGACCGGCTGGAGCAGGCGATCGAATGCGGCGCGATTCCCGCGCAAGACCCAGCTCGCCTCGCTCCGGCCAAGGCGGGCTGAAACGCCGGAGCCGGCCGTTACGCCAGCAGCTGCGCCTCGATGCGGGCCAGCGCGCGTTCGAAGACGCTCGGGTCGCCAAGCGCACGAGAAAGAACGAGCGCCCCCTGGATATTGGCGACGGCTTCCTCCGCGCGCTGATGCGCTATTTGCCGATCATGCCCTGCCCGCTCCAGCGACGCGCCCAGCGCCTGCGTCCAGGCGACGAAATAATTGCGGATTTCGAGCGCGAAACGATCGCGCACATTGTCCAGCGCAAAAGCGCCGACGAGGCAAACCCGCCGGCCCGAGCGAAAATAGTCGACGACGGAGCGGCGCATGTCGGCGATGGCGCGGCGCGGATCGTCCGCCTCGCGCAAGGGCCGATAGACGTTGGCTTCGAACCATGCGTCGATATCGGCAAGCACCGCCGCCGCCATCTCCTCTTTCCCGCCGGGGAAGAAATGATAGAGGCTGCTCTTGCCAAGGCCGGTCTTCTGACCGATCAGCGCCAGACTCGCGCCCTCAAAACCGTGCTCGCGGAAGATTTCGCCGAGCTTTGGCACGATGTCCGCGCGTTCGGCGACGATTCTCGCCACGTTTACAGCCCGAGGTCGCTGAGCCCCGGATGATCGGCGGGACGATCGCCCTGCGGCCAGAAGAATTTGCGCTCCGATTCCGTGATCGCCAGATCATTGATGGAGGCGTAACGGCGCGTCATCAGCCCATCCGCGTTGAACTCCCAATTCTCATTGCCATAGGCGCGATGCCAATTTCCCGCATCGTCTCGAAACTCATAAGCGAAACGAACCGCAATGCGGTTTCCCGCGAACGCCCAAAGCTCCTTGATCAGCCTGTATTCCAGTTCCCGCGCCCATTTGCGCGACAGAAATTCCACGATCTGCTCGCGTCCGTTGACAAACTCCGCGCGATTGCGCCAGGCGCTGTCGGGACTATAGGCGAGCGAAACCCGCACGGGATCGCGACTGTTCCAGGCATTCTCGGCGAGGCGGATTTTCTGGACCGCGGTTTCCGGCGTAAAGGGCGGAAGCGGCGGGCGTTGCTCGTTCGACATCTGCATCTCCAATTGGACGTTATGTACCATTCGGTACATACTGGACCATTCAGTACACAAATATAGAGACGCGGTCAAATTGATCCCGGCGTCAGCAAAATCGCCGCCTTCAACTGCGTCGGTCAGGATGCATCGATTAATTCGCGAGCGTCTTTTGCGGGCCCTGCGATTTGGCGGCGGCGCCGGCCGCGGACGCCGGCGGCCTTTCCGCACTTCGCACCCCGGCGCGCGCCGCATTCTTCCGGCCCGCACCTTCAAGTTCGCTCTGCAGCGCATCAAGCTCGGTTTTTGTTCTGACCTTCGGCCGCTCGGGATCGGTTCCGGCGGTCGGCTTGAACTCGAGGGAATCCGGCGGCCGGCGCGTCTCGCGGACGAAACCCTTCGCCTCAGGCACATCGGCGAAGAGCCGCGTGCTCATTAATGTGTCGAGCGGCGAGCCGGTCGGATTCCTCTTTTTTCTCGGCTGCGGCGCGGGCGCTGGCGCAGGGACTGGCGCGGAAGCCGCCGCCTGCGCCTGCGGGTCTAGGGTCTGGCCCATAAGCGCCCCCCAGGGCGCTACCAGGCATTCCAGCGTCAGCGCCGCGCAAAAAAGCGCCGCCCGGCAGCTGAACCGGGCGGGAAAGCGCGAAGGCGCGGACTTTGGCGGCATCGAACGAGACATGCGTTTCCGGTTCGCGGCGTTTGGGTTTTGTCGCATGTGCGACGAACTTCACCTATATGGGTCGACCGGAACAGGAACGCCAGAAATCGGCGAATTTCATGGTCTCAACAAGGTTTCCCGGCGCCTGAAATTCGTTATGATGCGCTCCCCGCCTCGCGAAACGCCGCCCCGGCCCCATCTTATTGCAAATAAGCCGAAGAAAACTTGAAGCCGTGGAGAGAAGCCCCCGATGAGTGCAGGCAACGACAGGCGCGGCGGAGAGGCCGGATCGGCGAATGCTGAACTGGTCCGAAAAGTGAAGACAGCCGTCAAGGTCGAGAAGAAACGCGTGCGCGCGAAAGCCTCGGTGGAGAAGAAACTGCGCGCCGCCAAATCCGCGCGCGAGACGGCCAAACCGGCGCCATCCGCGCCCGTCGCCGCCAGCGCGCGCGCCGCATCCGCGCCGGCGGCGCCCGCTCTTCCGGCGATCATCCATCCCGCGCTCGCCGCGCTCGGCCCGGGCCTAGCGCAAATAGCGACGCAGGCCGACGGCTCGAAGCCCGATTTCGAGCGCATCGCCTATAATATGGCGCGGCTGCTCGAACAGGGCGGCAAGGCGCTGGCGGCGACCCTGAAGCCGCCGGAACACGGCGAAAGCAAAAGCGAGCTCACCACCGAAATCTCCAATGCGGTGCGCTCGATCGGCAAGGTCACCGAACATTGGCTGAGCGATCCGGCCAAGACCGTCGAGGCGCAAACGGCCCTGCTTGCCAGTTTTCTCGGCCTGTTGTCGAATACGATGCGGCGGCTCGCCGGCGAAACGGAAGCGCCGGCCGTTCCGCTCGATCCGGCCGACAAGAGATTCGCCGCGCCCGAATGGCGCGAGAGCCCCTTCTTCGATTTCCTGAGGCAGGCGCATGTCATCAGCGTCAGCTGGGCGAATGGGCTGATCGACCGTTCGGACGAACTCGACGCGCATACCCGCAACAAGGCGAAATTCTATTTCCGCCAGCTTTCGAGCGCCTTCTCGCCCTCGAATTTCTTCGCCACCAATCCCGAAATCCTGAAGGAAACCTGGCAGTCGAACGGCGAGAATCTCGTGCGCGGCGCCTCGATGCTGGCGCAGGATCTCGAGGCCGGCAAAGGCCGCCTCAAGATCACCCGCTACGACGCCTCGAAATTCGAGGTCGGCGGCAATCTCGCGACGACGCCGGGCAAGGTCATCTTCCGCAACGACCTCATCGAACTGATCCAATATTCGCCGACGACGGAAACCGTCTACAAGCGGCCCTTGCTGATCATTCCGCCATGGATCAACAAATTCTACATTCTCGACCTCACCGCGGACAAAAGCTTCGTGCGCCACGCCGTGTCGCAGGGGCTGACGGTGTTCATCGTCTCCTGGGTCAATCCGGATTCGCGCCATCGCGGCAAGGGCTTTGAAGCCTATATGCGCGAGGGCATCTTCGCCGCGCTCGACGCCGTCGAAAAGGCGACCGGCGAAAAACAAGTCACCGCGATCGGCTACTGCATCGGCGGAACGCTGCTCGCCATGACGCTTGCCTATATGGCCGAGACCGGCGACAAGCGGATCGAAAGCGCCTCCTTCTTCACGACGCAGACCGATTTCAGCCAGGCCGGCGATCTCAAGATCTTCGTCGACGAGGAGCATCTCGCCGATCTCGAGCAAAAAATGGCCGCGACCGGCTATCTCGAGGCCTCATCCATGGCGACCTCGTTCAATATGCTGCGTCCCGAGGATCTGATCTGGTCCTTCGTCGTCAACAATTACATGAAGGGCAAGCCGCCGCTCGCCTTCGATCTGCTCGCCTGGAACTCCGATTCGACGCGGATGACGGAGGCTAATCACATCGCCTATCTGCGCGACTGCTATCTCGAAAACAGGCTGGCGCGCGGGGAGGCCAAATTCGCCGGCGTAAAGCTGGACCTCGGCAAGGTGACCCTTCCAGTCTACCATCTCGCCACGCGCGAGGATCACATCGCCCCCGCGCGCTCGGTTTTCATCGGCGCGCAGCTTCTTGGCGGCGACGTCCGCTATGTGCTGGCCGGCTCCGGCCATATCGCCGGCGTCATCAATCCGGTCGGCAAGCCGAAATATCAATATTGGACCGGCGAGCGCCCCTCCGGCGCCTTCGAGGACTGGTTCGCCAAGGCGACCGAGCATCCCGGCAGCTGGTGGCCCGACTGGATCGAATGGGTGACAAGCCAGTCGCCGGAGAGGGTTCCCGCGCGCCAACCGGGCGAGGGCGCCTTGCCCGCGCTCTGCGACGCGCCCGGCGAATATGTCAAGGTGCGCTATTAGATCCCGATGATCGAGGGCGCGCGAATTCGCTCCGCGTGTCCCTTAAGCCCGTCCCTGGATCAGATCGGAAGGGTTAGCGGGAGAGTTGGAAAGTCGAAACAGGCATGTTGGATTTCTCGGCCCAGAAGCTCCAGCTTAACGCATTTTCCACCCTTCCATCCAATCTGATCGATGGGCCGAAGATAGGGCCGCTGGCGCCGATTCTGGCGATGGATCTGTTGGAGAACGGCGACGCGGCGGCGCGCAACGCCTGGGTGAACAGCCAAGTTTTCAACCTGCTGACGCATGCGCGCGCCCATTCCAAATTCTGGGCCGCTCGCCTTGATCGCAAAGCGCCGAATAATCTCGCCCGCGCGCCGGTTTTTCGCAGGCCGGACCTGTCGGAGCAGGTTCTCGGCGAAGGATGCCTGCCGTTGAGCGGCCAGCACCGCCATGCCAAGCCAAATGTGACGTCGGGATCGACGGGCGTGGCTAGCCGCTTTTTTATCTCGGATATGAATGCGGCCTACAACGGGCTTCGCGGCGCCGCGCAATATCTGTTCGAGGGGCGCAGCCTCGAACTCAACCGCGTCGCCCTCAGTCATGTCAATGTGGAAGACAAGAGAGGCTATACGATTTCTCAAACGCCGCACTGGGCCGGACCGCTCGCCGAAGTCTTCAGGAATGGAAGCGGCCGCACGGTCAATTTTCAATTCCCGGATTTCGCGCAGCTCGGCGACGAACTCCTGCGCAAGCCCTGCGGCTATTTCAATTCGATCCCGCCGCTTCTCGTGGCTCTGGCCAGCGCGATGGGACGAGAAAAATTCATGCGGCTGCAAATCAAGGAATTCATTTCAAGAGGGCAGCAGATTCCGGCCGAGGCGCGCGACTTATGCCGGGAGTCCGGAATTCGAATTCGCGACACCTATTCCAGCGAGGAGGTCGGCCCGATCGCTTTCGAATGCAGCGCCATTCCCGGCGCGTTTCATGTCGCGACGAGCAATGTCGTGGTGGAATGCGAGGAGCCTCTGCAGGATGTCGACGGCGAGAAGGTCGGTAAGCTGCTGATCACCCATCTGCATTCCTACGCGACGCCATTTATCCGCTATGAGATCGGCGATCTCGGCGCGCTGGCGCCCGAGTGCGCCTGCGGCCATCGCGGCCCGGCGATTACGCGTCTCTACGGCCGGCTCGTATCTTTTTTGCGCCATCGCGACGGCGCGCTGACGAGCTTCGTCATGCCCGCTTCCTTTGTCGATGAAATCCTGCCGGCGAAGGAATTTCGCGTGCGCCAGACGGCGCTCGACAAGATGGTCATCGAGATCATCCCGCTCGGCGAGGTCAGCGAACAGGCTGTCGCGGGAATAACCAATCTTCTGCGCAACCGCTTCGGCGCGGAATTCGACGTCGATGTCCGAATCGTCGACCGCATCGACTGGGGCGGCAGCTACAAACGCCAGATGTTCCGCTGCGAAATCTGACGACGGAATCGCCTGCCTGGACGAAAAAGCCCGGCCGTTTCCAGCCGGGCTTTTCTGATTTGCGATCTGAAAGCGAAGCCCGGACGGGCCTGGCTTCAGTATTTCGCGACGACCGGAGCGGGCGCGGCGGTGTCGAACTTGTAGCTGAAGCCGACCTGCACCCGGTTCTCGTTGAAGTTCCGGTTGAGATAGGCCCCCGAGGCGCCAAGGATCGGCGCATAGAAGGAATTGGCGTAAACGGTCGAGTGTCCGAAAGCGGTGTAGCGATATTCGGCCCGAACCGACCAGTTGTTGGTGACGGCGTATTCGATGCCGCCGCCGACCGTCCAGCCAACCCGCGTCTGCGAGGCGCTGGCCGAGCCGCCGAAGGGGCTGAAGGGGGTGCCGATGAAGCCGCCCTCGCCGTCGGGGGTCAGGTAGGTGCCGCCGGGGAAGTTGCCGGAGACATTACCGCTGAAGCCGCCGAAGGCGACGCCGCCGGTGGCGTAAAGGAGGACGCGATCCCAAGCGTAGCCGATGCGGCCGCGGATCGAGCCTTCGATGTTGTGATGGACGTTGACGTTGATGTTGCCCGGGATCGGGTTGGCGAGGAAGCCGGAGCCAACGAAGCTGCTGCCGAAAGCCAGCGGTCCGGAATAGGACTTGCCGAGGCTGGTGCCGTCGACATCGCCTTCAAGGCCGATGACGAACTGGCTCAGCTGCAAATTATAGCCGATATGCGCGCCGCCGATAACGCCCTGCGACGTGTAATTGAACGCGTTGTAATCGCCGAAATTATCGCCGAAGCTGACATTGTTCTGGCCCCAGCCGTAACCGATCTGGCCGCCGACATAGACGCCGGTCCAGGTGAAGATCGGGGCCGGCGGCACATAGACCGGCGGCGGAGCGCGGGACGGAAGATCAGCCGCGAAAGCGCCTGTCGAAAGCGCGACGGCGGCCGCCGTGGAAAGTAAAAGACTGCGAAGCATGACGAACCCCCTCAAAATGCTCTTGCTCCAGTATTTGTGGCGTCATCGGTCCCACCAGGCAATAGAAATACGGGGGCGTAAGATTCATTCCGTCGTGCTGTGCCAAAAATGCATCATGGCTTAAATACGGCACGCGCAACAATTCTTAAAAAATGGACGCATTGCGTCCGCGGGCGAAGCCCCGACGAATGAGCGGCGTTCGCAACCCATTAAAGCGGGCGGCGATCGCGCCGACAGGCGCAGCCACTGCGAAACGTGCATATCGGCCTCGACCGCCGCCGCCCCTAATTCGAGGACGTGATAGCCGCCTTGAACATAAATAGCCCGGCCATTTCTGGCCGGGCTATTATGACTTGCATTCTGAAAGCAAAGCCCGGAAGGGCTCGCCCTCAATATTTCGCGACGACCGGAGCGGGCGCGGCGGTGTCGAACTTGTAGCTGAAGCCGACCTGGACGCGGTTCTCGGTAAAGTGGCGGTTGATGTACGCGCCGGCTGCGCCGAGGGCGGCCGTGTCGAAAGCGCTGGTGTAAATGGTCGAGTGTCCGAAATCGGTATAGCGATATTCGGCCCGGACCGACCAATTGTTGGTGACGGCGTATTCGAGGCCGCCGCCGACGGTCCAGCCCACCCTTGTGGTCGAAGCGCTGGCGGAGCCGCCGAAGGGACCAAACCCGATGGGGGCGATGACGGGAGGGGTGATGAAAACGCCGCCGGGGAAGTTGCCCGAGACGCTTCCATTGAAGCCGCCGAAGGCGACGCCGCCGGTGGCGTAAAGCAGGACGCGATCCCAAGCGTAGCCGATACGGCCGCGGATCGAGCCTTCTATGTTGTGTTTGACGCTGACGTTGATATTGCCGCCGAGCGGTGCGGAGAGGCTGCCGAAGCCGGTCCCGACAAGGCTCGTTCCAAACGGAAGGGCCCCGCTATATTGCTTGCTCTGGCTGGTGCCGTCGACGTCCCCTTCGAGGCCGATGACGAACTGGCTCAGTTGCAGATTATAACCGACATGGGCGCCGCCGATAACGCCGCTGGTGTTGTAGCTGAAGGCGGCGTAGTCGCCGAAATTATCGCCGAAGCTGACGTTGTTCTTGCCCCAGCCATAGCCAACCTGGCCGCCGACATAGACGCCCGTCCAGGTGAAGACGGGAGCCGGCGGCACATAGACTGGCGGCGGGGCGCGGGACGGAAGATCAGCGGCAAAAGCGCCTGTCGAAAGCGCGACGGCGGCGGCCGTGGAAAGTAAAAGGCTGCGCAACATGGCTAATCCCCTTGTCAGGTTTTAATGAAATGAAGCTTGCCGTCATTAATCGCGCCGGGCAATAGCTCCAAGGAGATACTTTGTTATTAAGTGCCACTGTGCCAAAAATGCACCGCTTTTACACTCCTCTGGCGCAACTATTCTTAAAATATCAACCATGGGCGCAGCGCGTGGCTGCGGCGACGATCCAGCGGCGTTCAAAACCCTTTGAGGCGGCAAAACGCCGGTCGCGGCGGTCCCGCCCGCGCGCTATGATCCAGCCCGCCAATGAGTTTCGCCCTGGCGCGCTCTTTCAATGGCGCCTTCTCCAGCGGCCCGCCGGACCCGGCGGGACGATCCACGCGGGACCGCAACAGAATGACGCGAAGCTTCTCCAGCCAGACCTTCCGTTTCGCGCCCTCCTCGAACGGCTTTCTGCATCTCGGCCACGCCTATTCCGCCCTCCTGAATTTCGAAATGGCGCGGGCGACGGGCGGGCGCATGCTGTTGCGCATCGAGGATATCGACCTCGACCGCTGCCGCCCCGAATTCGAGCAGGCGATTTACGAAGACCTCGACTGGCTCGGGCTGAGCTGGGAGCATCCGGTCCGCCGCCAGTCGCGGCATTTCGACGTTTACGCCGCGGCGCTCGACCGGCTGCGCGCGCGCAAACTCGTCTATCCCTGCTTTTGCTCGCGCGGCGAGATCATGGCGAGCATCGCCAGCAGACCCGACTGGCCGCGCGATCCCGACGGCTCGCCGCTTTACCCGGGCCTCTGCAAGCGCCTCTCCGAGGCGGAGCGCAACCGGCGCCTCGCCAGCGGACGTCAGGCGGCGATGCGGATCGATATGGCGGCGGCCCTGAAGGCGGTCGGCGGCCCCCTCGGCTGGCGCGAGCGGCGCGGCGCCGCCGCGGAGCCGGACGGCCGCGACATCAAGGCCGAGCCCGCGCTCTGGGGCGACGCCCTGCTCGCGCGCAAGGATATCCAGACGAGCTACCATATCGCCGTCGTCGTGGACGATGCGCTGCAGGGCGTCAGCGACGTGGTGCGCGGCGAGGATCTGTTCATGGCGACCCATCTCCACCGCCTGCTGCAGGCGCTGCTCGACCTGCCGGCGCCGGACTACCATCATCATGGGCTGCTGCGCGACGCATCGGGCCAGAAACTGTCGAAAAGCCTGCGCGCGAAATCCCTGCGCGCCCTGCGTCAGGAAGGGCTTTCGCCGGACGCCGCGCGCGACCTCATTGGCGGCGAACGAATCCCCGTCCCCCGCATCGCGCTATAGGCAGGGGCGGCGACGCCCGCCTCCAGTTCCGCAAGATGAAAGCCGTCCCATTTGTGGCGAAATAAAAAATCCCGTCGTTGATTTTGACCCAAAACCGGCGCTTTTGCTTTCTAACCTGTGTGCTAAATGCAACCATGGGTGCTGACATGAGAACTTCTGCCGTTTTGCTCACTTTTCTTGCGGCGGCCGCCCCTTGCGCGATCCTCCTTGGCGCAAGCCTTCCCGCCGGAGCCGACCCGGCCGCCGCGCCGGCCCACGCCGCTGCTCCGGCCGCCGCCGCGACGCCTGCTCACGCCGCTGCGCCCGCCGCTGCCGCGGCGCCTGCGCACGCCGCCGCGCCGGGCGCGACGACGACGACCGCCGCGCGCGTCAAAATTCACCAGACCTTCGACATTGTCCGCAAGGACGACAAGATCGGCGCCAATGTCGTCGACATCGATCGTCAGGGCGACGCCACGACGGTGAAGAACAAGACCGATATTTCGGTCAAGCTGATGTATGTTCAAGTGTATCACCGCGAGCATGTCGCCAGCGAAACCTGGAAGAACGGCCAGCTTACCGCGTTCAAGTCGCAGACCGACGATAATGGTACGAAGCATGTCGTCGAGATCGCGCCCTCCGCGTCGCCCGACAAGGTCACCCTCATCGTCGACGGCGTCAAAACCGAGGAGCCGAAGTCGATTGCGCCGGCGAGCCTGTGGAGCCGGGACCTCGTCAACCGCACCGAATTATTCGACCCGGCCGACGGCCAGCGCATCACGGTCAAGGTTTCAGATCTTGGCGACGAAACCCTGACCATCCAGGGCGTTCCGCATCAGACCCGCCATTTCCGCCTCGCCGCCAAGGCCCCCGCCGACTTCGACCGCGATCTCTGGTTCGAGGGCGACGCGCTGGTCCGCATGAAGATGCTCGGCTCCGACCACTCGACCATCGTCTCCGATCTCGTCAAATCCTCAAACGGAACCTGACGGGAGCAGACGCCGTTCTGGAGCGCCTGCCGACAGGACCGGGAGGCGCTCTTTTTTTTTTGTTTTCGCCGGCGCGAAGCCAGGCTCCCCCCGCGCCGAGCTATTTCGCGTGCTGATCGGCGACGACATGCGGATGCTCGTCGGCGACGACCTGCTGCGCCGCGGGGGCCTGCGCCAGTAGGCCGTCGATGCGGTCGCGTTCGCGCTTGAAGGCGGCCAGCATGCGGCCGTCGAACTCGCGGGTGCGCGCCAGCTTGACCTTCATCGGGTCGACGAAATGGCCGTTGACGAGAACTTCGTAATGCAGATGGGGGCCGGTCGCGAGCCCCGTCTGGCCGAGGTAGCCGACCACCTGGCCCTGGCGGACCTTCGCGCCCTCGATGGCGCCGCGCGCGAAGCCCGACATGTGATTGTAGGTGGTGAGGTAGCCGTTCGCGTGCTGGATCTCGATGCGCCGGCCATAGCCTGAATCCCAACCCGCCTTGACGATCACGCCGCTGCCCGCGGCGAAAATCGGCGTGCCGATCGGAGCCGCCCAATCCACCCCCGTATGCGGCCGTGTGTAGCCAAGAATGGGATGGAACCGCGAGCCGTAGCCCGACGTGAATTTGGCGTTGATGATCGGCGTGCGCACCAGGAATTTGCGCGACGAGCGGCCATCCTGATCGTAAAAATCGAGCTGGGAATCGTCGGGCGTCTGGAACCGGTAATAGTGGTAGGTTTCGCCGCGCGCCGTAATGGTTGCGTAGAGCAGTTCGTCGCGCCCCTCGCCCTCTTCGGTATCGTCGTAGAAGGCCGCGAAGGAATCGCCGCCGGTGACGCTGCGCTGGAAATCGACGTCATTGGCGAAAATGCGAACGAGATCGTCGATGATCGGCCGCGGGATCTGCTGCTTCAGCGCCGTCTCGTAAAGCGAATCGTAAAGCCGCATGCCGTCTTCGTCGTCGGCTTCGTCCTGCGCCGCCCGCTTCGCCGGATGCGCCGGCGCCATCACGCGCACGTAATTGCCGCGGTCATCGATGGCGACGCTGCTCTCAAGCAGCTCGTCGGCGTAGACGAACACGCGGGCCAGCGTCAAACTCTCGCCCGAACCGTCGAGATCAGCGAAGAGCAGCTTCACCCGGCGCCCTTCCGGAGCGGCCGATTCGCCGGGCTTCAACCCGAAGGCGGCGATCACCGCGGCGACTTTCGCACGGCTGATGACCGCGCCGCGCAGGACGTCATCGAGCCCCTCGCCATGGCGCACGACGACCAGACGCTCCATCGTCTGCCGGTCCTGCGGCGTTTGCGCCGAACGGGGAACATTCGACACGTTTTCGGGAACCATGCGGACCTCGATCGCCGAGAATGGCGTCGTCTTGATCTGATCCGCCGGATTGGCGTAGGCGAGCATGCCCGGAAAATTGGTGCGGCTGGTGCGCATCAGCAAAAGCTGCGGCGGCAGGGCGATCGGCCTCGCGCCCGCTTCCGTCGCATCCTTGATCTGCTCGGCGACCTGCGCCTGGACCTCCTCGAAGCTGAGCCCGATCGGCGACAGCGTCTCCGCCGCTATGTCTTTCGTCGACCAGGAAACTTCGGCGTCGTCTTGGGCGGGCTCTGGCGCCGCGTCGATCGGATTGCGCGCGTCGGCCAGCACTTTCAGCGGATTGTAGGGCGGCACGTCATCAGCGAATCCGGCGCTGTTCAGGAGAAGCGTCGTCTCGACATGGGTGAAGGCGTGAACCTTCATGACTTCCTTGTCGCCGACCTTGATCGCGGTCGGCGCGCGAAAGGTCTGTTTCGCGGCGACGATGTCGACCGATTTCACCAGCCGGTCGGCCTTGTGCTGATTGACGCCGAAATCGAGCGCGATCTCCTTGCGCGATGCGAGCGAGGGCGATTCGGCGACGAAGGACTGATTGCCGAGCGAGGCGTAGATCGCCGCACCGATCAGCGCGCCGCCCGAGAGACCCGTAAGAATCGTCCCGGCGAACCAGCGCAGCGAGACGCGCTTGCGGTCGAACGACGAATGCCGCGCGCCATCGGCCTCGATCGCCGGCTCATGGCCAAGCTCGACAGCGCGCGGAGCGCGACCGAGCCACGGACCGCGCGCGACGCGAAATCCGGGCATATGCGCATCAATCGGCGCGTCAATCGTCATGCCGATTTTCCGAATGACGTTGTTCTGACCCTGGCCAAACCGCTGCTCGTCTCCACCGATCGGCCGCGCCGTTCCGGGCCGGCCGCCACGCGCTTCGCCAGCGCCAAGGCGCGGCGAGACCGCGCCTTATACGCCGGACCTATCGAGGATCAATCCTGTCCGGGACTTGCCTGTCCCGCGATTGCCTCTAGAAAGACTTGCACGCGCCAACGCCCCGCAAGCCCATGAAATCCCGTCATGCGACCTTGCAAAAACGTACGAAAGACAAAGCCCGCTGAACATGGCCCAAATGCGGCGCGCCGCCCGCCGCGCCCGATCCGCCCGCGGGGAAGCGGTTGACAAGAATGAGAGGCTTCTGTAATTCAGCTGTCATCTCAGCGCGGCGCATGCCGCGTTTTTTCGTTGCGCAGCCCCGACCGCCCTTCCCCGGGCCCGAAATTGAGCCTTCAAGGCTTGGGCCCAAGCCGCGAAAATCGAGCCCGAACCCGTTTCGGCGAGTTTAAAAAGTTAACGACAACTGCAAAGAAGCCGGGCTCCAGACCTTCGTCTGGAAAGCGCCGGATCGAACATGAGGAAAAAGAATGTTCGCAGTCATCAAAACCGGCGGCAAGCAATATAGCGTCAGCGCCGGCGACGCCATCACGGTCATGAGCCTGCCGGGAAACCCCGGCGACGCCGTGACCTTCGACAATGTCCTCTTCGTCGGCGGCGACGGCGAGCCGCGCGTCGGCGCGCCCTTCATCGAAGGCCTCCGCGTATCGGCCGAGATCGTCGAGCAGACGCGAGGACCGAAAGCCATCGCCTTCAAGAAGCGCCGCCGTCAGAATTCAAAGCGCAAGCGCGGTCACCGTCAGGATCTGACGCTGGTTCGCATCACCTCACTTGGCGTGGGCGAAACCGCGGCGGCCTCCGAGGCCTAGCCGCCAAAGCGGAACGGGATTTGCTTCAAGGGCATCGAGCCCTTGTCCGCCCCCGACGATCAAAAAGGTATTACAGCGGTCGAGCTTGAAACTATCAAGATTCGACGGATATTCACTGCAGACGTGCGATCCGGGCGCTTGGCGCTTCATCGCCGAAGGATTTGGGAGCCAGATCGATGGCGCATAAAAAAGCAGGCGGCTCATCCCGCAACGGCCGCGACTCCAAGGGACGTCGCCTCGGCGTGAAGAAATTCGGCGGCGAGGCCGTCATCCCCGGCAACATTATCGTACGCCAACGCGGCACGACCTGGCATCCGGGCGCCAATGTCGGGATCGGCACCGATCACACGCTGTTCGCCCTCGCCGAGGGTAAAATCAAATTCATCACGAAGGGCAATGGCCGCGCCTATGTTTCGGTCGTCGCCGCCCCAACCGCCGAAGCCGCCGAATAAAGCGGCTTCAGGCGAACCTGGCCGGTTCGGTAACCAGCTAGAGGAGGTTGGCGCGGGACAAAAGAAACGAAGCTCTTCAACAGGCAGGGCCGCTCATGGCTCGCCAGACGGAGTGTTTATGTTCCCTGATCTGACCTGCGACGACATCTTTCGCCTGGAAACGAAGAGGCTTTGGCTGCGTTGGCCGCGCGCCTGCGACGCGCCCGCGATCAAGAGCTTCGCCAGCCTTCCCGAAGCGGCGCGGATGACCGCTGCAATCCCGCATCCCTATCCGGCGGGCGAGGCGGAGCGCTTCATTTTCCGCGCGCGGGCCGATAACGCCAATGGCGAAGCCCTCGTTCTCGTCGTCGCCCAGAAAAGCGGCGCGCGGCAGGTCATCGGCCTCGTCAGCGCGACGCTATCCGAGGCCGGCGAAATCGACCTCGGCTTCATGGTCGCGCCGGGCCTCTGGTGCAGGGGTTACGCCACCGAGGCGGTGCGGGCGCTGGTCGAGGCCTTGTTCGCCCTGACCGGAGCCGAGCGCATTCTCGCCAATGCGCGCACCGAAAATCCAGCCTCGCGCCGCGTGCTGGAGAAATGCGGTTTCGCCTATGTCGATTCCGGCCTTGACCTGCTGCCGGCGCGCGGCGGCCTGCACGCCTGCCATCGCTTCCAGCTCACCCGCAAGCGCTGGGCCGCGAGCCGCCTTAGCCCGCGTCTGCCTAAAATGACGCATCAGGCGCCCGATTCGACGGCGGCGATTCTGGAGCTTGAGCCGCAAAGTCAGGCATAGCGGTTGCTGGCCGTCCCCGGATCTGATCCGGAGACGGCCAAGCTCCAGCGCGGCAATGTCCGCGAGCGGACGCCAGGGTCGAGCCCGGGCGTGACCATTCACTCCGAATTCCCGAGTATAGGATTGCGGCAATCCTCCGCTTGAATTAATTCGCCTCGCCCCATACTCATGTCCCCATTGGACTCATCATGAAATTTCTCGACCAGGCCAAAATTTACATACGTTCGGGCGACGGCGGCGCTGGCTGCCTGTCGTTCCGGCGCGAGAAATTCATCGAATTCGGCGGCCCGGACGGCGGCGACGGCGGTCGCGGCGGCGATGTCGTCATTGAATGCGTCGGCGGCCTCAACACGCTGATCGACTACCGCTTTCAGCAGCATTTCAAAGCCAAGACCGGCGTTCACGGCATGGGCCAGAACCGTTCCGGCGCCAGGGGCGCGGACGCCGTCCTCAAAGTCCCGGCCGGCACGCAGGTTCTCGACGAAGACGAAGAAACGCTCATCGCCGACCTCACCGAGATCGGCCAGCGCGTCACGCTGGCGCGCGGCGGCAACGGCGGCTTCGGCAACGCCCATTTCAAGACATCGACCAATCAGGCTCCGCGCCGCGTCAATCCCGGCCAGGAGGGGCAGGAGCGCACCATCTGGCTGCGCCTCAAGCTGATCGCCGACGCGGGCCTCATCGGCCTGCCCAACGCCGGCAAATCGACTTTTCTGGCCACTGTCAGCGCGGCGCGCCCGAAGATCGCCGATTATCCCTTCACCACCCTGCACCCGCAGCTTGGCGTCGTCGCCTGCGACGGGCGCGAATTCGTCCTCGCCGACATTCCCGGCCTCATCGAGGGCGCCCATGAAGGCATCGGCCTCGGCGACCGTTTCCTCGGCCATGTCGAGCGCTGCCGCGTGCTTTTGCATCTCGTCGACGCCAATACGGAACACGCCGGCAAGGCCTACAAGACCGTGCGCCGCGAACTGGAGGCCTATGGCCACGGCCTCGCCGAAAAACACGAGATCGTCGCCCTCAGCAAGATCGACTGCGTCGACGCCGAGACGCTGAAGCAGCAGGCAATGCGCCTGAAGCGCGCCGCCAAGCGCACGCCGCTGCGCCTTTCGGCGGCGACCAACGACGGACTAACGGAAGCGCTGCGCGCGATCCTGAAAGAGATCGACGCCGCCAATGCGGAGATCGCGGCGCCGAAGCAGGCCGCCGCGTGGGCGCCGTGAGCTCCACCGCCGCCGCGCTGCAGAGCGCGCCGCCCCGCCTCGATCAGTTCCGCCGCATCGTCATCAAGGTCGGCTCTTCCCTGCTCGTCGATCGCGCGCGCGGGCGCGTCAAGCGCGATTGGCTGACGGCGCTCGCCGAGGACATCGCCGCGCTGCATAAGGCCGGCGCCGACGTGCTCGTCGTCTCCTCCGGCTCGATCGCGCTCGGGCGCACCGTGCTTGGCCTCCCCGACGGCGCCCTGAAGCTCGACGACAGCCAGGCCGCCGCCGCCGTCGGCCAGATCGCGCTCGCCCGCATCTGGGCCGAGACGCTGGGCCATCTCTCCATCACGGCGGGGCAGATTCTCGTCACCTTCGGCGACACCGAACAGCGCCAGCGCTATCTCAACGCGCGCGCCACCATTGCGCGCCTGCTTGATCTGCGCGCCGTCCCGGTCATCAATGAGAATGATACGGTGGCGACCCAGGAAATCCGCTATGGCGACAATGACCGCCTCGCCGCCCGCGTCGCCACCATGGCCAGCGCCGATCTGCTGATCCTTCTTTCCGACGTCGCCGGCCTCTACACCGCCCCGCCCGGCGAAGACCCGGCCGCGAAGCTGATCCCCGTCATCCCGCGCGTCACCGCGAAGATCGAGGCCATGGCCGGCGGCGCCGCCTCCTCGCTTTCGAGAGGCGGCATGCGCACCAAGATCGAGGCGGCGAAAATCGCCACCACGGGCGGCGCCCATATGCTGATCGCGGACGGCCGCGTCGCGCACCCGATCGCCCGTCTCCGCGAGGGCGGCGAATGCAGCTGGTTCCTGACCGGCTCCACCCCCGTCACCGCGCGCAAGAAATGGATCGCCGGCTCGCTGGAGCCGCGCGGCGCGCTGCATCTTGACGCCGGCGCCGAGCGCGCCATTCGCGGCGGCGCGAGCCTCCTTCCCGCCGGAATCGTCCGCGTCGAAGGCGAATTCGTGCGCGGCGACTGCGTGCTGATGCGCAATCCCGGCGGCGGCGAAATCGGCCGCGGGCTGGTGGCCTATGATTCCGGCGACGCGGCCTTGATCGCCGGCCGCAATTCGCAGGACATCGAAAGCCTGTTGGGCGAACCCGGCCGCGCTGCGCTGATCCACCGCGACGATATGGTCATCGCCGGGGAAAGGGTGGGGTGAGCGCTCTCAAGGCGCCCGCTTTCGCGGCTCGAAGGACAAAGCAAAATCGCGAAGGAAAGGACGCGCCGGTGGGGGATAACTGGACCTGGGGACTGTCGCTCATCGCGCTGACCATTGTGTTCCACGCCGCAGCCATGTCGGCCATGGCGCTGGCGCTCATCCATTTTTATTCCCATGTCACGCGCTGGCGGCTGCCGCTGCGACACATCTTTGCGATCCTCATGGGCGTCATCGGCATAGTCGGCCTTGTGCTCGCAATCCTGCACGGGATCGAGGCCGCGATCTGGGCTGTGGCCTACTGGCGGCTCGGCGCGCTCGGCTCGTTTCAGGACGCGGTGCTCTACTCGCTGGATTCGATGACGACGCGGGGCGCATCGGGCCTTGCGCTACAGCCGCACTGGTCCCTGATGGGCGCGCTGGAGGCGACCGACGGCATGTTGCTGTTTGGCATCAGCACGGCCTTCGTCTTCGCCGTGATGCAGGCCTACTGGCCTATTCTGGTCGAGGCGCATCGCCGGCGATAACCGCGCGGCAAATGTTTCGCATCGCCGTAAAAGCCGCGGAAGGCGCTTTATGGCGCGCGGCGCCCGGACCGGCTGCGCGGGCGCTTGCGCACGCGTCATTCCGGCCGCCAGATCTTCACGTCGCCGGCGTCGACCGTATGGGGAATAAGCCCCTCGCGGAGGAAGGCGTCGGCGATGATTTGCTGCTCGGCGAGGCCCTCGCGCGTCACCGCGCCGACATCATAGCTGCGATGGCTGTTGGCGTCCTCGACCGTCGCTGCGTCGATGTTCCACAGGCCCGAGAGGAGCGCCGCCGCCTCCTTCGGATGGCTCTTTGTCCAGACACCCGCCTCCTGCAATTTGGCGAAGACGATCTTCAGCTCGCCGCCGTGGCTTGCGGCGAAGGGTTCGGAGGCGAGATAATAGCGTTTGTAGCTCGCGAGCCCCGTTCCGTCGGCGACGACTCGGGCGCCCGTCTCATGCACGGCGCTGGTGAGGAAAGGATCCCAGATGACCCAGGCGTCGACATTGCCGCCGACGAAGGCGGCGCGGCCGTCGCCCGGCGCGAGATAGGCGGCCGAAATATCCTTGAAGCCGAGGCCCGCTTTCTGAAGCGCGGCGAGCAGCAGGAAATGCGCGCCGGCCCCCTTGGTTACAGCGATCTTGCGCCCGTGCAGATCGGCGAGAGATTTGATCGGCGATTGCGCCGGCGCGAGAATGGCCTCCGCGCCCGGCGAAGCGGCTTCCTGCGCCACATAGACGAGCTTGGCGCCAGCCGCCTGCGCAAAGATCGGAACCGTATCGGCGACATCGGCGCTGAAATCGACCTGCCCCAGATTCAGCGCCTCAAGCAAAGGCAGGCCGCTGGTGAACTCGCGCCACTCCACCTTGACGCCAAGCGGCGCCAGCGCCTTTTCGAGCTCGCCATTGGACTTCAAAACGGCCGTCAGCGTCGAGGATTTCTGATAGCCGAGCCGCAGGGTCGGCGGGGTCCCCTCCGCGCGCGCGGCGCCGGCCGGGACGAACGCCAGAGCGGCGAGCGCGATGGCGACTCGAAGAAAGGCGCCCCGCACGCCGGCGGCCAGCGCGGAAACGCTTCGAATTCCAACAGGTTGAGCGCGCATGAAATCCTCTTTCCAACACATGATAATATTTTCTATAGACAATGACAGCATTGCGGATGCGAAGGCGGGAGGCAACCCCAAAGCAACGCCCTCGCGAAGCCGCGGCGAAACTGATATGAAGCGCAGATTGTGAGATGCCTTGAGATGAACGCGCCGCTCAAAACTGACGACGAGCAGGTCGAATTCCTTATGGCGCGGCTTGGGCGCGAGGCGCGCAAGGCCGCGCATACGCTTTCGCTTGCCTCGACCGGAACGAAAAACCACGCGCTGCGCGCCGCCGCCGCCGCCATCCGCGCCAATTCGGAAAAAATCCGCGCCGCCAATGCGCTCGACTTCGCCGCCGCCAAGGCCAGGGGCGTCGCGGGCTCCTTTCTCGACCGCCTCGCCCTCGACGCCGGCCGCATCGAGGCGATGGCGCGCGGCGTCGAGGAGATCGCCGCCCTGCCCGATCCGGTCGGGCGCGTGCTGGCGCGCTTCGAGCGTCCGAACGGGCTCCTGATCGAGCGCGTCTCGACGCCGCTTGGCGTCATCGGCATCATCTACGAGAGCCGCCCGGCGGTGACAGCGGACGCTGGCGCGCTCTGCCTCAAGGCCGGCAACGCCGCGATCCTGCGCGGCGGCTCGGAAAGCCTGCGCTCGACCGAGGCGATCCACGAATGTCTTGTCGCCGGCCTCAAGGCCGCGGGCTTGCCCGAGGCCGCGATCACGCGCGTGCCAACCGCCGACCGCGCCGCCGTCGGCGAAATGCTGGCGGGGCTTGACGGCAATATCGACATCATCGTGCCGCGCGGCGGCAAAAGCCTCGTCGCGCGCGTGCAGGCCGAGGCGCGCGTGCCCGTCTTCGCCCATCTTGAGGGCCTCGTGCATGTCTACATCCATGCCGACGCCGATCTCGGCAAGGCCGAACGCATCGTGCTCAACGCCAAGCTGCGCCGCACCGGCGTCTGCGGCGCCGCCGAGACGCTGCTCGTCGACCGCGCCTGCGCCGCGACCCATCTCGCGCCGCTCGTCAAAATGCTGCTCGACGCCGGCTGCGCCGTGCGCGGCGATGCCGAGACCTGCGCTGTAGATTCCCGCGTGACCCCCGCGAGCGCTGAAGACTGGACAACCGAATATCTCGACGCCATCATCGCCGTGCGCGTTATAGATGACATCGATCATGCAATCGAACATATCGAATTATATGGTAGTCATCATACAGACTGCATCGTCACCGAAAACGAAGAAGCGGCGGCGCGCTTTCTGAACGAGGTCGATTCGGCGATCGTGATCCACAACGCCTCGACGCAATTCGCCGATGGCGGCGAATTCGGATTCGGCGCCGAGATCGGAATCGCGACGGGACGCATGCACGCGCGGGGGCCTGTCGGCCTCGAACAGCTAACCTCCTTCAAATATCGCCTGTATGGAAACGGGCAGATTCGCCCGTGAAGGCCAAGGCCCCGCGCAAGGGTGTTTCACGTGAAACACCCCACTCAATTTCAACTGAAACAGACATCGCTCCGCTTGAGGAGAACGCGATAGCCGTAGACGCCCGCGATGTATTCGGCGGCCCGCGCACAAGCAGCCATGTAAGATTGCCGCCGCACCCGCCGGGGCTGCGCGTCGGCATCTTCGGCGGCAGTTTCAACCCCCCGCATGAGGGCCATCGCGCGGCGAGCCTGCTGGCGCTGCGGCGGCTCCATCTCGATTGCGTCTGGTGGCTGGTCAGCCCAGGCAACCCATTGAAAGACAAAGCGGAACTGGCGCCGCTCGCGGCCCGGATGCAGGCCGCGCAAAAGCTCGCCAACCATCCCCGCATCAGAATCAGCGGGATCGAGGCGGCGATCGGCACAACCTACAGCTTCGAGACGATCGCCTGGCTGAAACGGCGCTGCCCGGGCGTCCATTTCGTCTGGATCATGGGGGCCGACAATCTCGCCGGGCTGCATCGCTGGAAACGCTGGCGCGATCTCATTTCGCTGGTCCCGATCGCCGTCATCGACCGGCCGGGTTCGACTTTGAAATCAATGTCTTCGCGCGGGGGCGCGGCGCTTGCGCCCTACCGCCTGAACGAGAGCGCCGCGAGCCGGCTGGCGACGACGCCGCCGCCCGCCTTCGCGTTCCTGCACGGCCCGCGCTCGAGCCTCTCCTCGACCGCCCTGCGCGCGCGGCGCAGCTAGGCTCAGGGCCCAAGCTCCGCCATCACATCGACAAGCGGCTGAACGGGCACCTGAATCAGCCCGCGGCGCGGATCATCGAGATCGAGCACGAGCATGATCAGAAGGCCGATCATCACCGACATGATGAGGTCTGGAATCCGCCGCCGCGCGCCGAGCGCGCCGGAGTTGTAGCCGGTGAAGCCCATCGCAACCATCGCGACCCCGATCAACATGAGGATGACCGTGGCCGGAACATGGTAGCGCAGGTTCGTCAACCTTGCCTCATGGACATTTGTCAGTTCATTCAGGGCCTTGGCGAAATTCGAGACAGGCAGCGACTGCGGCGACGCGGCGCTCGCCGCGGCGGCCTCCCGCCACAGCTTCGTCTGCAGATCGAGCGAGCGGGCGATGTCCTCCGGCATCCTCGCGTCGGAATCATCGCCAAGCGCCAGCCGAACGGCCGTATAGTCGCGCAGGGGGCCGAGGATCGGCCCCTGCTCCGCCTGCGGCAGCAGCCGGGCGAAATTCGCGGCGCTGCCAATGGCGTTGGCCTCGTCCAGAACCATGCCGCGCCGCGCGTCGAAGCGCGACAGCGCTATGGAGAAGCTGAATGCGAGCAGCAGGGCGAGCAGGCCAAGCGCCGCCGCCGTCAGCGTGCCGATGTCGGCGCCTTCCGCACCAGGCTTGCGGAAGCGCCGGCCGAGCCAGTTGCCGACTTCGGCGGTGCCCGCCACCAGGACGACGATCCCGGCGTGGATGGCGAAAATATTGAGCGCAAGAACCCGTCCAGACAGCATCCGAAGCCCCCCGCGACGCCGATTCGCCGACGCTTGATCTTACAGGATTTCGCCCTGTGCTTCAGACCGGCGCGTCAACCGATGGGAGCGGCGGCCTGACCGGCTTGGCAGCGCCGCCACATGATTTCATAGATATTTTCGAGGTCGGCCGTGTAGCCCGCGACATCGAACAAGGCGCAGGTCACGCGATTGTCCGCCAGCCGGGCGCGGAGCGCGCCGAGCCGCTGCGCGTTCGTCGCCAGATCAAGGGCGAGATCGAAATAGCCATCGAGATCAGCCGCGATCAGTTCGCTGAGGCCGCTGGCGTGCAGCAGACTGCCGGCGACGCGCGAGGCGAAGGTCTCGCCCGGGCAAGTCACGATCGGCGCGCCGGCCCAGAGCGCGTCGCTCGCCGTCGTATGCGCGCCGCAGGGCGCGGTGTCGAGCACGAGATCGGCGAGCTGCAGCCGCGCGAGATGGCCGGCCTGCGCCATGTCCGGCGCGAACACCAGGCGGTCCGGGCTAACGCCCCGGCGCAGCGCTTCATTGCGCAGATTGCCGCGCGCGCCGTCCGAATCGATGAGCCAGAGCACGCTGTCCGGCACGCATTGGAGCAGCCGGCACCAGAGGCCGAACAGTTCGGGCGTGATCTTGTAATGCTGGTTGAAGCTGCAGAAGACGAAGCCCGCCGGCGGCAAACCCATTTCCGCGCGGCCGGGCATCACGCCCGGCGGCGCGGCGCGCCCGTGCGGCTGATAGGCGTTCGGCATATAGGCGAAGGATTCAGAATAGTCCGCCGCGCTCCCCGGCGGGGTCATGAAGCGGTCGGTCACGAGGTAATCGCAGACATCGGCGCCGAGCGTGCCGGGATAGCCGAGATAATTCACCTGAACGGGGGCGGGATGCAGCAGCAGAATGCCGGTGCGCGCGTTCAGCGTGTAGCCCTTGAGGTCGATCAGAATGTCGATCCCGTCCGCGTGGATGGCGCGCGCGGCCTCGATATCGGTGAAGGACCGGACGTCGCTGAAGGCGTCGAAGGTCTTTTCGAGGCGCTTGCGCATGGTCCTTCCATCGTCCGCGCCATAGGAATAGGCGCGCACGTCGAAGCGGGCGCGGTCATGCGCCTCCAGCGTCTCGATAAGCAGCAGGGCGGTGGCGTGGTCCTGAAAATCGCTGGAGAGATAGCCGAGGCGGATCTTTGTCCGCGCGCCGCGATCGAAGCGGAAATCGAGCCCCGCGCGTTCCGGGCGGGAGGCGGCAAGGCGGTCGCGTATCCAGAGTTCGGAACAGGCGCGCTGTTCGGCGGCGGTGACGCCGGGTTCCGAAAGCAGATGGAAGGGCGCGAGCTTGCCGGATTCGCCGCGCGCCATGATGCCGCGCAGATGCGGCGCGCCCTCGCCGAAGCCGTCCCATTCGCACATGCCGCGCTGGCGGCCAATTGATTTCATGGCCAGGCTCCGCGCGGCGCGGCGGCCATTGCGAGGCCGCAACGGCATCATGACGGGAAAATGCGCGGGTGTCGCGGGGGAAATCGAGAACCCGGATCGGTTCGCCACGAGCCCCAGCTACGCAGGCCCCGCACCGGGACTGCAGCATGACCTTGCACTGGCAGATTGACAGTCCGCAAAGCGTGAATTCCAACGCCTATTTGAAATTTGCGAACAGTGGGCATTCGGCTATTTTATCTAGCCTTGTCGAATATGCTGTTCTCAACAATGCATTTCTTAAAATTATCCACGGCTCCAACATTTGATGGAGCAGCAACTGAATATATAATTTCACTATTTGTTAGCCAATCTCCAACCTTTATATCAAGCAACCCGCGTTTTATATTATTAATACTTCTATTGATTTGATTTTCAGATATTTCAGAATCGAAAACCCACAAAGATTCAGCCTCATTGGGAGATGAGACATGCCGAAAATTCCTGAAAACAACGTCCGTATGCGATGCGGAAAACCAGTCGTCAAAAGATACGGATGTCGCATTTAGCGTTGATGCGGCGTTTGATTTATCTGCAAATATTCGAATACTCCCGCCAGAGACGTTCTGAGCATTCTCAAAAGCCTGCTTGAAAGCAGACAATTCTACATGTAGGCGATATAAATTTTCGTCATCATTGGCTATCATATTTAGATCGCAAGATATAGTATTAATACCGCCGAGCCGATCTTCGGACCGCACCTGCTCAAAGCTAAAATTTGCTACTTTTCGAACTATTTCATGAGTTTTAGGATCACGCGGGGCATCAGGATCTTTTGGGTAAAATCCGTAACTTATTTTCACATCATTTATCTCTACCGGCATTCCTTTCGTCGCATAATTTATTGGCCATTTTCCCAGATAATTCCCCTCAGGCAAGGCGACCAAAAGATGAGAGTTGTTTAGCCACTTAAACAAAACGCTATCGGTATCGCCAGAGGGATAAAGGAATACATTATGCCATCGTCTCGGCGCATCGCCCGAGCGCCTGACTGACAAATAAGCGCTTTCACCGACGTCGCAGGCATCGTCAAATCGTTCTGCTATCAGCGATCCGTCTGGTGAGCCTTGCGTCTCACGCAGAAGCACGCAGGAGGGGATTGTGTCGAAAAAACGAGAGACAAGCAGCGCTCCGAGAGCGAATAGCGCCAAAGCAAAAATCCCGCCGATTACGCGAACACGTATTTTCATCCACCGCCTCGTTTCCGTCGTCGCCAAGCGGACGAGTAATCACACAGGGCATTTGCGAATAGTCGATAGCCCGACGAATTACGACTCGCGAGGCGGATTTGCCCCGGCGACCCCGGAGGCTCGTGGCGGCGGCCGGTACCCGGAGTTCCGGTCCCTTATTCCTTGAGCGATCCTGGACCGCTGACGAACGGGCTGTCTCGAAGATAAATCGTAGCGGGCGGTCCGCATCCCGCGCCAAATGAGGGCATAATTGCTCCTGAATCATAGGCCATTTTAGGGAACCGCTCCCCCGATGCCGGCGATTCGATCATGACGTCCGATTCTCGCGATCTCATCAACTATGCCTGGCGGATGCTGCGGCCCTACTGGAAATTGGCGGCCTTCGCGACGACGCTCGGCTTTGTCAACAGTTTCGCCGCCGTCTGGCTCCTGTCGATCATAGACGCGCAATTGCACACATCCGATCCAGCCACTATTGGCGTTTTGCTCGCTTTCCTTGCGCTGCTGATCGCCATGTTCGTCGGCGAATTTGGCGCCGGCGTCGGATACAATTTCGTCGGCCAGGACATCATCGCCGACTTGCGAACGGATCTCGTGCGCAAGATCATTCTTGCGCCGATCGACCAGCTTGAGCAGACGGAAAAACATCGCCTCATCGCCGCCCTGAACACGGACGTGGGGCGCATCAGCGGCTTCACCCGGGGCATGGCTTATCTTGTCGTCGCTTTATGCGAGACGCTGGGCTGCGCCATTTACATGGCCTATTTGTCCTGGCCGATGTTTTGCGCGGCGGCTCTCGTCGGAGTCGCAAACTATCTTGGCATTCGCGCGGCGTCCCGACTGGCCTACGACCGCTACGAAGAAGAACGCCAGTCAGTCGACGACATTCAGAAGTCCTATGAAGCTTTGGTCGACGGCGCGAAGGAGCTGCGACTCAATCGGCGCCAGCGTTATCGGTTCTTTCACAATCGGATTGCGACCGACATCGGGCGCATCCGGTCTTCCACCAACAGCGCCTGCGTCGGCTTCGTGCTCGGCGTCGCTCTCGATTCGGCGTCCTTCTTCGTCATCGCCGGCGCGCTGATCGCTCTTTCCGCGTGGCTCGACAAAAGCGAGCTCGCGCAGTTCATCCTGATCTTGATGTATCTGAAGGGGCCGGTGGGACAAATCGTGTTGAGCTTGCCGACCTTCGATCAATCGTTGATCTCATTCAAGAATGTCGCCGAACTATCGCGACGGCTGCGTCAATCCGAGGAAGGACTGCTCGCGTCGCAAGACGACTCGCGCACGCTCGGCGCATTCGAGAGCCTCGAATGTCGCAACATGCGCTTCGCCTTTCCGGCCCGGGCGGATACCGGACCCTTCATTGTCGGTCCGATCAATCTTCGCGTAAACGCGGGCGAGACGATTTTCATCGTCGGCGAGAACGGCAGCGGCAAGACGATGCGGACCGCGACGATTATCGCCAGTATTTCTCGGCGATTTTCTTCGACTTTTACCTGTTTGAACGGCTGATCGGAATCGACGGGGCGGATGAAGACGAAGTCCACGCGCATCTTGCGCGCCTCGACATCGCGCATAAAACGTCTTTCCGCGACGGCGCCTTTTCGACGCTCGATCTCTCCGCCGGCCAGAGAAAAAGGCTGGCCCTGATCGTCGCCTATCTCGAAAATCGCCCGATCGTCGTGCTCGACGAATGGGCCGCCGAGCAGGACCCTACGTTTCGGCGCATTTTCTATCGGGAGATTCTGTCGGAGATGAAGAAAAAGGGAAAAACGCTGATTGTCGTCTCACACGACGACCGTTATTTCGACGCCGCCGACCGGATTCTCCAGATCAAGGACGGAAAGATCGCCGAAGTGACCGGCTATTGAAGAGGTGGTGGCGGACCTTCGCGGCGCCGCGCCAATGTCGTCCGTCCCGCCTGATCGAAATCGGCGCCCTTCGCCGCTTGACCGGAAAGCGCGCGGGAGTCGCGGATGAAACCGGTAAGGGGAGTCGCCGCGCGAATCGGCCCCGGAGGCTCGCGGCGGCGGTCGGTACCCGGAGTTCCGGTCTCTTATTTATTGAGCGATCCTGGACCGCTGACGAACGGGCTGTCCAGAAGATAAAAGCGCAGCGGGCGATCCGCATCCCGCGAAATGCCGATCCTGACGCTCCGCCCGATTTCGCCGGCCTCAAAGTCGTCGCGTCCGAGCCAGAGAGGGGCTTCCCGGCAAAGATCCCGCCCATCGAGCGATCGATCGATCCGCAACGCCGCAGCGAGTCTTCCCGGTCCTCGCGCCAGGTCGCGCAGGCGCTCCACGCCGCGATTTCGCTGCATGATGGGGATGCCATCCAGCGGCTCGAGCGCCCTGATCAGGACGCCGGCGCCGATCCCGGGTGTCTCACTCGATACATTCAGCATGTATGAGACGCCGTAGGCGAGATAAACATAGGCGTGTCCGCGCTCGAGAAACAGCGAAGCATTTCGCCGGGTCATCCCCCTGTAGGCGTGCCCGGCGGCGTCGCCGACGACATAGGCCTCGGTCTCGACAATGCGGCCGCTGGCGAGCCCTTCTGGCAACTCCCGCACCAATAGCTTGCCAATGAGATAGCGGGCAAGCGAGACCGTATCGATCGGCAGCTCCGGGCGGGCGAGCGGGCGGCGGATGGCCATCCTTACATCCGCTCGACCCATTGCGCGCGCGAGGGCCCCGGCTCGAACGGATCGCCGAAATACTGGGTCTCGCGGGCGACCTTCCCATCGCGGAACTCCATGATGCTCACGGTGTAGGACGGGCGCCCGTCATAGGTCAGGACAAATTCGGTGACATAGAGGCCGCCCGAGCCGATGATCCGCCGCACCGCAAAGCGTTTGCGGTTCGGCTGCGCGGCGCGCGACGACTGAATTCTTTCTCGCCCGCGAATGCGCTCGCCCGATTGAGGATATTCGAGCACCGCATCCTCGCGGTAGATCCGGTGCTCCTCCTCGAAGTCTTTGGCGTCGGACGCCGCCCAGTGGCGATCCAGCGCCGCGCGAATCTCTCGATCGTCCATATCAAATCTCCTTTGCGTCCGCGGGAGCGAAAACTTTGCGACGAAGTGGAAAACTCTGCG
>Ga0182014_10000590_pt1 | contig 48483 bp, 36 predicted proteins | sample 612S2DmetaG_FD_120489 | JGI IMG/M metagenome (GOLD analysis project Ga0182014, IMG submission 120489) | Permafrost microbial communities from Stordalen Mire, Sweden - 612S2D metaG | ecosystem: Environmental > Terrestrial > Soil > Wetlands > Permafrost | place: Sweden: Stordalen | collected... | reverse complement strand
TACCGGCCCAGCGAGTCCGGGCCTTTAGGCCCGGCGAGCGGCCGGTGTGTCGGCGAAGTACCACCGCGCGGGCGCGGAGCGCATGCGGGGGGTCCGGGGGGTCGCCCCCCGGGCTAACACCGCACACTCGGGGCAGAGGCCGAAGAGTTCTACCGTGTGGCCCACATCGGTGAAGCCGGCGTCGCGGGCCACCCGTTCGGCCCACTGCTCGACCGCGCGCCCCTCGACCTCGACGCTCTTCCCGCAGGTCCGGCAGGTCAGGTGGTGATGGTGTTCGCTGGTGCCGCACTGCCGGTACAGCGTCTCGCCACTGTCGTCGCGGATGGCGTCGACGCTGCCTTCCTCGCTGAGCACCTGGAGGTGCCGGTACACGGTGGTGAGCCCGATGTGCTCGCCGCGCCGCCGCAGCTCGGCGTGGATCTGCTGGGCGCTGCAGAAGCCGGGAAGGTTGTCCAGCGCCGCGACGAGCGCCGCCGCCTGTCTCGTCCCGCGCACCTTCGTCCCGCGGGGAGTTCCCGGCGGGCGTTCCCCCGGGGCAGCTTCGACGGGGGCCGGCTGTTCCGTGGAGCGATCAGACTGCGAGGTGGTCACAATCGCACGTTACAGCTTCGTTTTGACGGCTCCAAATAGAAATGATTATCATTACGGCTATGTTCAGGTGCGGCAAACCCCTCGCAGCCGCCGTCTCTGCCGCTATGGCGCTGGTGGTCAGCGCGTGCGCGTCCGGCCCGGCCGTGGCCCCGGGCGCCGGATCGAGTGGTGCCATCGTGGCGGTGGGGGCGGAAAACGAGTACGCCAGCGTCATCCAGCAGGTCGGCGGAAAGTACGTGCAGGCGTCCGCCATCATGAGCAACCCGAACACCGATCCGCACACGTTCGAGGCCAGCTCAAGTGTCGCCCGGGAGATCAGTTCCGCGCAGCTCGTCATCCAGAACGGCGTCGGCTACGACACGTTCATGAACGCGATCGAGAACGCGGTGCCGGATTCTGGCCGCAAGGTCATCGACGTGCAGAAGCTTCTCGGCCTGCCGGACAGCACGCCGAACCCGCACCTGTGGTACAAGCCGACCACGATGCCGGCCGTGGCCAACGCCATCGCGGCCGACCTGTCCGCCATCCAGCCGTCGCACGCGTCGTACTTCCGGGCCAACGCGCGCACCTTCATCGGCTCTCTGACGGCCTGGAACCAGGCCATCGCCTCGTTCAGGGCGAAGTACCCGAACACGCCGGTGGCGGTCACCGAACCGGTGGCGGACTACATGCTGCAGGCCGCGGGCGCCGACATCAGGACGCCGTTCGCCTTCCAGGCGGACGTCATGAACGGCGTCGACCCGTCGGCGCAGGGCACCGCGCTGGAGCGGAGCCTTTTCACGCAGCACAAGGTGAAGGTCTTTCTCTACAACCAGCAGGTGACCGATACGCTGACGCAGTCGTTCATCAGCCTGGCGGAGGAAAATCACATCCCGGTCGTGGGCGTCTACGAGACGATGCCGGTGCCGGGTTATGACTACCAGTCCTGGATGCTGGCCGAGACCCGGGATCTCCAGCGGGCCGTGGCCAGCAAGAAGTCGGCAGAGAAACTGTGATGACCGAAAACGCGTCCCGGGCCGGCTCCGGTGAGCTGCTCCGGCTGGACGGGATCGATGTCCGGCTGTCCGGCCGGGAGATCCTGCGCGACGTGGGGTTCGCGATCCGGCCCGGGGAGTTCACCGGCCTCATCGGGCCCAACGGTGCGGGCAAGACGACGATCCTGCGGGTGATTCTGGGGCTCCAGGCGCCGTCGTCGGGAACGGTGATCCTGGCCGGCGAGCCGCGTGGCAAGAGTGGCCGGTCGCGGGCCGGCTCGCTGGTCGGCTACGTCCCGCAGAAGCTGCTCATCGAGCCGGACATGCCGCTCCGCGTCCGCGACGTGGTGGCCCTCGGCATCGACGGGAACCGCCTCGGGATCCCCTTCCCGTCCCGCGCGCGCCGCGAACTGGTCACCAGCACCCTGCGCGCGGTCGGCGCGGACGGATACGCCGACGCCCGCGTCGGCGAGCTGTCCGGCGGTGAGCAGCAGCGTGTCCTGATCGCGCACGCGCTGATCAGCCAGCCGAAGCTGCTCTTGCTCGACGAGCCGCTGGCCAACCTGGACATCCGCAGCGCGCAGGGCATCGTGGCGGTACTCGCCAAGCTGGCCCGGGAGCAGCAGATCGCGGTGCTGATCTCCGCGCACGACATGAACCCGCTGGCCCCGGTAATGGACCGGATCGTCTACGTCGCCGCGGGCCGGGCCGCGGTCGGCAGCAGCGAAGAGGTCCTGCGCACCGACGTGCTGAGCAAGCTGTACGGCCAGCACGTGGACGTGCTCCGCGTGCATGGCCGGGTCGTCATCGTGGCCGGCGAGGACGGGGCCGACCCGGCCAGCCCGGGCGCGCTGACGGGGCAGCCGGACCCCGTCTTCGGCAGCGGAGCCGCGTGAGCGGCGTGGGTCATCTGCTCCGTTACATCGCCGAACCGGGCCTGCTGTCCAGCGGCCCGGTCCGGATCGCCGCGCTCGTCGGTGCCGTCGTGGCCATCACCTCCGGTGCCGTCGGGGTGTTCACGGTGACGCGCGGGCAGTCGTTCGCCGGCCACTCGCTCGCCGACGTGGCCACCACCGGCGGCTCCGGCGCCTTCCTGATCGGGCTCAACCAGTTCTGGGGTTTCCTGGTCTTCGGGGTCGGCGCGGCCGCGTTCATGGAGATCATCGGCGTCCAGCGCCGTCGTGGCCGGGACGTCGCGACCGGCGTGATCCTCGGGGCCGCCCTCGGCGCGGCCGCCCTGTTTCTCTACCTGGGCTCGGAGACGACCAGCACGACGGGTGCCTCGTTCACGATCCTGTTCGGATCCATCTTTGTCATCGCGTCGTCGACGGTCCCGGTACTGGTCGCGTCGGGCCTGATCGCACTGATCGTCGTGGTCGCGCTGTCCCGGGTGCTGCTGCTGAGCTCGCTGAGCCCCGACATCGCGGCCGCCCGGGGCGTGCCGGTGCGGCTGGTCGGTGCGGTGTACCTGATCGCCCTGGCCGTGTCGGTCTCGTTGTCCGCGGTCGCTATCGGGGCGGTGCTGAGTACCGCGCTGCTGATCGGCCCGGCCGCGACGGCGCTGCGCGTGGCCCGCGGGCCGGGACGGGCCATGGCCACGTCGGCGGTCATCGGGGTGATCGCGACCTGGCTGGGGATCGTCCTGGCCTACGACAGCTACTACTGGCCGCCGCGCGGCCACGGCTGGCCGGTCAGTTTCTTCATCGTCGCGTTCGTGTTCGTCTTCTACCTGCTCACCTACCTGCGGCGGCCCTCCCGGCCGGGGCGAGGCCAGGTCGCGCAGACCGCAGCGGATCCGGCTGGGCAGGCCGGTCCGGGGGAGAGGGCATGTTCAGCGGCTTCATGATGAACACCTGGATCGCGGCGACGATCGTGGCGGTCATCGCGGGAATGGTCGGGTTCTTCGCCGTGCTCCGCGGCTCGACGTTCGCGGCGCACGCGATCCCGAATGGCGCCTTCGCGGGCGCGGCCGGGGCGAGCCTGCTCGGGATCAGCACGCTGACCGGCCTGGCCGTGTTCTCGGTGGCTGGCGCGCTGGGCATCGGAGCCCTCGGACGACGCGCCCGGCACGACGTGGCCACCGCGCTGGCCCTGGTCCTGATGCTGGGTCTCGGTGCGCTGTTCGTCAGCGTGAGCAGCCAGTACGCGCAGGAGACCTACTCGCTGCTGTTCGGTGAGGTATTCGGTATCAGCCCGGACGAACTGCTGCCGATCGCGGGCCTGGCCGCGGCGAGCGTCGCCGCTATCGTCGTGGTCTTCCGCCCGCTGATGCTGTCCTCCGCGATGCCGGAGGTCGCCGAGGCGCGGGGCGTGAGCACGCAGCGGATCGAGATCACTTTCCTGCTCATCATGGCCCTCACGACCAGCATGACCGTGCCGGTGGTGGGGGCGCTGCTGATGTTCAGCCTGATGATCGGGCCCGCGGCCGCGGCTCGTTCGTTCACCAGCAGACCCGGGCTCGCGATCGCTCTGTCGGTCGCGTTCGGCCTGGTGACGGTCTGGATAGGGATCGCGATCTCGTACGAGACCAATTGGCCGCTGGGGTTCTTCGTGGGTGCGCTGGGTGCCGTGTTCTACCTCGCCGGCCGGGCCTGGGCCGGGTTCCGCCGCACCCGGACGGTCCGGGCCGGCCGCGTCCCGGCCGCCGTCACAGCGGAGGCGGCCTCAGCGTGATGCGTAAGCCAGCCAGCCCAGCCAGTACGGAACCCGTCGCCACCGCGCCGGCGGGGCGCGACGGGCCCGCGGGGCTCTCGGAGCAGGAAGCGCCGGCCCGCAGTCAGCAGCGGTGGCGGCGCGAGCGGGAGTACCTGAACGCCCACCGCCACGACCTGTCCCAGCTGGCGCGCGACCTCTACCCGCCGTCCTGGCGGATGGCCGGTACGCACCTGCTGGGCCGCCCGGAATGGCTTCCGGCGCGCCCCGTCCCGCTGGAGCAGGTCAGGTTGTCCTGGCAGCCGGACGGGGCCGGCACCGTCGTGGACGCCGTCCAGCCGGCCGGATCGGAAGGGGTGCGCCCGCTGCGCGACGACGGCACCCGGTTCACCTCCTACGCCGGTGCGCTGGCCGCGCTGGACCGGCCGCGGCTGCTCGAGAACCGGACGTGCTACCGGCTGCTGGAAGCCAGCGCCGAGCGGGGAGTCCAGCTCACGTTCGGCGCGAACCGTTATTTCGACCTGATCAACGTGAGTGAGGCCGTCGCTCATGAGACGGCCGCCCGGGTGCTCAGCCGGCCGGGTGCGCCGCCGGCCATGGGCGACCTTCCGCTGCGGTCGTCGATCGGCGATCCTCTCGACCTGATCCGGCGCTCCGTGACCACGGGCATCGCCACGCTCATCCTGCGCCGGGACCGGGACGCCGGGAACGCGCAGATGTTCCTGCACTGGCGCGACCCGGCCAGCGTGGCCGTCAACGGGGGGCTGTACCAGGTCACCCCGGCCGGCATGTTCCAGCCATCCCACGAGGCCGGCTGGAACCTGGCCAACGATCTCGGTCTCTGGGAGGCCATCGCCCGGGAAGTGTCCGAGGAACTCCTCGGCACCGGCGAGGACTACGGCAGTGGGTCCGCGCCGATCGACTACCCGCGGTGGCCCTTCTTCGCCGCCCTGACCGCCGCACGACGGGCCGGGACGCTGCGCGGCTACTGGCTCGCGGCCGGCGCCGATCCGCTGACCCTGGACGTCGACCTGCTGACGGTCCTGGTCTTCGACGCATCCCTCTTCGATACCGAGTTCGCGGGCCTGGTCGCGGACAACGATGAGGGCCGCATCCTGACCCGGCCGGGTGCCGTGGGCCATGAGGCCGGCATCGAATTCAGCGCCGCGAACGTCGAGCGCTTCACCACGGTGGAGGCCATGCAGGCGGCCGGCGCGGCGCTGCTCCGGCTGGCCTGGCGGCATCGCGGCGTGCTGCTGGAGAGCTGAGGCCGGGCCGCTGCCGGGGCCTTCCCGGGCCGATGGCCCGCGCACCCCCGGCCACGGGCCAGTATGGATGTATGGCGAACCGGCTGAAGGACGCGACCAGCCCGTACCTGCTGCAGCACGCGGAGAACCCGGTGGACTGGTGGCCGTGGTCGGACGAGGCGTTCGCCGAGGCCGAGCGGCGCGACGTGCCGGTCCTGCTCTCCGTCGGCTACGCCGCCTGCCACTGGTGTCACGTGATGGCTCACGAATCGTTCGAGGACCCCGCGACCGCGGCGCTGATGAACGAGCACCTGGTGGCGATCAAGGTGGACCGGGAAGAGCGTCCCGACGTGGACGCGGTGTACATGACCGCGACGCAGGCCATGACCGCGAGGCCAGGCAGGCCCGGTCAGGGCGGCTGGCCCATGACGGTGTTCATGACCCCGGAGCGTGAGCCGTTCTACTGCGGGACCTATTTCCCCCGGCAGAACTTCCAGCAGCTCGTCCTCGGCGTCTCGAACGCCTGGCGGAGCGACCGGGACAGTGTGCAGGAACAGGCCAGGTACGCCGCAGAGGCGCTGGCCAGCAACGCGTCCGCCACCGCCCGTGCGCTGCGCGAAGGCGCAGGCTCCGGCTTTCTCGGCGGGCCGCGGGGCGCGACCGCCCCGGGCGAGCTGAGCGAGCTCGGCCCGGCCCTGGCGGCTCTTACGGATGCTGCCGTCGCGAGCCTGACGGGTGACGTCGACGAGCAGTACGGCGGATTTGGCCGGGCGCCGAAGTTCCCCCCGTCGATGGTGCTGGAGTTCCTGCTGCGGCACGCCGCACGGACCGGCAGCGCCAGCGCGCGGCGGATGACGGAGCAGACGCTGGAGGCCATGGCCCGGGGCGGGATGTACGACCAGCTCGGTGGCGGGTTCGCGCGTTACTCCGTGGACGCGGGCTGGGTCGTCCCGCACTTCGAGAAGATGCTGTACGACAACGCTCTCCTGGCCCGCGTGTACGCCCACTCCTGGCGCCGGACCGGATCCCCCCTCGCCCGGCGCATCGCGGCCGAGACCTGCGACTGGATGCTCCGCGAGCTGCGGACACCTCAGGGGGGCCTGGCCGCCTCGCTCGACGCGGACAGCGAAGGCGAGGAGGGGCGGTTCTACGTCTGGACACCCGGCCAGCTCGCCGGCACGCTCGGCCCGCAGGACGCAGCCTTCGCGGCCAGCGTCTTCGGCGTGACCGGGCCGGGCACCTTCGAGCGGGGCCGGTCGGTGCTCCAGCGGCGTGCGGAGCCTGCCGACCCCGGGCGCTTCGAATCCGTCCGCGCCGCGCTGCTGGCGGCGCGGGGCCACCGGGTCCGCCCCGGCCGGGACGACAAGGTCGTCGCGGCGTGGAATGGCCTGGCGATCGCGGCGCTGGCCGAGACCGGCCTGATCCTGGACCGCGATGATCTGGTGTCAGCGGCGCAGGACAGTGCCCGCCTGCTGGCCCGCGTCCACCTGTCCGGCGGCCACCTCGCCCGGAGCTCCCGCGACGGGACGGCCGGCGCCAGCGCGGGCGTGCTGGAGGATTACGCCTGCGTGGCCGAGGGGTTCGCCGTCCTGTCCGGCGTCACCGGCGAAGCCCGCTGGCTGACGCTCGCCGGTGAGCTGCTGGAGTCGGTGCTGACCTCCTTCAGCGACGGGAACGGCGGCTTCTACGACACCGCGACGGGTGCCGAGCGGCTCATCTACCGCCCAGCCGACCCGGCCGACAACGCCACCCCCTCCGGCACGTTCGCCGCGGCGGGCGCACTGCTGAGCTACGCGGCGCTGACCGGCTCCGCACGTCATCGCGAGGCGGCTGTCGCCGCCCTGCAGGTTCTGCCGGCTCTGGCGGGACGGTACCCGCGCGCGGCGGGCTGGGGTCTGGCGGTCGCCGAGGCGGTGCTCGCCGGCCCGGCCGAGATCGCCGTCGTTGGGCCGCCGGGGGAGCCGACCCGCGATCTGCACCGGACCGCGATGCTGGCCGCCCCGCCGGGCGCCGTCTTCGCCCTCGGCGATGGAACAGCCGCCGCGGTCCCGCTGCTGGCCGGGCGCGGGCTGGTGGACGGCGGCCCCGCCGTCTACGTCTGCCGCAACTTCGCCTGCCAGCTGCCCGTTACCGACCCGGCCGAGCTTCGCGCCATGCTGTCGTCGTCCTGACGCCATCACCACGATGGCTCATTTTTGAGCAGGTATCCCCAGCCATAGCTACGAAAAATTACCGGATTCGGACATGGTGCCGACAGGTAACTGAGTGTGCACAGAAATGGATTATCCGCTACTCTTTGTACTCTAACCAGGTGAGCGGGGCGTCTAATACATGTGACAACCATTGGTCCGTCGGCCGGAAGTGCTTAAACGGTGATAGATGGGACAAATCGTAACGCTGGAGACTGACTGAATGAATTGTGCAGGTCGCATCTCAATCGGCTTGGGGCTAGACGCCGGTACACACATGGGGCATGTTGGCCAGGGAACGTTGTGCGGAACGGTCAGAATGTTATGGAACCGGCCTGCGGGTTCCGGCCGTCAGAGAAGGGGCGGAAGGCCGGGCCGCGCGAGGCCAGGACGGCCGGGCCGCCGAACCGACCAGGATGTCCGCGACGCAGAGGAGAGCCTGTGCGGGAGAGGGCGCGTTCGCTTCCGGCCCTGGCCGCCGCGATCGGTCTGCTCGGAGCGGGCGCGGGACTGAGTGTTCCCGCGCTGTGGCGGTCCGGGTCCCCCCCGGCGGCGGCCGGACGGCCGGCCTCCGACCGGCCCACCTCCGCCGGCCCGCGATCGCAGGTCCCGCTCCTCGGCACCTCGCGGCTGACGTCCTTCACGCTGCCCGTCGCCGGGCTGCACCCGGGCCACAGCGTGACCGTCGGCCCCCTGCACGGGCTGCTGCAGGCCGACATGATCGTCGTCGGGCCGGCGTCGCTCCCGGCCGGTACGCTGACCGCCATCAGCAAGCTGCCCGGAGTCACCGGTGCCGAGCCGGTGGAAGCGGCCAAAGTCCAGGTGAACGGCGAGTATGCCGCGGTGCTCGGCGTGGACCCGTCGACGTTCCGCGGCTACGCGGCCGAGAAGACGGCGGCATCGGATCAGCTCTGGCAGAACGTGGCGGACGGCGCCATGACCGTCTCCTACACCATGGGCCAGCAGGACAATCTGCCGCTCGGCGGCACGGTGCGGGTGAACGGGGCCAAGCGGGAGAAGCTGCGGGTCGGCGGGTTCGGCACCGTCGGCATCGAGGGCGTCGACGCGGTGGTCTCGCACGCCGTAGCGCGCTCACTGGGCATGCCCGCTTCCAACGCCATCGTGATCAGCGCGCCGCACGCCAACCTGGCGTCCCTGGCCACCGCGGTGAAACGGGTCATCCCGCACGGTGCCGCGGCCGAACCGCTGATGGAGCAGGTGAGCGCGGGCGTGACCAGCACCGAGGCCACCGCGGCCGGTGTGTCCGGCATCTCCGGCAGCGGCGCAGCGGCCGGCCAGAGGCGGCTCGGCGCCATGCTGAGCGCCGCTCTCAGCCGGCAGGGTCTGCCCTACGTCTGGGGAGCGGCCGGCCCGGCCTCCTTCGACTGCTCGGGTCTGGTGCAATGGTCGTTCGCGCAGGCCGGGATACGCATGCCGCGGGTCGCCGCGGACCAGGCCCGCACCGGGCCGTCCGTGCCAGTGAATCAGCTGCAGCCCGGTGACCTGCTCTTTTACCACACTGACCCGACCGATCCCGGGTACATCTCGCACGTCGCCATCTACCTCGGGGACGGGAAGATGGTCCAGGCGCCCGAGACCGGTGAGAACGTCGAGGTCGTCCCGGCCGACACCGGCAGTGAATTCGCCGGCGCGATCCGCGTCGACCCGGCTCTGGCCGCCGCCGTGGCCGGAAGTATTTAATTAATACGGGTTGACCGTTATGTCGTATTGGCGCTCTGCGGCTGGCTCTAGGTAATAAATAGGCTGCCGGGACGTTTTGCCGAAATGTTCCACAAGGCTGCTGAGCTGGCAAAAGGCTGAAATTCTTTTATAAACGCTGTTTCCGTCTCAACTGGTATTAAGCTGCGGCCGGTGATGAGCGGACGGGCAGTGGCGATCGCGGCGGTGGCATCGGGAGTGGTGACCGCTGCCGTTGTGGTCCACCCGGCCTTCCGGGTCCTGCACGGCCGCCCGGAGCTGGCGAGCTCACTGGAGACGGCAGCCCTCGCCGTTGCGCTGCTGGCGGTGTTCCTGGCCTTCGGCCGGCTGCGGCGCGAACGGACCCGGATCGCATGCGATCTGCATGACGGGCTCGCGCAGGAGCTTGCCTATCTCACCCGCAACCTCGATGCACTGGGTGGCAGCGTTGAACCGGAGATCCTGGACCGGCTGCGCAGCGCCACCGAGCGGGCCCAGCTGGAGACCCGGCTGGCCATCAGCCGGCTCGCGATTCCCGGCCGCCGGCAGGAAGCGACGGCCCTCGCGGACGCGGCCGGCCAGATAGCCCGGCGGTTTGCCATCGACTTGGACCTGGACCTCCAGCCGGGCATCCGCCTCACCCGCTCGCGCTCGGAGGCGCTCGTCCGGATCGCCTGCGAGGCGGTGGCTAACGCGGCTCGGCACAGCGGCGCCCGCCAGGTCAGCCTGAGCCTGCACCGGCACGGATCCCAGGTCTGGCTCCGCGTCAGCGACAACGGCTCCGGGTTCGATCCCGGGCTTGCGACGACCGGTTTCGGCCTGGTCTCGATGCGGGAGCGGGCCAGCTCCGTGGGCGGAGAGCTGCGGGTCTCATCCGTTCCGGGACGGGGGACTGAGGTGGTGGCTTCACTATGAGCACGACGGAGAGATCTGTGCTGCGCGTCCTCGTCGCCGACGATCACGCGCCCACCCGATGCGACGTCCGGCAGGCGCTGGACGGTGATCCGCGGTTCAAGGTGTGCGCGGAGGCGATGGACGCGCCCCGCGCGGTGCAGTCGGCCCTCCGGGAGCGGCCGGATATCTGCCTGCTTGATCTCCGGATGCCCGGTAGCGGTCTCGCGACCGTGTGGGAGATCCGGGCCCGGCTGCCGGAGGTGAAGATCGTCATCTTCACCGTGTCCGGCAGCGACACCGACCTTTTTGCCGCCCTCCGGCTGGGGGTCCACGGGTACTTGCTGAAGACCATGAACCTTCGCCGGCTACCGGATGCGCTGCACGGCGTCAGTACGGGTGAAGCCGCGATACCGCGCACTCTGGTCGCCCGCGTTCTCCGGCAGTTCCGCGGCGGGGAGCCGTCCTGGCGGCAGCCTGCGGAGGGCACCCCCTGGCGGCTGACCAGCCGCGAATGGGAAGTGCTGGATTTGCTCGCGCAGGATCAGTCGACGGCCCAGATCGCCGGCCGGCTGGTGATCTCGGCGAGCGCGGTGCGCGTCCACGTCGCCGCGATCACGCGGAAGCTGGAGGTCCCCGGGCGGGCTGCGGCCGTGGAGCTTTTCCGCCAGCGCCCGACGGCGTGAGCGCTCAGGAAACTGAGCGGTCCGCTGACCCGATTCCCTTGCCGTGGCAGGCATGCCGGCTGAATATGGCTATGCCACCGTATGTGCTTGAGCTATAGCGGTGAGTAATAAGGCTAGGCGGGGCGATCTGCCCCGCTGGGCGAGTTCTTGAGGGGGAAAATCCGGGGGGACGACATCGAAAAAATGATGGACCATACGGAAAGGTACACGGGCTTGCTGGCCCTCTGACCGTTTCCCGAGCTTAGTCATGCCGAATCACATTCCTATCAGCCAGGTGATTCGGCCATGCTGGCCTGCAATTTTCCATCTGGAAATACCGGCGAATAGTTAACCGTGGCTGATGTAATCCATAGAGAAATGCTGAGCGTCTAATATGCAGACGGCCGGATTTCATGGCGTAGCGCCCGCAGGGTCAGGCATAAGATCTACGCCTATTATCAAAATGGAGGGATCCGTGGGGGGAATCCTTGAAGTGATGCGTCGTGCGGGACCAGGCTCGGGCCTGCTCCCGGGCTCAAGATCGACCTTAATGCGAGATGTCTTCAGCGACACCGAAGGGCACGCGGTCACGGCCGTGGTGCCATCGCCGCGAAATGGCGGCCTAGCGGATTCCGGGCCTCAGCAGGACCTTCTGGCGGCCCTCGTCCGCCCCCCCTGCCACCTGGAGATACTGATCCCAAGCCGCAACGAGGCCGAGCGCCTGCCGCATACGCTCATCCGGACCATCGAATATCTCGAGGCGCAGATCTACTCGTCTTCGCTGGTCGTGGTAGACAACGGCAGCATCGATCAGACCGTCGATCTCGTCCGCCGGGTACGGTCCCGCCGCGTGCCCGTCACCGTGATCGGCTGCGCCCGGCCGGGAAAGGGTGCCGCGGTACGGCGCGGCATCCAGACCTCGCGGGCCCGGTTCGTCGGTTACATGGATGCCGATCTGGCGACTCCGATCGAAACGCTGGACACCGTAGTGCCGCTGCTCGCGTCCGGTTCCCAAGCGGTGGTCGGCTCTCGCCGGATTGACGGTGCGGTCTTCGCCGAGCGGCAGCCTTTTCTCCGGCTCGCCGGCGGTATCGCGTTCCGGGTGGCGGCCAGCCGAGTGCTTCGCGGGATCGCGGATACCCAGTGTGGGTTCAAGTTCTTCTCGGGCGACCTGGCCCGGGCCGTCGCCGGTCAGCTGAGCATCGACGGCTTTGCCTTCGACGTTGAATTGCTCTCGGCTGTCGTGCAGCGTGGCGCCACGGTCACCGAGGTCCCGGTGGTGTGGACGGACCAGAAGGGCTCGTCACTGCGGCCCGGAACCGACGGGGCACGGGCCATTGCAGACGTGTTCCGGCTCTCTCGCCGGATGGCGGCTTGATGACGGCCATCGACGAGCTCAGCGGCCGTCGCATTCTGTTTCTGAACTGGCGGGATCTGACGAATCCCGCGGCGGGCGGCGCCGAGGCCTACGCCGAGCAGATCGCCCGGCGGCTCGCGGCCGCAGGGTGCCGCCTCACCCTGTTCACCTCGGCCCATGAGGATGCGCCGCCCTACGACTGGATGGACCAGTATCTCGTGGTACGGCGCGGCGGCCGGTTCGGGGTGTACGCCGCCGCGGCGCGCCATCTGCGGCGACATGGCCACCACTACGATGCGGTGGTCGATTTTCAGAACGGCATCCCGTTCTTCGCGCCCTGGTGGGCACCGGCAGGCACACCGGTGCTGTGCGTCGTGCATCACGTGCACCAGGACCAGTTCAATATGTACTTCCGGTGGCCACTGAACGTCATTGGGCGGCTGCTGGAAGGCCGGGCCAGCCGCCGGGCTTACCGGGACTGCCCGCTCATCGCGGTCTCTCCGTCGACCCGGGCGGAGATGCGCCGCCAGCTCCGGCTGCGTGGCCCGGTGTACATCGTCCCTAATGGGATCGATCCACCGGTGCCGGGCCGCGGATCGCGGGCCGAGGTCCCGGCCATCGCCGTCGTCACCCGGCTCGTCCCGCACAAGCAGCTGCACCTTCTCGTCCAGGCGGTCCCGGCACTCCTGGAACGCTGGCCAGACCTTCAGGTCGATATCGCGGGCGATGGTCCTGGCCGCGCGGCGCTCGACGCTGAGGTGCGCAGGCTCGGCCTGGAGGAAACCGTGCGGCTGCCCGGCCGTGTCCCGGAGCAGGCGAAGAGCGATCTGCTGAGCCGGGCGTGGCTCACCGTGGCCCCGTCGCTGGCCGAGGGCTGGGGGCTGACCGTTCTCGAAGCCAACGCGGCCGGGACTCCGGCGCTAGCGTACGACGTCCCCGGGCTCCGGGATTCCGTCCGCGACAAGGTGACCGGCTGGCTCGTACCGCCCGGTCAGGAGCTCGCGAGCCCACTCATCGCGGCCCTGGAAGAGGTCAGCGATCCGGAGCGGCAGCAGGCCATGGCCGATGAGTGCCAGCGCTGGGCCCGCCATTTCTCCTGGGACTCCACGACCGATCGGCTGGCTCGTGTCGTGCTGTCGGAGCTGGGCCGCAGGGGTCAGCCGCGACCGTCCCGGCGCGGGACCGCCGATCTCACGACCATCGCGTCCTGGCCGCCCGGTCAGCTGGACGGCGACGTGGAACGCCGTCTGCGGAAGGCCGTGCGGGTGACGGATCTGATCAGCAGGAGTGAGCAGGGGCTTAGCATCCTGCTGACGGGCTGCGATGAGGTCGAAGCGGCTGCGGTGCTGCGTATGGTCCCGATCGTGCCAGCCAGGCTCCGCCTGGCGACCACCGCCGAGGTCCTGGGCGGCATCAGCATGGACGGCACGCAGTGACGCGCGCGATCAGGCGCGAAGAGATGGCCGCAGCTCGCGGAGCCCGCTGGATCACCATCGCCATGATGGTGGTCGGACTTCTCAACTATGGATACGCACTGCTGCTCACCCGTCTGCTAAGTGTGACCGCATACTCAAGGTTCGCCGCCGGCCAGGGCCTAATCCTGTGGGCCTCGACCGTGGCCCTTGTGTCCGTGCCCTGGGTGCTGGCCCAGGCTCTGGCTCGCGCCCGGTCTGATGCCGAGCGCAACTTCGCCGTCCGGTTCGCGAAGCTGGCGGGTACAGCGAGCGGGATCATCGCGGCCGCCGCGGTCGGTATCATCGCAACCAGGTTCGCGGGTTCAGCAACGGCCCTCGTACTGGCCTTCAGCACTTTCGTCATCTTTCTGGGCACCACGACCACTGGCTGGCTGCAGGGCCGCGAGCGCATGCGCGCCCTCTCCGCGCTGTACTTCGCGGAGAACCTGCTGAAGAACGGCGCCGGGGTCCTGCTGGTTATGGTTGCCGGGCTGGGGGACGTCGGGGCACTTGGGGCGTACGCGATCGGCGGGCTCGTCATGTTTGCATGTTGGCCACGCACGCCGCGCGGCACCGGTCGAACGTGGCGGGCAGCGCTGGCCAACCGAGACCTGTGGCGCCGCGCGGTCGCCATCGCCGGGGCACAGGGGGTGGTCGCCCTGTTCGTCGCGATCGACGTGGTGCTGGTCGCGCTGCTGCCTGGAGACCGGGCCCAGACCGCGAGCTACCAAGCTAGCGCGGCGCTGGCCAGGGTCCCGTATTTCGTAGCGGGCGCGGTTGCCATATCGTTCTTCCCGTCGCTGTCGCGGCACGCCGCCGGAGGGGTGATCGTCGCTAGAGCCGTGCGGATGTACGCGACGATAGCCCTACCGGTAGCGGTCGTCCTTTCGACCGTGCCAGCGCCCATCCTGGCGGTGGTGCTTCCGACCCAGTATGGCGCGGTGGCGACGCTGCTGAAGTACACCGCCGTAACCGGCCTGGCGGCGGGTGGCATCAGCCTGGTAACGACGTTCTTCCAGGCCGCGGATGACTACTTCTGCCTATGGTGGCTAGGCGCAGGCCTGGTTGGCTACACCGGGGCGCTGCTGGCTGGATGGCGGGTCGACGGCATCAGCGGGCTGGCCGCCGGCGGCGCTCTGGGCGCCTCGGCCGCGCTAGCACTGGTCGGGTACCGCCTGGTGCGCAGGCATGGGCGCGCGGTACTCGCCCAGGTCCCCTTAGCGGAGCCGGTGGTGGCGGCCGCGGTTCTTATCGTGCTGCGGCCGCATCCGTTGCTGTGGCTGGCGACCGCATGTCTGGTGGGGCTGCATGCCGCTGTGCATTTCTTGCGGCCTGCAGCCCGCCACGCGCGGGCGCGAGGGTGGGCCGTGCTTGGAAACAGGAAGCATCCGCATCCCTGGCATCAGAGGGCACGGCCAGGGCCTGTTGAGCAGGAGGCGGCGCTGCAGGTAGTGCCTGCCGTCGCCCGGAAGCGAAGCAAGGTGACCCGATGAGCCGCCGGAGCGCGGCTGCCGCCGGGCCAGGCCCGGTCGGGGCGGGCGAGGCGGCCGCTCGGAGTGGCGCTAGGCGTGTGGTGATCTCGAGTTTCGACAGCGCGGGCAACCCGCATTACAACGGCGGGGGCGCGGTCATCGTCGACATGATCGCCGACCGTCTCGCCGGTCACTTTGAGGTCACGGTTGTTACCGCTGGACGCCGTGGCGGGACGGTGGTGCGTGACGGGGTGCGCTATCGGCAGCTGCCGATCGGCTGGGCCGGCCCCCGCGCCGGGCAGCTGATGTTCCATGCGCTTCTGCCGTTCGCGGCCAGGCGGATTCCCCACGACCTATGGATCGAGAATTTCACCCCGCCGTTTTCCACCAGCTTCCTGCCGCTTTTCTCGCGCGGACGGGTTATGGGACTTGCCCAGAACTTCTGCGGCAAGGAGATGTTGCGCCGTTACCGGCTCCCCTTTTTCCTGGTCGAGCGGTTCGGTCTCCGCTTCTACTCCGACGTTGTGGTGCTCAATCCCGCCGATCACGCGCTGGTTAGCCGTTACAGCCCGTCTGCCACTGTCCGGGTCATCCCGAATGGCATCCAGAAGAGGCGCCTTGACGAGCGGGCGCTCGGCCGTGGCGAATATGTCCTGTTCCTGGGCCGGGTCGATATCTGGGAGAAAGGGCTGGACCTGCTTCTTGCCGCGTACGAAAGGAGCGGGCTGGCCACGCCAATGCTCGTCGCGGGCACCGGCACCCGGCGCGAGGAGCGCAGGCTCGCGGCCCTGGTGGCCGCCACCCGCGGTGATGTCCGTTGGCTCGGCTACGTCACCGGGGAGGACAAACGGGAGCTGCTGGAACGCAGCGCCTTCGTGTTAGTGCCGTCGCGGCACGAAACATTTTCCCTGGCCGCTCTGGAGAGCATGTCCTGCGGCAAGCCAGTGGTGCATTTCGACCTGCCCACCCTGCGCTGGATGGACGGCGACGTGCGCGTCCCGCCCTTCGACGTCGGTGCTCTCGCCCGCGAGATGCGCCATCTGGCTGGCGATGAGGCGGCGCGGCGGGAGCTGGGCCGGACGGCGCATGCCACCGCGCAGCGATACGGGCGTGATGAGACGGCGGACCGCTATTTCACAGTCGTCCAGGAACTCCTCAGCGCACCGGGCGCTGACACGGCAATGGAGGGTAGTCCGCCATGCCAGCAAACATGCTGACCGAAGCGATTGAGCAAGGTGTGCCCCTTGTCGTGCTGTCCCCGCACCTCGACGACGCGGTGCTCTCCTGCGGCGCGCTATTGATCCACGCTGTAAAGCGCACCCAGGTGACCGTCGCGACGCTCTTTACCGAGGGCGGCCCGCCGCCGTATACGTTGTCGACGCGACGTTACCTGCGCCAGGTCGGTACGCGGGATGCCGAGTCGCTGTACCGCGAGCGCCGTGCGGAGGACCGCGCCGTCCTTGAATCGATGGGCGTCACCTGGGCCCATGCCGGCCTAACCGAGGCGCAGCACCGCCGGCGGACTGGGGCCGGGAGTCGGGGATGGTGGGTCGGCCTGCTGCCCGAGTTCGGGCACCTTTACCCGGTATACAGGCTGCATGTGGTCTCCGGGCGCGTGACGCCCGCCGACGCTGGAACGCTGGACGATGCATGCGCATTTATCCGGCGGATTACGGGCGCGGGACCGGCGCTGCTGCTAGCACCGCTCGGCGTTGGCGGCCACGTCGACCACGTGCTGGCGCGCACCGCGGCCGGGCGCACCGGGGCGCGGATCGCCTACTACAGCGACTTCCCCTACAACCAGCGGCATCCGCCCGACCACGCCTTCGTCCGGCGGAATGGCCTGACCGAGGCGCGATGGTCGCGGCTAATCGAGGCTAAGGCCGACTTGATCCGGGCCTACCGGACGCAGGCGCACGCGCTCTTCCATGGCGAATGTATCCCGGTTGTTCCCGAGGTCTTTTTCCTCCCGGACTACTCCGGCGACCCCACAGAGGGCAGGAGCAAGTGACGGCGACCCGTATCAGCCGGGTCCCGGCGGCGGCACTACGCACCAGGTCCCGTACGCCTGCCACTGCGATCGTCGCCGCGGCTGCTGGTGGTATTACCCTGCTCATCCGGCTGGCGCTCCATGGCAACTCGTTCGACGTGTTTGGTGACGAGATTATCTACACCGATCTCGGCCGGAGTGTCATCTCCGGCGGGTTCCCCCGATATCAGGGGCCCTTCTTTCTTCACGGGCCGGGCTTCTTCTATCTAGAGGCGGGCTGGGCTCGCGTGGCGGGGGCACAGCACAGCTTGATGGGCTGGATCTACGAGATGCGCACGCTCAACGCGCTGCTCGCCGGAGCCACCGCGGTGGTCTTGGTTCTCATAGCGACGCGGGCTGCATCATTGTGGGCTGGCGCTGTGGTGGGGTTGCTCTTCGCCTTGGAGCCCTTCTGCATCAGGCAGAACGACAGGGTCCTGCTAGAGACAGCGATGATGTTCTGGGTGGTGCTGGGATACCTGGTGTTCACCTCGCTGATCGGGCGGCCGCCGTTGCGCCGCGGCTGGCCCCGCGCGGTCGGTGCCGGCCTCCTGTTCGGCTGTGCGGTGCTGACCAAGGACGAGGCAGCACTGCTCACTGTTCTCCCATTGCTCGCCGCTGCCACGCTCCGGTGGGGGCCTCGCAGGGGCTTGACCTTGCTTACGGCCGGCACGACTGTGGCGGTTTACGCCGCTTATGTGGCCGTAGTGGCCGCCGGAGGGCAATTCAGCGGCCTGTGGACGGCCAAGACATCGGGCATCCAGCGGATGCTGGGGCTTATTCAGAGCAGCGGCTTCAACAGCTCCGGAGGGGGATCCCTCCCTGTCCGCCTCATCGCGGAGGCCAACTACTTTGGGACGACGTACGTCGTCTTGGCGCTGGCCATGCCGGCGCTGGTGGTGGTGCTGCGCCGTGGTGGCCAGTTGCCGCGGATGTTGGGCCTCCTGTACTGCGCGGCGGGGGCGACGCTCGCCTACGCTCTCGTCCTGGGAACCCTTGAGGAACAGGAACTGTACCTTCTGATCGTCCCGAGCCTGGTGACCATACCTGTCGCCGTAACCCTGCTGCTCGGTGAGCGTCGGCGTTTGCGCCGCTCCGCGCCGCGGAGCCGCGGGACAATGCCGAGAGCAGCGATTATCGCGGTGCTGACGCTCGCACTCGGCCTCAACATTGCCACTTGTGTGCAGTGGCAGCGGCAACCAGATGATGGGTTCGCGCAATTGCTTCGGTACATGGCGGCACATGTCCCAGCTGGCACCCAGGTCGGGGCGACCGAGGACGATATCGCCGCGCAGTACGGACTGGCCGGAAGCTACCGGATCGAGAGCTGGGTGATACCGGCTGACCGGTTCCGAAAGCCAGCCCGCTACTTCGTAGTGCAATGGGCAGTGATTAATGAGGGTTACTCGACCTTCACCTCGCCCCAGGTCCGGCATATCGTCGGCCGCGATCGGCCGGTGTTCTCCTTTTGGGGACCTACCTATGGCCAGCTTGCGCTCTATGAGCTGCCACAGCCTTCGGCGTCTGTGCGTACCCGGCGGAAGGACTAGCGATGCATGCGGCCTTAAGAGGATCGACTAACTGTGGATACACCGACGGCAGGCGCAGCCGCTGCGACAAATTGCGTGTCATTCCGGTCATCGGGAGTGTGAGGAGGCGTCAGGTGCAGATCCTGGCGGCACGTCCAAGCGAGCTTGGGCCATTTGAAATTGGTGCACGGTATTCGATGCTGCGCAAGACGAAGGAGCGGACATGACAAGCGCCCGGCGGTCGATCCTGATCGACGCCAGGGTAAACGGAAAGCCTGGAGGCCACGGGCTCGCCCGGTCCGTCCTGAAGCTGACCGAGCATATGGGCCCGAGCCGGGACGGCCTGGTGCTGCGGATCCTGGTCAACCGGTCCGTCCCCCAGCTGTTTCCGCTGGCCGGCGTGGCCGACCGGGCCGAGCTGATCGACACCGACATCCGGCCGGGCGCGGTGCACCACAGCCGGGAACTCGGGCAGCTGATCCGTGACGTCGGCGCCGCCGTCTTCTACGCGCCCTACCCGCTGTTCGCACCCCTTATCTGCCCGTGCCCAATGGTGGTCACCATCCACGACTGCATCTTCGAGAGCAGCGTCAGGGATGCTGGCGGCTTGCACCGCCAGCTCGGGCTCAAGGCGGCGACCGCCACGATCCTTCGCCGGGCCGCGGCGGTTACCGCTCCCACCCGGGCGAGCCTGGCCGAGATCCGGCGGCACTATCCCGCCGCCCCTAACCCCACGCTGATCCCGAACGGCATCGACGCCAGCCAGTTCACTGGCGTCACCGACCGTGCCGTGGCGGCCGTCCGGGAGCAGTACCACCTGCCGGAGCGGTTCATCCTCGCCGTCGGTGCGCGCCGGCCGCACAAGAATCACGGTATATTGCTGCACGCATTAGCGGAGATGCCGCCGACGGTATCGCTCGTCATCGTGGGCAATTCCGACCCAAAATTCCGGGACTCGCTTCCGCGGCAGATTTCCCGGCTTGGGCTGGGTTCGCGGGTTAGGCTCGTGCCTGCGGTGACCGAAGAAGCACTGCCCGCGGTGTACCGGGCGGCCTCGGTATTCGCCTTTCCATCGCTCGTCGAAGGATATGGCCTTCCCGCGCTGGAGGCCATGTCGGCGGGCGTCCCAGTGGTGGCGAGCGCCGTTCCCGCGCTGGCGGAGGTCTGCGGGTCCGCCGCAGTATTTGTGCCGCCGCATGACGCGGCCGCCTGGGCCGTAGCGATGACGCGAGTTCTCGACGACTCCGCGGCGGCCTCGGTCATGGTCGCGGCGGGCACCGCGGTGACGGCTGCCGCCACCTGGGACCGAGGGGGTCAGGCCCTCAGTGACCTGCTGTCATCAGTGACGAGTGCGAGTTGGCGCAGAGCGCCATCGGCTTCGCCAGCCCGTCACTAGCACGGACGGCAGCAGCAGCCGCTGTGCCGAAATCGTAGAGTCCAAGGCCGGTAGCGTAGGGGGAGATGTCAGGTGCAAATCTCGGTGGCACGTCCAAGTGAGCTTGGGCCAAATGAAATTGCTACGTGGCATTCCATGCTGCAACTCCCAGCCGAGCCAGTACCGGGTCGGCGGTGGCCATGGATCTGGACCCGGAGTCGGCTTACGCCGCACGACGCTTCTTCATTCCCAATGCTGCAGCGGTTCTGGTCTGGGATATGAACGAGCCGCTGTCCCTCCAGGACGGAAGCATAGGTGCCATCTTCTGTCTGGACGCCTTCCACTATGTGACGGACAAGCAGGCGCTCGCCCGCCGTCCTGGCCGCTCAGCGGCGAGAACCTGCCCGCATCCGCAGCGAGCGCCAGCAACGCTGGGGCCGCCCAAGGCCCAGACCGCAAGCCGCATGACCAACGAGCACATGCATGCGGTCTCCCTGTCGACCGTCTAGAAGGGATCGAGTCATGCAAGCAGATAATGCCAAATCCGCAGTTACCGTAGGAAAGAATTTTCGATTTTCTATGACAAGACGCCTTCAATTCTTGGCCACATACATATTGTCAAAGCTATTCTACTTGTGGCATGAGGTAAAAACACCCCGTGTGCGTCTGTTTGTCTACGAGATCGCCTACTCCATTTGCCGAGCCACGGGCCGTCCACCTTTGCGGTTGCGATGGCTCCAGTTCAAGCAAGTGAGGACAATCTTCGGAACCTTCAATATTCGCCCGGGGACCACAGACGCTGCCTGTGTGTCCCCCGCCTTTGAACGCCCAGATCTGAACCATCTGCTAACCCTTCTCCGCAGGCATCTGGCGGCTGGGCGCAAAGTGCTCTTCATCGATGTCGGGGCAGACGTCGGAAGCTACGCAGTCTCCATTGCGAACCGCTTGCAGCACCTCGGCGAAATTAGCGTTCTGGCATTCGAGCCATCCCGATCGTCGTTCGAATTGTTGCGGCAGAATGTGGCAGATAATGACCTTACCCGGATCGTTGAGCCGCGCCAGATTGGCCTTGGTGATGGGTCGCTCACGGCAGCAACGTTGCGGTTCGATCCGCACGAACCGGGAGGCAGCGGACTCGATGCCTCACTTGTGCACGGAGAACTCAGCGAGGAGGTGCAAATGTCGACTATCGATGCGCAGGTCAACATCGAGACGCTAGCCAGTGTTGTAGTACTCAAGCTTGATGTCGAGGGCAGCGAAACATCTGTTCTCAAGGGCGCCACTGCGACTCTGGCTACAGCACAGGAAGTATTGCTGCTGGTCGAGGATTTCATCGATACGAGTGTCGTTAGCTACCTAGAAAACACCGGATGGTCATTTCAGGGGAAATTCACTCCGTATAACAGCTTTTGGACCTTCTCTCACCAGGCTTAGGGGCGCCGTGAGATACGATGACTTAGAGTATTATTATGAGTACTTAATGTTATCTGGTGATGGAGATGTCCTGTTTTGCGAGGTTTATTGGATCAGTGCCCGGGATGCGGCCCACGATGAGGTTGGGCGGCGCACCCGGGCGCGGGAAGCCGGCCGGGCGGAATTACCGGGTTCTTGCGGTAGCCGCGGCCATCGTGCTGGCGGCCGGCATCGTGGGGGCCATCAAGGCCGCAGGCGCCCCGCCCGGAATCATGACGGCGAGCAGTTTCACGTGCGCGGACCAGGGCGCGCAGGCCACCACCCGGGTGACGGTGGCGAGCGCTAACCGGCAGGGCACCGGCGACGATTTCGCGGCGATCCAGGACGCCATCGACGCCGCCGCCCGGCGGGGCGGCGGCGTCGTGGCCCTGCCCGCCGGTACCTTCCTGGTCAGCGGCCATCTTGTTCTCCGCAGCAATGTAACGCTGACGGGCGTCGGGCCCGCTACAGTTATCAAGGCGGGACCTGGCTTTATGTCGGCGCAGGGGCCAGCGGGCGGTTATCCCATTATCACGACGGCCGGCGCCTCTAATGTGACCATCGCGGACCTGACCGCTGACCAGAACGGCGGCACCCTCGGCGGGAACGTGCCCGCGCGACTGACCGGATATGCCGTTGAGGGCAGAGATTCCCGGAACGTCGTTATCAACGGTGTGCACGTCCGCAACCCCTTCACCTACTCGATCGCCATGGTCGGCAGCGAAGGCTTTTGCATAGAAAACAGCACGGTCCGGGCCGGGGCGCCCGGGCGGTACAACCAGCTGGACGGGATTCACATTCTCGATTCAAGCTCCGGCCAGGTTATAAATAACGTCGTCCAGTCGGGTGATGACGGCCTGGTCGCCCATACCATCGGCGCGCCCGTGCATGATATCCTTTATGCTAACAATACGGTGTACGGTGGGTCGACTGACGATGGGCTCAAGCTCGCGGTCGGAGGCTTCGCCGTCTATAATATTCGCATCGAGCACAATGATTTTTATGGCTCAGCCACCGGTGTAGGCACAGCTTATTATGATGGTGGAGCGGGTGTGCTGCGTAATATATCGGTAAGTGGGAATTATATACACGATCTCACTCTGGGAGGAACATTTCCCGCCGTGGAAATCGGTGGTGCCGGCCGTCGCGGGATCGTCGAAGATGTAACGGTTACGGATAACCGGATATGCGCGGCGGGAGTGGTCGCCGTCCAGCCGGGTCCGGGCAATTCCATAAGCGGTGCGACCGGCTGCTGATAAGGACCGGAATACGTTGCCTCATTGCTGGCTTGATGAATACCGGGGGCTTTCTCCCGGCGCATTAAGGGTGAACTGATGCCCGCTTTCCCTGGCTAGGCTGACGGGATCATCAGCAGCCAGTCGTTCCCGTGACAGAGTTGCCCAAACCGGGCTGAATGGTGATGGGGCCGGCATTGCACACACGATTGCCGGTTGCGGTGACGCTCTGGATGAAACCGGACTGGCCGCTATCGCCGATCTGTACCGCGGGGCTCGAGCTGCCGCTGGCCAGATCGTGGATGTAGTTACCGTTGATCGTGACGTTACTCACGTTCCCGACGCCATCGCCCCAGTAACCGGTTTTGACACCGAATTGCGAGCCGTAGAACTCGTTGCCCGCCACGGTGATGCTGTAGATGGAAAAGCCGCCCACGGCCAGCTGAAGGCCGGCGTCTTCGGTGCCGCCGTGCACTGTGTTATCGGCGAACAGCACGTCATGAACGGGCGCGTACATGGTGTGGGCCGCTAGCCCGTCATCGCCGGACTGTACGACATTATTGATGACCTGGCCCGAATTCGAGTCGAGAATATGAATGCCATCCAGCTGATCGTACCTTGCCCCGGTGCTGACTTGGACATTGCTGTTCTCGACGCAGAAATCAGTGCTTGCTACCATGGCGATTGAGTAAGTAAATGGATTACGTACATAAACGTTGTTGACGATGACATTACTGGATCCCCGGGCCTCGACGACGTAGCTGTACAGCCGGGTCGGTACATTCCCCTGCAATGTGTCACCGCTCTGGTCGGCGGTCAGATTGGAGATCGTTGTGTTCGAGGCTCCCGCGGTGCTGATGATGGGATACCCGCGTCCCGCACCCTCGGTGCGGAGGAATCCGGGTCCGGCCTTGATGACCGTGGCCGGGCCGGCACCCGTCAGGTCGACGTTATTTCTCATGACCAGATGTCCGTTGATCATGAAGGTCCCGGCCGGCAGCGTGACGATCCCGCCGCCTTGCTGCCCAGCGGCATTGATGGCGTTCTGGATGGCCGCCGTGTCGTCGGCGGACCCGTCGGCGGCCGCTCCCTGCACCGGCACCTGGGCCGTGGCGGTGGATCCCGTGGCGGAGCATGTGTAGCCGCTGACGGTCGCGTTGGCCGCGGTCTTCCGGGACCCGGCCGTCGCACTGGGTCTCATGCTCGCTGTGGCACTGCCGGTGAGGGCCGCGATCGAGATAAACGAGAGCAGGCCAACAGCAAGGGGCCGCCTTTTCAGTAGATAGTGGCGGCTTCGTGCCGCTGCGGCGGAGTTTTTTCCGCTCCTCCCCGGGCGGGCGGGCCCGGTTAGGCCTTGGTCTTCCCGGCGAAGATATTCCGTGATCCGCTGGCCAGCTTTTAGTGAATCAATCTTTCGGCTCATTTTTCCCCCTATTGCCCGACCCGGCCTTGGCCGTTTTTGATGTCGTGCCGCCCCCCGGCGTCGCCGCAGGTCAGATGCGGCATCCCCAAGAGTAGCTGGCCAGATATCGGCTCGAAAGAGGGAGACAATTAAAAAAAAGACGATTATAAAATCGCCTGCAGGGTAACCAGTCCTATTTTAGTGGCTGGTACTCCTATTTCCAGGCGAGTAGATTTCTGCATATAAGAATAAATAGCCATGTGCCGTGCCACGCGGCCTGCGTCGCCGGGTCCGGCCAGGCGGCCGCGTGCCGCGCCATTGAGCGCGGGACACTGGCGGGCGGAGGTCATCAGGGCTTCTCCGGCGTGTGCGCCGCGGCTATCAGCGCAGGGGGTACGTGTGATGTGGCGGAGCCAGCGGGCGGGCCTGACGCGGCGCCGCTCCCCGCGGAGCCTGCTGCAGGACCATTCCGGCGAGCAGCGGGTCACCAACATCGAGTTGTTCTTCGACCTGGTGTACGTCTTCGCCGTCACCCAGATGTCGCACCATCTGCTGGCCGTTCCGACGGTGGAGGGCGCGCTGCAGACCGCGCTGCTGCTCGCGCTGGTGTGGTGGGCGTGGGTCTACACGACCTGGGCGACGAACTGGCTGGATGCCCGGCGGATACCGGTGCGGCTGATGCTGATCGCGCTGATGCTGATCAGTCTGGTGCTATCGGCGGCACTGCCCGGGGCGTTCGGCTCCCGCGGGCTGATCGTCGCCGGCGCCTACGTGCTGATGCAGGTCGGCCGGTCCGCGTTCGTGGCGATCGCCGGGCGCGGGCAGCGGGTCGACCGTATCTTCGCCCGCGTGACCGTGTGGTCGGTGGCCAGCGGATGCGTGTGGGTGGCCGGCGCGTTCGCGGGTGGTCACGCGCGAGAGCTGGTGTGGCTCGCTGCCCTCGGGGTGGACCTGCTCGGCGACAAGACGGGCTTTTACACCCCGGGGATGGGCGCGACCACCAGCGCCGAGTGGACCATCGCGGGCGGCCACTTCGCCGAGCGCTGCCAGGCGTTCATCATCATCGCCCTTGGTGAGTCGATCGTCGTCATCGGGCAGGCCCTGTCGGTGCGGCCGGACGTCAGCGCCTCGGTGGTCGCGGCGTTCGTCACGGCCTTCGCCGGCAGTGTCGCCCTGTGGTGGGTCTACTTCGACCGCAGCGCGGAGGACGGCGCGCGGGTGATCGCCGAGTCGCCCGACCCCGGGCGGCTGGCCAACTCCGCGTACCACCTCATCCATCCGGTCATGGTGGCCGGGATCATCGTCGCGGCCTCCGCCGATCAGGAGGTGCTGGCCCATCCCGGGGCCGTCGGCCGCACGGCCGGCAGCTGGATGGTGATCGGCGGGCCGGTCTTGTTCCTGGCCGGGCACGTGTTGTTCAAGCGGGTCATCTGGGGTGTGATCTCCTGGCCCCGCATCACCGCCATCGCCGTGCTGCTGCTCCTCCTGCTCGTCCTGGCGCCGCACGTCATGGCGCTGGTCCTGAACGTCATGGTCGTGCTGGTCCTCGTGGCCGTGGCGGTCAGCGACCGGTTCAGCCTTCGCGGCGCGGCGGTCGTGGCCGGGCCCCAGGGCAGGTCCCAGGGCAGCCCGGACTTTGAGCAGCCCGCCCCTCCGGCCTGACGCCACCGTGAGCCGTTCCGGAAATCGGCGGTGAAGGTACACGAGATCCGCCACCTTGACGCGCCAAGGGCAAGGTGTAATCATAATTACATGAGTACAGAGCAAGATGGACCGGCCGAAGAGCCGGCCGGCGCTGACAACAGCGCCAGTGCAGCCGGCCAGGCCGGCCGGAGCGATGACGACGCCCACGAGAACGCCGGGGCCGGGGCGTCCCCGGGCGAACGGCTGCGCGGGTGGTTCACCGGCAGGCTCCCGGCCGGGTGGTTCACCGGCGTACCGGTGATCAAGGCGGATCGCGAGGAGATCACCGTCATCGGGACGCTGCCCGACCCCGAGACCGCGGAGGACGCGTCCGACGCCGAGCGCGACGCAGCCGCCGAGGGCCGGATTCGGAGGTTCCGCGAGGAGACCAGGGCCCGCCGCGTCGAGATCGCCCGGGAAGCCGAGCACACCTTCCGGCACAAGGTGTCGTGGGGGGTCACCTGTGCGGACCGGACCGAGATGTTCACCACCCTGTCGGTGCCGGTGATGACCCGGCTGCGCCAGCCGGAGCGCCGTGTTCTCGATACGCTCGTCGAGGGCGGTGTCGCGCGCAGCAGGAGCGACGCACTGGCCTGGTGCGTGCGCCTGGTTGGCCAGCACGAGGATTCCTGGCTGGCCGAGCTGCGGTCCGCGCTGCGCCGGGTCGAGGAAGTTCGTTCGGAAGGTCCGCGCACCTGAGGGTGCCAGTCCAGCCCGGCGCGAGAATTGCGGTCCACGCCAATCCGCAATCTGCCCTGCCGAATGGTCTATACCAAAAGGGATAAAGGGTCTATACCGGAAACCCACTAAAGGTCTATACCAAAGTTGGACATTCTGATGAGTTCAGTTTAGCGGTGATGCCAATCGGGCTCATGGTATCGCTCACCGCGGCATTGTGACGCCGGTTACACAAAGCTATTCGGCCCCGGTTTCCGGGGTACACTCCCCCAAACCCCATAGCAGCTTACGGCCCGCATTTCCGGGCCGGCCCGCGGATGTGGGGCGGGCGTCCCGTGGAGGAGGAGCGATAGTGGCATACCAGGTGAACGCAGCGTCGGTGGAGTGGAACCCGTCGGCGGAACGGCTGCGCGAGCTGACGGAAAAAATGCCGAACGCATCGATCACAGAATACGGAAACGTAGTGGTCAAGGCGCGTGTGTATTCGCGCAGCACCCGGTCGACCTACATCGTTGAAGATTCGACCAACGTTACGAAGCCGACGATCAGCCGGGATGAATACGATCGCGTGGCCGCGCAGCAGGATGCATATATCGCGGGACAGGACATGGTCGTCGTAGACGGCTATATCGGCCCGGATCCCGGCTTCCGCACGAAGGCGCGCCTGATCATCGAATCGGCGAACGCCAACGTCGCCGGAATGCAGAAGCAGCTTTACTATCCAGCCGGCGAAGACTACGACCCTGCGACATGGGTGCCGGACACCACGGTCATCTACACGCCGAACCTGCCCGCCCCCGGATACCCCAACGACCGGATCATCGCGGTAGACCTCAACGACAACATCACGCGCGTGCTCAACTCGGACTACTTCGGTGAGTCCAAGAAGGGCGGCCTGCGGATGTGGAACAACATCGTCTACAACCGCGGCGGCCTGTCACTGCACGCGGGGTGCAAGGTGATCCCGGTCGGCGGCCGCAACCGGACGCTCCTGATCGTCGGGCTTTCCGGTACCGGCAAGACGACGACGACGTTCACCTCGCAGCTGGGCAGCCGGCCCGCCCAGGACGACTTCGTCGCGCTGATGCCCGGCGGGGTCGTGCACGCGACCGAGAACGGGTGCTTCGCCAAGACGTTCGGCCTGAACCCGGATTTCGAGCCGGCCATCTACCACGCCACGATCCAGCCGGACGCCTACCTTGAGAACGTGTCCGTGGACGCCGACGGAAAGGTGGACTTCTTCGACACCTCCTACACCAAGAACGGCCGTACCACCTGGCCGTTCTCCTACGTGGACCCGTGGCCCGCGGACCAGCTCGAGCCGGCCGAGTTCCTGCTCATCCTCAACCGGAACGAGAACATCGTCCCTGGCGTCGCCCGGCTCGACCGGGCCCAGACCGCCGCGTACTTCATGCTCGGCGAGACGACCGGGACCTCAGCCGGCGGCAAGGACGAAGAAGGCAAGTTCCTCCGGATCCCGGGCACCAACCCGTTCTTCCCGCGCCACATGGCCGACATGGGCAACCGGATGCTGGAGCTGCTCGACGAGCATGAGCTGCACACCTTCGTGCTGAACACCGGGCGCGTCGGCGGTGGCGACAGCAACCCGGACTCGAAGAAGGTCACGATTCCCTACTCCTCCGCGATCGTGCAGGCGATCGTCGAGGGGACCATCGAGTGGACCGAGGATCCTGACTTCGGCTACGAGGTCGCCACCTCGGTGCCCGGCGTCGACGACATCGAGATCCTGCAGCCTCGCCGGCTCTACGAGCGCACCGGCCGGGCCGCCGACTATGCCGCCATGGTCACGAAGATGAAGAGCGAGCGCAGCGAATACCTCGCCTCCTTCGACGGGCTGGACCCCTCGATCCTCAAGTCGATCGCCTGACCCATCCGTACCTCATGCAGGCCGCGACGGCCGCGGGATTCCCCCGTCAGGGGCCCCGGCCGTGGCGGTTTGCGTGCTTCGGTCCTGCCCGCCGCGGTCCCTTTCACCTTGCTCTTTGCCGATAGCTCAGGATCGTTGGATACGGTCTCTAGTGGCTGAGCAGGGGTGACAGGAAGGTCGCTAGATGGGATTTCGTGGCCTGGTATACCGGCTTTACGCGCGGAGGCTCGAAACTTCCCTGTCCCCGGAGGCGATCCCGCGGCACGTCGGCGTCATGTGCGACGGCAACCGGCGGTGGGCCAGGTCCGCTGGCCTGCTCGATGTGGCCAGCGGCCACCAGAAGGGCGCCGACAAGATCTTCGAGCTGCTCGAGTGGTGCCGGGAGGCCGGCGTCGAGGTCGTCACCCTCTGGCTGCTGTCCACGGACAACCTGGCGCGCCCCGCTGCGGAGCTCGAGCCGTTGCTGCGGATCATCGAGGCCACCGTGCGCCGGCTCGTCGCCGAACGCTGGCACGTGAACCCCATGGGCGCGCTGGATCTGCTGCCCGGCGGGACGGCCCGGGTGCTCAAGGACGCGGCGGATGCCACCGCCGAGAACCCGGGCCTGCTGGTCAACGTCGCGATCGGGTACGGCGGACGGCGCGAGATCGCCGACGCGGTGCGCTCGCTGCTGCACGAGCACGCCACACGCGGTACGTCGATCGAGGAACTCGCCGAGATCCTGGACGTTGAGCACATCGCCGAGCACCTCTACACGGCCGGCCAGCCCGACCCGGACCTGGTCATCCGCACGTCGGGTGAACAGCGCATCGGCGGGTTCCTGCTGTGGCAGACCATCCACTCGGAGTTCTACTTCTGCGACGCCTACTGGCCGGCCTTCCGCAAGGTCGACTTCCTCCGCGCGCTACGCTCCTACGCGGATAGAAACCGCCGCTTCGGGACATAATGTCCGGGGGCTGTGCTGGCCCGGGGGGGCGACCCCCCGGAACCCCCCGCATGCGCTCCGCGCCCCGCGGTGGTACTTCGCCGACACACCGGCCACTCACCCGACCTTCGGCCGGGATCGCTGGGCCGGTAGCGATCGCCTCGCCGTAACCCGCTGCGGTCCCTGCCGTTAACAGCGACTGCTCGCCGTAACCCGGTCCGGCGCGTTTCCCAATCGGACGTTTTGGTCTTTATCGGACGGGGTGGGAAATCGGGGCACGCCGACGGTGCGCGGAAATGGTCCGGAGGGCGGGCTCACCTGGAATTTCCCAGCTCTTAGCATGCGTGGTATTTCCAGACCGGCGGGTATCCAGGTACCTTCGAAGTGGTGGACGGCGAGCGCCGTCCGCGGGAAGGCCCTTGGATTTGCGAAGCGTTCGCGTTTCCGGACGCAGGCGTAATGAAGGAAGGGCCGGATCGTGGCCCTTCGTGGGCCTACCCCGGTCCGTCCGATACGCCTGTGAGCGTTACTCGCCAGGCGGCTGGCGGCGGGCCTGCGGGCCCGCGCGCGCCAACGCCAGCCGTAACGGTGGTGGTCACCGCTACGGTCCGGGTAACGCGAGCCTCTCCGGGCACAGGCTCCTAGCAGGGTGCCGCTCCAGGCACCCAGGGGAGATCGCGTGGCCAGTTCCTCTATTCGCCGCAGTCCGCGGCAGACCAGCAGTCAGCCAGTCCCCGCGTCGGGCACCCAGCCCAGGCGACGTACCGGCTCGGCCGCTGGGCGGTCCCGCAGCAAGGGCCGAACCTACGTGCTCGACACCAGCGTCCTGCTCTCCGACCCGGCCGCGTTCAGCCGGTTCAACGAGCATCTCGTGGTGTTGCCGGTCGTCGTCGTCACCGAACTGGAGGCCAAGCGCCATCATCCTGAACTGGGGTACTTCGCCCGCCAGGCGCTTCGCTACCTGGACGACCTCCGCATAGAGCACGGCAGGCTCGACGCCGAGCTGCCGGTCAACGATGCGGGCGGCACGGTCAAGGTGGAACTGAATCACACGGACACCGGAGTCCTGCCGGCCGGATTCCGGCTCGGCGACAACGACACCCGCATCCTTTCCGTCGCGTGCAACCTCGCGGCCGAGGGGCACGATGTGGTCCTGGTCAGCAAGGATCTCCCGCTGCGGGTGAAGGCGGCCTCGGTCGGCCTGGCGGCGCAGGAGTACCGGGCCGGGCTGCCAGCCGACACCGGCTGGATGGGCATGTCGGAGCTGGCCGTCCCGCGGTCCGACATCGAGGAGCTGTACGCCGGCGGCACCCTTGACTGCGAGGAGGCGCGTGATCTGCCCTGCCACACCGGGCTCGTGCTCGTGTCCGAGGGGTGCAGCGCACTGGGCCGGGTCAAGCCGGACAAGTCCGTCCAGCTGGTCCGCGGCGACCGGGAGGTCTTCGGCCTGCGCGGCCGCAGCGCCGAGCAACGGGTGGCCCTGGATCTCCTGCTCGACCAGGAAGTCGGCATCATCTCCCTCGGTGGCCGCGCCGGGACCGGCAAGTCGGCGCTGGCCCTGTGCGCGGGGCTCGAGGCCGTCATGGAGCGCCGCCAGCATCGCAAGGTGATCGTGTTCCGGCCGCTGTACGCGGTGGGCGGCCAGGAGCTGGGCTACCTGCCCGGGTCCGAGGCGGACAAGATGAACCCGTGGGCGCAGGCGGTCTTCGACACCCTGTCCGCGGTCACCACGCAGGATGTCATCAACGAGGTGCTCGCACGGGACATGATCGAGGTGCTCCCGCTCACCCACATTCGCGGCCGATCGCTGCACGATGCGTTCGTGATCGTCGACGAGGCGCAGTCACTGGAACGGGGTGTGCTGCTCACCGTGCTGTCCCGGATCGGCTCCGGCTCCCGCGTCGTGCTCACCCACGACATCGCGCAGCGGGACAACCTGCGGGTCGGCCGGCACGACGGCGTGGTCGCGGTCATCGAGAAACTCAAGGGACACCCGCTGTTCGCGCACGTGACCCTGGTGCGTTCCGAGCGTTCGCAGATCGCCGCGCTCGTCACCGAGATGCTGGAGGACTCCGGGCTGGAGGACGTCGGCCAGTAGGCAGGCCCAGTAGGCAGGCCCAGTAAGCAGGCCCAGTAAGCAGGCGAGGAGGCGGCCCGCACGCCCCGGAGGGCGGCGGGCCGCAGCCATGCGGTGACCCGCTGCAGGGATTCCCGTTCGGTAACGTCATGATCCGGTGTCCGTGCGGCGAAGACGCCGTCGCGTGCAGTAGCGTGACGGTCGTCATGGTGCATTCATCCCCTGTCCCCGCGGACGTACCGTCGCCGGATGGCGGCTGGCCGCCGGTCTCGGTGGTCATGCCGGTCCGCAACGAGGCCCGGCACCTGGCCGACTCGGTCCGCCACATCCTGCAGCAGGACTACCCGGGCGAGATCGAGCTGGTCCTCGCGGTCGGGCCGTCGCGGGACCGCACGCTGGTCATCGCCGAGAAGCTTGCCGCGGACAACCCGCACATCACCGTGGTGCCTAACCCGACCGGCAAGATCCCCTCCGGAGTGAACGCCGCGATCAGGGCGGCGCGGTTCGGCGTCATCACGCGCGTCGACGGGCACGCCATGCTGCCGCCCGGCTACCTGCGCACCGCGGTCGGCGTCCTGCAGGAAACCGGTGCCGCCGACGTGGGCGGGGTTATGGCCGCGGAGGGCGTGACGCCCTTTGAGCAGGCCGTGGCGTGGGCCATGACCTCCAAGGCCGGGGTCGGCGGGGCGAGCTTCCACACCGGCGGGCAGGCCGGTCCGGTCGACAGCGTCTACCTCGGTGTGTACCGCCGCGACGCGATCGAGAAGGCCGGTGGCTACGACGAGCATTACCTGCGCGCGGAGGACTGGGAGCTCAACCACCGCATCCGGCTGACCGGCGGCCTCATCTGGTTCGAGCCAGAGCTACGGGTCACCTACCGGCCGCGCTCGAACCCCCGGGCGCTCGGCGCGCAGTACTTCCACTACGGCCGGTGGCGGCGAGTCGTCGCCCGCCAGCACGCCGGCACGATCAACCTGCGCTACCTGGCGCCGCCGGCCGCCGTATCGGTGATCGCCGCCGGGACCGCCGTGGGGGTCGCGGGCCTGGCCGGGCTGGCCGCGGGCGCACCGGCGGTGAGCTGGCTGGCGCTGGGCCTGATCGTCCCCGCCACCTATCTGGCGGGTATCGCCGCGGTCGCCGTGGCCTTCGGCCGCGGCCTGGCGCCGGGTGTGCGTGCCAGGGTGCCGGTCGCGCTCGCTACCATGCACTTGTGCTGGGGAGCCGGATTCCTGACCAGCCCGCGCAGGCTGCTGCGCAGGCAGAGCGCTAGCGCCCAGGCCCGTTCGGGCGCGCCCGAGCCCGCCGCGACGCGGTTGGCCGGTCAGTTAGCCGGCCCGGTTCCGCGCTGAACAGCGGGATTGGCTGCCCAGCACGGCGACGGGGCCGTTACCGGATCGCGAGCTATCGGTGGCGCGCGTTGAGCGGGGCTGTCACCCGGTCATCCGCGCGGGCGGGAGAGAATACAACATGACCTTTGATCTGCCCAGCCTGCTGGAAGCCCGGGCCGGGGAGGGCTACGAGCTCACCGCTCGCTACCTCAACCCGCAGCTTCCGCGGACGCTGCACACCATCGGCTTCGACAAGGACTACGTGCGCGGCGAGGGCGCGTACCTCTACGACGCTGAGGGCAACGCTTACGCGGACTTCCTGTCGGGGTTCGGGGTGTTCGCGGCCGGCCGGTCTCACCCGGTGATCAAGAAGGCGCTGGCTGACGCGCTCGAGATGGACTTCGCGGCCTGGACGCAGTTCGACTGCCCACCGATCCAGGGCTTGCTCGCGGAGCGGCTGCTGGCCAAGGCACCCGGGCTCGAGCGGGTGTTCTTCTGCAGCAGCGGCACCGAAGCGGTCGAGTCGGCGCTCAAGTTCGCCCGCCACGCCACCGGCAAGGGCCGCATCGTCTATGCCCGGCATGGCTTTCACGGGCTGACCGCCGGATCGCTGTCGGTGAACGGCGCGGAGGAGTTCAAGGCAGGCTTCGGCCCGCTATTGCCCGGCACCCAGATCCCGCTCGGCGACCTCGGCGCGCTCGAGGCCGAGCTGCGCCGGGGCGACGTCGCCGCGCTGATCGTCGAGCCGGTCCAGGGGCACGGCGTGATGATGACGCCGCCCGGGTTCCTGCCCGAGGCCAAGGCGCTCCTGCACAAGCACGGTGCGCTGCTGATCTGCGACGAGGTCCAGGTCGGCCTGGGCCGCACCGGCCGCTTCTTCTCCTATGAGTATGACGGTGACGTGCGGCCGGACATCGTGACCGTAGCCAAGGCGCTGTCCGGTGGCTACGTGCCGGTGGGCGCGATGCTGACCACCGACAAGATCTACTCGTCGGTGTACTCCTCCATGGACAAAATCATGGTTCACTCCACCACGTTCAAGGGCGGCCCGCTGGCCATGGCCGCCGGGCTGGCCGCGCTCGCCGTCATCGACGACGAGGGTCTGGTGGAGAACGCCGCCCGGCGCGGCGAGGAGCTGATGCAGGCGCTCACGGAGCTGCAGGCGAAGTACGACCTGATCAAGGACGTGCGGGGCAAGGGCCTGATCATCGGCATCGAGTTCGGGCGGCCGTCCGGGCTGAAGGCGAAGGCCGGCTGGGGCATGATGCAGAAGGCCCGCGTGGGCCTGTTCGCGCAGATGGTCGTGGTCTCGCTGTTCCAGCGGCACCGCATCCTGACTCAGGTCTCCGGCGACCACATGGAGGTCATCAAGCTGATCCCGCCGCTGACGATCGGCGACACCGAGGTCAAGCTGTTCCGCGAGGCGTTCATCGACATCATGGACGACGCCAGCCGCGGCAGCGGCCTCATGTGGGACTTCGGCCGGACCCTGGTCAAGCAGGCGATCAGGAACTGACGCCGTCACCGTCCCCGGCCCGCAGCAGCGTCTCCGCGATGGCCAGATCACGCGGGAAGGTGATCTTCAGGTTGTCCTCGCTGCCCGGCACCACCCGGACCGGCACGTCCGGCAGGTAGCGCAGCACCACCCCGCAGTCATCCGTGGGCGTGAAGTCCGGGTCGGCGCGGGCCAGTTCGTGGGCCCGGGTGATCACCGACCACCGGAAGGCCTGCGGGGTCTGGCACCGGAGCAGGCTGTCCCGGCGTGGTATCCGGGTCATCACGCCGTCGGCGACCACGACGATGGTGTCCGAGGTCGGCACGGCCACCCCGACCGCGTCCGCCTCGCCCAGCGCCGTCACACAGTCCGCGATGATCCGCTGGCCGATGAGTGGGCGCGCCGCATCGTGCAGCAGCACACCGCAGTCGCTGATGCCCATCGCGGCCAGGCGCGCGCCAATGGCCTCGATCGCCCGCCGGGTCGAGCCCGGGCGCGTGGTGCCCCCTTCGATGATCCCGGCCAATTTGCCGAAGCCGGTGCCGTCCAGCAGTGCGGCCGCCTCGCCGGTGTGGCCGGGCGCCATCACGACCAGCACCTCGTCCACCCCCGGGGCCTTGTCGAAGGCCGCCACACAGTGCTCGATCAGGGTCCTGCCGCCCAGCTTCAGCAACTGCTTCGGCACGTCGGCACCGAATCGCAGGCCGGATCCGCCCGCCAGCACGACCGCGACCATCCGCATGAGCCGGACTTTACTGGATGCCCCGCGCTGGCCGGACAGCATCCACCGTGCGTCCTGAGCCGTGAACCGGTGACATGAAACGACGGTGAGAACGTGTGTCCGTTCCGGTATTCACCGGTTAGGTCGATACTCTTCAGGGAAGAGTCGTGGGCCTGAGCAGCATCTTCGAGTGGTCAGGGCTCCAGGGCAAACTGTGGGCGGCCGGTCGGGTGGGAGGATCGGGGCGATGGGCCGCTGGAAGGACGGCAGATGACCGTTGCGCTGGTTCTCGCGGCTGAGCCAGCCGCCGGGCTTTGCGGCCAGCTGACGTCACTTGGCGTACGGCGGGTGGAGGCGGCCGAGGACGCGGGCAAGGACGCGGACCCGGGCGCAGGGCTCCGGACCGTCGCGGCTGCGGCGCGCGTCACCGGCGAGCAGATGCTGATCTGCGGCGGCGATCTCGCCGTCCCCCGGCAGGCCCTGGCCCGGCTGCTGGGGGCCGAGCGGACGGCGGGCTACGCCGAGGCGCGGCCGGATTGCCGGGCCATGCTCGTCGACCCGTCGGACCTGCGGGCGCTGGCCGAGGCGGCGGAATACCTCGCGTCCCGGCCGGGTGAGCCGGATCAGGTGAGCGCGCTCATGGGGGAACTGGCCCGGCGTGGCGTCACCGTGGAGTTCGTTGAGGCCAGACCGGATGGGGACGCTGACCGGGACGAGGACGGGCTCGTCGCGGAACTCTTCGCTGACCCGATCGCCCGGGACGTGGCCCGGTGGGCATCGGAACGGGCGCTCGCGCCGGCCGCGCTCATGGGCATCAGCCTGGGTCTCGGGCTCGTCTCCGCCATCTGGTTCTCCGAGCCGACCGCGACCGCGAAGGCCGTCGCCGCGGTGACCCTGCTCGCCGCCTTCGTATCCAGCCGCGCGGGCCGGGTCCTGGCCGCGGCACCGGGACCGGTCCTGGCCGCGATCGGGTCCCTCGGTGGCCGCGGGGGCGCACGCACCAGCGTCATCCAGCCCGCCGGGGACTGGCTGTCCGCCGCCGGGTGGGCCATCACCGAGTGCGCCGTCTACGCGGGCCTCGCGGCCAGCGCGGGGCTGGGCGGGACGGGCACTGGCAGGACGGGCGCCGGTGCAACGAGCCGCGTCATCGACTTGCGTATTTCCGAGATCGGGGCCGGCCCCGGCGGCGTGTGGCACCTGGCGGTGGCGGCCCTGGCGGTGCTGGCCGTCCGCCGGATGACCGACCTGTGCTACGAGCGTGCGACGGAGGGCACGGGCGGCCGGACCCGGCTGCCACGTTCCGCGGGGCGGCGGCGGATCGAACGGGCCCTGACGCTGCCTGCGGGGGAACGTGCCGTGCTGGTCATCGTGGCGGGCGGGATCTGGGGTCCCCGGGTGGCCTTTCTCGCGCTGATCGGGTGGGGCGTCGTCGCCTCCGGATACCTGCTCACCGCGCGACTGGTGGGCCTGCGCGACTCGGCGGCCTATGGCGGCCGTCCGCCGTCCGCCGCGCTCGCTACCGCCGACGAGGGATCGATCAGCCTGGACCCGGCGGCCCCCTTCGGGACGCTGGGCGCCATGGCGGACGGCGACCGGTCCGGCTACGGTGCTCACCGCGATCATGGCCGCTCCGGTGACGGCGACCGCTCCGGCCCGGACGAGGACGACGACCATGACGGAGCCGGCGATGCAGGCGCCGCGGATAACGCATTGTCCGCGGTCGGGTTGCGGCCGACCGGCACCGTCCGGGAGCCGGCCGGACGGCGGGTGCCCCGCCCCCGGGCCACGCCCCGGGAAAGCCTGGCGGGTCACCGGATCGCCGCCTACCGTGACGACGGCCCCATCTCGTTGTGGCTCGGCCATCTGGTGGAGGGGCGCATTCCGCCGGTGCCGCCCGTGCTCGTCGGGGTCTTCGTGACCGTGGCGCTGGCTCTGCTGGGCATGGGCAACCTGTCGGGGGTGCTTGTGCTGACCCCGGTGGAGGCGATGCTGCTGGCCGGGCTCGGCTCGTGCCATCCGCATGATGGGCGGCTGGATTGGCTGGTGCCGCCGCTGCTCCAGGTGGGGGAGTACCTCTTCCTGGCCGCGCTGGCGTTTACCCGCGCGGTCGCCCCGCCGCTGGTTTTCGCCCTGATCGCGGCCGTGGTCCTGCGTCACCTGGACGTCGCCTACCGGGCGCGTCACCGGATCCGGTGGCCCGCGGCCCGGGCGGCCGCCCGCCGGGCCGGTAAGCCGGCCCGGCCCGCCGGTAAGCGTCCCACGCTGAGCCGGGGGGCGGCCGTGAGCCACGGCCTGACCTGGCCGCCACTGGCGCCGGACGGGCGGCCCGCGGACGTCACCGGCCTCGGGTGGGAAGTACGCATGCTGGCGCTTGGCATCGGCGCGGCGGTGGGTATCGTGCCGTTGGCCTGCATCGTGCTGGCCGGCTACCTGTGGGCTCTGGTTATCCGCGACTTCCTCACCGGCTGGCTGGGTGTCCGGCACCAAGCCGCCTGAGCCGGCCGGGCGAGCTCATCAGATCGGGAGGCGGCACGGATGTGGTCCGCGTTCAGGCGGCGCGGCGGCGAAAAGACAGCAGCCCGGCCGCCGCGGCCCAGCGATCGTCTCCGCATCCCGCAGCCCCTGATCAAACGGCGCCTCCCCTCCGGCCGGGGCGCGACCGAGCAGCCGAACGTGACCAGCGACGGGGATACCGCGCTGACCCCGGTTTTCTGGCTGGTGCTCGTGGCGACCGGGGTGGCCGCGGGCCTGTTCGGCGCGGGGCTCATGTACCTCCTCTTCACCGTCGAGCACCTGGCGTTCGGCTACCACGCCGGTGACCTCGAATCCGGGGCGCGGCAGGCGTCCGACCTGCGCCGCATCACCTCCCTCCTGACCGCGGGGGTGGTGGGCGGCATCGGCTGGTTCCTGCTGCGCCGGTACACGGCCGGGCAGAAGGCGGAGATCGACGACGCGATCTGGAACGGTGACGGGTCTCTGTCGTTCGGGCGTTCACTGGGGACCTCTCTGCTGTCCGAACTCGTCATCGGCATGGGTGCCTCTATCGGCCGGGAGGCGGCCCCGAAGCTGATGGGCGGCGTGTCGGCGAGCGCGCTGTCCCGCTGGGCCGGGCTGTCCAACGGCCAGCGGCGCCTGCTGGTCGCGTGCGGGGGAGGGGCCGGCCTCGCCGCCGTGTACAACGTCCCGCTGGCCGGTGCCCTGTTCACCGCGGAAGTAATGGTCGGCAGCCTCGCGCTCCCGGTCGTGCTGCCGGCGCTGGCGTGCTCCGGGATCGCTACCGCCGTGGCGTGGATCTACCTGCCTGAACACGCCACCTACCTGGACATTCCCGCCTACCGGTTCACTGTGCCGCTGCTCGTCTGGGCGCTCCTGGCCGGCCCGGTGGTCGGGTTGGTCGCCGCCGGGTACATCCGGCTCATCGGCTGGGTCTCCTTCTACCGGGCCACCGGTCGCCGCGTGCTGGTCGCCCCGGTCGCCGCGTTCGGGGTGCTCGGGCTGATCGGCTTCGCCTACCCGCAGTTGTTCGGCAACGGCAAGGACCTGGCGCACGACGCATTCATCGGCGCGGCCGGCTTCAGCGTGCTGCTCGCCGTGAGCGTGCTCAAGCCGCTCGTGACGGCGCTGTGCCTGGGCAGTGGTGCCTCCGGCGGCCTGCTCACGCCGACCATGAGCACCGGTGCGGCCTTCGGCGGGGCGTTCGGGACCGCGTGGAACCTGCTCTGGCCTGGTTCGCCGCCCGGTGCGTACGCGATGGTGGGCGCGGCCGCGTTGCTCGGCGCCGCGATGCAGGCCCCGCTGGCCAGCCTGGCCCTCGTCCTCGAACTCACCCACAGCGGTTTCCAGATCATGGTCCCGATGGTGGTGGCCACCGTGATAGCGACGGTTGCCGCCCGCTACATCGACGGCTACTCCATTTACTCCGCCCGGCTGCCCCCGCAACGCGGTGGGCCGCCCCGCCGTCCCGGGACGGCCGGGAGGATCGCCGCCGGCGCCGGCACCGATGGCCTGGACACTGCGTGAGCGGCCGTGCGCCGTCCGGCCGCAGCCGTTCCACGGGGTGAACGGCTCGCGGCAGACGGTCATACTGGGGGGAGCGTGCGCCGCAGCGGCGTAAACCTGCGGTAACAACCGAGGCCTCAGCGGCCGGGGCGAGGGTAGTGTCGACAGGGGCACTGGATATGAACGCGCGGGAGGATCGCGAATGTCCATGCGGACGCGGAATCCGGTGCGCGGGGGCGGGTGGGCGGCGAGTGAGAACCTGTCGTGGCCGTCACTGAGCACCGTCCGCCGGCCGTGGATCGCTGCGGCGTTTGCCGCGTGCGCCCTGTTCGCCGGCGGGGTGTCCCTGGTGTCCACGGATCATCTGCACCGCATGTGGGGCCTCATGGCGGCCTGCGGCTACGCGGCCGCGGCCGTGTCCGTGATGGCCTGGCGAGCCCGGGGCGCGGACCTCGCGCTCGCGGTGAGCCTGTGCGGCGCCCTGATCGTGCCGTTGGCCTGGATGGCGTGGACCGGGCAGGGGCAGCCGGAGGTCAGCGTCATCACTCGGTCGGCGCAACTGCTGGTCCACCACGGTACGCCGTACCAGGCAACCGCTCTGCTCAGCCATACGCGCAACCCGAACGCCTACGATCCCTACCTGCCCGCCATGACGGCCTTCGGGCTGCTCTGGACGCTGACCGGACCTGGCCCGCTGGCCGACCCGCGAGTGTGGTTCGGTGTGGCCTTCGTGGCCTTCTTCGCGCTGGCGCTGCGCGTGGCGAAGGCGAAAGACGTCACGCGCTGGACCGTGTTCGTCACCGCGACCCCGATCATTGCCTTCGAGCTGGCGGTAGGCGGCACGGACGTGCCGATCATCGCGCTGATATGCCTAGGCTTCGCACTGCTGTGGCGTTACCCGCACCCGGTGCTGGCCGGCCTGGCCTTCGGCGGAGCCGCCTCGATGAAGGCGACCGCGTGGCCCGCCCTCGTCGTAGCCGTGTCCCTCGCCCTGGCCCGGGACGGGAAGCGCGCGGCGGCCGTCATGACCGCCGCGTCGCTCGGTGTTGTCGCGATCCTGGTCGGCCCCTTCGCTGTGCTGCGGCCGGATTCGCTGGTGAAGAATACGATCCTGTTCCCGCTCGGGCTGGCCAGCGTGACGTCGCAGGCCGTTAGCCCGCTTCCGGGGCACCTGATCGCGCAGACCGGGCACGCAGGCCGCTTGTTCGTCATCGCGATGCTCGCCCTGACGGGCGTCGCCGTGCTCGTGTCCCTGGTGGTGCGGCCGCCCCGGACCGTGCCCTCGGCCGCCGTCCGGCTCGTCATCGGGCTGTCGCTGATGTTCGTGCTGGCGCCGGCGACCCGTTTCGGCTACTTCATCTATCCGGGCGGAATCCTCGCCTGGCTGCTGGTGTCCTACGTGGGCCAGCCCGCACCGGCCGGGGGCGGGGACGCCGTCTCCCCGGCCGAGCAGACCAGCGCGGCGCCCGCGCGCCGGTAATCCGGATCCCGGTCAGCTGGTGATCCCGGTATCCGGTCAGCCGGTGATCAGGCAGCCGGTGATCAGATACCCGCTCACGGAGCGAAGTCAGCGGGAACGTCCGGGCCGGTGAACGCGCCCGAGTCACCGCAGATGTTGGTGTTGCCGGTGATGCCGCCGAAGGTCTTGGTGACGTTGCTGACCGCCGACGACGCCGAACTGGACGTGGCGGGTGCCGGCGCCTTGATCCCGGTGAAGCTGGAGCCGAGGATCAGGTCGACCGTCCCCGGCGTGACCCCGGCTACCAGCTGGACGACGGCCCCCGGGACGGCCTGCGTCAGGGCGTTGGCCGCAGCAGCGTCCGCCGCCGAGCTGTACTGGATGATCGTGCTCGCCGAGGGAGCGACGGCATTGCCCGTGCCGATGACGTCAAAGTGGTTCTGGGTGAGCGAGCTGGCCCCCTGCGCGGCCAGGCCGGCCGTGGCCGTGGCGTTCAGGACCTTGATCCCGATCTTCGAGTCGCTTTCCGCGGCCGTGGACGGGGCCGCGGGGGCCTTCGCCGCCGTACTGGATTTTGTTGCGGGCTTGGCCACGGACTGATCGTGCGCGATGGCGCTGAACAGCTGGGCGGACTGCGGTTGCTGCCACAGCACCCGGTTTGAGTCGTTCGGATCCGTTATGACCGGGACCTGGGTGAACTGGACCCCCTTGCTGGTCAGCCCCTTCATGCTCTCGGCGACGTTGAGCATCGTGCTGACCGACAGGCCGCTGTCCGTGGTCAGGGTCTTGGCCACGTCACGCGCGATCGAGTAAAGCTCCGGTACGTCCGACATGGTCTTCTGCGTGTCGATCTGCTGCAGCAGGGCGGCCATGAAGAACTGCTGGCGCTGGATGCGCTGCAGGTCGGACCCTTCGCCGATGTGCCGTTCGCGGACGAACGCGAGCGCCTGTGCACCGTTCACGTGATGCACACCCGCGGTCAGGTCGAGGCCGGACGCCGGGTCGTTGACCGCCTCAGGAAGGCAGACATTCACGCCCCCGAGGTCGTTCACCACCGACTGGAAGCCGTTGAAGTTGACCTCTATGAAATGGTCGATGAAGATGCCGGTCGTCGACTCGAGGGTCTTCCACAGGCAGGCTGGGCCGCCCGAGGCGAAGGTCGCATTGAGCATTTCGGTGCTGCCGGGCTGCGCCTTCTGGCCGGGGTCGCCTATCCCGTCGGCCTGGCAGCCGATGATGGGCACCAGGGAGTCGCGGGGAAAGCTGATCACCACGGCGCCGTGGTGCTGGGGCAGGATGTGCAGCAGCATCATCGTGTCGGACCGGGCACCGGAGATGGCCTGGGCGCTGCCGAACTGGCCATTGGTCCCCGCCCGGCTGTCCGACCCGATCACGAGGATGTTCATCGAGGCGGTGCTGTACTGGGGCGGCCGCTTGCCGAGCAGATGACTAACGTCGACCTGGCGGATGCCGTCGAATACGTTACGGTATGCGACGTAGGCGCCCAGTGCGGCCGCCACCAGAACGAGCGTGGTGACCGCCGAGGTCCAGCGCAGGATCTTGCGCCGACGTGAATTGCCCGGCCGCGGGCCATCCCCAGGACCGCCCGGCCCTGAAGGTCCCCGGCCGCCGGGGCCGCCCGGGCCACGCCGCCGGGCGGGTCCTCCCGGCTTTCTCAGGGAGCGGCGCCGCGCGGGCTCGGGCGCGCCGACCGGGCGCACCCTGACCTGGGTCAGGCCATCGGACGGCCAGTCGGTGCCGGACTGCGGGCCGCGCGCGCCGCCAGGCCACGGCGCGTCGTACGGGCGAGGCTCGTCAAGGCCCCCTCCGGCCAGGCTGTTGTAGCGGTCCATCGCCTTCCTGGATCTCTTACTGGACGTGGAAAGGCCTGATCACCATGCGCGGAGCGGCCTGAATCCTGGTGCCGCGCCCGTGCTGGCCGCGAGACACCGGTAGCTGGCACGCGCCGGTCCTTTATCCCGCCAGCCGCGCTGCTGCTCTCTCTGTCTATCGCGTCCCGATAGATATTGGCGCAAAACCGCGTTCAAAGGTACTTACAAACCGATGTCGTACATGGGTCCAGTGGTGCTGACGAATGGATGGCCGCCCGGAGTTCGCGGCGGCGCCGCGCACGAAAACGTGATGTAAATGCCGGATAGCCACGCGTCGCGGCCGACGCGCCGGCCCTCTAAAGTAGGTCCGTGCGCCGAGGACTCCGCGCGTCAGGCAGGGGTGGTGACGCGGGCCACCGTGCTGACACGGCCAATCCGGCCGGGTCGGCTGATCCGGCCATCCCGCCCCCGGGCGCTGATCCGACTGACCCGGACGAGCTGGCCAGCCCGGTTGACCGGGCCGGGGTGGCCGACACGCCCAGCCCAGCGGGGGACGTTGATCAAGACGCTCCCGCCGATGAGGCTGATCCGCCCGCCCCCGTCGATGAGGCCGCCTACGGCGATCCGCCTGGCTCCGCTGATCCGGCAGCCCCCGCCGATGCGGTCCCTCCCGATGATCTGTCTGAGTTTGCTGACCCGGCTGGGCCGGATAGCGCCGAGGCCGCGGGGAAGGCCGCCGTACCGGGCGAGTCCTGGGACCCCGGCGAGCCCCCGGGTTCCGGCGGGTCCCCGCGACCGGGCGAATCCCCGGGCCGGAGTGAGCACGCTGACGCGTGGCGCCCGGCGGGGGCGGTCGCGACGATCAGTCCGCCCCGTACCGGGCCGCTGCGCACCGCGGCCGCCCGGCTCGCGCTGCGCCCGGCGGTAACGCGGCGCCGGCCCAACTGGCAGCGGGTCCCGGGTGTGCTCTTCGCCGCCGTGACGGTCCTGCCGGCGGTGCTCGTGATGGCATGGCTCATCCCCGGCCTGCCGCTGCTGCTGGCCGACCGGTTCGTCCGCATTCCCATGATCATCATCTCTGTCCCGCTGGCGGTCACGATGATCGCCATGATCATGCGCGGGCTTCCCGCATCCTGGCCGCACGGGATCCGCGATATCTGGAACGCCGGGCCGGCCGAATCCGCGGCGACCGAGGTCGTCGGCGCACCGGAATCAGGACCCGAATCGGACGACAAACCGGACCCCGCCAAGCGGCGCCGCCGGCGGCCGGATGTGCCGTGGTGGGCACTGGCCGGGACGGTCGTCGTGGCCGCCGGGTTCGGCGTGTGGCAGTACGCCGAGAACTCCCAGCAGATCATCGTGCTCCGCGATCCCGGCACCTACCTGCAGTTTGCCTACTGGATCGCCGATCACGGCTCGACCCGCATCCCGCAGTCGCTGCAGGCGTTCGGCGGTCCGCACTCTGGCCTCACGTTCAGCAGCCTCGGCTTCTTCCCGGTCGGGACGTCCGTGGTGCCGCAGTTCATGGCCGGGCTGCCGATGCTGCTGGCCATCGGCGTGTGGGTGGCCGGCCCGCTGGGGGCCGCGGCCATCGCACCCATCCTCGGGGCATGCGCGGTGCTCGCCTTCGCCGGCCTGGTGGGACGGCTGGTCGGGGCGCGCTGGGCGCCGGCGGCGGCCCTGGTCCTCGCGGTCAGCCTCCCGGAGCAGTACACGAGCCGGGCGACGTTCAGCGAGACGCTGGCCCAGGTCATGCTGTACGGCGGCCTCTGCTTGCTGGTGGACTCCTTCGTTCTGCCCGGCGGTCGTCACGTGGCATTCTCCGGCGGGCCGCCGTCGTGGCGGGACGGCCCCGCGCCGAACGTGACGCTTGCCTTCTTCGGCGGCCTCAGCATCGGCCTCACCCTGCTGGTCAGGATCGACGGTCTCAGCGATCTGCTGCCCGCCATTCCCTTCCTCGGGATCCTCCTCGTCAGGAGGCGCCCGCAGGGCGTTCCGTTCGGCATCGGGTTGTTTATCGGCTCGGCGTACGGCTTCGCGGACGGTTATCTGCTGTCGCGGCCCTACCTGGATTCGATTGGCGCGTCGCTGCGGCCGCTCGCCATGATCGCGCTGGGCGCGGTCGCCCTCACCGTGATCGGTATGGGCCTGGTAAGCGCACGCCGGCCCCGCTCCCGGCTGCGGGTTCTGCTCGGCGCGCGCCCGCTGCGATGGCTGCCGGAGGCCGCTGCGGCGCTCACGGTGCTCGCGGTCATCGGCTTCGCCGTGCGCCCCTACTTTCAGACGGTCCGGGGCGAGACCGACCCCGCGACGATCAGTTACATCGCCGAACTGCAGAAGCTCGCGCACCTGGCCATTGACCCGCGCCGGCAGTATTCCGAGGACAGCCTGTACTGGGTGATCTGGTACATCGGCGTCCCGGCGGTGATCCTCGGCGCCCTCGGCCTCGCGCTGCTCGCCCGGCGCTGCCTCAGATCGCTGCTGACCTGGCAGGACGAAGGGTCCGCGCGGATCTGGGCGCTGCCCTTGATGATCATCGGGTGGGTGACGGTGACGGTCTTGTGGCGTCCCGGCGTCATCCCTGATCAGCCCTGGGCCAGCCGGCGGCTGGTGCCGGTGGTCCTGCCCGGGCTGGTCCTCGCCGCGGTCTGGGCGTCGGCCTGGATCAAGGAACGCGGGCGCAAGCTCGGGGCCAGCCGCGTGGCCAGCTCGATCGTCGCGGTGTGCTGCGTGATCGCCCTGCTGATTCCGGCGGCCGTGACTACTTTCGGCGTCGACACGACGAAGACCGCGACCGGCTCGACCCGCGTGACCGCGCACGGCCTGGCGTTCAAGCGGACCGGCGCGGGCGAGAACGAGGCCGTCCGCGCACTGTGCGGCAACATTGGGCCGAACGCATCGGTCGTCATCCTCGACTCGCTCACCGCGGACCGGTTCAGCCAGGTCATCCGGGGCATGTGCGCGACCCCGACGGCGCGCATGGACGACCCGTCGCCGGCCTCTGTGGCCTCGGTGGTGGCGGGCATCGAACGGGCCGGCCGGCGCCCGGTTCTCCTCGCGGGGCAGCAATCCCAGCTTGCGGCGTACGGCGGCAGCACGCAGCAAGTGATGAACCTGCTGACGAGCCAGGACGCCCACGAACTGACCCAGCCGCCGACCAGAACGTGGCTGATTCACTTCGTCATCTGGATGTCACAGCCCGGCGGAGTGACCGGAGGGGCCGTGGGAGGCCACACAGCGGAGTATTCTCGCCGGGCGTGAGTACTCCACAGGAACCTGGGCCCTTTGACTGGCCCGAAGATGGGCGCCCGGACGCGGAACCGCCCGCAAACGGTCGGCATGCCCCGACGGACGGTAGGGTGCCGCTGGAGTCGCTCTTCCCGTCCGAGCAGCCGTATGCCCCCGGCCAGACCGGCCCCCAGCCCTCGTACCCGGGGGAGCAGCCCTACCCAGGCCAGGGGTCCTATCCGGGAGAGCCGGGCTATCCGGGGAACGGGTCCTACTCCCAGGAGCAGCCTTACCCGCCTCCCGGTGGGCTGGACTACCCGCCTCCCGGCGGGCCGCGTTACCCGTCTGCCGGGGAGCAGGGTTACCCGTCTGCCGGGGAGCAGGGTTACCCGTCTGCCGGGGAGCGCGACTACCCGTCTGCCGGGGAGCGCGACTATCCGGCCAGGCCATCGTATTCGTACCGGCCGTCACCGCACGAGGCCACGCCTCCGTACGACATGCCGCCGTACGGCGCTCCGTCCTCGTATGACGCCGCGACCGCCTACCGGACCTCGCAGCCGTACGGGACCAGGCCGGCGTACGACACCCCGCCCGGCCCGGGACGATTCGGGGCCGACTCTCCGTACCCGCCACCGTCCCCGTTCGACACCGCCGCGCCGGGCGCTCCGGGAGCACTCGGCGCACCCGGCCAGCCAGGGGCGCCGGTACCGCCGTCCCAGCCGGAACCGCGGTACCGTGGCGCGCCGCCGGACGGCCGCGAGCCGCACGTGTCGATCGTGCTGCCGTGCTTCAACGAGCAGGATCATGTGCTGCGCGAGGTCGAGCGCATCAGCCAGGCCATGGACGCCAGCGGGCTGCCGTACGAGCTGATCGCCGTGGACGACGCCTCGACCGACGGCACGCTGGAACGCCTCCGGGCCGCCGCGCCGAACCTCCCGCGGCTGCGCGTCGTGCACTTCGCGCGCAACGGTGGCGCCGGGACGGTCCGCCGGATCGGGACCCAGCAGGCCAAGGGTGAGATCGTCGTCTGGACCGACGCCGACATGACCTACCCGAACGAGCGCATTCCCGAGCTCGTCGCCATGCTGGACGCCGATCCGTCGATCGACCAGGTCGTCGGGGCGCGCACCAGCGAGGAGGGCACGCACAAGGTCGTCCGGGTCCCCGCCAAGTGGTTCATCCGCAAGCTGGCCGAGAGGCTCACCAACTCGGAGATTCCGGACCTGAACTCCGGGCTGCGCGCGTTCCGCCGGGACGTCGCCGAGCCGTACCTGCGGCTCCTCCCGCCGGGGTTCTCCTGCGTCACCACGATCACGCTCGCGTTCCTGTCGAACCAGCACGGCGTGGTGTACGTGCCGATCGAATACGCCAAGCGGGCCGGCGTGTCGAAGTTCCGCTTCGTCTCCGACGCCTACCGGTACATCCTCCAGGTGCTGCGCATGGTGATGTACTTCAACCCGCTGAAGGTGCTCATGCCGCCGGCACTGTTCCTGCTCGGCCTGGGCATAATCAAGGGCATCTACGACATGGTGGTGCATCCGTTCTATTTCGCGATCAACACCGTTCTGATCTTCGTGACCGGGCTGATCATCGCCTCGCTCGCCCTGCTCGCAGACCTGATCGTGCGCTCCCGGGGCGACACATGATGCCCGGCGGCCTACCACGGCCGGCCCCGTGCGACGGGCGGGAGCCGTGCGACGGGCGGGAGCCGTGCGGATCGCGCTGATCGGCCCGGCGCACCCCTACAAGGGCGGCGGGGCCCGGCACACCACCGAACTGGCCCGCTGGCTCGCCGCCGCCGGGCACGATGTCGTCATCGAGTCGTGGAGCAGGCAGTACCCGGCGGGGCTCTACCCCGGCGGCCCGCAGACGGTCGACGTACCCGAAGGTGAGCCGTTCCCGGGCACCCGCCGCGACCTGTCCTGGCGCCACCCGGCGGGCTGGGTCCGCGTGGGCCGCCGGCTCCGCGACCGGGACCTCGTGGTGTTTGCTCTGCTGATCCCGCCGCAGGCCATCCCGTACCTCGCCATCCTGGCGGGCCTGCGTGGCCTGCGTGGCCTGCGCAGCTTGGGCAACGGCCGCCGGGACGGTACCGTCCCGCGGACCGTGGTCGTCTGCCACAACGTGCTCCCGCACGAGAGCCGGCCGGCCGACGAGCAGCTGACCAGGCTGCTGCTCCGGCGGGCCGGGGCGGCGCTGACCCATTCGGCCACCGAAGCTGCCCGGGCCCGTGCCCTGGCCCCGGAGGCGCTGGTCGCCGCGGCCCGGATGCCGCCGCACCTGCCGGCCGCCGCACCCGCCGCGCACCTGAATGGTCATGCGGGTAATCAGGCCGCCGAACGGGCGGCGGTGCCGGGTCCTCCCTCGTGCCGGCTGCTCTTCTTCGGGATCGTCCGCCCCTACAAGGGGCTTGACGTGCTGCTGCGGGCTCTGGCACGGGCACCGCGGCACGTGGTGCTGACCGTGGCCGGGGAGTTCTGGGGCAAGGCGGAGGCCGAGACCAGGACACTGATCGGGGAACTCGGGCTGGATGGCCGGGTCATGCTACGGCCTGGCTACGTGCCCGCCGACCAGATCCCGGCGCTGTTCGCCGGCACCGACGCGCTCGTCCTGCCGTACCGCTCCGCGACGTCGTCGCAGAACGCCTGGCTCGCGTTCGAGTTCGGCGTGCCAGTCGTCGTGACGCGCGCGGGGACACTCGCGGACGCGGTCCGGGACGGCGTCGATGGGGTGGTGTGCGAGCCGGGCGACGAGGACGATCTGCTCCGTGCGCTGGTGCGGGTCAGCGCGCCGGGGGAGTCGGACCGGTTGCGTTCGGCCGTCCGGGCGGCTGATCCGGGCGGCTACTGGGATGCCTACCTGCAGGCTCTGCTGAACCTGGGCGCCCCGCCGGAGCAACGACCTTCCGGCCTGGAGTCCCCTCCCGGCCTGGAGTCCCCTCCCGGCCTGGAGTCCCCT
>Ga0182014_10000588_pt1 | contig 48547 bp, 38 predicted proteins | sample 612S2DmetaG_FD_120489 | JGI IMG/M metagenome (GOLD analysis project Ga0182014, IMG submission 120489) | Permafrost microbial communities from Stordalen Mire, Sweden - 612S2D metaG | ecosystem: Environmental > Terrestrial > Soil > Wetlands > Permafrost | place: Sweden: Stordalen | collected... | reverse complement strand
TATCAAACTCGTCGTTGGTCACATCCGTCTTATCCATCCAGAAGCCGTCCACATAAACCTGGTGGATGGGCTGCGAGTCTTTCACCGAGTTCATCGTGGCCATGGTGCAAACACCCTCGGAGGGGGCCAGGCCGCCCATCGAGAATTCGCCGCCGGGAATCCACACCATGCCGGCCGGCGCGGTCGTGGGTGCGGGCATTGGATTGGGAATAGTGGGCGCGAAGGCCGGGGCCGCCGGCTTGGCCGGCATCAGTTGCGCTGACGCCGGCTGCGTTCCAGCCCACCACACATTAAGAGTGGCCACCAGCGCCGCCACCAGACAGGAAGTCCGTGCTGTTTTAGTCGCGGCTCCGCCGCGCCGGGTATGGTTGGATGGTGAGTTCACGGTTTCTCAACCGAAATGGCCACTGCCTCGGTGGCGCGGATCACGACCTCGTCGCCCACGCTGTGCTTCGTCATATCCACGTCCTTCCGGACCTTGAACGATTTGCTGGTGCCATCGGGAAACAGGAGGGTCGCTTTCCGATGCTTCACATCAATGGATTTAACCTTGGCGGTGATCTCTTCAGTATTCGCCATTACGCCGCCGGGTTTGGCGCCAAGCGGGGCCAGCGCAACTGCGGCGGCGGCACCATCGCCCGAGGGTTCCCCAGGATTGCGCACGAATATCACGAGCTGCTCCGTCACGGTGGCTTTGACCTGATCGCCCACTTCGATCTGCGCGAAGTTGGCCACTTCCGGCCCGCACTTGATGGTGGACTTGGTGCCGTCCGGGGTGACCAGCATCACTTTGCGGGTTGCCTTATCAATGCCTGTTACCGTGGCGGTTTCCTTGTAGGTTTGGACCCGGACACCGCCCGCCTGGCCGGGTTGAATGACTTCAAAGCCAACGCCTTGATGTTTGGGTTCGGTCGAGCAGGAACTGAAGGCGAGGAGCGCCAGCGGCAGGAGGGATACGACAGTGAGGTTGAGTTTGATTGGTTTCATATTAGTAATCAGTGGCGAGTGGCGAGTGGCGAGGGGTGTGGGGTGTGGTTGACGGGGTATCGTGGCAGGGATATGCTTCCGTCCAGGTATGACGTACGAAGAGATGCCCGAGGAATGGCAGGAGTGGCTGGCGCTGACTCCGCTTGAGCGCTTCCGGCAAAGCGAGCAGATCTTCGCCCAATATCTGACCATGGGAGGCAGCCTTGATCCCGACCCCGATCCGACAAGTCCTTTCTACGATCCGGAAACATCAGGTACAGGCGCTGCTTATGGGCGGCCAGGCCTGCGTGTTTTACGGCGCGGCGCAATTTAGCAAAGACGTGGACCTGGCACTGCTGGCCTCGGAGGAGAACTTCTCCCGCCTGCTGGCCGCGTTGAGCGATCTCAACGCTAAACGCATCGCTGTCCCACGATTCGATCCGGACTTGCTGGCGCGAGGCCACGCGGTCCATTTCCGGTGCCAGGGCGGCGATGCCGACGGGCTGCGCGTGGACGTGATGACTCGTCTGCGGGACCTGGCGGATTTTGCGGTGCTTTGGGCCAGACGGACGACGATCAGCGACGAGAACGGGGAGACTTTCGAGCTGCTTTCCGTCGGAGATTTGGTCCAGGCCAAGAAGACACAGCGCGAAAGGGACTGGCCAATGATTGATGCCCTGGTCGAAGGCCACTATCGAGCGCTGGGCAGAGAGCCCACGTCGGAGCGAGTAGCGTTTTGGCTGGCTGAATCCAGAACGCCGGAGCGCCTCATGGGTCTGGTCCAGCGATTCCCCAACGAAGCTCGCGCTCATTCGAGCCAACGCCCGCTCCTGCGCCTCGCTTTTTCGGGCGAGAGCGAGGCACTGCGCAAGGCGCTTGATGCCGAGGCGCGCGCCGAACAAGCCAAAGACCGCGCTTATTGGGCGCCGCTCAAAGCCGAATTCGAGGCCTTTCGACACGCCGAGCGCGAGGGTTGCTGAGTTCGCCACTCTCCACTTGCGACTAGTCACTTTGTCTTTCATTTCGGGAAGAGGAGGGTGACGGCGAAGCGCAGGCCCCAGTCCGGGCCGCCGATGGGTCTCTCGGCGTAATACTTCACGCCCAGGCTGAGTTGAACGGGGAGCTTGCCGACTTTGATGAGCTGGCTGACGCTCGCGTTCACCGGCACGGTCCACTGGCTGTGCGACCAGTCGTACGTGGACTCAGTGTTCAGCCCATAGGTGGTGAAAGACTTGGTAGAGTAGGAAACAAACGGCTGGAGGAAGGTGGCATTGATGCCGGCATCGCTGCCGTCGCTGGCATCGCCGGCATCGGACGAGCCGTGGCCGCCGGTCTGGGCATAGGACCAAAGGTGGTTGGCCAGCACGCCGTAAGTCCAGCCGTTCTGCTGCTTGAGCACGAGGGCCGTGGGACCCGCGCCCCAGTTATGCGCGCTCAAGCCATCGGTCCCGCTGGGATAAAGCATCACCGCACCCGCGCCCCAAATCCAGCCGCTGTCCGTCGGCGCTTTGGGCGAGGCCCAAAAGCTCTGCACAATGTCACCCAGGCCGGACTTGTCGGCGCCGCCCGCGACCGGCGACTCGGCGTAGATGACCGGCACGATGGTGCGGGTGATGAGGTTCCAATCCTCGCTGAGCGAGAAGGGAATGACGGGCTGAATGTTGGCCGTGTAGCGCATGGCGTTGGCGGAACCGATGCCGAAGTCCCAGTTGTTCTGGATGGGCACGCTGATGAGGCTGGCGACCGGGTTCGACAGCTTCTTGGCCAGTTCGGCGGCGGCGGCCTTTTCGTCGGTCGCCGCGTCCTGTGCGAGCGCTGTGGTGGTGGAGAACGCCAGCGCGCAGGCGAGCGTGAGGCGGATGAGCTTTGGTGTCATAGTGGCTTTTACTGGTTACTGGTAACTGGTCACTGGTTGTGCAGTCGGTGTTTCCGGTCGTTCAGGAATTGCAGGGTGGCGAGGAAGCCAGCGGGCTACTGGGATGCAGCGCCTTGGCCACCGCTTCCAGGAGCGCGCGGCTGGCCACGGGTTTGCGGAGGTAAGCGACGCAACCCGCTTGCACGGCCTCGTCGCGAACCTCCGGCGCGTCGTGCGCGGTGACGAAGATGATCGGTGTAGGGTCGCCCAGTTCCCGCAGCCGATGCTGCAACTCCAGGCCGGACATGCCCCCGAGCTGAATGTCGAGCACGAGGCAGTCCATTGGCGGGTGCGGCGGCGCGCCCAGGAAGGCCTCGCTCGAGGCGTAGGTGTGGATCTCAAATCCCGACGCGCGAAGCAGACGTCCGAGCGCGCGGGCAAAGCTGTCATCATCATCGACGACCGCAATAGTAAATTCGCTTTCTTTCATCCGGGTTGAATCCTGATTGGGGATCCGGCCGGGAGACTAGCGAGGACGGGAGCAGGCCGCCTATTGTCCTTTAGTGCAGTACTGGGAAGTGGCAGGTGGCAAGGGGCAAGGGGCAAGGGGCTAGTGGCTAGTGGCTAGTGGCTAGTGGCTAGTGGCCAGTGGCGGGGAGCGGGGAGCAAGTGGCGAGGGCTTGACACCAATCACTTGCTCCTGGCCACTATGCAACTCATGAGCGGGAACTTGGAACAGTTCGGTGGTTATCAGAAGGCACTGGGACTCTTCGACCTTGTGGTGGACGACATGACGCGACTGTCAGGCGACCGCAAACTAGAACGACTGGTGAGCCAACAACTAGCGAGCGCCGATTCAGTCTGCTCAAATATCGAGGAGGGCTATGGTCGCGAAAGCACCGTGGAATACCGGCGTTTTCTGATTATCGCGCGGGGTTCATTGAGAGAAACCCAAGGGCGTTACGGCAGGCTGCCACCTGCCGTCGTGGAGAAGCGGGTCGCACTCGCAGAGGAGATAAGCCGGATCTTAACCGCCACGATTGTCCGTCTCACCCGCCACTGACCACCTTCACCGCTCGGCCCCCGTCACTCGCCCCTCGCCCCTCGCCACCGGCCACGCGACCCCCACCACTCGCCACCCGCCACCTGCCACGCCCCGTTCTTCACTTGCCACCTGCCACTTGCCCCTCGCCACTTACCCCCGCTTCATGCGCGAGGTGGGCGAGTTCGGCCACGGACTGGACTTGCAGCTTGGCCATGAGATTGGCCCGGTGCGCTTTGATGGTGCGCTCGCTGGTGCCGAGGTCGCCGGCAACCTGTTTGTTCAACTGGCCGCTGAGGACGTGCGCCAGCACTTCGCGCTCGCGGGGCGTAAGGGTGTCAAAGCGGGCGCGTAACTCGCGGCGGCGGGCGCGTTGCTGGCGTTCCTGCGCATCGCGCGCCAACGCGCGCTCAATGGCGGCGAATAGAGTCTCTTTCTTCACCGGCTTGGTGAGGAAATCTTCCGCGCCCTCGCGCATCGCGCGCACGGAGATCGGAATGTCCCCGTGACCGGTGAGGAAAATGACGGGCAGCGGATGTTCGGTTTTGGCCAGCGCGTGCTGTAGGTCCAAGCCGCTTGGCCCGGGCATGTGCAGGTCCACCAGGACGCAGCCGGGTGCGGCACCGGGCGGAGCCGCGAGGAACTCCACGGCGGAAGCATAGCACCGCGTTTCATGGCCAGCCGCGCGCACTAAACGCGAGATGGCAGTCCGAAATGATGCATCATCGTCCACGACGAAGACAGTGGGACGCGGTGAGGGGCTGATGGCGGCTGGCTCCATCTGACGGTTCATCGCTTGACAGCCTGCCATGCAGGCGTCGGCGCAATGGAGATCTCAGCCACGAGACAACGACTATCCATGCGCATCAATGTAGCACATGAGTATCATCTGGAAAAGTGGTGAATTTACCCCGTGTCTCTCCTCACGGAGTTCTTCACGCGCCCCCTGCCCTTAGTGGTCCCGGTCACAAATCCGGTGACGTATCATGAGCCAGCCCGCTTATAACGTGCGATTTTACGCGCGGTATCGGTTTCTGGTAAGAGGTTTACAGCCACCCTGAGGCCACCTGGAGGCTACCCTCAGGCTCTCTGGTAGCCAACCGGTAGGCACCCTGAGGCCACCCTGAGGCTACCCTGAGGCCACCCTGAGGCTCTCGAGCCTGCTGATAGCCAAGAGATTGGGCCCCAAAGCCGCCTGGGGAGCTTACCCAAGGCTCCCTTAAAGCCATCTCATAGGGGGCTTGGGAACCCGCGCTGCGCCGGTTCAGGATACGTCATCGGATTTGTGACCGGGACCACTTAGCCAATCCCGGGCAGCGCGACGCGAAACACCGCTCCTCCCCCAGCATTATTCTCCGCCCAGATGCGGCCATGGTGCGCTTCGATGATCGTGCGGGAAATCGAGAGCCCCATGCCCATGCCGTTGGGTTTAGTCGTGTAGAACGCCTCGAACAGGCGCGGCAGCTTTTCCGGCTCGATGCCGTGGCCCAAATCCGTCACGGCCAGTTCCACCAGGCCGTCGGCGCTGGAACGCGTGCGGATGGAGAGCCGCCGCCGTTCACGCGGTTCTCCGGCCATGGCATCCATGCCGTTCAGCATCAGGTTGAGCAGGACTTGCTGCAAATGAACGCGGTCGCCCAGGACCTTCGGCAGGCCGGGCGCGAGTTCCGCGCCGATCGCAATCTTTCGCAGCGCGGCATCGCCGCTGACCACCTGCAACACGTCTTCCACCACGGAATTGATTTCGAGCGGCAGCCGCTCCAGCTCCTGCTTGCGGAGCAAGGCGCGCATCCGGCGGATCACTTCACTGGCGCGCTCGTCGTCCTGGCGAATGTCAATGAGGATGGCGCGCAGTTCGTCCAGCGCCGGCGGGTCCTGACTGAGGAACAAGTCCGCCGCCTCGGCATTGGCGAGGATGGCGCCCAGCGGCTGATTCAGCTCGTGCGCCACGGATGCGGCGAGTTCGCCCATGGTGGAGACGCGGGCGACGTGCGCCAGTTCCGCCCGCTGCCGCAAGGCCTCGGCTTCGGCCTGCTTCCTCGCCGTGATGTCAATCGTTGCGCCCATCATCCGGACCGGCTTGCCGTGGGCGTCCGGATAAACCCGGCCCCGGGCTGTGACCCAGCGCTGCGTGTCGTCCGGCAAAACCACTCGGTATTCCGCGGCGTAATCGCTCCGGTCCGCCACCGCGCGTCGCACCGCGTGCTCCACCCCCTCGCGGTCGTCCGGATGGATTCGCTGGATGAGGCTTTCAAAAGTGACGGTGGCATCGGACGCGAACCCGAACAGACCGAGCCACCGCTCCGAGCCCCAGACCTGGTCGCGCTGGATGTTCCACATCCAAACGCCAAACCCCGCCGCCTCCGAGGCCAGGGTCATCCGCTCTTCGCTCTCGCGGAGGTCGTCCGACAATTGCGCGGCGCGCAACGCCTCACGGCTCATTTCGTATGCCATCGTCGCTACGATGCCCAGGTAAAAGAAACTCGTGGTCATTGGCCAGTGGATCACTTCCCAGAGCACCAGCACGGCCTGCACAGTTCCGGCCAGCGTGAAGAACACGATGCTGCCACCCACCGCCAGCGCCTGCCGCCGGTTGCCCCGTCGCCAGACGGTGACCGTGGCATCCGACACGAAGAGGACGAGCAACAACAGACTCAACTGGCCGACCAGCATGCACGGATTCGCCACCCCTTCGGCGACCGAGACGGATTCGCTGAGGAACGGGATGTGCCGCAGACGAGTGATCTCCAGGTAGTTGAGGTTTTGCCCCACCAGGAAATCGAGCAGCAGCGAGAGGGTGCGCAGGCCAAAGAAGCTCCACGCCAGCCACGATCGCCCGGCGCGCAGGTAGAGCCGGACGAATCCCACCAACGCGACGAGGAGCGCCCAGGCGGGCACATGGAGCCAGCGCAGCGCAGCGCCGAATTGTCCGGGCGTCTCCGCCTGCATCATCCACAACTCACAATACGCCATGCCGGCCGTCCCCACTGCGGTCAGGGAGAAGAGCAGATTGGCCCACGCCGCGCGCTTCTTGCACCACACCAGCAGGTTCACCGCGGCCAGCGTGAGGCACGCCGACGCGGTCATGGACCAGATGATGGTGACCCAACTCATGGCAGGACCAGTGGCATGGGGCGAGTGGCAGGGCTGCGTATCCTGCGAAGACGCGGTCCTGCTCGCTGGAGGTTCCAATTGGTCATTGTTTGTGCGAATCTAGCAAGAGGCACCCTCCCGCGCCAAGGCGGGAGATTGAAGTAGCGGCAGCCATTCCCTGCTCTATGTCTGTTTTTTTGGACTCTTGGGCACCATTCAAGCCAAGGGTCGCTGGAAAGCCGCTCAAAGCCACCCCCAAGCCACCTTCAAGCCATCTGCTAGCCAACCGGTAGGCACCCTCAAGCCACCCTGAGGCTACCCCGAGGCTACCCCCTAGGCTCCCCTCAGGCTCCCCTCAGGCCACCCTCAGGCTCCCCTCAGGCCACCCTTAGGCGACCCTCAGTTTAGAGGCAGTAATCAGTAATCAGTAGTCAGTAATGGACAGCGACAATAGCAAGCACTGCGCGCCGCGCCAAGCCGAGGTTGAGGGTCCCGATCACTGATCACCGACCACTGACGACTGCTAACTGATAACTGAACACCGCCCCCTCCTCCTTTCACGCTCACGGCAGCGACGGCACGGCCCCATCCCGCCACCAATTCTGTTTGGGATCGTCCTGGAGCGGAACCGCCGGCCCGCCCGGCTGTCGGAATTCGTTACGGCTGATTTGCGGGGCGTGCGCATCCGCCATTACCGCGTTCAGGCTCGCGCGGTGCAGCGGCACCGGAACCACCTGGGCGGTGAAAATCGTGTTCTGATAAGTCATGCCCACCCACACGCCCTGTGCGTTGGCGCCGATGTCGGTGAAGAGTTTTGCCCGGCTCGGATTGATAAGGGAAGAGAGGCGCTTCGGCAGGATGTCTGGTCCCAGACCGAGTGGCGAGGCCGTTACGCCAATCGTGAATGTGTTTCCCATGTAACCAAGCAAAGGGCTGTGATCCCCGCCCACGGTCACGGCTTTGTCCTCCGCCGCGGATGGGCATTGCCAGAGGCCGTCTTTCCTGCCCGCGTAACTCCATAGCTGCCAGTAAGCGTTGGTGTGGAAGTTGGCAGCGGTCGGGTCGATGTAATTCATCGCGCCGTTGGGGTTTGACGGCGCCGTCCAATGCTTCTCGGACCACGGCAAAGCTCCCCCTTCATCGTCGGCATACATTACGGCGGCGAATCCGAATTGGCGGAGGTTGGAGAGGCAACGGGCTGACCGGCGTTGCTCCTTGGCCTTCGCCAGTGCCGGCAATAACAGCGCCGCCAGAATGGCGATGATGGCGATGACGACGAGCAGTTCAATCAACGTGAAACCACGACCACGTTTCGACGCGGAGAGGCTCCCCTGTTTGCCGCACAACGGTTGTTCCGGAGCACTCATATCAGTGGCCAGTGGCAAGGGGCGAAGAGCGAGGGGCGAGGGCTCGGTAGTCCGGTCAGCAGCAGCCCTGCGCCACTGCGGATCATGCACAGACGCGGCTCCGCGCGATGGAGACTCGAATTGGTCATTTCTTGTGGCGAGTCTAGCAAAGGCCATCTTCCCGCGCCAAGCCGGGAGATTGAGGTGACGGTCTGCTTGGTTCGGCGCGTGGTTCAGCATCGGCATTACGGGCAAGCGGTAATCGGTGACCAGTGACTGCTCTGCAAGTATCCAGACCTGCGCTACGGGGCCGGTGGGTTGCCGGGAATTGGCGGCGGATTTGCATTAGAAGTGTTGATACTGCGGCAAGGGCAAATCACGGGGCAAGAACAGCCGTTGGGCTATGCTTTTGAGAGTGGCGAAACGTTCTATGGTGCCAGGGTATGTCCAGGTTGGTACCCGAGTGGTGCCAGGGTGCCAAGGGGGTGCAAAGTGCCATTATCAGTATTGCGAATGCCTATGCAAGCCATTCCCAACCGGGGAGATTCGAGCCGCCTTCGAGAAGCCATCTCTTCACGGCGTCCGTGCAGTCGAGCCCAATGATCGCGGGCGCGCCGGACGTTCGACCGTTTTGCGCCTAGAAGGTGAACATCACCTCGGCGCGAAGGAAGGTCATCATCTGGTTGCTGGTGTAGTAGTCGCCCGGGAAAAGGAATTCGCTCCAGAGGTGGCCGGTCATGTGACGGCTGAATTTATATTTGAGGACGCCTTGGAGATAGTGGCCGCGGAAGGTGCCGGTGGTGGTGAAGGGACCATTACCCAGGCCTTCCAAGTTGTCAAAATCACGAGTAGGCGCGGCTTGGTCGGCAAATAGCGCGTAGTAACTGGCGCTGAAGTTCAGATCTTTGATCGGGGTTACATTCCAGGTCGGACCGACGCGGTAAAGGTTGGCCGTCTGGCCGACGCGTGTTTCCTGGACGTAACTGTAAACATTATACATCTCGCTCCAGCTCGGCCACCGGCCCCAGAGCACGTCAAACATTTCATCACCCTTGGTGTTGGGGTTGTCGCCGGACAGGAATTCGAAGGAGAGGCTTAACTGGTCCTTCCACTGGTCGTTGAAGAGATAGCTGAGCTGGCTGTTGACGCCAAAGGTGCTGAGGTCGCGGAAGCCGGTAGTCTGGGCGGAAGGGGCGAGCAGAGGGTTGTTGCCGCCCAGGTTGAGATTTGCGTCTTGTTTCCGGCCGAACTGATAGGCGCCTTCGGCGGAGTATTTCCAGTGGTCGCTCAGCGCACCCGAAATGCGGCTCCCGACCGTGTAGATGTCCGCATTGTCAGTGAACAGCGAAACGGGATAGTCGTTGAGCGCGGAATCGTGCTTGTAGATGAAGTAGGCGTCCACATTTACCGCCGGCACGCTCTTGTTCGCAATCCACAGGATGGCGCCCTTTTCGTTCTGGTCCGTCAGCAGAAAAGGCTCCACATGGCCGTACGGAGCCCCTGGACTGGCCAGCGTCGTCTGGACGGAGGAAGATGGCCCAAGCGTCGGGAGCCAGGCATCGGGCCGGCCATACTGCACAATCCCAATGGCGTCAATGGTGGTCTTCTGATCTTCGAGGTTATAGGTGAAGCGGGCGGCATCGAGGAAATAGGTGAACGAGCCGTCTTCCGGGGAACCATCTCCTACAAGCCAGCCATCTCCCAGGAAGATGTCCTGGCGGCCCACGGTCAACGTCGCTGGCAGGTCCAACGGTTTCTTCCATTGGACGTTGAGGTTGTCAACAATGCCGTATCGCCACTGCATCCCCGACTGCGAATAATAGGTATCCGAAAAACTGGGCTGTAGAAAGTCCCGCGGCTCAGCCGCCAGCCGCGCATTCAGACTCAGGTCGTCGGTCGGCGTGATGGCGGTCCAGAGCCGCCCCCGGAAGCGGAAATAGTCCTGGGAGTGAACCTCGCCAAACGCGCTGCCGCCTGGTGTGCCTGGCTTTGCAGACGTCAGGCTCAGAGCGTTGTTGAAATACTCATTGCGTATCCGCAAGTCACCCCCCCAATTCAGCCAAGAAAACGGATTCTTGATGTCCTGAATCATTTGTTCCATCGAACTCAGGGCGAGCGGCGCCGCCGCCGGGGCTGTCGCAGCGGTTTGGTTGGTTTGGGCTGAGGCGGTCACCAGGGTCGCGCCCAGTGTGATTATGGTTAGTGCTTGGGCCTTAGTTGTCATGAGTCGTTCCATTCAAGACCAGTGACGCTCATCAAAACGCGAACACCAGTCCATCGTATCAGTTTAAGGTTCTCGCTCACACTGAGGGCCTTTTTTCGACCGTCCCTCAAAGCCTCTTTTTCAGTATGGCGGCCGCAATTTTAGGTGCGGGAATCCGAGTGTCGAGTGTTATTGAAGGATCGCATAAGGTTTTTTATCCGCATTGATTGCATTAATTGCAGTCAGAGGCGCAAAATATGGAAAGCCGACGCTGGGCCGGTGGTCTTCAATTCGCTTTGACCGTGGGCGCAGAAACCGCGATACGGGTACAGTCGTCCGGCAAAGCCGCAGCGACTCGGATTTGGTTGAACTTGCCGCCGCGTGGGGCAATGCTGCCCCTATGACCGGGTTATCTGATGTGCTGCAGTTGCGCGTCCGCTATAGCGAGACAGATCAAATGGGGACGTTCTACAATTCCCGCGCGCTGGAATGGTTTGAGTGCGGGCGAACGGAGCTGATGCGCCGCAATTTGGGGATGTCTTACGCAGCGCTGGAGGCGCGGGGCGTCTTCCTGCCGCTGGTGGAGGCGCACCTGGAATTCCAGGGCGGGGCCCGCTACGACGATTTGCTGGAGATCGCTTCCACCGTGGATGTGTCGGGCCGAGCCAGGCTGCGGTTCGACGTGCAGATCCATCACAGCGAGAGCCGCAAGCCGGTGGTGCGCGGCTATACGGTGCATGCTTTTACGGACCGACGGGGTAAGCCGATTCGTCCGCCTGCCTGGTTCGTCGAGATGCTGGCCAAGGCGGCCGCGGAGGCCGGGCCAGGCAAGGCGTAATGACCGGCAGGGCTGAGGCCGAGGTCGGCATCACAGCGGTCGATGGCTGTCCGGCAGGAGTTTGCTCACGAAGTACAGCACCACCAGCAGCGTCAGGCCGATGCCCAAGCTCCAGGCGATTAGCTTCTTCTCGATGGGTAGCAACGGCTCATATTCCTGCTGCATCTTCTTCAGTTCTTCGCCGATCTTAGGTTCTGCTGCCATAAGTGGTAGTTCCGGTTGAGGTTTTAGTGCGTGGCGGTGGAGCAAGTTTTACGGATGGATAGTCGGCGGATGCACCCCGCCGAAGAACATCCACGAAATGATCAAACCGAACCAGATGATGAAGCCAAACAGGCCCACTACATAAACCGCGGCCAGCTTGCCGATACCTTCCGCCCAGAGCTGCCGGAAATTCGAGACCACGCCGATGGTGAAGAAGGTCAGGCAAAAGAACAGCACCCGGAAAATGTTGGCCTGTTCTGTCGAACTCTTGGCCGGCCCGGGTTTGATTTCCTTCTTCGTTGCCGGCAGTGATATGAGCGTTGACTTACCGGTGGCTGGATCAACCAGGGAGACCTCTTTCATGACTGGCATTTTTTCGATGCGCTCCTGGCCGGTCGCCGGGTCGGTCACCTTTACTTCCTTGGTAATTGGAACGGTCGTCTCGGCCTTAATCAATGCGGGGAACGCGAGGCCGAGCGCCAGGAAGAGGCCAAAGGTTAGGACATAGCCGATGATAAATTTTGGGAAGCGCTGCCAGATCTCGGCGGCACGCACCTTATCTCCCTCGCGCTTCTCGATGTGGTTGGCCCAGATATAGGCCAGAACGAAGGCCCAGATGCCGATGAAGATGTCGATGAACACCTTGATGCTGGTAGCAGTGTTGAGAATCCAATCCTTCTCATACACCACGCCATGGCCGGCCGCCTTGGCCAAAATCAGGGCATCAGTGACCGCGCCCGCGGCGGTCGCGGCTCCGTCGGTCTTGACGGCCAGTCCCATCCAGGCGCCGGCGACGAGCGGCTCCTTCCACAAAAACGTCTGCGCCAGAAATGGCAGCAGCAGCAGTTCCACGACGGCAAACACCACGACCAGGGAGGAGACCATTATGGGCACGATCGGGCGGGCGCGGATCGCGCCGCCGGTCGCGATTGCCGCCGAGACGCCGCAGATGGAAATGCCAGAGGCCAGTGGCGCCGCCCACTCCCGGCTGAACTTGAAGTACTTGCGAGCGATAAAATAGATCACCGCCCAGTAAATCAGGTAGGCCTCGATGATGGCGCAAAGGCCGCGGAACATTATGCCCCACGCCAGGCTCGAATTCTCGAGCGCCTTGAGCCCGACGCCGGCGCCCATGATGACGATGGCGGCCTTCACGAAGAGTTCGGGCTTGATCGATTCTTTCAGGAGTCCGGCGAAGCCGGGGAAGAAATTGCCGATCACCAAGCCGGCCAGCAGGGCGAGCACAAAGCCGGCTTCGCCGGTCAGCTTCAGGGACCAGCTAATACCGAACTTGGCGAACTCCGCCGGCGTGGTGGCCGCGATGTGGGCGTGGTTGCCAAGGACCCAGCACGCGAAGCTGATGGCGAATACGAGGGTGAAGGCGACGATGAACTTCTTAAGGCTCCCGCCGAGGAGCCAGTTGCCGACGCCCACCACCAATCCGAGGAACAGATAGGTCGAAACGACAGCCAGCCAGGCGGGCATCCACTTGAAGGACGCGGCCACGGGCGTGATGGCTTTGGATAGGTCGGTCCACGTCCCGACCTTCGCGCCGAAGCCCAGCAGGTCGGTGCCGAAGAACACACCCAGGGACAGCACGAATACCGCGAGGCCAGTCCAAAGCGATAGCCAGTCTTCACTGATTCTGGGTTTGCGCTCTGTCTCGCACGAAGGTTCTGCTGGCGAGGCGTCGGTCAAGTTGTTCATCAGCGAGGCGCACTTTAGTGACAGCAAAACGTAACTCAAATAGATTCTGGCGGTCAGGGTGGGTTCTCGCACGCGCAGAAGGAATCCAGACGGGAATGCCTGAATGCTCGATTCGGCACTACGGCGGGGATACGGAAGCGCTAGCCCTGGGCCAGCCAGGAGGTCGCGAAAGGCTCCGGAGGGTATCCGGAGGGTATCTGCAAGAGTTCGCAAAAGAGGAGATCGGTTCCCACCAGCCATGATTGGTCACACTTATGGTTGCGTCGGAACTTCAAAATCTGGTAGAACCAGCCAGTCGTCAGAGGCCCAACTTTTATGAGCAAACACGCAAAGAGTGCCAACGGAAGCTTCCACCCGCTCAGTGCGCCGGATTTCCTGCCGCTACCGCAATTGCGGGACCTGCAGTTGCAGCGGCTCACCGCCATCGTCCAGCTTGCCTATGATCGCGTGGCACTGTTCCGCAAGCGCATGGATGAACGGGGCTTGACGCCGCAGGACCTGCGGACGCTCGACGATATCGTCAAGCTGCCGTTCGCGGAGAAGACTGACTTGCGGGACACCTACCCCTTCGGCTTGTTCGCCAGCCCGATGAAGGAGATTGTGCGGCTGCACGCTTCGAGCGGCACCACTGGCAAGCCGATCGTGGTCGCCTACACGCAGGAGGATTTGCAGGTCTGGACCAACGTAATGTTGCGGGCGTTCGCGGCGTGCGGCGTGCATGAGGGCGATGTCATCCAGAACGCGTATGGCTATGGGCTGTTTACCGGCGGACTGGGCGCGCACTACGGGGCAGAGGCGCTCGGAGCAACGGTCATCCCGATTTCCGGGGGCAACACACCACGCCAGTTGATGGTGATGAAGGATTTCGGCGTGACGGCGATCTGCTGCACGCCTAGCTACTTTCTCCACCTGATTGACGCGGCCCCGGAGGTCGGCGTGAACCTCAAGGAACTGCCGTTGCGCACAGGCATTTTCGGGGCGGAGCCGTGGACGGAATCCATGCGCCGGCGTATCGAGGCGGACAGCGGCATCAAGGCGTACGACATTTACGGTCTGTCGGAGATCGTGGGTCCGGGTGTGGCCATGGAATGCCAGTGCCAGGCCGGGGCTCACATTTTCGAGGATTATTTCTATCCCGAGATCATTAACCTGAAGACCGGCAAGCCCTGCCCGGATGGCGAGGAGGGCGAGCTGGTCCTGACTACGCTTGGCAAGAAGGCCATGCCGATGATTCGATATCGCACGCGGGACATCACAGCGCTCACGTCCGAGACTTGCGAGTGCGGGCGCACGCTGCGGCGCATCAAGCGCATCGGGCGCCGGGCCGACGACATGTTCATTATACGGGGCGTCAATGTTTACCCGTCACAGATCGAGACGGCGCTGCTGAAGGTGGAAGGCGCGCTGCCGCACTATCAGATTGTGCTAACGCGGGAGAAGGACCTGGACGTCATGGAGGTGCAGGTCGAGGTCACGCCAGAGGTCTTCACCGACACGGTGGGGGCACTCGAACAACTGCAAAGCCAGCTTAGCCGGTCCATTGAATCCACGGTGGGCGTGCGGGCCAATATTCGGCTGGTCCAGCCTCGCACCATCACCCGCAGTGAAGGCAAGGCAAAGCGCGTCATCGACCAGCGCAAGATGTAAACCCAAGGAGAACCACCTATGAAAGTCAAACAGCTCTCATTGTTCCTGGAAAACAAACCCGGCGCGCTCAGCCGGCCCGTCAAACTGCTTTCCAAAGCCAAGCTCAACATCCTGACGCTTTCCATCGCCGACACCCGACAGTTCGGCATCCTGCGGTTTGTGGTGCGCGACTGGGAAAAGGCCAAGCAATTGCTGGAGAAGGACGGTTGCGTGGTGAAGGTCTCCGACATGGTTGCCATCGAGGTGGCCGATGAACCCGGCGGGCTGGCCGAGATTCTTGAGACCGTGGAGAAAGCCCGCGTCAACCTCGAGTACATGTACGGCTTCACGCTCAAGAAAGAAGGCAAGGGCGTGCTGGCGTTTCGGTTCGATGACCCGGACCGCGCCATCGCCGCGTTGCAGAAGAAGGGCATTAGCCCCGTGCGGCGCGTGGATCTGTTCAAGCGGCTGGAGGGGTGAGCGGGGCAGTGCCGTCCGCAGCGTGGATAGTTGAGGGGCTTTATCTTGCTGGACCGCCACTCCTGCGGCGGGCAGCATCATGGTCCAGCAACTCACGCACGACCTCAGCGCTGATCCTGAGATTCGTGTTTGAGAGTTTCTTGAGGGCACCCGCTAAGTTGAGGAATCCACTCGAGGCGGCCTGCTCCAAGACGCCTACGGTGCCAGTGATTATCTGAGACAACCAGGCTCACCGTGTCCAGAAGGCTTCGGCGAGGTTACGGCGGTCTTCGAGCAGCATGTCACGCGTATAGGGCAGGCGCGCGTTGTTATGATCCAAGAACCCCTCGGCTTCAACACGGCTCAGGCCCAACCATTCTGCCAGCCGGCCAAGGGAAATCTCCTGAGCGAGGTAGCGCTGCAGAACGAGGGCTTCCAGGACGCGGCGCGGAACCTCAGCGCCGTGTCCCAGTCCTTCGGCAATTTCATCTGGCACCTTAACCGTGACCTGCATGACAAAAATGTAGCATACGCACGGCTTGTTTGGCAATGCGCGAGCTGGGTTGGGTCTCCGGGCGCAGGCGCACCCTAATCGCGGTCGCAACAAGTAACGGACCGGCGACGTTACGGGGGGATTTCACTCTAAAAGCAACTGGAGACCTCCAGTTGCCTCGGTCGTTTGCGCCGTGGGGTCTGAATACGGTTGAATGATCTCGAGACGGGGCGTACAACTCTGGGTGAGATGAGCCTGGTCACTACGAAAGAGGCCGCTCAGATCCTAGGCGTTACGCCGGCACGGGTGCGGCAGTTAATAAAGGGAAAGCGGCTGGCCGCTGAGAAGCACGGCCGGGATCACCTGTTGCAGGATCGGGAAGTGGAGCCGTTCAAGCGGCATGGGCGCCGGAGCGGGCCAAAGGGCGGAATCTTGAACGGAAGTCAGAGGACATGAAAAAGCCAGAATTTGATATTTACCAAGTGGCTGACGTATCAACGAAGTACATCACGAAAGAGGATGGGAGCCTGATTGGCCGGCTGGACGCCCCCGGCCACGTTGCTTGCATCGATCCAGGGGACGCGGAAAGTGGGTCGCCGGGCGATATTTTCGCAGTCTTGCAGAACAATGGTTACCACCGGAGGCAGATGGCCGAACTTCGGGAGTTCGGGTTCTCCAGGGCGTTCCTTCGCATTTTCCGAGCGCTTCATCGCCAGCGAATTCCGTACGTGCGTTTTGATGCCGGGTCTGGCGATGCTGATGGCTTACCGGAATTTGACTGGTGAGGGGTGTTGCTCGGGTCGTTTGGTGGGAGAAAAGGCTCGCGGGTCACGGGAAAAAAAGGCACAATTGTGGTGGTGATGCAGAACCTGGATAAAAGCAAGAACGGACAGCCCTTCCTCGATGTGTTCGTGCGGTGTGCGCAGGGGCTCGGGTCGGGCAAATTGATCACGCGGGAGAGCCGTCAGGACAAGGAGTTTCATTTTCAGAATTGGTTCAAGGCACGACTGACCGAGACGGGTTTCAACTTCGAGGCGGGCGGACGAAATAGCTATCCCGATTTTCGTTTGGTGGCCTCGACCGATGGCTTCGAGGTGAAGGGGCTGGCTTATCCAGGGCGTGAGGCCAATTACGACTGCAACAGCCAGGTTCCGTCTGGCAACCACAACGGCCGCACGATCTATTATGTGTTCGGGCGGTATCCGGCCGAGCCGGACGGGGATACTTACCCGGTGCTGGATTTGGTTGTCTGTCATGGCGACTTCCTCAACGCGGACCATACCTATGTTCACAAGAACAAGAGCGTGAAGGGGTTCGGGAGTTACGGGGACATCATGATTCGCGACCGGAAGATGTATGTTGCTCCGACGCCGTTTGGCCTTACGTCGGGGACCGCTCACAATCAGACGCTGATCGTGCCCGCGGGCTCGGCGGTGGATGCGCGGTTTGTTGATGTCGGACGGCTTGTCCGGCGGGAAGCTGGGAGGCTCATTGTTGGTTACTCATTCAACCTGCGGACGAACACGCTGACACCGGAGCTCGTGGACAATCCTGCTGCGGGAAATGAGCACGTGTTTGTGGCGTACCGCCTGAAACGGGCGCGGGGCGAGAGCGTAGCAATGCGTCAGGTCGTGGCCAAGGTCGCTGTGGAAGCGGATGATGAGCAGGACGATGAGTAAAACCGCTTCGAACGGCAACGGGGCGGGGGGCGGTCGGCGCCTTATCGAGTCGGACTCGTTTCCGTTCGAGTTTGTTTCCGAACTGGCGGAGATGGAGAGCTGGCGGAAGGAGGTGTACCGGCCGATTTATCATATCCACAAGTGGTGGGCGAAGCGCCTGGGGTCGGTGTTCCGAGCAGTCTTGCTTGGGTCGGTTGTGCCTGAGACTGAGGATTTGGCGGAGGCATTCTACCGCCGGCACGATTTCTCCGGCGTGACGGTTTTCGACCCCTTCATGGGGAGCGGGACTACAGTAGGTGAAGCGCACAAGCTGGGGTTTACCGCGTTTGGTCGCGATATCAACCCGGTGGCTTGTGAGTCTGTACGGGTAGCGCTTGGGCCGATGGACCGGGACTCGATCTTGGCAGCTTTTGCGCAGCTCGCAGCCGGGGTTGGGGAGCGCATTCGGGGGCTTTACCGGACGGCTGACGAGGCGGGGCATACGTGCGACGCGCTTTATTTCTTTTGGGTGAAGGTGGTCCCATGTCCGGCGTGTTCGGCGGAGGTGGACTTGTTTCCTTCCTACATCTTTGCGCGGAATGCTTATCCTGATCGGAAGCCGGAGGTTCGGGTGTATTGCCCCGCGTGCGCCGGCATCTTTTCGGCGAATGTGAATGACACGCGTACCCGGTGCCCCCATTGCCGGCACGATTTCGATTTACACAGTGGGCCGGCTGCTGGCGCCGCGGCGACTTGCCCGAAATGTCAGCATCTATTTCCCATCGCGAAGACGGTCAAAGCTCTAGGGCATCCTCCGTCGCACCGGATGTTTGCCAAGCTTGTGCTGACCAGCTCGGAGGACAAGGATTACCTGCCGATCACCCGGGAGGACGAGGCAGCCTACCGGCGGTGCTCGGATGAGCTGGCGGCAAGCCAGTTGGCGCTGCCGACCTTGAGGCTTGAGGATGGCCATAATACGAGGCAGGTCATCAATTACGCGTACAGCTCCTGGCGGGAGTTCTTCAACGACCGGCAGTTGCTGGGTCTCGGCTGGCTGCACGAAGCGATTCTGGGACTGCCGGAGGACGCGGCGCGGGCGGCGCTGCTCAACGTGTTTTCCGGGGTGCTGGAGTTCAACAATATGTTTGCCTCCTACAAAGGCGAGGGAACAGGGGCCATCCGGCACATGTTCGCTCACCATATCCTTAAACCGGAGCGGGTTCCGATTGAGGGAAACGTGTGGGGCACTTCCAAGAGCTCCGGGTCATTCTCGACGCTGTTCAAGTCCCGGCTGCTGCGAGCTATCGAGTATCGCCTGGCGCCATTCGAGATAGCGAGCGGGAATGGCAACGGCGGGGGCAGCGGCAAGCGGATCTTCGGAAGCAGCTTGCCCTTCACTGGGCGTGTGGAAACGGGCTGGCCCCCTCGTTCGATTGTCCCGCGCGCGGTCTATCTTTCCTGCGGGAGTTCTGCGGCGACAGGGCTGAAGGGTGGGAGTGTGGACCTGGTTGTGACGGACCCGCCTTTCTTCGATAATGTGCATTACTCCGAGCTGGCTGATTTCTTTTTCGCTTGGCAACGACTTGGGCCGTCACCTTTTGTGGCAGAGCGCAACTCGACGCGACACGCCGAAGAGGTTCAGGACGCCAGGCCGGAAGATTTTTCCATGAAGCTGCGGGCTGTGTTTCGGGAGTGCCATCGCGTGCTTCGTGACGACGGATTGCTGGTTTTTACTTACCATCACTCCAGGGCGGATGGCTGGACGTCGCTGGCTGAGGCCGTGTTGGGGGCGGAGTTTGCGGTTGTGTGCGCTCATCCACTCAAATCGGAGATGTCGGTGGCCGCCCCGAAGTCGCAGGCAAAAGAGCCGATTCAACTCGATGTCGTGCTCGTGTGCAGTAAGCGTGCCGTGGACAAGCGGCAAAAGGCTGATGGCCGCGCTGCTTTTCGGCTGGCGGTAGAGCACGCGGCAGCCAAAGCGCGGCGGCTGACGGGCTGCGGCCTTGTTCTCTCAGTGAACGATAGGCGTGTCATTGTGATCAGTGAGTTCCTGGTTGCGGCCTGCGCTGGGCGCTCGGCGGCAGACTTGTCGGATGTTCTCTCGGCAACCCTGACGGATCTGGATTTGGCGGCACTCCGTCTCCTCGATGAACGCCCGGGTGAAAATAAGAGGCTCCCCGTCAAAAGGGATGAGCAGCTTGCGTTCTTTGAGAGGCCCAAGCCCACTCGGCGGCGGAGCGGGCGGCGGACTAAGCCGCGGGTGGCGAGAACGTAAGGCAACTGGCGGTTGTGGCGGGGGCTTCTCTGGCGGCGGGGCGGCTGGCACATGCGTTAGATCGTGAAACGCAGTTCGGCGCGGGGGGAAGCCCGTGAGAACGCCGCCCAAAGCCACACTCTGGCAAAGGCAGAAAGCTGGGTCAGGGATAAGGGACAAAACCTGAAAGCCGAAAGGCCGAGCAATGGCCACGCAAAGCCACGCTTGGGCGAATGTGGAATGCAGAATGCAGAATGCGGAATGGCGGAGCAAACGCACCCAAGGCCGACCCAGAGCCAGGTGCGAGCCAGGGGATAGCGAGGGGATAGCGCATTGCTCTCTTGTGTTCCTCTTGTGTTCCTCTTGTGCTCCTCTTGTGCTTCCCGGGCCTTTCTGCAGGCTCGACGGCCCTTTTGGCCCGCCGCCGCGCCTTAGCTGGCCGGGATAACGGCGCTGCTGGCGAACATGTAGCGCCTGTTTTCCCAGCCATTCACCTGCTGCACGGCGCGGATGAAGACGCGCGAGCCAGCCAGGGCCACGTGGCGGTAACGCTTGAGCTTCTTCAGCTCTTTCAGCTTCTTCAAGTATAGACGTGTGAAGTCGCTTATTCCTTCATTCGGAGCGGACAAAGGGCCAATGAAGCTGATCGTTTTCGGCTCAGGCCGGAATGGTCTCGGATTTCCGGTAGGCGAGGCCCTGGAAGACTGCGACAAGCTCGCCTTGGTCGTCCTTTACCTCCACGGTGTAGGAGCCGAGCTTGAAGTTCTTGGAGACTTCCCGGGCTTCGGCCCAGAGCGTGCCGGTGGTGCCGGCTTTCATGAAGGTGATGCTCACGTTGATGGCCACGGCGACGTTGCCGTGTGAGTTTGACGCGGCTGCAAACGCGAAATCGGCGAGCGTAAAGATAGCCCCGCCCTGCACAGTCCCATAACCGTTCAAATGGTGCGGGTGTAACGTCATTTTGGCGCGGGCCTGCCCTGGTGACACCGAGAGCAGCTTGATATTGGCGCGCTCGGCGAACTTGTCTTTCTTGAAGAAGCGTTTAACGGTGTCCATCTTGATGCCCTTAGCTTACCTGGCCGGCTTCTGGCCGGCTCTGCCGACCAGGAATGCGTTCCGATTCCCTTCAAAGAAAGTGTCCGCGAAGCCGGAGCGCAGGGAGGCGAGCCATTGCTCTTCGGCCATCGGCAGATGCGCGCTCAACGCGCCGAGCAAGGCCACGTTAAGCGTCTTCTTGCTTGGCAACCGGTCGGCTTGGACCGCGTCGGGCGTGATCAGGACACTGCCCGGGCGCAGCATGTAGCGGTGCGGTTCCACCTGAGTCGGCTCCAGCACGAGCAGGAAATCCGCTTCGCCGGCCGGCACCATGGGGCTGAAGACATGGTGGCCGAACCGCACATCGCCCGTTACCGAGCCGCCGCGCTGGCTCATACCCTTGATCTCGCTCTTCTTCACGTCGTAGCCCGCGCGCAACGCGACATCGGCCAGGATGTCGGTACCCTTGAGGACGCCCTGGCCACCGAGGCCCGCGACGACGATGTTGGTGACTTTGTGCATGGGGGATGGAAGGTGATGCGTGATGCGTGATGTGTGATACGTGAAACGTGATCAGGAAACGGCGCGAGCTACAGCGTTGCCTGCGTCGCACTCGCATTGTCGTTCTTCGTATTGCTTCAGTTGTTTGGCGATGAGGATGCACGGGCGCCGGGCGATGATCACCGCCAGTTCGTTGCTTTCCAGGCAGTCCGTCAGCAGGCGGTCAAACTCGTCCGTGCCGGAGTGCGGCTCAATGACATGCACCCGCCGGATGCCCAGCGACCGGGCCAGGTCTTCGATGACCACCTTGCCGGTTGGATCGTGGGCCAGCGTCCGGCCCGTGCCCGGGTGTTCCTGGTGCCCGGTCATAGCCGTTGTGGCATTATCAAGGATGATCAACACATGGCCATTCGGGGGCGGGTTATAGACCATTTCCACGAGTCCGCTGATGCCGCTATGGACGAAGGTGCTGTCGCCGATCACGCTCACCACGCGGCGAGCTTGCTCGGGCGGGAGGACGTGGCGCAGTCCCAGGCCGACCCCCAGGCTGGCCCCCATGCAAACGCACGAGTCAATGGCCTCGAACGGCTGCAGCACGCCCAGCGTGTAGCAGCCGATGTCTCCGGCCACGATGCAATCCTTCTTGCGCAGCGCCTCAAAGACGATGCGGTATTGGCAGGCGTCGCAGAGCTGGGGCGGCTTGCCGGGCGGCTTGGCCGGCTCGGGGCTGAGGTCGTTGTTGAGGACGCGCCGCACGCGGGGCACGTCCAACTCGCCAAACCGGTACATGTCGGCCTTGCCCTCGACGGGGATGCCGGCGGCGCGGATGGCTTCGACCAGGTAGGGATCGCCTTCCTCGACGACCACACAGCGGCTGACTCCCTTCACAAACTGCGCGATTCTCTTCATCGGCAGCGGGTGAGTGAATCCCAGCTTGAGCACGCGGGCTTCGGGCGCGGCTTCCCGGACATGCATGAAGGAGATCCCCGAAGTGATGATGCCGAGGGATTGGCCTCCCTCGACGATGCGGTTTAGATCACAGGTCTCATTCCACTCCTGCATCTCGGCCAGCTTCTGCCGCAGGCGCCGGTGGGCGGGCCGGGCGTAGGCCGGGATCATCACCCGCCCCCGGATGTCCCGCTCGAAGCTCGCCGGCTTGGGAGCAATGTTGTTCTCGCGCGGGCGCACGACGGTGTAACTGTGGCAGACGCGTGTCGTGACACGATACAGGACCGGGATCTTCCAGCGCTCCGACATCTCGATCGCTGCCCACATGAAGTCATATGCCTCCTGGGAGTCGGAAGGCTCGAGCATGGGCACTCCGGCGGCAACCGCGTAACGCCGGTTGTCCTGTTCGTTCTGGCTTGAGGCCATGCCCGGGTCATCGGCGGAGACAATAACGAGCGCGCCGCTCACGCCAGTATAAGCGGCCGTGAAGAGCGGGTCGGAGGCCACATTCAGGCCGACGTGTTTCATCGTGCATAGCGCCCGCGCACCGCCGAAGGCCGCGCCGATGGTCACTTCCAACGCCACCTTCTCGTTCGGGGACCACTGGGCATGCCCACCGAGTTCGGAGAAGTGCTCCAGGATTTCCGTGGATGGAGTCCCGGGGTATCCAGCCGCGAGCGCAACGCCCGCGTGCCGCGCGGCCAGCGCGATGGCTTCGTCGCCGCTTAAGAGAAGTCGGTTTGGCTCATTCATTCGATAAAACGCGAGGCAGCTTATTACTGCCTTCGCTGGCATTTGAAAACCAAATTCGGCTGCGGATTTGGGTGGACAAGCTTGCGGCAGACAGTGTAAAAGGCCTTCACTATCATGTTCTGGGATCAAGAATCTGAGACACTAACCCGTCCAACACTCGAACAACTGCAACTCAAGCGCCTGCAGGACACCGTCCAGCGCGTGGCACAACGCGCGCCCTTTTACCGCGACAAGTTCAAGGAACTGGGTATAAGCACCGGGGACATCAAGTCGTTGGCCGACGTGCGGCGGCTACCCTTCACCACTGGCGCTGATCTACGGACCGTTTATCCCGATGGCATGCTGGCGGTGAGTCGGGAGGAACCGGTGCGCTTGCACACCTCGAGCGGCACCACCGGCAAACCCAAGGCCATCTTCTTCTCGCGCAACGATGTCAATAACGCCGCCGAACTGATCGCCCGCTCGCTGGTCATGACGGGCATCACCCGGAAGGACGTATTGCAGAACATGATGAGCTATGGGATGTTCACGGGCGGGCTGGTGATGCATTACGGGGCGGAGAAGGTCGGTTGCCTGGTCATTCCGGCTGGACCGGGCACGTCTGAACGGCAGTTGATGCTTATGCAGGACTTCCGGACCACGGCGGTTCATATCCTGCCCAGCTATGCGCTCTACTTCGCCAGTTTTCTGGAGCAAAAAGGCATCAACCCGCGCAAGGACATCGGCCTGCGCAAGGCATTCGTCGGCGCGGAACCTCACACCGAGGAGACCCGCCGCAGAATCGAGCAGGCGTTCGGCTGCGACGTCTATAACTCTTACGGCCTGACCGAGATGAACGGCCCTGGCGTTGCCTTCGAATGCGAGCACAAGGCCGGCCTGCACTTGTGGGAGGACAATTTTATCCTGGAAATCATCAACCCGGCCACCGGCGAACCGCTGCCCGAAGGCCAGACCGGCGAACTGGTTCTCACTACCCTCAAGCGCGAGGCGATGCCCATCCTCCGCTACCGCACTCGGGACATTACTTCCATTATCGCTGAACCGTGCAAGTGCGGTCGCACCCATCGCCGCCTCAACCGCATCACCGGGCGTTCGGACGACATGCTCATCATCCGCGGCACGAACATCTTCCCGCAGCAAATCGAGCGAGTGCTGATGTCCTTCCCGCAGGTTGGCCGCAACTATGTCATCGTCATCGAGGGGCTGGACGATATGACGATCAAAGTTGAGCTGGCCGCAGCCGGCTTTGACGGACAGGTCGAACATCTGGCAGCCCTCCAAAACCAAATGGTCGAGAAGCTCAAAGCCGAGACCTGGGTCAAACCCAAGGTGGAGCTTCTCCCGGCGGGCGCCTTGCCGGTGGCTGAGGGCAAAGCCAAACGCGTCATCGACAAGCGCTCGCTGTAACACCCATTATTCCACCAATCCAACACTCCATTCCTCCGAACATGAGCGCTGTTAACCTGCTAGCCGTATTCGTCGAGAACAAGCCGGGCCAGACCGCCGCTATCACCAAGTTGCTCGCTGACGCCGGCGTCAACATCTGCTGGGTCACTATTGCCAACAGCGGCAGCTTCGGGGTCATGAAGTTCCTGGTGGACAAGCGCGACTCCGCCGTCCGCGCCCTAAAGGATAAGGGACTGATGGTCTCGCTGCTCGAAGTGCTGGCGGTGGAAGTGCCAGACAAGCCCGGCGCGTTGCAGGCGGTGGCCGACCTCCTGGGCCACAGCAGCATCAACCTCGACAACTGTTCGGGCTTTGTGGCCAATAACCGCGCCATCCTGGTCATCGAAGTCCACGAGCTCACAAAGGCCCGCGCCGTCCTTGAGAAGCAGGGCCTGCACCTCCTCACCCAGGAGGAAATGCTAAGGCTATAGGCTGGCTAGCTCGAGACCTCGCGACTACCGTCAGGAGCGCCAGATTTGTAGCACGCGGCTTACCTGCGCTTATTACTCGACCCGGTAAAGGTAGGAACGGCTGCGGAGGAAGAGGGCGTTGCCGGCGACCGCAGGCGACGCCATAAAGCCGTCGCCCAGTTGGCTCTCAGCGAGTTTCTTGTACTCGCGACCCGCCGCCAGCACCATCGTCTTCCCTTCCTCGCTGAACAGATAAATGCGGTCACCAGCGGCGAGCGGCGAGGCCGAGTAATGTCCGCCGATGCGCTCGCTCCAGACCACTTTGCCCGTCATCGCCTCCCAACAAGTGAAGACACCGTTGTCCTCGATGGCGTAGAGCAGATCACCAAGGAGCAGGAGGGACGGCTTCTTCGGCGCGTTCTGCTTGGTCTTCCAGACCACCTGCAACTGCGTGCCAGCCGGCCCGGGCGCCTTGGCGTCGAGCACTTCGCCTGGCTTGCCTGGCCGGATGGCCAGCACCTGGCCGCTGGCAAATCCGGTGGGCGCGAATACGAGCCCGTGACCAGTCACGGGCCGCGTGGCGCTGGAGTAGCTGGTGCGCTCTTCCACGCGCCACAGTTCGGTGCCGGACAAGGGATCATAGGCATACAGCGCCTTTGAGCCCGGGCTCAGCAGCGTCGTCCGCCCGTCGAAGGTCGCGACCTGGCAGGTGGCGAACGCTTTGCGGTAATCGCCGGTCATCTCGGGTTGGCCGTCGGGGCCAAGGTCCTGGAAATCTATGGACCGATTCGTCTGCCAGACCGTGCGGCCGGTCTGCTTGTCGAGCGCGATGATGAACTGGTGGTCGCTGCCGTCGAAGTTGAGGAAAAGCAGGTTGCTATAGAGGATCGGAGAGGAGCCGGCGCCGCGGAAGTGATTGCACTCAATGTCGCGTCGCGTCCAAAGCACCCGGCCGGTTTGCGTGTCGAGGCAGGCCGTGCCCGCGGAACCGAACGTCGCGTAGAGCCGGCCTGCTTCGATGACCGGTGTGGGCGAGGCATAGCTATTGAAGGGGATGCAGTTCTGCGGTTTGGAGACGTCGAACAGCTTCAGGTCCTGAAGGACGCGGCCAGTGCCGGGATCGACGCAGACAGCGAAGAGCTCCTGGCCGTTGGTCGTGGCTGTCGTTAACCACACTTGCTGGCCCCAAATGACGGGCGACGACCAGGCTTTGCCGTGGATCGGCGTCTTCCATTTCACGTTCTTCTCTTCGCTCCAGCGGAGGGGCAAATTGGTCGAGGTGGAAAGGCCATCGCCGGTCGGCCCTCTGAACTCCGGCCAGTTGATCTCGGCTGCGCCGAGCCTCAGGGCGATCAAGGCTACGAGCAAAGGTGTGATGCGCATTTGAACTATTTACTCTCTTTAAGAAGTGTCCCGTCATTTACCCGCCAGCGTTGCAGCTCGCGTTCCGGATCCTCGGGCCAATTCTCCGCCGTGGCCGTCATAAAGACCTGGCCGTGCGAGCTCTGTGCAAGCTGCAGCAAGGGCAGAAAGGCTCCACGCCGCTTGGCGTCCAGTTCGCCCATGATGTCGTCGATGAGCAGGACCGGCGGCGAGCCGTGCAGTCCGGTGAGGTACTCGGCCTGCGCCAGCTTCAGGGTAATGGCGAGCGTGCGCTTCTGGCCCTCGCTGCCGAACTGTGCCGCGGAGCGATCGTCCAGCAGGAGCTGCAAGTCGTCCCGATGCGGCCCGATGAGGGTGGAGCGATAGGCGCCCTCGCGATGCCGGGATTGCGCCAACTCCACGCTGAAGTCCTGCTTTACGCTCGGCTGATACTCCAGGCGTAATTCCTCGGCCTCGCTTGAAATGCGGTGATAAGCCAGTCGGGCCCGTGGCGAGAACTTTGGGACCAGCTCATGGCGCAAGCGAATGATCTCCTCGCCGCTCTTGACCAACTCCCGTGAGAAGCCGTCCAGCGCAGTCGGGTCTGGTCTCGGCTGTTTGAGCAGCGCGTTCCGCGAGCGCAGCGCCCGGGTGTAACGCTGCAGCAGCGGCAGATAGCCCGCATGCGTCTGCGACAACAGCAGATCCAGGAAGCGGCGCCGCGCCCGCGCCACACCTTTGACTAACTGCAAATCTTCCGTGCAGAAGACCACCGTGCGCAGCACTCCCAGGTAATCCGTCAGCTTTCGTATCGGCCGTGCGTCCAGGCTGAGACTTCGTTCGGGGCTGGACCAGTACATCTTGATATCATGTTCCCCCTGCCCAACCACTTTGCCGCCGACAAAGTAGCCTCTCTGCCCGTGCCGGACCATCTGCGCGCCGCCCACCCCGCGAAAGGAGCGCAGTGTGGCAATGAGATAGATGGCTTCAAGAATGTTGGTCTTACCCTGCGCATTGTCCCCCAGCAACAGGTGAAACCCGGGCGCAAAATCCACATCCAGCCGCGTGTAATTGCGGAAATCCCGTAGGCGCAAATGGGCCAGATGCATGCGCTCAGAATGGCCTGCGATTGGCTGGCGGGCGAGAGTTTTTGGCTAATCCTTCAAGCTCGCGTGAACCGCTCGCACTAGGGAGGGCGGCCATTCCTCGGCCCGCCGCTGAGTCCCAACTGTCGCTTACCCGCTTTCAAAAGTGGCCCAAACACGGGAAAGCTGGCTTCCGATCGTCTGCCGTATGCCTAACGCATATTACAGGGCCATATCTCCATAGTCCCCCCGTAACCTCACCGTAGTACCTCTGATTCAAATCAGAGGTACTACGGTGAGGCTACGGCGAGTGTCCGGTGTGTCTCCCATGGACTCGCCTTGGCTCCCGCAGCCGGTTTGGCTTGTGGGTCTGGTAGCGGTCCGGTATTGGTCCGGGGGCCGTCCCATGTGGATTGCACAACCCACTGATATCAAGCCACTTGCGGAGTTAGTACTTTGCCTCTGAGTGCTCTTATCTGCCCCGTGCATAGGCGGCGCTGGGACGGCGCAGGCCCGGCGAGTACCCGATGTGGATCGCGCAAACCATTGGCGTTGAGGGACGCCAGCATGGTGCTGTTGTTGCCACCGCTGAAGCCGACGAGCCAGGGGCGGGGGTCGTCCAGGTAGAGCTGGCGGAGAGAGCTCTTGATGTCCTCGTAACTGGTGGCGTCCATCGGTGGGAGGATAAGGGCCGAAGCCAGCACCGTTCAAGCCTGTTTTTAGCTGGATCAAGCCGCAGGAATAGCCGTGGTGGGGAAGTCCGCGGCTAAGACGGTTTGAGGGTCTTGAGGCCGGCGGCTCTGGCCAGAGCCAGTTGGTCATCGTCGAAACCGACAAAGAGCTCGGCGGACAATTCTTTGGCGTAGGCCACGTGCAGCAAATCAGCCGAGCGGCAGGCCAAGTCGAACCCATGGGCGAGACTGATTTCATTGGCGGTCCTCAGCACATCGCGCCAGTCCGCTTCCATGTGGGTGAGGTAGCCCAGGCGAACATCGCGGTCCAGGTAATGGGCCAGGGCCTTGGCTTCGGCTGCAGAGAGCCGGCGCTTAGCTTCTGGATGCCGGGTCAATTGTCGAACCGTATTCAACACCTCAACCCGATGCCAGGGCGACCAAAGCCAGATTTCATCCTGTCTGGCCTGGTAGAACTTTAACGCGATTCGGTGGTGGGTGTCATGGCGCACCCTGAAAGCCACCAGGAAACTGCTGTCGGCGTAGATCATCGGCCTTTCAGATCCCGGATAGCTTCGGTGAAGTTAACTTTGTGCTTTCGAGAATGGGGACAGATTTCGCGTGCCTCGCGCTCCAGGTCGGCCAGTGCCCGGCGCGGCCGTTTGCCGGCTTTGGTGACGACGAACGAGGGCATCCCGTTGTCGGTTACGGCCAGGCTCTGGCCCGCGTGCAGGGCCTTGACAGTGCTTGGCCAGTGGAAAAACTCGCGGGCGGTAACCGTTTTCATGTGGCTAACATACGCGTCCAACACCCCCCAAATCAAGCCGGAAAGGGATCGGAGCGTAATGCTTTAATTACTTAACGCAGTCAGCAGTTGGGCGATCTCCTTCAGCCGGGCGCTGGCTTGCTTCTTGGTCAGGCGCGGGAACTTGCTGCCTACCATGAGGTAGTCATCGTTGCGCGTGAGCATTAGTTTGTCCTCTTTGACCTCTATCACCGTGATGCCCCGCTCGCTTGCCACTACCTTAATCTCCGCCACGCGCAGTAACAGTTCCAGCGCGGGCGGCAAGGGGCCGAACCGGTCGCGCATCTCCTGTTTCAGGCTCTTCAGCCCGGCTTGATCTGTTGCCTGCGCCAGCTTCCTGTAAATCTCGATGCGTTGCCGCGCGTCGGCGATGTAGCGGAACGGGATGTAGGCGGAGGCGGGACGCTGGTTGATGGTTGATGGTTGATCGTTACTGGATTCCGCCTTTGGCCTTTCCTCACCCGGACTCAGCGCCAGAAAGTCCAACCGCACTTGCACTTCCACCCGCGGCTTGACCTTCTCGCCCTTCAGTGACGCAACACTCTGCTTGAGGAGCTGGCAATAGAGTTCGAAGCCAACGGCGGTGATATGGCCGCTTTGCTCCGCGCCGAGGAGGTTGCCCGCGCCGCGGATTTCCAGGTCGCGCATGGCGATTTTGAACCCGCTGCCGAGCGTGGAGTATTGCTTGATTGCGCTCAGGCGCTTGCGGACATCGGTGAGCAGGCTCCCGTGCCGCGGCAATAGCAGATACGCATAGGCCTGGTGTTTGTATCGGCCAACTCGGCCGCGCAGTTGATAGAGGTCGCTGAGGCCAAACCGGTCCGCGCGGTCAATGATGATGGTATTCGCATTTGGAATATCGAGGCCGCTCTCGATGATAGTGGTGGAGAGCAGCACGTCGGCCTCGCCGTTGACAAATGCCGTCATCACCTCTTCCAGCTCGTCGCTGTGCATCTGACCGTGGCCCACGACGATGCGCGCGTGCGGCAGAAGCCCGCTGAGCTTCTGGGCCATGGTCTGGATCGTCAGCACGCGATTATGCAAGAAGAAGACCTGCCCGCCGCGGTTCAGCTCACGCTGAATGGCATCCCGGATGACGCGCTCGTCGTATTGGGTAACGATGGTCTCGACCGGCAGCCGGTCATGCGGTGGCGTTTGGATGGTGCTCATGTCCCTTGCGCCGGTGAGCGCGAGGTAGAGCGTGCGCGGAATCGGCGTGGCGCTGAGAGTGAGCACATCCACTAACCGGCGCAGCATCTTGAACTTCTCTTTGTGCATCACGCCAAAACGCTGCTCCTCGTCAATGACCACCAGCCCCAGGTCTTTGATGACGATGTCGTTCTGCAGGAGCCGGTGGGTACCGATGACGATATCGACGGACCCAGCCGCCAGGTCCCGGACCACCACTTCCTGGGCGCGGCGAGTGCGGAAGCGCGAGAGCAATTCCACCCGGATCGGGTAGTCGGCCATGCGCTCGTGGAAGGTATTGTAGTGCTGCTGCGCCAGCACCGTCGTTGGCACTAATACCGCGACCTGTTTGCCGTCCATCACCGCTTTGAATGCGGCGCGGATGCCGACCTCGGTCTTCCCGAACCCCACGTCGCCGCAGATCAACCGGTCCATCGGCTTGGGGCGTTCCATGTCAGCTTTCGTCTCGACGATGGCGCGGTCCTGGTCGGGTGTTTCCTCGAAGATGAAGGCACTTTCGAACTCGCGCTGCCAGGGGGTGTCCGGTGCGCAAGGATGGCCTGGTTGGGATTCGCGCGCGGCCTGGATGGAGAGCAAGTCACCGGCAACATCGCGCACCGCCCGTTCCGCATGGGCCTTGGCCTTGGCCCAGCGGGTGCCGCCGAGAGTGTTGAGGGGAGGCCGCGCTTTGCCCGTCCCGACATATTTGCTGACCAAGTGCGCCTCAGTCACCGGCACATACAGCTTGGGCGATGGCTGCGCGGGGTCGCTCGACGCGTATTCGATCACTAGACATTCCTGGCCGGCGTGGGCGTTTGCGCCCGGCCCTTCCGTTGGCTTCGTGCCGGCGCCCAGCGGCAAGACCTGCAGCCCGACATAACGCCCGATGCCGTGCTGCAAATGAACGACATAGTCGCCCTCCTCAAGCTCGGTAAAGTCAATGTCCAGAGCCGAACGCGCGGCCTGTGCGTGAGGCGATTTGAGGCGGCGGGGGCGCTGCACCTTGTAGCGCCCAAAGATTTCGGCGTCGGTAACGACGACTAGCTTGGCCTCATCACAAAGGAAGCCGCGGGCCAGCGTGCCTAGATGAGTCCAAAGTCCTGCGGCAGCGGGCGCCTTGGGGGTTCGGGCGTCGGCTTTTGGGCTTTCCGGCAGCAAGCCATATTCGTCCCAGATTTCGGTAAAGCGCTGACGTTCACCGGCATTGTTGCAGAACACATGCACTCCATAACCCTGACGCGACCACCGGTGCAGTTGGGCGAAGAACTCCCGCCGCTGCGCCTCGGCCACCTGTGGCTCCGGCGCCCGCTCCGGCAGCGGGCGGAAGGCCTCCAGGCTCTCGAAGTGCAGAGTGCGGAGTGCGGAATTCGGAATACCGCTTGCTCCCGCCGACTCCGGCCGTGCAGAATTAGCCAAGTCCTGTTCCCCCTCACCCTGACCCTCTACCTTAACGAGAGGGGAGGACAAGCCCATGCCAGAGTGTGTACCGCCGCGTTCGGATTCGTCTGCGTCGGGCGAAGCACTCTCCCTCTCTCCCTGTGAGAGGGCCGGGGTGATGGGGAACGCCGCATCAGCACTCGTTAGAGCTTCGTCATCGCCTTCCAAATCAACCAGCGCCGGCTCGGCTTCACTGACTTCCAGGCGGGTCATCCCGCGATCGCCAGCCTGTTCCAGGAATGTTTCCCACGGGATGAAGAAAGGGTCCCCTTCAGGAACTTGCTGGGAATACTCGGCTGCCCGCTCGACCAATTGTTCCGGCTCGCAGAGCAGGAGAACCGTTTCCGCCGGCAGATAGTCGAGCAACGTGCCGAGGCGTGGTTGAGGGTTGAGGGTTGAGGGTTGAGGGTTTTCACTCCGCCCTCCGCCCTCCGCACTCCGCATTCCCTTAAGGAGCCCCAACTCCCCGGCTGGCGGCATCGTGACGGCGGTAATCTCCTCCCGCGACATCTGCGTCAGCGGATCAAACAGGCGCAGCGACTCCAGTTCGTCGCCAAAGAACTCCAGGCGCACCGGCCAGGGGTTGGTGAGGGGATAGACGTCGAGGATGCCCCCACGCAAGGCGATCTCCCCTTTCTGGGTCACTTGGGCCTCCGGCTCGTAGCCCTGCTCTTCGAGCCATTCGACCAAATCCAACGGATCGACGTGGTCGCCGCGCGTGAGCGTGCGGATGCGCTCGCGAATCGTGGCGGCCGGGAACGTGCGCTGGAGCAGGGCGACGACGCTGGTGACAACGAGGGGCGCGTGAGGCGTGAGGCGTGAGGCGTGAGGCGTGAGAGCAACGAGTGTTTCCAGGCGCTCGCTGATGACGTCCGCGTGCGGCAGCCGGACCTCGTGGGGCAGGACTTCCCAGGAAGGATAGAACAGGGGTTGAGGGGCGAGGGGTAAGGGGTAAGGGACAGACGGTGCGCGGGCCGTGTTGCGTGTTGCGTGTTGCGTGGTTTTGGCTTCTGACTCCTGACTCCTGTCGCCGGGCGCCTGGCTTTGGACTTTAGACTTTAGACTCTGGACTTCGCCGCGCAGCGCGAGCCATGTCGCCAAATCCTGCTGTGCGCTTTCCTGGGTTCTAAGTCCTTCGGTTACTACCATGATCGGTCGTTGCGGGAATAGATGCCGCAGCAACGCAGCGAAAAACGGCTGGGCCGCGGCGCTGATGCCGGCGCAAGACAACACTCCCCCGTTCTCCAAGCGCCGCGCCAGGGATTGCACAGCGGGAGTCTCCGAGACTCTAGCGAATAACTCGCTTGTCGCTGCGATTTGGAAATCCTGCGCCAAGCAACAGCAAGGTCGCAGGCACCTGAACACGCGTCAAGGAGTCAGAATCACGGGCCTTTACACCTCATCCGTCCTATCGGCCGCAGCATTCGCCAGCCCGCGAGGCACGCCAAACAGTGGAAACTCCAGCCGGCGCAAGCGCCTTCATCCCCGTTCGGCGAGAGGTTTCACTCCTATTCACTGCAGAGCGCGCCGGGTCTTCATGGGATGCCGTCTGCAATCCAATACACGCCACACTACGACAATTCTCTCGTTTACGCGATAGTAAACCGCATAGGGAAACCGTTTAGACAACATTCGATGATACCCCCAATAAACCGGGTGAACACCGCCATACAGGGTCAGGCTATCGATGTCCGCGAAGAGGGAGTCCAGGAAATATTGGCCGAGCCCCTCGCCTTGTCTGTCGTAGAAGTCGCTGCCATCTTCCAGATCCTTGGTCGCCGACGGCAGGATCTGAACCTTCATTGTCACTGCCTTCGCAGTTGCTTCTTGGCGTGCTCCCAGTCAACGGGTTGTTCTTTGCCTGATTTTACCCGCTGCTCGGTCGCCGCAAGCTCCTCCTGGTGCCAAGCCGGCGACTCAAATCTTGCCTCATTCCGGCTTAGGTCTTCCCATATGGCTTCCAGGGCCATAATCTTCTCCGCCCGCGACATTTCTTTTAATGGCAGCGAAATCATAAAACTAAGCTACGCGCTCCGAGGGTAAGTGTAAACGGCGAAAACAGCTCGTACGCAAATGCTCTCCGCTTTCAAGCGACGGGCGGACTTACTCCCACTCAATGGTGCCCGGCGGCTTGCTGGTGATGTCGAAACAGACGCGGTTGACGCCTTTGACCTCGTTGATAATGCGGCTGGCCACCTTCTCGAGCAGGTCGTACGGCAACTTGACCCAGTCCGCGGTCATGCCGTCCTGGGACTCGACGGCGCGCAGGGCGATGGTGTAGTCGTAAGTCCGCTCGTCGCCCATCACGCCGACGCTGCGCACCGGCAATAGCACGGCGAAGCTCTGCCAGATTTTGTAATACCAGCCGCTGCTCTTCATTTCCTCGACCACGATGGTATCGGCGTTGCGCAGTATCTCCAGGCGTTGCGGGGTGACCTCGCCCAGGATGCGCACCGCCAGGCCAGGCCCGGGGAACGGCTGGCGCAAAACTATCTCACGGGGCAGCCCCAGTTCGAGGCCAAGCGCCCGCACCTCGTCTTTGAACAGGCACTTGAGCGGCTCGACCAGTTGGAGCCGCATCCTTTTCGGCAGGCCGCCGACGTTGTGGTGGCTCTTGATCATCGCAGCCGGGTTGCCGCCGATGGGCACGGATTCGATCACATCGGGGTAGAGCGTGCCTTGCGCGAGGAACTTCGCCTTGCCTGCGCGCTGCGTCGCCGCCTCGAACACTTCGATGAAAGTCTTGCCGATGATCTTGCGCTTCCGCTCCGGGTCCGTCACGCCCTTGAGCCGCCGCAGGAATAGGCGGGACGCGTCTTCATACTGGAGCTTCATCTTGAAATGGCGTCCGAAGACTTCCCGCACGACCTCGGCCTCGTGTCCACGCAGCAGGCCGTTGTTGACGAAAATGCAGGTGAGCTGACTGCCAATGGCCTTGTGCAGCAGCGCCGCCGCGACGCTGGAATCCACGCCGCCGCTCAGACCCAGGATTACCTTCTCGTTGCCGACCTGGTCGCGGATGACCTCGACGGCCTGGTCAATGTAGTTCCGCATCGTCCAGTTCTTGCCGCAGCCGCAAACGCCCTGGACGAAGCGGGCGAGGATTTGGCGTCCTTGCGGCGTATGCACCACCTCCGGGTGAAACTGCAAGCCGAACATCTTCCCGGCGCGATTCTCAATGGCCGCGTAAACGGAGTTCTCGGTGACTGCCACCGATTTGAAGCCAGCCGGCAACTTCGTCAGCCTGTCCCCATGCGAATTCCACACCTGCAAGGACTTCGGCAGGCCAGCGAAGAGGGGGCAGCGGCTGTCGGTGATGCGGAGCGCGCCTTTGCCGTATTCGCGCTTCTGGCCCGGCTCGACCTTTCCACCGAGATACTGCGCCAGGAGCTGAACGCCGTAGCAAATACCCAGTACTGGAATGCCGAGCTCGAAGATGGCGCGGTCCGGCAGCGGCGCGGTCTTGGAATAGACGCTCGATGGGCCACCCGACAAGATCATGCCCTTGGGCTTCAGCCGCGCGATTTCTGCCGCCGGCGTGTCGTAGCGCAGAATGACCGAATAGACGTTGCACTCGCGGACGCGTCGCGCGATGACCTGCGTGTATTGCGAACCGAAATCCAGTATTACGATTTGCTCGGTCACTGCTTCACCACCGTCACCTTTCCGGCTGTGGCATCGTATTCGAGCTTCATACCGCGGGGAGCGTCGGGGAGCTTCGGAATGAACTTCTTCTCGACCAGTTCGTTCAGGTCTTTGGGGTTGCGCCCTTGGTCCACATTGAACAACTGGATGGCCTGGTTCAGCGAAGTGGTATCAACCGTCTTGACCGCCGTCTGCTGCGCTTTGCCCAATGCCCCGACGTAGTCCGCCGGCGCGCTCAACGGGCTGCTGCCGCTGGCAGCGCCATTCGTTGGCTGGGCGGCCTTGTCGGAGCTTTCGCCGCAGCCGACGAGGATAAGGCTGGCGGCCACAGAGAAGCAGAACAGTGTCTTCATTCGTCCAGTCTAGTTCCTCGCCCGGCAAATCCAAGCCAAAGAAGCAGGGAACAAAAAAGGCCGGGCAAGACCCTTGCCCGGCGTGAAAGCGACACTCCCGTAACTGATTTGGGGGAAATGTCCTACTTGTTGGTGCTCGCTGCAGGAGCGTTCGTGTCGGCAGCAGGCTTAGAGGAAGTATCCCCATTGTTGCAGCCTGTCAGCACGGCGCCCATTACAATCCCCAACAGTACGATAAGTGCGAATATCCTTTTCATAGTGAGACAAACCTTTACTAAAAGCGCCAAAAGGACAAGTACTATTTTTAGGGGATCGAGTGACTCGCCTATGCGCGTGTGGTTGCGCGCCCGCACGCCGGCTTGCGGAGGATGCCTGCGGCCCTCAATTCCGAGGCCCGAAGCCCGAAACCCGAGAGAAGGCCGAAATCCAAAACCCGCGAATGGCGGACCTCATCCGCCCTGCCCGCCCGCGCGCTTGCGTTCCTGCTCTTGCAGGAGCTGGCGCTCGAGCAACAGGCTGTCCTCATGCGCAGGGTGGCGTTTACGCACTAACTGGATCGTTTTTAGCGCCTCGTCGAGCTGACCCGCGCGATAGAGGTAGAAGGCATAGGTATAGCCATATCGCGGATTCTCCGGGAGTAGCTCGGCAGCCCGACGGCACCAGGTAAGCGCTTCCTCGGGATGCTCTTTCGACAGCATCACGCCGAGGTTGTAGGCGGCCTGGGCTGACCTGGGGTCGGCCTTGAATGCGGCGCGAAAAGCCCCCTCGGCCTCGGACATCTTGCCCATCTCGGCGAGCAACATGCCGAGGTTCAGGTTGGCAGCAGCATTTGTGGGGTCGAGTCTGAGGGCCTGGCGGAGGCTGGCTTCCGCCTTTTCATTCTGGCCGAGCGCGTTGTAGGCGAGAGCGACGTTCACCCGCGGCGGTAGCGCGTCAGGCACCAACCGGGACGCCGTCTCAAACTCGGCCACCGCTTCGGTCATTTGGCTGCGCGACATGTGGAAGTTGCCGAGGTTGTAGTGCGAAGCCATGTCGTCGGGTCGGGATCGCATCGACTCTATCAGCTCGGCGAGCGCGCTGCGCACCCGGGCACGCTGGTCCTCGGGCAAACGTTCTTCCGGCACGGCCGCCAAGGCCGTGGCGGCCCGCACGCGGACGAGACGGAAATCGTCGCCGGTCGCTTTGCATAGCGCCTCGATGTTGGGCTCATCGAGGCGTTGGCCCAGCCCCTCGGCGGCGCTGGCCCGCACCAGGGGTGAAGGATCGGCCATGAGGCTTCGCAGGACCGGCCATTGCTCGTCGGCGACGCTGTTGGCCAGCAGGCGGATCAAGGAGACCGTCTCCACTTCCTCCCGGTCAGGGCGGGCGAGATGCGCCAGGATGTCCGGGAGCTTCTTCCAATCCTGCTTGCGGGCCGCGGCGATCAACGCGGCGCGCTCCAGCACGGGCTTCTGGTAATCGCGTTTGCTCCACTCGCGCACGAACTTGTCAGCCCAGGCGGCGTTCTGGTTGGTGTGGCAGAGATTGCAGGCGTTGGGGGAATTGTATAGCAGCGTTGTCGCCGGGGTGGGCGGGCGCATCGAATGGTCGCTGCGGCGCATGCGGGCAAACTCGGTCATCGGCATGTGGCAGGAGATGCACTCATTGCCGGCGGTGCCCGCCTTGTGGTGCGTGTGTTCGGGCGCGTTCGCCACTCGCGCCGCGTGACAGGGCAGGCACGCATCATTGGCCTGTGCCATGTCCTTGAACCGGTAACGCCCGCTCGACGTGTGGCAATGGATGCAGTCCAGTTGGCCGGACTTGGCGCAAGGGCTGACCCGCCATGAGGTGTAAGTGTAGTTCTCCCCCAGGTCGCGGCCATCGGGATAGAAGTCGGGGTTCTCGTAGGCCACGAGATCGAAATGATCGAAGTAGCGGTCGCCGGGAGCGAAATTCATGGTCACGGGCGACATCTTGGCATGGCAGGGGGCGCAGGTCGCGTTGCGCTGCTCGGTGGTCAGCTTGCTAGACACAATGAGTTTGATGTCGGCCGGGGCGGGCTGGCCGGCGGGCAGCTCGCGGAACAGGCTCACGTGCCCCCCGGACGGGCCGTGACAGGTCTCGCAGTTAATCCCCGGCTCCGCCCAGGTCGTGTGGTAGCTGTCGTCCTTCAGATCGTAGTTCTTGGAAAGCTGGCTGACGTGGCACCCAAAGCATGAGGTGTTGAACGTCAGCGGCCGGTCTTTCCAGTAAAGCGCCTCGTCGCGGCGGTCGCCGAAATGGCGCATCGCGCTGGCAGTAGTGTCAAACCACTCCCGGCGGCGGACATCGTATGCCACTGGCAGCACCTGGAGCCAGCCGCGCTCGAGCGGCGTAAGGAAATAATAGACGTTCTTGCCGCCCATCACCTGCACCATGGGATAGCGCCTCTCGCCCTCGGCAGTGCGTTCGAGGACGACGGATTTGCGGAGGTCGGCGAGGAATCGATACTTGCCCGCGATGACTTCTGTCTTCTGCTCCGTGAGGTTGGTCCTGGCCAACTCGGACGTGTATGGCTGCATCGCCAGGCCGTGGAAGGAGGTGGACCACAACTGGTAGAACTTCTCATGGCACTCCCGGCAGCTCTGAGACCCGACAAAACGCGGTGCTCCCATCTTGACCGCCGCATTGGTGGCGGGAGCCGCGCCGACTTGCGCCGAGACTTCCCAGCCAAGAGTCACAACTAACAGGGGGACCAGGATGGCCAGCCGGAACAATGACGCAACCCACAGAAGAACGCAGCGGGGCAAAGCCAGAGCTACAGCCATGCCAGGGCGAACGCAGAAAGACAGAGCATCGCCGAGAAACGCATAGATCGAGAACGCTCTGCGAATCTCTGCGGCTCTCTGCGTCTTTGCGTTCATAAGCCAGTAGCTAGAATCCACAGCCATCCCTCAAAGCATTGCCCACCACTCGAAACGGCGTCCACCACAATCATAAGGGCGCCGCCAAGACGTGCAGGCGAGACGCCTACGCCACTTTCTGCCGCTATCTTCGCTGTATTCCCGCTGTGTTGTTGCCAACAATTGTCGGGGTGGCCAAAGCCCTGGGTACAGGAGGCTGCCGCGCCCAGGCTTTGGGGTAGCCTTGGTGGAGCCTTGGAGTGGCTTTGGGGTCGCATTGGGGTCGCATTAGGGTGACTTTGGGGTGCCTATCAGTTGCCTACCAACACGCTTTGGGGTGGCTTTGATGTCGCATTGAAGTCGCATTGGGGTGGCTTTGGATGGCTTTGCTCTCTGCTTCATCATTCATCCTTCATCCTTCTGCCTTCACCCCGTCTGGCTTTGCCTGGCGTTTCAAGGTTCAAGGTTCGAGGTTCGAGGTTCAAAGTTCGGTGTTCACCATAAGCACCGTGCATACAACTCGCCTTCCCCGCCTCCCTCGAAGTGGTCTGGGGGCACCCTGGACAAACCCTGGTACCATCCTATACCCATAGAACCCCCTCAAACCCCCATTTTCGATCAGCCGCACTTATCCAGCCCGCTCTACCCGCTGCTGGGCCGTCTACGTTTTGCCCGCGCCGACGGTGTCTTACTGGTGACATCCCGGGGTAGCTCCAATGTGTACCCGATGTGTATCGCGTAAGCCTCTGCGGTTACAGCACTTGCGCAGTGTATTTCTTCGTAAGTATCTGCCATTGAAGCACTTAACCTGCTTCTGGTTCTCTCTCTTACGGCCAAGCTGGACCCGGCAGATGACCAGGAGCTTGCGAGCCTATTCCAAGCGTTTCTGGCCTTTCTGTCGGCTCGGTTGTTTGTCGTCACATATCAAGCGACCGAGTGTCGCGAGAACCTGTTCCGCGACAGAAGAAATATCACGTTCGCCGTCCTCGAACCACGAATGAAACGCCACGGCCAGCACTTGAAGGGTAAGCCCGGAGAGGATGCTCGGCGCCAGACTGTCTCGGGATTTCGAGTTGCAGCGCCGGGTGTATGCTTTCGCCAAAAGGTCCAGCACTTCGGGCAAACGGGACACTTCCGCAGTCCGGGCGGCTGGGTATTTTGCGACGATCTCCATGATCTTCCGTGTGCGGGGTTGCGACGCTGCCTGCCGTGCAACCTGGAGCACCGTTCTTCGAAAGACCTCAGGAAGCGAGTAATTCTTAGGGCAGGCGTTAATGACCTGGATGAGTTCAACCCCATAGAGCAGCATGCCATGCGCCATGATGTCGCTCTTGGAAGCGAAGTAGCGAAAGAAGGACCGCCGGGAAATGCCTGCCGCCAACGCGATGTCGTCTACGGTCGTCTCGTCGAAACCCTTTTGGGCAAACAGGTCCGTGGCGGCTTTCCAAATGGTGTCTCGCACGAGCTGCTGCTTGCGCGCCCGCAATGTCGGAACGATCCCCGGGGGCTGCGGGGCAATATCACGGACGTCCCTCGATGACGACGAGTTCATAACGCTGTGACCAGACTACCACGATGTAACACATAGACGCAATAAAGGCATTGCTTGTTGACAATGGCACTCCATGCCACTTACATTCGCGTCGTGGCACTCAGTGCCAAACGAACATTGAATGAAAGGCGAACCATTGAGACTATCGCTGATTGCTTTCCTGCTGGCCGGGGCAATTGCTTGTGCCGTGGCCGCTGATGAGGCCTCCCTCAGCGGGAAGTGGCAGATCTCACGCAGCGCGGCGGGGCGTGAAAGCCAGGTGGAATGCAGCTTCACCCAGAAGGGTAGCGACCTGACCGGCACTTGCCGCTCCGCCCAAGGCACGAACGAAATCAGTGGAAAAGTGGACGACAAAAATGTCACCTGGACCGAAAAAAGCGAGTCCGAGGGCGGCCCGGTGACCGTGGTCTATAAGGGGACCATCGAATCGGCCACCAAGATGACCGGCAAAGTGACCGCCGTCGAATTCTCAATTGAGGGCGAGTTTAAGGCCACCCGCCTGGTCAACGCCGCATCTTTCCAGGAGCCCTATGTTGACACCGACGAGTGGCGTGACAAGCCTGTGCGCCATCGCTACGTCCACGGCGGATTCAAAGGCACCGAGGCCCGCTTCTCGATCTACTTTCCGACCAAGGAACAATACCAAGGGAGATTCTTCCAGCACATCACGCCGGTTCCGATGAGCGAGAATCTAGCGCAGCGTGGCTCAGGCGAGGACGACAAGATCGGCTTTTCCATTGCGAGCGGCGGCTATTTTTTGGAAACGAACGAGGGGGGGATGTCTGCGTTAGCCGCTGACAGCGATCCCAGGATAGCGGGTTACTGGGTCAACGCGGCCGCAGCGCAATACTCGCGGGGTCTGGCGGCACAGATGTACGGCCCCCATCGCACCTATGGCTATGCCTGGGGTGGAAGCGGTGGAGCATACAGGACGATCGGCGGGATCGAGAACACCGAAGGCATTTGGGATGGTGTAGTGCCATACGTAATCGGATCGCCCATGGCGATACCCAACGTGTACACCTCACGCATTCTTGCCATGCGCGTGCTGAAGCACAAGTTTCCCGCCATCCTTGATGCGGTGGAGCCGGGTGGCAGCGGTGATATGTACAGCGGCCTGAACAAGGAAGAGCGAGAGGTGCTCGCCGAAGTGACCCGGATGGGATTTCCGCCGCGAGGCTGGTACAACTATAAAACGCTGGGCATGGGGGCATTCAGCTTCCTCTTTGACAGCGTAGTCCAGGAGGATCCCAAGTACTTCGAAGAATTCTGGACGGTCCCGGGTTACGCCGGTGCGAATCCAACCGAGTCCCTGTTGCGTTACCGGGTCCAGAACAAGACGACCATCAAGAAGGTTGTTAAGGCGAGCGGGGCCGGCCAGACGAACCAGGTGGCGTCAGACGGTGGGGTAAACGCATGGCAACAACTGCCAGGTATGCGGGGTTCGGTAGGGTTGCAGGTGGAGAGCGCTCCCACCGGTAACCTCGAAATGGCTTACCTGATCGTGAAAAGCGGGGCGGCCGCGGGTAAAATGCTCCCCGTGCTGAGAGTAGATGGCGACATGGTCGTCATAGGATCCATCGCGGCAATGATGATGGGCAGCGGGGAGGATTACTCTCAGATTGTGGATAGTATCAAGGACGGCGACGAAGTGGAGATTGGCAATGCCAACTTCCTTGCCGTTCAGTACTATCATCGCTACCAGGTCCCGACGCCCGATTACTATGTCTGGAACCAATTCCGGGGAGCCGACGGAAAACCTCTTTATCCGCAGCGCCCCCAGTTGATGGGCCCCCAGTTCGCCAAGTCGGCGGCTGGTTCGGTTCCGACCGGACAGTTTAAAGGTAAGATGATCGCGGTTGAGAACTTGATGGATCAAGACGCGCTTCCCTGGCAGGCCGACTGGTACGCATCCAGGGTGAAAGTCGCCCTGGGGTCGCGCTTCAATGATAACTTCCGGTTGTGGTACACCGACTGTGCCATTCATGGCGACTTTGAGCGTCCGGGGGACCCAACCCACGTAGTCAGCTACCTCGGCGTGCTGCATCAGGCGCTGCGCGACCTGAGCGCATGGGTTGAGAGAGGCGTGGAGCCTCCTCCGAGCACGAACTACAAGGTGGTGGACGGTCAGGTGCAGGTTCCCCCGACAGCCGCGGAGCGCAGGGGCATTCAGCCGGTCGTTACTGTGAATGTGAACGGGGGTGCGCGCGCTGAGGTCGCGGTCGGCCAGTCTGTCACCTTCTCTGCGGTAATCGAAGTGCCGCGGGACACGGGGCGGGTGGTCGCCGCGGAATGGGATTTCGAAGGCGCTGGCGACTTTCCGGTCGCCGAGCAGCTCACCCCTTCGGACATGCCGGGGACACGGGTGACAATCAAGACCACCCATGGGTTCTCGAAGCCCGGGACATACTTCCCCGCGCTTCGCGCCGCCTCGCAGCGGCAGGGGGATGCGAAGACCCCCTACGCTCGAATTCAGAATCTGGGTCGGGTCCGGGTTGTGGTCAACTAGGCTTGACGTGGAGAAAGGACTGCTATGAGGTCACGAGACAATTCCGAAAAGATCACGACGCGCGATGGCGAGGCCTTCCCGCGGAGGGCATTCATCCGCAAGGGTGCTTTATCCGCCGCCGGGCTCGTCGCCGCAGGCGAGCTCGCCGGGTTCCCGCGCATCGCGTCGATCCTGAGCGCCGCCGCGGTGCCGTCGAACCCGTGGAAAGTGCCGGAGGCGGCGTACGTCCGCGACTGGGGCCTCGCGGGGGCCGGCCCCTGCAGCGCGATTGGCGACCAGGAGTGCGCCACAGGCGTGCCCACGGGCCTCCGGAACTTGGCCGGCGGCCTCAGCGTGCCCGGTCTGGGCATCCCGCTCGGCGGCGTCGGCGCCGGCTCGTTCCACTACAACTTGTTCGGGACCTTCGGACCGTGGAACATGGGGGGTTCGCAGTCGTCGAACTTCTGGGAGATGCGCACACTCCCGGAGGCGGCGTTCCACATCCGCGAGGAGGTCGAGGGCGCCGAGGGCGGACCGACCGTCAAGACCCTCGCCACGCGGCACGACAACATCGCCCCGCAGCGGAACTTCAGCGGTGTGCTTCCGGCGTGGAACCAGTTGAGACCCGGCGACGGCTCCTACGCCGCGCTCTACCCGTTCGGGTGGACCACCTACAAGGTGTTCCAGTCGGAGGTGTCCATGCGGTTCTGGTCGCCGATCGTGGCGGGCGAGGACGAGCGCACCTCGATGCCGGTGGCCTTCTTCGATGTGGAGCTGGCCAACCCCACCCGCAAGGTGATCAACCTCTCGGTGATGTTCACGTTCCCAAACGCCACCTCGCACTCGCAGGGCACGACCCGCGCCGGGCTTTACAGCCGGTTCGACACGGACGTCCCGTCTGGTGTCAGCGGCGTGACGCTGGGCTCGGACAGCTCGACCAACACGCCCGACGCCTACAAGTCGGAGTGGAGCATTGCCGCCCTGCCGACCCCGGACCAGAAGTTGACGTATGTCACCTCGTGGAACGGGACTGGTGACGGGAGCGACATCTACCGGCCGTTCTCTGCTACGGGTCGGTTGCCCAACAGCGCCCTGGATAACTCGAACTCGGCAGGCGCCATCGCCGTGGTGGTGCAGCTTCAGCCGGGTCGGAAGACGACCGTCCGTTTCGCCCTGTCCTGGGACTTCCCTCAGGTGTACTACGGCGGCCGAGGGCCCTCGCGGGCCATCTGGATGCGCCGGTACACTGAGTTCCTCGGCGCCACCTCGACGGCCGCCAATGACCATGTCCCGAACTCGTATCCGTTCAAGCAGGCCTTCCACATCGCCAGGCGCGAGCTGGCGCGGCACGACGACTCGCTCTCGAGTGTCGAGTCGTGGTGGAAGCCGATCGCCGAGAACCAGAAGTACCCGGTGTGGTTGCGGAAGGCGGCCCTGAACGAGCTGTTCGAGATGGTCTTCAACGCCTCCTTCTGGGAGGCGGGCCTGGTCAGCAGCACCATCAATCCCGCTCCCGGCGGGCCTCGCCTGGGTGCGGAGATCCCTGGCACACATCTCTTCTACACCATCGACGCCGGCAGCGGCGGCGCGGGGGCCAACGAGCTGGACGTGGACAGCGCCGGCTACCTCTGCTACACGAAGCTGTTCCCCAATCTGGAGCTCGGCCGCGTGCGCGCTTTTCTGCAGCTTATCAAGCAGAACCCGGTCGGGCGTGTGCCGCAGCAGATGCTGCCCTTCACGGGCCCGTTCATCGGCGCGACGTCGGCCATCCAGGGCCTGCCTGCCAACGCTGCACCCACCTTCGGCGCGCCGCCTCCAGCTCCTTCCACCGACCTCGGTCCCCTGTTCGCGCCCAGCGGCGGCGACTCGTTCCGGGACACCCCCCACAAGGTGATCTACCGGGCGTATGCCCTGTACAAGGAGACCGGTGACGAGAGCCTTGTGTCCTATGGGTACGCACCGATGCTGAAGGCGCTGCAACACATGCAGTTCTTCCGCCCGGCCGGCTCCCACCTCCCGGCGGATCCACCGTCGAACAACCCGCCGAACACCATGGACCAGATCCCGGTGGACGGTCACGGCATCTACAACTGCATGCTGTACCTGTTGTCGCTCCAGATCCTCTCGACGCTCACACCCAAGGCCATGAAACTCGGGGTCCCTGAGTCCACGCCCGCGGTGCGGATGGAGATCGACACCGAGTTGGCAGCAGCGAAGGCAGAGTTCGAGACGATCTTCTGGAATCCCACCACCGGTCGTTACCGCTTCTGTGACAGCACCGGCGGCATCACGGGACGGACCGGCGACATCTTCGGCAACAAGAAGGTGGTCCCGCCGTCGGACGCGGTCTTCGTGGATGCCTTCTACGCCCAGGCCATCGCATCCCAGCTCGGGCTGCCAGGTCTGATCGACCTCCAGCACGCCCGGACGCACTGGAAGAACACCCTCGACGCCTTCCTGGCCCCGAAGGACCCCGACGGCAATCCCACCGGTCCGCCCACCATGCTGGACGAACACCTGAACCACTACTCAATGCACCACTTCCCGAATGGCGGTGTCCTTCCCGAGACCAGCGAGGTGATTCCCGGCTGCGCCTGGATGGCGACGGCGGCCGCCGTTCACATCGGCCGCCAGACCGGCGACAAGGAACTCATCGCCAAGGCCCTGAAGATGGGTGAAGCCGTGGCGAACATGATCTTCGACAAAGGGGGGCTCACGACCAAAGGCTACGCTTTCGGCACGCCGGAGTCCTGGTTCGTGGATGACGTGACGATCTGCCGGTACACGGCCTACACCCGAGCCCGCTCGATCTGGCAGATCGTCGATGCGCTCGACACCATCCCGGGGAGGCCGAGGTTGCCCCTTCCCGGACGAGACGGAGGAACATGAAGGGGTCCATTAGAATGTCATGTTTCCACCGGACGCTGTTCGCCCCAATGAGCGATTGAAGGCCGGCCCAGGCAAGTCTGACCGCCGGCGGATTTCACCCGTTACGGGGGGAGTATAACGGTGAAGGGGTCAACCTCCGCCCTCTTTCTATCCCCACCGGCAGCTTTGATCTTCTCAAGGTGCGGTTTTGAGTGTAAAGCATGGACGCTCGTGAAGGGGTCCTCAGTCTTGACACTCCCAGGGCGGTGCAAGTGAGGCCTGACGCTTGGGGTGTATGGGCAGCCGAGGGCATTTGCCGTGGTTACTGCAACCGCCCGGAAAAGGCCGGCCGGCTGCACCTACCGACCAATGCTATCGAGAATATTACAATTCGCTTGTGCCGCCGTAACGGCTGTCGGCTTGACCCGCTGGCGATCAAGATTACTCTTCGCTCCGGGAACTTGCATGAAGACCAATTCCATGTCCCTGTCTGAGCCTCGCAGGAGCCGGTTTCTCTCAGCCGGTATTTGCCTTGCTGCGCTGGCAATTGCAACCGCGCTGGTTCCTGGCGCTCAGGAGCAGCCCGCCGCCACCCCCAAGCCGATCCAGGAAGGCAAAGGCCATCATTTTGTTTGCACCGACTACACCGCTGGCAAGGTCTTCATCGTCAACGCCGAGGGCAAAGTCGAGTGGGAATATTCCACTGGGCAGTGCAACGACCTCTGGGCGCTGCCCAACGGCAACCTGCTGTTCAACACCGGCCACGGCGTGAAGGAAGTCACGCGCCGGAAGACCGTCGTGTTCAACTACGAATCCAGCAGCGAAATCTACGCCTGCCAGCGGCTGGCCAACGGTAACACCTTCGTCGGCGAGTGCAATGCCGGGCGCCTGCTCGAACTGGCTCTGGACGGCAAGGTCGTAAAGGAAATTCGCCTGCTGCCCGCAGGCAAGGACGGCGGCCATCTCTATATGCGCAACGCCCGGCAACTGGCCAACGGCAACTACCTCGTCGCCCACTATGGCGAGCAGGTCGTCCGCGAGTATGATTCACAGGGCCGGAAGGTGCGTGAAATCCCCGCGCCGGGCGGCCCGCACAGCGTCATTCGTCTGCCCAACGGCAACACCCTGATCGCCTGCGGCGACATGTCCGGCGCCCAACACGTCAGCGAGGTGGATAAGGATGGTCAGACGGTGTGGGAGGTCAAAGCCGATGAACTTCCCGGCATCCGCCTCAAGTTCATGGCGGGGTTGCAGCGTCTGCCTAATGGCAACACCGTCATGTCCAATTGGCTCGGTCACGGCCAGCTCGGCAAGGCCCCGCACCTGATCGAGATCACCCGCGACAAGCGCGTCCTGTGGACCTTCTTCGATCACCAGACGATGGCCACGGTCTCCAGCGTTCAGCTCCTCGACGTGCCGGGCGATGCCGCCAAAGGCGAGGTCTGGCACTGAAATTCCAGGCCGAGTCGGCTCTTGACGTTACTCGCCGGCAGCTTTGATCTTCTCAAGGCGCGGTTTTGCGTGTAAAGCACGGACGCTCGTATGAACTTTGCTCGACGCGTTGCTCTTATCAGCCTGTTCGGCGCCCTCGCTTGCAGTGGCCTCGCCCAAACGGGCTACCAGGTCAAACCCAACCATCCGCGTCTGTTGATAACGGATGTGCCGGAAGTCGCGCGGCGCTGCGAAGGGCCACTGGCCGACGATTACCGGGTGGTCAAAGACCGGGCCGATGCGGCGGTGCGGCGGGGCCACCTTGAATTTATCTCGAATAAGTGGTCCATCCCCGAAGACCTCATGAACTGCGGGCTGGCTTACCTCATCGAGCGGGAGCGGGGCCAGGAGCACCAGAAGTACGCGGACGCAATCACCAGGGAATGGGGCGATGGCAGGCTGATCGCCAACCCCGAAGGGAGTCATTTTGGCTATCATGCGCTGGCCTATGATTGGATCTATGACGCGCTGACTCCCGAGCAACGGGTCCGCTACGGCGAGGCGCTCGGCTCATGGCTGCGCTTCTTTACGGAGAAGCCGGAAATCCTGCTCAAGTGGGGGCATTGGGAATACAATCAGACCTGGGGCCCGATTCATTTGAACGTGATGAACTGCCGCGATGCCTTGACGCAGAAGCTGTTCATTGCCCTGGCCATCCAGGCCGCCGGCACCAAATATGAAGCCGACGCCAGGTCCTTTTTGGATTCCTGGAACAGGCGCGTGCCCGCGGAATGCCTGCCGGCCTTCAACCGCATGGGCGGCATCTGGTCGGAATCCTACGGCCACGGCGCCTACGGCCCGGTGACGGTCATTCCCTATGCCTTCCAGGCCTGGCGCACCGGGACGGGCATTGATTATTTTACGCAGTTGGAGCCCTGGGGCTATCCGGTCGAGGAGCCGCGCTGGGTCGCCTACACGATGATGCCCCACAACGAACGGACGGCCTGGATCGATGATGGCGATGGTTCCAAGCCCGATGCCTTTGCCCGCGCGGCACCCATGCTGCATGACGGATTGTCACAATGGTTCTCCGACCGTGGCCGCGAATGGCTCCGGGAACGGTGGCAGCGCGTCGCCTGCTATGATCCCGGAATCCCCGCCACCCCGCCGGACTCGCTGCCGCTGGGCTATCTTTTCCCCGGCGCCGGCCATGTGTACATGCGCAGCGCCTGGAACGATCCCAACGCCACGTGGGCGTTCTTCGGCTGCGGCCGCCAATTCGCCGGCCACGCCCGCGATGACGAAGGCCATTTCCTCATCTGCAAGCAGGGCGCGCTGGTGTCGCGCCAGGGCGGCCAGGGGCACAACGACACGGATAACTACTCCGGCGGCTCGTTGATCTTCAATATTGTCACTATCTTTGATCCCGCAGAGAAGTTCCGCCGCGACCAGGGCAACGAGAATGATGGCGGCCTGTTGCGGCACGTGTATGAGAGCGACGGTCTCCCGCGCGAACGCGGGCGCATCGTCGCCTTCGAGCACAACGCGAACTACACCTACGCCGCCGCCGATATCACACGCGGCTACAGCAATGGAAAAGCTCGCGAGGTGACGCGCCAGTTCCTTTACCTGCGCGGCCAGCGGGAGTTCTTTGTCGTCTTCGACCGTGTGGAAGCGACGCGGCCCGACTTCCGGCGGCACTTCTTTCTGCACGTGCCGACCAAGCCGGAGGTGAATGGAAATCTGCTGAGCTGGGTGAGCCTGCCGGAGGCGGACGGCGAAGGCGCGGTCCTGTCGCACGGGCGCTCGCGGATGTTCATGCGGACGTTGCTGCCGGCGCAGCCTGAAATCGGGGTCCGAGGTGGTCCCGGCCAAGAGGCTTGGGGTCATCCGCTCGAAAAGACCGCGCAATACAACCATGTGGCCGAAGGCCGGAGCAAGCCGCCGGTTTGCCCGTGGCGGAT
>Ga0182014_10000585_pt1 | contig 48706 bp, 40 predicted proteins | sample 612S2DmetaG_FD_120489 | JGI IMG/M metagenome (GOLD analysis project Ga0182014, IMG submission 120489) | Permafrost microbial communities from Stordalen Mire, Sweden - 612S2D metaG | ecosystem: Environmental > Terrestrial > Soil > Wetlands > Permafrost | place: Sweden: Stordalen | collected... | reverse complement strand
GCTGCTGATGGTGCCGAGGGACTTGTAGATGGTCGAGGCGCTGTTCCACACGACTTCAAAATTCGCCGGGTTGAACGGGTCGAGGAAGAACTTCGCGTTCTCGCGGTAGTTCGTCAGGTGGGCGTCACCTTCCGCGATCCCGCCGTCTTTGCCCACCATGTTCTTGCAGTCCTCCACCGGCAGGCTAAAGGCGGTGGCCAGGGCCTGGGCGGCGCGAGCGGGGTCTTTGCGCACCATGTCCACACCCTCCAGGATGCCGCGCACCAGGCCCGACACGACCTCCGGGTGGTCGCGGTAGAAGTCGTTGCGCACTGCCCACACGTCGGCGATCAGATGGTTTGCGGTGCCGGTCGTCACCACCAGGCGCGAGCCCTTGAGCTTGTCCGTCACATTATAGATGTCCGGAGACCAGCCCACGAATGCGTCGTAGGTTGGGTCTTGCACAAAGATCTTGGCTGCCGAAGGCGCATCGGCTGACCACTTGAAGTCAATGTCTCCCGGGTCGATGCCCGCATCGATGAGCAGCGACATGATGAGGTAATGGCTGGGCGAGTTCTGCGCCAGCACCACCTTCTTGCGCTTGCCGTTCTTGATCCGAAGATCATTGATGCTGCGAATGTCGCCCCGGGCGACCATGCCATCGCCGCCCGCCGAGAAGTCCACCTGCTGGCACACCACTGGCACCGTGCGCGAGTCCTTGACCAGTTCCGGTGCAAACAGCGCAATCATGTCCAATGTGCCCCAGAGGATTTGGCTTTGGCCGCTGGCGAAGAGATCGCGCGCCTTCACCGGGTCGTCCACGATGGCCAAATGCACATAGAACCCGTATTTCTTGGCGAAGACGCTTTGGTCATTGGGCTCCATGCCGGCGTTGGCCATGATGATGGGCGCCCAACCGGGCCAGACGTTGATGGGGAATTCGACGACCGGCTTGCCGTCTTTCAATTCCTTCTTGTAGTCGCTGACGCCGCTCACCGCGGGAATCCCCGAGCGCTCGACCAGCGTCGCCGCATTGGTGCCCGCCAGCAGCGGGATGTCCACTGGCACGGCTCTGGCCTTGGCGATGTCATCTTTGACCTTGGCGACATCCACGGAGACATTCTGCGGCCTGCTTTGGGGCGCGATCTTGTCCCACCAGCGATACACTCCGAAGCCGACCACGGCCAGGAGCACAATTGTTAGAACTATCTTTCCACGTGTTGTCATAGAATTATGGATTGATGGATAATTGGATTAACGGGCTTTTCATTGCTCCGGAATCTTCTGCCGTTCCGGTTGCGCGGCAGGGGCCGTCGTCGTCGTCGCCGTCGCTTCCGGCTGCACCATGCCCATCTTCTTTTTGTATTCCTGGAACAGCGCGGCGCCGCGGATCTTGCGGGCTTCCTGCTGGCGCGAAATGCCCGAGCCCATTTCCTTGGCCAAGTCAAGCGTCGCGCGCATCTGGCCCTCTCCGGAGGCGGCGGACTGCCGGAGCTGCTGCATGGACTGGCCCAGCTCGCCTCCCATCATGCCCTGCAACTCGGTGATCGAGCTCTTCATCATGCCCGACAGGTTCTCGAGCGAGCGTCCGATGGCCACCTTGGCTTTGACCGCCTCGAACTCGCGCTGGAACTTCTGAATCTCACGCAGGCTCTCGGCAATGATCTCCGTGTTCTGCTTGTAGAGCTGTTCCAGGCTGTCCGCCTGGGACTTGTTGTCGTTCAGATCGGCCTCCAGCGTCGCCAGTTCCTCGGCGTAGTGCGAACCGTTGGCTTCGTCATTAGCCGCCGCCGCCGCCTGGAGCATGCTCTGCAGCTCCTCCCGCTGGCGTTCCTGCCGCTTGATCTGGTCCCGCAGCAAGGCGATCTGCCCGGCTAGCTGGCCGTTGGCATAATGTGCCTTGTCGGCCTTCGCCTTGGAGTCGCGGATACCGCGCTCGACGACGGCCTGGTTGATGGCATCGGTTTCGGTAGCCTGCTCCGCCATCAGGCCCATCCATATAAACAACCGCTTGATCGCTCTGAACATAGGTTTTCTTTGTGTGGTTTGCTGTTTACTTCTTCTTCACCGGCTCCTCCTCTTCGAGGAGAATCTTGCGCTGGAGAATATACTCCAATTGCGTGTTGAGCTGCTTCTCGTCCGAGGCGCCGAAGACCGTCGCGCCGAGCTTCTTGACCGAATCAAAGACTTTGGCATCCACATCAAACGCCACGAAATGCACGGAGACACTCATGTGCTGTTGATCCGCCTGCTCTTTGAGTTTGGGCATGACCGCAGCGGGCGTCGGCCCCGCCGTATTCATGCCGTCCGTGATGATCAGGACGTGTTTGCGGGACAGGGGGGAGCTCATGACCTTCCGGGTGGCGACGCTCAAGGCGTTGCCGAGGGGGGTGTTGCCGCTGGGGGTCGAGAAGTTGCGGGCAAACTGCTCCAGCACGGCCGCATCAAACGGGCCGAACTTGACAGCCTCCCGCGCGGTGTCCCCGCTGAACACGAACAGGCCGGCCTCGACCTTGCGGGACGCGGGGCCGGTGGTGCTGCCGGCATACGCTTGAATCTGCCTGGCCACCGCCGCCAGGGCGCGGTTGGCGATGATGTATTTGGGCGACGAATGGCCCGAGCCGTCGCGCACCGCATCGTGCATGCTGCCGGAAGTATCATAGATGATGGCCAGCGCCACGCCTTCTTCCCCAGCGGCGTGGCAGGTTATGTTCTGCTCCAGCGCCACCAGAGCAGTCAGAACAGCGAGCGATAGAATGATCTTCATATTTAACCTGAGCCTTTCTCCCACTGCTAACCGCACGCAACATCGCATGGTTAGCAATTGCGATAGACCGTGTCAACATATCCTTTCTTTTGCGCTGCTTCGCATCTATAAAAGCCTCAGGTGTTTGTAACGCCGCTCCGGGCTTACAGCTCGAAGAACGCGCGCAGTTTATCCAGAAAGCCGGCAGCGTATTGGGTGTGCTGCGCTTCCGCCCCGCCGCCTTGCTTCTCGGCGGCGAGAATCCCTTCGGTCTCAACTTGCCGCCGCGCCAGCAATTCGCTGAGCTGCGACAGCAAGGCCGGGTTCTCTTTGAGGCTCCTCGCCAGAATGGCCTTGCCGATCTCGACCACTTCGCAATCGGTTTGGGCGATCACGGTTGCGCGGCGCCGCTCGCCGGTCAACAGGGACATTTCGCCGAAGCAATCGCCTGACCGCAGAAACGCGACCGGCGTCAAACCGGCATTCCCTTCCACCACCACGGTTGCCTGCCCTTCCACCAGCACGAACATCGAGTCGCCTTCCTCGCCCTGCTCGATCAGTTTCTCGTTCCGCCCGAAGTGCACTACCTGCCCTCGCGGCAGCAACGCATCCAACTGTTCGTCGGTCAGACACCGGAACAGTGGCTGCTGGCGCAAGATGATGCGTGCCGCCGTTTGCACTTCCGACTGTTTGTCCCGCGTCGGACGTTCCAACTGCACCGTGCGCGTGGGATAGGGTATCCGGATGCCATGCCGCCGCAGGCTGTACCACATATTGGTCCGAATGGCATCGCACACCTGGTAATACAATTCATAGTCCTCCAGCCAGAACCGGATTTCATACTCGATGCCGGAGTCGCCAAAGTTCTTTAGGAACACCTGTGGCTTTGGTTCCGGGTACACTCCCTTCGCGTTGGCTACTGCGTGCAGCAGCACCTCCTTTACCCGTGTCGGCGGCGCCGCGTAGTCCAGGGTGATCGGGATGCGCATGGCATGCGACCGACGCGGTCGGTTCAGATTCACAATCGTCTGACGCGCCAGTTCACGGTGGGGGATTTCGATGGAAATATCATCCACTGTCCGCAATCGGGTCGCGCGCCAATTGATTTCAATGACTTCTGCGTAGCGGTTGTCCACGAGGAGCCAATCGCCGTGGGTGAACGGTTTGCCGACTTGCAGTGCGACACCGGCGAGGATGTTGCCGACCAGGTCCTGCGCCGCCAGGCCGATAATCACCGCGGCGATGCCCGGGGCAATCAACAGCGCTTTGATGCTCTGGCCGTAGCCGATTTGGAGCACCAGGAAGATGGCGACGATCAGGATGACCACCGCAAGCACCTCGGTCAGGAATTTCGGGACTTTGACCCGGTGCCGCTGCTGGAAATACAGTTCCCAAAGGTAGCGATCCACCAGCGCGATGGAGACACACGCGCCCAGAATGACCACCGCCGCCCCCAGGTGCCGGATAAAAGCCCAGTTCGGGTTCAGCAGCAGAGCCGGCACGTACACTGCCATGCAGAGTGAGAAAAGGTGATAGAGCCAGCCCAGACGCACCCCCTGGTGCCGCTTCAGCCGCCGCCCCGCCAGGACCATCAGGCAATATAGTCCGGGCACCGCCAATACGAGGATCGGGCCTTTGTAACCTTCTGTCAGCTCCTGCATAGCGGGCATTCTAGGAACCAGTCTGCCCGATTACAAGAAGGCGTGTCGCGGGCCATCGCTTTCGCAAGGAAATATGGATTCTTGGTTAGAGCAGGCGACTGATGTTTTGCCGGGCGACAGGCCTGCTTTGTGATCGGCTCGGTCTCCCTTTCCAAAGCAAAGCGCTGCCCTCAGGCGCACCCGCAGTGAACCTGCTGGAGGCCTCACGTATACGAAGTGGATTCTCTGCCGTGCAGCTAGGGCTACCGGCCGGGCGTGGGAGCGCAGGACGCGATCAAGGCCCTGACCGACGACCTGCAATTTGGCGGGCACCACTTTGTGGTGGAAGCGAACATCAAAGGCTATTTGGATCCATATTCATACTACACTCTGGCTGCTGCCGGTTGGTCAAAAAGCTGCGGTTGGTTGTCTAAGCTGCCTCATCTAGTGCGGGCGCCTCTGCTAGTTGGCCAGATCGATTTCAGTTCATTCACGGTGAGTGAGCGTATCCTAGGGCTGCCGCTGGCAGAGAATAGTTCCAGGCTCGCCTTCTCCGGGCCAAGCGGGAAGCACGAGCTCACGGATACTTGGCCGTCATTGGCGAAGACTTCCATGGAGGTGCGGTCAATAATGATCCGCAAGGTCATTTGGCCATTCGCGGCGTTCACCTTCGCCTCCCGGCCAAGACAAGTCAGCGCCCCTTTTTCAGCGGAATAAGTTATGGCTTCACCCTTGTACTTGACGCCAAACTCACTGGCGCCGGCGAGTTCGACCTGCAACTGGATGTCAAAAAGCTCGCCAGGTATATCCCTGAGAATATTCTCGTTTGGCTTGATGGTTGTGTCTTTCCAATTGTGCTTCTTTTTACGGAGGCTCGCGATCTCCGGAACCGGCAGCCGGAAGATCCGAAGCCCTTCCGGGCATGCGCGAAGGGTCAGGTCGCAGGGGAATGACAACTGCTGGTTGAAGGGCATGTCCGGGTATTTGCCGTCTCTCATCCAGGCAATCTGGACTCGGCGTCCTGGCTGACCTGGGATGTCACCCCAGGATTGGGTCGCGTAGAAGTTTGCGCCAAGGTCGCAGGGCAGTTGGCCCGTCTCGGGCGTAAACTTCGCGCCGTCGAATTCTCCGACCGAGTATTTGCCGTTGCCCCGGACCAGCACCCACTTCATGCGCTTGCGGTCGCCGTCCACGGGCAATTGAAAGAGATCCGGGCATTCAAAGCAGTCCGGTATTGGGTTCTTCTGGTTGATCCAGGTTAACAGATTAGTCGAATTGAAGATGTGGTACTTGGCATCCGCGTAGAGCACCATTACCCACTTCTGGCCAAGCTGATACCAAAAGACCTTTGGGTCGCGCTCCGGCTGGATCATGTAGGGATTATTGGCGTATTTGGCCCAGGTAAGGCCATGGTCCACGCTGTACGAGATGCACTGGCTGCGATTGTCGAAACCGCTCCAAAAGGCCACTAGCGGCGGATGCTTCGGATCGGTCGAGAGCCCGGAAACGTTCTCGCGGTCAAAGACAATGGTGCCGGATTGCACGCCGGTGCCGAACCGCCGCTCCTCCCAGAATGCCGGCTGAAGTTCTGTCCAGTGGACGAGGTCTTTGCTGACAAAGTGAAGCCAGCATCGGGCCCAGCGCTGGGCGAACAGGTGGTATTGCCCCTGGTGGTAAATGAGCCCGTTGACATCATTGATCCACCCCTCTTCTTTCATGCCGGGATTCAGCTTGCGAACAGTCCATTGGCGCGCGCTTACGTGAAACTGTGGACGGAGCTTTTCCTGGTAGAGATCAGGCGGCGGCGGCAGCACGGGCGGCTCTTTCGAATAGGTGATCTTGAGCGCGGCGATTCGTTTGGCGCCGCCGCTGAGGCATTCAATTTCGGCATCCGAGAGCGCCCGTTTCCAAATGGCTGCGTGGTCAATCTGCCCTTTCCAGCCGGATTTGGTGTCGCTGCCGGAGGATTCCGCTCCGATCAGGCAAGGCACGGTGTTGCCTTCACGCAAGGCGCCACTGGCGGATACCTCGTCCATCAACACCCCGTCAACGAACATCTGCAGCTTCCTTCCGTCGTAGCGGCAGATGATGGTGTGCCACTCGGTAGCGCCTATCTTCGTGGCGGACACGGTGGTGCGCCACACGCCCTCATGGCCCCGCGTCCCGAGCTCGAACCCGATATCCGACGAAAGGGAATACAGGTTATAGACGAGCTTGTCATGGCCTCCGTGCTTGCTGAAGAGCGGCCATTCCCACACGCCTGAGGGGTTTCGCAGCCTGACGCTGACCGTCAGGGCGGAGCCAGTGGGATTCAATGCTCCGTCGGCGCCCTGTCCGGCATTGAGGTAGCCGCCGTCGAATTGCGCGACCACGCCGTCGTTCCCACAGGCCAGGGATTCCTGGCGGTCCTTGCCTACCAGATGCTTTCCGACCGTGACGTTCCCCACCACCGCAAGGTCGCCCTTACCGATGGCGTCTTTGAGGTCCGCCATGTGCCAGACCGCCACGGCAGTCTTAAAGATGTCATCGGCTGACAGGGTGGATGGGGCCGGGCTAGCTGTGGCGGCTGTGAGAAAAAAGACCGCCACCAATGTTGAGTGAGTCATTCGCATATCACTACTTCTTCAACGGCCCTGTCCATCTGCCCGTGCTGGCTCCAGAAACCCCTGATGGCGCAGCCAGGCGGCGCAAGACGTCGTCCAGGTGGAGCACGGATGTTCGCTGGGGCGGACCCCGAAGTCGTGAGCGGCTGTGGCGTAAATGTGCAGTTCTGCCGGAATGCCGGCGCGCCTCAGGGCGAGATACATCAACACGCTATGCTCCGGCGGACTGATGATGTCCGCCCCGCCGTGCGCAAGGAAGACCGGGGGCGTTCCAGGCGGGACATGCAATCCCGGTGCCAACTCATCCTTGTCTTTCGGCTTCAGATAGCCCGGATAGACCGCGATAGCAAAGTCGGGCCGGCAACTGATGTTATCTACATCGTCGCGGGGTTCGTAGGTGCGTTTCTCAAAGCTGGTAGCGGTCGCGATGGCCAGGTGGCCACCAGCAGAGAAACCCACGATGCCGATTCGCTGCGGATGGAGCTTCCACTCGCCGGCTTTGCTGCGCACGAGGCTGACGGCACGCTGGGCATCCTGGAGCGGGCGGCGAGCCGGCTCGCCCTTGGGTTCATCGGGGCGGCGCGGCACCCGGTATTTGAGGATGATTCCAGTCACACCGATGGAGTTCACCCAGGCAGCGACTTCCTCGCCTTCGAGCTGCCAGTAAAGATCCCAGTAACCTCCGCCCGGACAAATGAGCACGGCCGTCCCCGCGCCCGCGTCTTTAGCCGGCCGATAGATCGTGAGGGTCGGTTTCGTGACGTCGGTAATCAGCCGGGTCTGCTCGGTGACCTCAACTTGCTTTCGGTCCAGTTTCGGCGACATGCGGGTTCTCTCCGGCCCGATTTGGCCCGTTTCTTCCGGAGCTTCACCTGGCCAGAGCTCGACCACCAACGGAGCCTCAGCCCCAACGGCCGTACAAGCCGCGCAAAATAGAGCGATCACGGGAACCGTCATCCGGCGAAGTGCGAGGCAGCGATGCGGTTTCATAGCAAGAATGGTCTGCGCATCGCCGTGGTTGATGGACTATTCAATGGCATCACGGCTCCAGGACTAGAAGCGCGTCTTCCCAACCATCGGGAGTCGAAAACGACTCCACTCCCGAGCTCGAGAAGCTGCCAATCGCCTTCGGTTCACCGGTTCTCGGATCGATCCACCGTGCCATTACTGTGCTGCCAGCCGTGAGTTTGTCCATATGAATCGAGAAGGAAGCCTTGCTGGCAAGATACGTCATGATCCAACGCCTGTCTTTATGGCGCGCAGCCAGGTTCAGGACCTGTCCATTAGTGTTGCCGCCGCTGGCGAACACGCTTTGGTCTGGAACCAAGTACCACCACTCTTCTCGGTCGAGGAAGACTTTCTTCAGGATGCCCAGTTGGGTGGCGCCGGGCGCGTCCAGCGCTTGCTTCCAAGTGGGCAACACCCGCCAGCTATCGTTGTGCCCGTAAGCGTGGTGCGCGCCGGCCAGATAAGAGTAGTACGCCTGCCGGCGAACCCAGAGGGGTGTGACTTCAAACCCATACTCGGAGCCTTGCTCGTAAGCGCCTTCTCCCATTACGACCGGCTTCAACGGTGTGAGGCTGTACTCGGCGGTCACCATCGGATAGATCTGCTCCACCCATTTCCAGGTCTGCATCACGCTAAAATCCAACCAAGGCTCAGCGTGAAGAAAGCCGACCGGATGCGGCGCAGGATCGGGCTTGAAGGTCACGAGGTGATAACCGCCGTCTCCTTCATGCAGGCCCGCCGCCAATTCCCGAACTACCGGCGCAAAGTCGGCTTTGGCTTCGGGTGTCATGGACCATACAATGTTGGGAACATCCTGGTAACGGTGCGCGATCCACTTCGCCCACGCGCGCGCCTTTTCGCGAGTGATGAGGTTGCGCCAGCGCTGGTGGAAGATCGTCATCGAAATGACCAGGTTGTTCTCCCGGGCGATTTGCACCACGGCATCAACGTGCTTGAAGTAATCCTCGTTGGGGGTAAGGGGATCGTTGTTGAGGAAGGGCTTTTGGCCATAGACGTTCGGTTTGGTTCCGTCGCCCACGCCCAGCAGCATGACTTGCGCAAAGGCAAATCCATGGCCTTTGGTCTTTTCGATGATCATCCGGGCTTCCTCCAGCGTGTACTCGCGGAAGAGCTGCCATTGCGTGGTGCCCAGCCAGAAAACAGGATCGCCCTGTTGGTCGGTAAAGTACCTTCGGTTCTCGCTTACCTTGAGGGGATAGACCGGTCCCCCAGCTCGCGCATCTATTGTAAAGGCCGCTGTGGACAGCGCCGATACGGCCAGCAGCGCCCATTTGAGGCGGTCTGAAAGCTTCATGGCGGAAGATTGCGCCGGGTTGCCAGCACCTGTCGAGTCACGATTCGCGGGCCGCATACAGACTGGAAGGCCCTTGACCCGAATCGGACGTCAGCAGAACGTGCGCCGTCAGGCGTCCGGTTTCTCCTGAGAACCGTGCTCAGGGCCGGTTAATGAGGCGGTTGAAGGGGCAAAGCGACGTTGCAGAATGGGTCATCATAACTCAACACAACCTCCATACCCGTCAACTTCTCTTCCTTGTGAAACTGGATTGCCTGCTCAACCTGGTCAAAATCTCGCGCATACCTGGAGTCTTCGGTCCACTCGTTGTTTCCGACGTAGTAGAGGTTGGTGTTCGTCCTGCGTAAAAGCACTTTCATGTGTCGCTCAGTTTCAGCTCAGCACTTGGGCCGGATCGAGATGGTTCTTCAGAACCGCACTCCAGGACCCCGTCATTTTGTACACTGATTCGTTGCGGGCTGTCTGTAAGGCGGGGCACTATGATTTGTGTAGGGTTTACCCCTACAAACCTGTGAGCCACTTCCTCCCAACTCCGCAGCGGCCCCACCGAGCTGGCGGTGGCGGTAAGGAGCGGCTAGCGAGGCGCAGGGAAGTGAGGTAATGGATAAGGCCATTATTTCAAAGCAGCTTTAAGCCTACCGCCGAACGGTTGAGGAAATCGTGTCCCGGAGGCCAGACGGGAGCGGATCGAGCGGCCCTTGATTGGGCGATTGAAAACGGCATCTCGCACGGCGGCTGGCGCCCGAGAAGGCGGCTGATCTGTTCGGAAATCAGACAACAAGTTAAGCGACTTCGGCGGGGTTAGCCGCCACCAGGCTTCAAATCGTCACCCTCAAATTAGGTTCTGATTTCAAAGTCAAGCAGGCATGCGACGTGCTGCTTTGCAGCGGACATACTATGATCTACCAGAAGGACATCAGACCATGAGCAGACGAAGAGCCAACCGAGCCGAAGCAATCGTAAAGGGAGTCGGGGCGATAATACTATTGTTCCTGCTACTTGGCCTGACTCAGGGTATGCCGCAAATCCTCAGTGGAAAGAACCCCGCTGAGATGATTGGCACCATGCTGGCGATTATCGTGGGGTTTGTCATTCTCGTCGGGTTGGTGGCCTTCGTAGGTTTGATCGTTTGGGTCAAAGTGCGGAACGGGAAGAAGTAAGGCGTTCGCCGCATTGGAAAACTCGGTTAATCGCCCTTTTGACTCGGTTCGCTTCCTCGCTGTTGACCTGCGTGAACCCCTCCGGCGTCTCCCCCACGAAGGGGGAGAGGGAAAGGGAGAGGGGCCACCGGCGAACTCACCAAGTTTCCACGGATCAGGATGTCTGAGGCTTGGAACCAAATCCCGTGATGCAAGTGGTTCAACGCCATTCGTGCCGCGGATATTTGCGCTGCAACTCCTGCTTGATCCGGGGGTAATGGTCGCGCCAGAAGCCGGCGAGGTCCTGCGTGATTTGCACCGGCCGCTGGCTGGGAGCCAGAATGTGCAGCAGCACCGGGACGCGTCCCATCGCGATGCGGGGCGTGGTGTTGACACCGTAGAATTGCTGGATGCGCAGGGCGATGTGCGGCGGGTTGCCAGGCTCATAGGCGACCCTGGCCGTGCGGCCGTTGGCCAGGGTGAGGCGCTCAGGGGCGTGCTTTTCGAGGAGCTGCTGCTGGGCGGGGCTGAGCCAGCTCTTCACCACGGCTTTGGCAGGTTTGTCCTTGAGGTCTTTGCCGCTGAAGGAGCCGTGGCAGACTTGCTCGACAAGATGGCGGCAATCATCCTCGCTGATGGAGGGCAGCGCGAGTTCGGGGCACCACTGGATAAGGAGATTGAGCCGGAGAATCCACTGTTCGAGGTGGTCGTCCCAGTCGTTGAGAGCCAACCGACCGGCGAGCACCTCCTCCGTGAGCAGGCGGGCGGCGGCGTCAGCCGGGGGCGGCTCGACGCGGCGCGCGCCAATGGCCAGGTCGCGAAAGCGAAGCTGCTCCTCCGCATAGACGCGTTTCGTGCCGGCGTCATAAAAGACCCGGGGCACGGAAGCGATGTCCTCGGGAAACAGCTCGCGCAGCCATTCCTCTTCGATTGCGGTCGCCAGGCTGAGGAGCGTTTGGACGCTCTTGTCCTTGCTTTCCACTTCGCGGACTTCAGCGGCGACCAGGAGCGGGCTGTGTTGGACCACGCTTTCCCGGGCCAGTGTGCCGCGCCGGCCATGGACCAACTCGCAACGGGATGTGTTGGAGTCCAGCCGCCGGGCCACGCGGTCGCTGAAGCCAAGAAGAATGCACTTTTGCAGGGCTTCGTCGGGGACCTCGCGGCGTGTGGCATCCAAGCCCTCGCGGCGGGCGAGTTCGAGGAACTGCTCGAATAACGGACCCACCTGGCGGGCGGCGGCGGGATGCACGCCTGTCCGGCGGCAGGCTTCGGGCCGGAAGTCGCTGGCGGAGGCCTGGTGCCAGGCGCGCAGCAGGAGCCAGAAGTCGCTGCTGGCATTTTCGCCGAGGAGATCCTCTCGGTGGCGGGCGGTGTCGCCATCGACGATGCGCAGGAGGAGGTCGCGGCCCTGGGTCAGAGCGGCGAGCAGGCAGGCCTGATAGACGCAACCGTAATCCTGCGCGGCAATCAACATGCGGGCGTAGCGCGGGTGCAGCGGGAAGGCGAGCATCTTCCGACCGAGCGAGGTGATTGAGAGTTGAGGGGCGGGTCTGGGTTGATGGTTGAAAGTTTTCAGGGCGCCCAGGTCGGTGAGGAGTTCCTCGGCGTGGGCGAGGGACTGTTCTTCGGGGGGTTCCAGCCAGCGGAAGGCGCGCAGGTCCTCGATCCCGGCGGCTTTGAGGGTCAGGACCACTTCGGCGAGGTCCAGGCGTTTGACCTCGGGGAGTTCCTGCGCCGGACGATGCGCATGCTCTTCGCGCGACCAAAGCCGCCGGCAAAGGCCTGGCGCGGTGCGCCCGGCGCGGCCCGCGCGCTGGTCCGCGGAGGCGCGGCTGATCTTCTCGATGAGCAGGGTGTTGATGCCGCGATAGGGATCGTAACGCGGAAGGCGCGCGAGCCCGCTGTCGATCACACACCGGATGCCGTCGATAGTTAACGAGGTCTCGGCCACGTTGGTGGCGACGACGACCTTGCGCTTATCGTAGCGTGCCACGGCGGCGTCCTGGTCGCGCGGCGAGAGTTCGCCGTGCAAGGGGAGCAGCAGGAAGCCGCGAGCTTCGGCGCTGTGCCGGAGGGCCTCGATCGTCTGCGAGATCTCGAAGCCGCCGGGCATGAAGATAAGCACGTCGCCCTGGCCGCCGGCAGACACAAAATCGGAGAAAGCCGCAGCCGCCTGGTCCCAGACCGGGCGCTTGTCGAGGTAGCTGGGGGTGGCCGCGAACTCAATATCGACGGGGTGCATGCGCCCCTGCGATTCGAGCACCCGGCAGGGCTTGAGGTATTGCTCGAGCGGTGCGGCATCGAGGGTTGCGGACATCACAAGGATCTTAAGGTCGGGCCGCTCGGTTTCCTGCAAGTCCAGGGCACGGGCCAGCGTGATGTCGCCATAAAGGTGGCGTTCGTGGAATTCGTCAAAGATGAGGGCCGAAACGCCGCGCAGCTTAGGGTCGTGAACCATCTGACGAAGCAGCAGACCCTCGGTGACGAAGCGGATGCGTGTGTCGGCGCTGGTGACGTTTTCAAAGCGAATCTGGTAGCCGACTTCGCGGCCGAGCTGGGCGTGGCGTTCCCAGGCGACGCGCGCCGCGAGGAGCCGCGCGGCCAGCCGGCGTGGCTGCAAGATGACGACTTGTCCTGCTCCGAGCAGGCCGCGATCGAGCAGGATCTGCGGGACTTGCGTTGATTTGCCCGAGCCCGTAGGCGCGGACACGATCAGCCGCGAGGATTCCTGGAGGCCGGCGACCAGGTGCGGGTCGATTTCGTATATTGGCAGTCGTTCCGCCATGAAGCCGGCATGCTAAACCGGATTGCCGGGATTTGAAAGAAGCCGGGCGGGCGCTCCGGAGACGGATCGCGGTCTTTTGTCTTCTTTTGAACGGAACAGCGCGCCCGAGGCTCAAAGCGCTAAGGGCTGGACTGTCATGGCGTGTAAGGCTTAAGATCGCGTCCTGACCGTTTCAAGCCGCAAACGGGCATCCGGTCACGCGGCGAAACGCCCGAGACATTTGATAGTAAGTACTATGTACATGCACCCAAGCACTGACGCATCAGGCAAGCCCTTCGATGCGGTGACGATTGAAGCAGTGTGGAACAAAGCCGCACCCTGCAGGGAACATCCGCCGATGAGAGTGGATGCGTTTGGCGCGCTCATTTGGAGGGAGGGTTACGCGAATACGAGCAGCAAGTTTGGCTGGGAAATCGGGCGCAGACAACCTCTGGACAAGGGCGGGGGAGATGAGCTTGAGAACCTTGAGCCGTTGCAATGGGAGAACAACCGGCGCAACGGCCACAGCTAGAAGCCCCACAAGCCTGTAAGGCGGTTGCTTACATGGGTGTCCGTATTCTCCGGCCTGGCCAGGGTTGTCGCAGCGGGTGTAAGCTTCGGCAAGAAGGCAAAGGAGCAAAGTGACGGGACATAAGCGCAGCCTAAACAAGCTGCGCTGTTCTTTTGGCAGGTTCATGGTTGAGTTGGGAACGGCTGGGTGCAACAGCCGAGCCGCGCTTTTCTGAACGGGACCTCGGCGTCTGCTTCCTCCTACCGGCCGAGCCCCTCCAGCACCGGCGCCGCAAGCCACCCCAAGGCCCGTCACCAGCGTGAGGATAGCGTGGGGGTCCGGTAGCGACAGCTTGTTGTTCGCTAGGGTCTCGCTATGCTTTCGCTAGGTTTTCGCATGGGCTTCGCTATGGTTTGCGGGGTATCTTACGCCTCCCCGCTTCTCCATTCCCTCTGTGCATCCTGCACTGCGCATACCCCAGCCCTCCATACTATATGGACGATAGCTCGCCCGAAAAGGTTACGGCACTGTGGGGGAGCCGCTTCTCCTTTCGGTCTTGCAAGGGCCTGCTATGCAATCCGCTTCCCGTCCAGGCACAAACTTCCGGGATGAACCAAAACTCCTTGGTTCCAACCGGGCGTGGCCTTATGATTCTCCGCATGGTTCATGTTGGCATTGGTTATGACGTGCATGCCTTGGTCGAGGGGCGAAAACTCATCCTGGGCGGGGTGGAGATCCCGCACCCGAAGGGTTTGGAAGGCCATTCGGATGCCGACGTATTGATGCACGCGATCTGCGACGCGGTTCTCGGCGCGCTGGGCGAGGCGGACATTGGCCACTTCTTTCCCAACACCGACCCGCGCTGGAAGGGCGCGCGGAGCCGCATTTTCCTGAACGAGGCCGCCCGGCTGGTCGGTTTTCGGGAAGGCAAGATCATCAATGTGGATGCCACGGTGATTGCCGAGGCGCCCAAGCTCTTCCCGCATGTTCGCGAGATGAAGATCCACATCGCTGAAGCCCTGGGGCTGAACATCCAGCGCGTCGGGATCAAGGCGACCACAAACGAGCGCCTGGGATTCCTCGGGCGAGAGGAAGGCATTGCGGCCATGGCCGTGGCCGGCGTTGATTTGCCGTGAAGCGTCCACAGTCCCCGGCCCACAGTCCGCGGCCCGGCGCGGTTTGAACGAGCGCTATGGCGAAAGCGGAGATCAGTTGGAAACGAGATACCGAGGAGGGAATCCGGCTCCAGGTCTATGCCCAGCACGTGGGCGGTGACTGGCGGTTCTTCGCGCGGGAACGGCGTTACGACCAATGGGAGGCCATCGCCGACCCGCCGCTGGAAGACTGGCTCGAACTGCTCGACTCCGTCCAGCGCCGCATCAATCGCCGTCTGCTCCGGCCCGAGGAAGAGGGGCGCGTGAAGAAGTCCATCCGCGAGCGGTTCCCCGAGGCGAAACTCGAATGAAAGGGTCTGACGCTGCCGGGAGTAGTGCAGTTTTCGCCTGACAGGGCGTCCCGCTTCTTTCAGAATTCGCGGATATGGCCAAGCGACCGCTGGTTCTGGTTTCGGCAAATGTTGAAAAGAAGGGGGACGAGTTCGGTGACCTCTCGATTAGCCTTTCGGAAACCTACCAGCAGGCGCTAATGAGCTGCGGGGCCATACCCATAGCGCTGCCGGCCACTGTTTCGCGGGAGGTGATCGCCGAATGCGTGAGCCGGTGCGACGGTGTCTTGCTGACGGGGGGCGAAGACGTGGACCCGCGGCTTTACGGGAACGGGCTGCCGCCGCGGCTGCGCGGCACGGTGACGGTGACCCCGGATGGCGGCGCGCGGGATTTGCGCGAATTGGTGCTGATTGACGAAGTGTTCCGGCAGCGCAAGCCGTTGCTGGGGATTTGCCGCGGACACCAGGTGCTGAACGTGGCGCTGGGCGGCACGCTGATGGTGGATATTCTGGCCCAAATGCCCCGGGCGATCAACCATCGCCGCATGGATCGGCGCAGCGAAATCGTCCACGAAGTTCAGTTGACAGGGGGTTCGTTACTCGCCAAGATAACGGGCAAGCAGAAGCTGGGCGTCAACAGCACACATCACCAGGCTGTCGCGCAAGTGGCCGCGCCGTTGAAAGTGGCCGCCGTCAGCAGTGATGGGATCGTTGAGAGCTTGGAGTTGCGGCCGGGTGTGGTGAACATGCTGCCGTTCCTGTTGAGTGTGCAATTTCACCCGGAGCGGCTGGTGGACCGGTATCGGGAACATCGAGCGATCTTCCGCGGGTTCATCCAAGCCTGCGCGCTCAGTCGGAAAGAATAGTTTATGAAGGGCAAAATACTAATCGTAGATGACCTGGCGGACTTCCGTAGGCTGCTCAGGAGCGCACTCGAAGACGGCAACCTCATCACCGAGGCTGATAGCAAGGCAGCGCTGGAAAGGGCGTTCACGCAGGAGCAGCCTGACCTGGTGTTGCTGGACGTTAGACTGCCCGACGGCAATGGACTCGAATTGCTGCCAGTCATCAAGAAGCGATGGCCGGAGACCGAGGTCATTGTTTTGACCGGGGCTCCGGATGACGAGGAGGCGGTGTCCTGGGCGGTCGAGGCGACCAAACGCGGCGCCTTCAATTTTATCCGGAAGTCCGCCCAATTCGATTTAGAGAAACTCCTGGCCGATGTGAACAACGCGCTGGAAAGCCGTCAGCACACGGAAGAAACCAGCATGCTGCGGCGCGCGCTCGAAACCATGAGCGGCACCGCCTCGCCGGTGTTCCAAAGCGTCGTGATGCGCGAGGTCGTCCGCACTATCGAGCGCATTGCGCCCAGCGACGTCGCCGTGCTCATTACCGGTGAGAGCGGCACGGGCAAGGAAGTAATCGCCGACCTCATCCATGCCTTCAGCCCGCGCTGCAAGGGCAGAATCGTCAAGATCAACTGCGCGGCGTTGCCGCGCGAGCTGATCGAGAGCGAGCTGTTCGGTTCCGTGAAAGGGGCCTTTACCGGTGCCCACACCGATCGCGAAGGCTTGTTTCGCCAGGCCGAAGGCGGCACGCTCTTGCTGGACGAAATCTCCGAAATGCCGGTGGACACCCAGAGCAAGCTCCTGCGCGTGCTGCAGGACCAGGAAGTGCGCCCGGTGGGTGGCAAGACCTCCTATAAAACCAACTGCCGCCTGGTCGCTGCCACCAATCGCAAGACCGACGAAGCGATTGCCCAGGGCAAGCTGCGCGAAGATTTGTTTTATCGCATCAGCGCGATCACGGTCCACCTGCCGCCGCTGCGCGAGCGGCGCGAGGACATCATGCCCCTGGCCAATTCGTTCCTGAAACGCTTCGCCGCCCAGGCCAACCGGGTCATCAAGGGCTTTACCCCGGCCGCGGTCGAGCGATTGACCGCCTTCGATTGGCCAGGCAACGTGCGCCAGTTGCAGAACGAAGTGCAGCGCACGGTGCTTCTGTCCGAAGGCGACCAGGTGGACGCGAGCGATCTGTCCGTGACGCAAGTCAGGACACAAGGCGAGACCGGAGGTGACACGAATTTTACCCTGCTGGAAGGGGTCGAGCGCAGCGCCATCATCCAGATGCTCAAGGAAACCGGCGGCAACAAGCTCGAAACCGCCAAACGCCTCGGCATCGGACGGCAGACCCTTTATAATAAGATCAAGGCCTACGGGATAGATGTCTGACGGGGTGGGTGAAACGTGATGCGTGAAACGTGAAGGAAGGCAGGGTGCGCCCGCAATTCACGTTTCACGCATTACGTTTCACGCCTAGGTATCTGGCAATTCCCTCCCGCAAGAGAGTGGGCGTTAGCCCGAATAGCTCATTTGCGGGCCGTGGGTTTCCCACGTTGTCCTCTTGCAGCATGATGAGTTGATCGCGGTTGAGAGGGGAGACCTTTCGCAGCAAGCGCCGGAAAATAAGTTCCAGGAGGACTGCCTGGAAACGGGCAAGGCCAGCCGGCACGTGCAGCTTCAGGCGCCTCCGGTGCAGCACGGCCAGAATCCGGTCCAGAATCTCCGATAGCGTCAAAGCCTCCGGGCCGCACAGGTCATAGGTCTGGCCGATTGACTTCGGTTCGCCGAGCGACTTTGTGAACGCAGCCGCGACCGTCTCCACGGAAACAGGCTGAAATCGGGCGCGGGGGCTGCCTATCAGCGGCACGACCGGCGATAGGCGAATCATCCGCGCAAACAAGTTAATGAACTGATCCTGCGGCCCGTAGATGAGCGAGGGCCTGAATATCGTGAAATCCAATCCGCTGTGCCGCACGAGTTCTTCGGCGGCCCATTTGGTCTGGTGATAACGCGAGGCCGCATTGGGCCGGGTGCCCAGGGCGCTCATGTGGACGAATCGCCTGACCTTGGCCTGCTGTGCCGCCGTCACGAGGTTCCCCGTGCCACGTGTATGGACGTTCTCAAATGTGCTCTCGCCAATCTCAGCGATAATGCCCACGAGATGGATAACGGCCTCCATCCCGTTGACCGCCCCGTTCAGCGAGGCCACATCCAATACGTCGCCGGGATGAACTTCGGCCCTCCAGCATGAAACTGCCTCCTCCACGCGTGTCGCATTGCGGCTGCGGGCAAGAATGCGAATCGAGTGCCCGGTCTTGTGAAGCTGGCGGACAACCTCCCGGCCAACGAACCCCGTTGCTCCGGTGACCAGGACTTTCATTTCTCCACGGGCAGCTTGGCGAGTTCTTCCCGCACTAGCCTCACCAACGGCGCCATCGTCTTCTGGCTAAACTCGAAGTTGCAGCCGGCGGCAGCGAACAGCTCCGGCAACGGCCGCGAGCCGCCCAGCGCCAGGGCGTGCTTGTACTGATTCAACGCTTCAACCTTGTCGCGCTTCGAGTTCGCCCAGACCTGCAAAGCGCCAAGTTGAGCGATGCCATATTCGATGTAGTAGAAGGGGTGCGTGAAGATGTGCAACTGGCGATGCCAGAGATTGGCCCGCGCCGCGTCGTATCCCTGCCAGTCCGCGTCGCCGCCGAACCGGTCCATCAGACTCAGCCATGCGGCGGTTCGCTCCGCGCACGCGTGGTCCGGATGCGTGTAAATCCAGTGCTGGAATGCGTCCACCGTCGCGATCCACGACAGCACGATCATGATTCCTTCCAGATGCGTGCGGCGGGCGCGATTGGCCTCCGGCGCGGCATAGAACTGTTCGAGGAACTCATTGCCCAGCAGCTCCATGCTCATCGAGGCAACCTCGCAGAACTCGATAGGCGCACTCCGATAAGCGAACAGATCCTCGTCGCGCGCGGCCAGCGCGTGAAAGGCATGGCCGGCTTCGTGGAGAATGGTCTCCACGTCACGCTGCAGGCCGACGGCATTCATGAAGATGAACGGCACCCGCGCCTCAGAGAGATTTTGCTGGTAGCCGCCCGGCGCTTTGCCCTTGCGATTGGCCAGGTCGAGCAAGCGCAGGTTCTGCATCCGCTGGAAACCGGCCGCGAGTTCGCGGTCGAGGCGGTCGAAGATCTCCTGCGTGTGGGCGACCATCTGCTCGACCCGTTCGAACGGGCGCAGCGGCGGCCGGCGCAGCGGGTCGGCCGCCAAATCCCACGGCTGCAGCGGCTCGACGCCGAGCTTGCGCTTGCGCTCGGCTTGGAGCTCGCGCACCATGGGCATGACCTCCTGCTCCACGGCTTGATGGAAGGCCTCGCAATCGGCCGGGGTGTAGTCGAACCGGCCCATTTTGCGGAAGGCATAATCGCGATAGTTGGCGAAGCCGGCATTATGGGCGACTTGCTGGCGCAGCTTGACGAGTTGGTCGAAGATTTCCTCGAACTTCCCGGCTTCTTGCAGCCGCCGGTTGGTGATCAACTCCCACGCTTCCTGGCGCAAGGGGCGGTCGGGTTCTTCGAGGTAACAGCCCATCTGAACGAGCGTCCTCTCTTCGCCGCGGAACTGCACAGTCAGGGAGCCGGTCAACTTTTGAAACTGCTGACCGAGCTTGGCCTCCTCGGTTTCAAGCGGCACATTCTCCTCGCGGAACAGCTCGACCTGGACTTGCGTGTCCCGATCGAAGATCTGGTAGCGCGGTTTAGGCAATTGCGCGCGCAGCGGATGACCGACATAAGTCCGGGCGAGCTTGAACTGGCGGGGCTTGAGTCGCGGCTCCACGTGCTCAATGAAATGCAGGTAGGCCTTCTCCGCCTCCGCGTCATCCGTGTGGCAGGTCATGGCGATGTAGCGCTTGGCGGACTCCTCGTCAATCGCGGCGTTGAACTCGCTCCAGTCCAGCAGCCAACGCTCCAGGCCGGCGGCGGAGGCGCACGCTTGTGCGCGAGCTTCAAGCTGGTCGAAGAGCGGAGCGATCTGGCCCCAGTCTCCCAGGTCAATTGCTTGTGGCAAAAAGCGGCGGGGTTTATGCGCCGGCAACGCGTCAAATGGCAGTAGATCCATAAGCGGAAGATACCCCAAGCAGGGCCTTTGGAAACTGCAATTTAGGCCTTAGTCCAGGCCGTATTTCTCAATCCACGCCTGGGGAATAGTCCCGAAGCTCAGCAGCCAATCGTTGAACTTCCGCAGGCTCCAGCCGCGCCCGGTCATGAGGCGTTGGCGCAGCCGCTCGTTTTCGAGCCGGCCCAGCCAATAGCTCATCGGCACTGCGGGCTGGGCGGTGTACCAATTCACGTCCGCTTCCGCCCGCGCGCGAGTGAAGCCGACATGCCGCTGCAAGTGGCCGACGGCTTGCTCGTAGCTGTAGCGGCCGGATTGCAACCGGAGGTCCACCAGGATACGATGGCAGCGCCAGAGCGCGTCATGCAATTGCTGCACCGGCAGCCAGGGCGACCGATCGATTCTCAGGTCCGCCATCATCTGCTCGCACCAGAGCGTCCAACCTTCGTAAAAGACCGCATGGGCAAACAGCCGGCGCCACCGGCGCGGATGGCGATTGGCGGTCACGAATTGCAAGTGATGGCCGGGATAAGCCTCGTGGGCGCAGGTGAGGGGAAGCCCAAAATGCTGTTGCTGCTCGGCGAGTTTCTCGGCCTCAGTGCTCTTGGTGACGCTCAGGTCGTTTACCCAAAACACCCCGCGCTGCGCCTTCGTAAAGGCCGTTGGTTGCTGGTACGCGGCTGTTGGGATCACCGCGCGCAGAAAATCCGGCACCGGTTTGACCTGGAGCACGTCCCCCTTGGGGAATGACACGGCGCAAGCTTGATGGAATCCAGCGGCAATGCGCCGCGTTTCCGCCTGGTAAAGCTCCAGCAGCGGTTTGCCGGGACGCCATTGTGAACGCGCCTCGGCAATGATTTCGTCCGCCGAACGGTTCCGGCCAAACCGCGCGCAGGCGATCTTGAGCAGCTTTCCTACGCGCTCCACTTCGCCCAGTGCCAGTGCTTCCACCTGGCCGAGTGTGTAATCCAGCCCGAGCTCATCCCGCACCCGGCGTTGCAGCGACGCGGCCCCGATCGCAAAGGAGCCTGCCGGCGCCGGCGGGCACTCCTTCACGCGCTCCCGGTATCGCTGCATGGCCTTCCCGGCGGCGCCAATCAACGCCGCATCGCCCGCCTGAGGCGCAGCCGTCTGGAGAAACTTCCCGACCCCGTTGAGCAATTCCATCCCGCCCGCCACCGTCTGCTCCATCACTCGCAGCCAGACGCGCTCGGGGTTGCGGACCACGACCGCCGCCTCGTCCAGGAAATCGGGCGCTTGCTTCAGCAGCGAGCGCAGATTGCGTGCCGCCCGCCGGGGCTCGTCGTCCCCACGCTGCAATTCGTAGAGCAGGATGTTGAGAAATTGATCCGAAGCGTTCGGTTCGAGCGCATAGCGGCCCCGGGCGTAATCCTCGCATTCCTTGAGCAACAGGCTGCGCAACGCCAACCGGTCGAGCTGTTGCTCGGCCAGAAGTTCGCGCGGCGATATGCCTTCCAGCGCCCGCAACGCGGCTTGCCTCTCCCGCTCACGCTTCTTATGAAAGTCCAGCGTCAGGCGGCCCAGCTTGCCTTCACCGTCGCGCAGCCCGGCGTAGCTGGTGGAAAACGTGGGGTTGTCATGGAGCAGGGTCTCGAAGAAGCGGGCGAGCAGACCCTCGAATTGTTTCGCAGTCCGGTTCATGGCTCGAGCAAGGCACGAATCAGCCGCCTTTGCACGCACGAATTGTTGCGGGTCGCGGCTTCCGGACGCATCCTCGCCCTTCCCCCGGAGCCCTGGCGTCCACGCCGGCTTAGGCCGTAGGCCTGCCAACTAGGAAACGCGCGGTTCTGACGTTCCCATGCCCTAAGCCGGCGTGGACGCCAGCGCTCCGTCGTGAGAAGCGCTTTTGTCGCTGGCCCTGCCCACAGCTCCCAGCCGACGCTATTGAAACTTCAAACTGGGCAGAGCACTCCTCAGATTAGCGGCAAAATCCGATTCATCCTGGTAGAAATAACCATCGCGCGTTCCCGGAGCCCAAGTGGTCAGGAAATACATGGTTCGGGCTTTGATCCAGCGGGCGGAACCATCCATTGAAAGCTGGTTGCCACCGACGGGAACCTTGCTGCCCGGCTGGACATGTTGCGGCACGTTCGCATAAGCGATGTTCCGGTCCACGCCGCCCCACATCCCGTTAATCTTCATGACACAGTCCGCCGCGAGGGTCCACCCCGGCCGCGACTGGGAGATTTTGACCGGGCTGCGTGAAGGGCCGTTGTAAGCGCTATTGTGCCAATTGGTAATGCCACCGAAATACTGGTAGCCGATGTTCCATTGCGGATACTCGGCTTCGTAAGTTGGGAACCCGGGCCGGTCGGGACAGGTCCAACAGTTGTTACTTCGAATCGTGAGGCCGACCGTCGCAGCCGCGGCTGCCTCCGGGGGATTGAGGGCGATTTGCACCCAATCGGAGGTGCCGGGAATGTTGCGAGCCAGCACCACCCGGTCGTTGTTATCCATGGCATAAATCGTCATACCGATGCCGATCTGGCGCAGGTTATTGACGCAGCCAATGCGCTTGGCTTTTTCCTTAGCGCTCGCCAGCGCCGGCAGCAACAGCGCGGCCAGGATGGCGATGATCGCGATGACCACCAGCAATTCGATGAGGGTAAAGCCCACACAGCGGCGCCGGGCCAGCCGGGAGGTAGGCACCGGGTGTTTTGCCAGCGAGGGCCAACAAAGCCCAATGGTGCCCTCCGGTCGTTTCATATCTATATCATGGTGGGGATTCTCAGGTAGCTGTCAAACCAAATGCCAAGATAGCTCGCCTGCCGTTTGGGCTCGCGGTGGAGCAGCCGCGCCGTATAGGCTCGGCTGCCTATGCTCGACCGCTGGAAAATCCAAGTGAGCGGCATCGTCGTCTCGTCTAGTGGACATGAAACAAATGCATTTAGAAACAACCCATAAGCCGCGTAGGTCAAATCGACCTCTGGTCTTCGCACTTCTCCTCGGCGCGCTCTCTGTCGGCTATGCTGGAGCACCAAATCCAGCACTGGAACCTAAAACGATGGAGAATCCCACCCCTCAACCCGCACGAGCCGATGACGGAATGTGGTTTCCCGGGCAACCTCCGGGCATCTCAAGGACTTCCGCAAAAGGCGGCGAATATGTTCTGGAGAATGGTGTCATTGCAGCGCGGTGGCAAATCGAGGGTGGGGTCTTGCATCCGGCGGCTCTGGTCAACAAGCTGAGCGCAACCGGTTTCGATCAGACTGGCGCGGAGTTGTTCCGCTTGGGGTTGAAGCTGAACCCGGAACGCAAGGCCGGTTGCGTGGTCGCCGTGCGTTTGGACCCGGACAAGGCAGTGGCGCTTGCGTCGGACGACGGATTGTCGTGGAGCGAACTGGGGGCCTTTCCCCGAGCAGACTTCGATGGCGAACCGAAGCTCGTGCGGATCGGCAAGATGGACCTGCGGGCGCAGTCCAGAGACTATGCGGGCCCAGCCGGTGCGACCGGACGTGGAAGCATTACCGAGTTGAGCCCCTTGCAGGCGTTTCTGCCATCAGGACGGTTCGACTTCAATGCCGAGGCAAATCACGCGGCGACAGCGGAGTATGCCTTTCCTTCGGGCGCAAGAATGATTTCCTGCCGCATCGACAAAGGCACCGACGCGGGAATGTCCTGGTCGCCCGCGCTGGCCCTGGTGTGGGAGGAAGGCAAACGCTTCCTGCTGGTGGGGGTGCGGGAGAAGAATTCCATGTTCAATGTCACTACCACCTCAGGCGAAACAATCGTCTCGGCCGCGTTTTCCGCTTATCCTATTCTGGACTTGCCCGCCTCGGCGTTCCGGATGGAGGGGACACCGAAGTTCAAGCGCCTTGCGCCTGATCCGGATGGCGTCCGCGTGGCCGACCGGATAGGCGGCAGCGCGTTGGAAGCGGACCTGAGTTCGGGAGGGGGCCTTCGCGCGCACTGGCGGGCCGAACTGCGCGACGGTTCCAGCTACATTCGCGAGACGGTGGAGTTAACGGCGCCGGACAAAGCCGTTCCTGTGTTTGGCATAGAGCTTGCCGATGTGCGTGTTGCCGGCGTCAAGACGATCGGTTCAGTGCCGGGCAGTCCGGTGGCCGGCGGCGGGATGTTTTTTGGTGTGGAAATGCCTGGATCGGAAAACGCCGTAGGCGACGGGGTGGCCCGAATTGGTTTTGCCTGCAAGCTGGAGGTTTCCCCCGCCCAACCCTACAGGTTTTCCTCCGTGACCGGCGTAGCGCCGGAAGGCCAGCTTCGTCGCGGATTTCTTTATTACATTGAACGCGAACGCGCCCGACCTTCCAGTCCGTTCCTCCATTACAACTGCTGGTATGACCTCGGTTTCTCGGTGGATGCCGAGAAGATGCTGGACGTAGTGAACTGTTTCAACCAGGAGTTGGTCAAGAAGCGAGGAGTGCCGGTGCGGTCGTACCTGGTTGACGACGGCTGGGATGATCCTGACCGGGGACTATGGGCCGAGAACACGAGCAAGTTCCCCGGCGGGTTCGCAGCGCTCAAGACCCCGATGGCCAGACTGGACGCGCACCTGGCAATTTGGATTTCGCCTATGGGCGGCTATGGCGGCGAGGCTGAACGAACGGCTGACGCGCGCAAAATGGGACTCATTCCCGACGGCGCAAAGCTCGACCTCGCCTATCCCGGCTATAAGAAATGGTTCCAGGACCGCTGCCTCCAGCTCATGCGCGAGGACGGGGTGAATGCGTTCAAATGGGACAAGGCGGGCGAAGGTGTCAGCCCGCATTTCATGGCGCTGCTTGATGTCGCTCGCAATTTACGCCGGGAGAACCCGGATGTATTCATCAACGTCACCGTCGGCACCTGGCCCTCTCCATTCTGGCTGAACCATGTGGATTCCACCTGGCGCATGGGCAGCGGCGACGTCGGCTGGAGCGGCAAGGGCGACGACCGCGAGAAATGGCTGACTTACCGGGATGGGAATTGCCGGCGGTACTTTGCCGAGAAGTCCCCGCTCTATCCGCTCAACTCAGTCATGCACCACGGCATCGTCCATGGCCGCTGCTTCCAGGGCGAGCGCGTCGGCAAGACCGGCCCGAACCTCACGAACGAAGTCCGTTCCTACTTTGCCAATGGCGCCATGTTGCAGGAACTCTATATCACGCCTTCCATGATGACTCCAGAGGCATGGGACGTCCTGGCGGAAGCCGCGCGCTGGGCGCAGGCCAATACCGACGTGCTGGTGGATTCGCACTGGGTAGGCGGTGACCCCCTCAAGCTGGAACCCTACGGCTACGCCGCGTGGGCTCCGCGGAAAGGCACGTTGATGATCCGCAACCCCGATGACCAGCAACGCTCAATCATGCTGGATGCTAACGCGCTCTTCGAACTGCCCTTGGAGATGTCGAAGCACTTCACGCTGCAATCCCCTTACAAGGATCAACGCGTACAGTCCCTGGAGCTGGAAGCCGGGCAGCCGCAAAGCGTGACGCTAGAGCCTTTCGAGGTGTTGGTTCTGGACGCGATGCCCAAGCAGAAAATATGACAAAGGCGGGCTTGGAACTATCCTCGGTTCATACTTGCGCCGCCCGCAGTACTCGCCGAGGTTCCGCTTTATGAGACACCCCCTCGTGAGGTTGGCGGCGACGTGTTTTTGTCTGACCTTGTTCGACATGACCCATGCGCAGGATTTGCGTTTCACGACTTCTCTCCAAACGACGAACGGATTGTTGCTGCAGTGGAGCAACCCGGTCGCTGCGCAGTCGTACACTTTGCAGGCGCGGGACCGAATAACCAACAGCATCTGGCTGACGCTCGACAGCCCGCAGCCCTGGCCGACGGTGCAGACGCAATGGAACGACACCCTCTCGTCCACGCAAATGATGCGCTTCTACCGGGTGATCGCCGTCCAACCCGCCACCCGCGGGAAACTGCTCTCCTCGAGCCTTTGGACCAATTTCAGCGCTCCCACCCTTAACCTGTTCTATCTTCTGAACGGAATACCACTGACGGCGCGATATGGAGTGGACTGCTACAAGGTGATTTATGAAACCATCGATCCGCTGGGCGGGCGGACGACGGCGTCCGGCGGGTTATTCCTGCCACAGCAGACCGGAAAGAACTGGCCGCTGTGCAGCTTTTCACATAGCACGGTTACCCAGACCAACGATGTCCCTTCGGTCTCCCTGACACAGGATGCTTTTGCCGGCGTGGCGTTTGCCTCGGCCGGGTACGTCAGCGTGGTGGCGGATCTTTTGGGCCTGGGCTCCAGCCCCGGCTTGCATCCTTACCTCCACGCGCGAAGCGAAGCGACTGCCAGCGTTGACATGCTCCGGGCCGCCAGAAACTATTGCGCCAGCAACGGCATCGGCCTGAACGGCCAGCTATTCCTGGCGGGCTACTCCGAGGGAGGCCACACCGAGATGGCATTGCACCGGGAACTGGAGAGATATCACACCAATGAATTTACCGTCACCGCCAGCGCGCCTATGGCAGGGCCGTATGACATGTCCGGCGTTGAACTAAATGATATCTTGTCCCCGCGCTGTCCGCCCAATCCCTATTACGCCGCTTACGTCCTGGTCGCTTACCAATCGGTGTATTCCCTGGAGCCGAGCTGGACCGACTTGCTCGTACCGCCTTACGACACCACCATTCCGCCGCTCTTTAACGGCAACACGAGTGGCTCCATCCTCAACAGCAACATGCCCGCCTGCAAGGTCTCCAGCATTCTCGTCCCCGCGGTGCTTTCCTCTCTGACCAACGACCCCGGCTCTCCACTTTACCAGGCGTTGCGCGACAACGACCTATACCGCTGGAAGCCCGTCGCGCCGGTGCGGTTATATCACTGCAGCGGCGATCTTGACGTGCTCCCTGCCAATTCCCAGATAGCCTACAGCAACTTTGTGGCGCAGGGCGCGTCGCAGGTGCAATTGATTGATCCCATGCCCGGAGCGGACCATTCCGGTTGTGTGATACCGGCCTTGACCGCCGCGAAAGCGTGGTTCGACACCCTTAAGCAATAGCAGATTGCGTTTACCGTGTGTCAGGCAGGCGAGGCCGAGTAGGCCCGCAGGAGATCGAGTTGGATAAGCTCGCCTGACTGAAAAAGAGGTGTTGAGTGCATTCTGTGGGTATAGGACATTGTCCAAGGTGCCCCCAGATCACCCGGAGGGAGGCGCGGGATGGAAGTTGTATTCGGGAGGCTTGTGGCGAAGGCCGAACCCTGAACCTTGAACCTCGAACGCCCGGGCGAAGCCACCCAAAGCCACATTAATGCGACTTCAATGCGACATCAAAGCCACCCCAAAGCCTGTTGATAGCCAACCGATTGCGACCCCAAGGCCACCCTAAAGCCACGCTAAAGCCACCCCAAAGCCACCCCAAAGCCAGGAGAAAGGCGCCTCAAAGCCGGTTATGGCCACGGCACTCCGGGATGCTTCTTTTGGAGGGCGGGCTTGAGCTTCGGATAGCTGTTGGCGCGGAACGCGATCCAGTTGGAGGTGGCTTCGAGCCTTTTGCCGTCGGGTGTGCAGAGCCAAAGCTTCACCGGCACATGGCCTTCGCAGATGTGCGGGTGCGCCTTCAACGCAAAACACTCATGGAGCTTCACTTGCAACTCAGGGGAGTTCGGCTGGCCCTCCGCACCATGCGGTTGCTCGGGATACTGGAGCTTTAGCTTTCGGCCATCCGGCCAGGGAATGCTCGTGGGCGCGAGTTCATCGAGCCAGCCGAGGCGTTCACGGGCCAGAGCTTGCAGAAAGGCGTCACGCAGGGGCGTGGCCTGCGCTTCCTTGGCCAGGGTCAATCCCGTGAACGCCCGCGCCAGACTGCCGGTAATGGCCGCCTCGTCGAAGGGTGGGAATTCCAATCCGGGCATCGCCGCCACCACCAGGTTTGCGCGGCTAATGAATTGCTTAAGCTCGTGGTTGAATAGCGGCAGCTCGAAGCAGCCCTTTCGATATGCCTCCGCCAGGCATTGGCCGGAAGCCTTCGGGTCCACTTCGCGCTGGTGCTCGTGATGGATGACCAGGTCGCGAAAGCGGATGAGCTTCACCGCGGCGACGCGCTTGTGGGTGCGGTCGTAAAGGTGCTCGACTTTCGCGGTGGTCTGCTCCGGGAACGTCTCCTGGATCCATTCGCGTTTCACCGCACTGGCGAGCCCGAGCAGGGTCAGGTACTCCGAGCCGCGCCCGGTCACCTCGCGAATGGTCGCCGCCACGAACAGGGGCGCGCTTTGCACGACGCTCTCGCGCATTAACGTGCCGTGCCGCCCTTCGGTCAGGTCGCACTCCAGCGTCCCCTGATCGTGCCGGAGGCAGAGTTGGTCGATGAAGCCAGTCATGAGGCAGCGGGGGAGGGGATCGGGGGGATGCGTGATGCGTGATGCGTGATGCGTGGCGGCGCCAGCTTCGGTCGGCGCTCCTAAACCTTCTCCCCTCACCAGGCCCTGCTGCCGGGCGATCTGCATGATCTGCTCGAAAGTTTGCTCGACCTGGCGTGCTGTCTGGGCGTGGATGCCGTAGCGGCGGCAGGTCTCCACGCTGAAGCTGTTCTTCCGGGCGAACTGGTAGGCGCGCATGAGCGTGTAGAAGTCCGATTCCTGGCTCGCCTCGAACAGTTCGCGCGCTTCCTGGATGTGCTTGTCGTCGCGGCCAAGGCGCATGAGCAAATCGCGCCCGCTGACCAGCGCGGCGCACAGCGCCGCCGCCGGCACGCAGCCGAACTTGGACGCCTCCACCAGCATTCGCGAATAGCGCGGATGCATCGGCAGCTTGAGCATCTGCCGGCCGATGGGCGTCAGGTCGGCTTCCACTGACGATTTACGATTTACGATTGAGGCGCTCTCTTGCCCCTCGATTCGTAAATCGTAAATCGGAGATCGCAAGTCCCTCAGCGCTCCCAGCGTGATCAGCAACTGCTCGGCCCGCTCGACGGCTTGCGGGTCCGGCTTATCGAGCCAATCGAACTCCGCGGCGCGTTTGATGCCGAGGGAGTGCAGCAGCAAAACCACCTCGGCGAGGTCGCTGCGCTGAATCTCAGGGGTGTTGCGCTCGGCCCGGTTCAACTGGCCGCTTTCGGTCCAAAGCCGGTAGCACGTGCCCGGCGCGGTGCGGCCGGCGCGGCCTTTGCGCTGATCAGCAGAGGCCCGGCTGATGGGTTCGAGGAAGAGCGTGCCGATGCCGCGCTCGGCGTCGTAGCGGGCGACCCGTGCCAGCCCGCCATCGACCACGTGGCAAATGCCTTCAATGGTGACCGAGGTCTCCGCGACATTCGTGGCGACGACGACCTTGCGCAGGGGGTTCGGCGCGAAGGCGAGGTCCTGCTGCTCGGGCGGCAAGTCGCCGTGCAGGGGGATGAAGGCGAGCCGTTCGTTCGCGCGGATGGCCCGGGCTGCGCCAATGGTGGCGTTGATCTCGCCCATGCCGGGCATGAACACCAGGATGTCCCCCGGCTCGCCGGAGTTGACGATCTGCTCGACGATGTCGGCGGCTTGTTCAGTGACTGGCCGCTCGTCGTGCTGGCTCAAATAGCGCACCTCCACCGGGAAGCTTTGTCCCTCCGAATGCAGGATAGGCGTCTCGTTTGTCCCCCCCTCTCCCGCCAGATACTCCGCCACCGGCTCCGCCTCGAGCGTCGCCGACATGACGGCTATCTTCAGATCGGGACGCTCCGTTCGCTGCAGTCGCTTCACCAGCGCGAGGGCCACGTCGCTCAGCAGGTTGCGCTCGTGGAACTCATCGAAGATGACCACGCCCACTTCTGAAAGGGTGCGGTTGTCTTGCAGCCAGCGCAGCAGAATCCCTTCGGTCACGTAGCTGATGCGTGTCCCAAGGCCTGTCTGGTCATCAAACCGGATCTGGTAGCCGACCTCAGCCCCGAGCTTGCACTGCCGTTCCCACGCGACCCGGGCGGCCACCGTGCGCGCGGCCACGCGCCGGGGTTGCAGCACCACGATCTTCTTGTCCCTGGCCAGCCCGGCATCCAGTAGCATCTGGGGGACCTGGGTGGTCTTGCCGGAGCCGGTCGGCGCCACGAGCACCAGCCGATTGCCCAGGCGTAGCGTCTCGACGATCGGCGAATGGATTTCCCAGATGGGAAGGGAAGCGGAACTCACAGATGGCGGAATGCCAGGGCCAAGGCCGTGATTGCCAGCATCAAGCCGCTCGGCATGAACTTCTTGGTCTTCCCCAGTCGGATCGCGAACACGACCAGCAAAGCCGCCATGATCACGTCCGCCGCCCCACGCGCCAGGGCCGGCCCGAGCAGTCCCGGGATTGCGGTCACGATCAGCGCGGCCGCCGACACAGCGGACGTGATGAGCGATACTTTGCTGCCGGCCTTGAGAAACCCGATCAGTCCGCCGGCCAACAACAGGAGGATGTAAATCCAGAGCACAGTATGTGGGTGCATATTTTCTTCGTCCGGCGAATGTAGCTGCAAAGCATCAGGAGGGACACAAGGAAATGCGCCGGAGCCGGGAGGGCTTTGCGCGCGTCTGCCCCGCGCGGAATTTGGGACATGGCAGCAGAGCGCAGGAGGGAGCCTTAAACAAGCTTGAAACCCGCCATGCACTCCGGCGGTGCTCCGGCAGCATGTGCGTGTTAGCCGGGCGGCGCTGTCTGCGGGATGGGCGGCGCAGCCGCACTCCGTAGTTGGCGGTTTCGTGTTCACCTCGCGGAGCGGATGGCTGATTGTGTGCCGCAAGCGAGATGCTTCCACCAAGCGCCCTCGACCTGCCCTTGCGCGCGGACTTCACCTTCCCTTATTTGACTCCTTACAAATGCTGACTTACCGTGAGTTAAGGCCACCGAAATGGAGCCTGTGACGAATAATAAATCTATGTCTGGTCCGCTGCGCGTGTTGATGGTCGAGGACTCCGTGGACGACGCGCTGTTGATTGCGGCGGAACTCCAGCGCGGGGGGCTTGACCCGGTTTACGAGCGCGTGGAGACGGCGGCGGCTATGCAGGCGGCGATCGAGGTACACGCCTGGGACCTTATTATCTGCGACTACTCGATGCCGCACTTCGACGGCCCGGCAGCCTTGGCGATCTATCAACAGTCGCGCGTGGACATCCCGTTCATCAGCGTCTCCGGCACCGTGGGCGAGGAATTCGTCGCGGCGATGATAAAAGCCGGCGCGCATGACTACGTCATGAAGCACAACCTGGGGCAATTGGTTCCGGCGGTAAAGCGCGAGTTGCGCGCCGCGCAGGAACGGCGGGACCGCAGGCACGCCGAATCCGTTTCAGCCTACCTGGCCTCGATTGTCGAGTCCTGCGACGACGCGATCATCGGCAAGACGCTGGACGGCACCGTGGTGAGCTGGAACCCGGGCGCGGAGCGCACCTATGGCTATAGCGCCGCCGAGATGATCGGGCGATCGATCTCCCTCCTAATCCCCTCCTATCGGCCCGAAGAGCTGCCGGAGATCTATGAGACGATCAAACAGGGCAAAGGGGTGGAGGGATTGGAAACGGTGCGCATCCGGAAGGACGGAACGCCCGTGGAGGTTTCGCTCACCATCTCACCGATTAAAGATGCCGGCGGCCGAGTAGTGGGGGCTTCGACGGTGGCACGCGACATTACGCGCCGCAAGGAGGAGGAGAATGAGCGGCTCGGTTTGATCAAGGACCTTACGTCGGCCTTGTCTCACGTCCATCCTGGATCTGGCAGCGGCGCCGCTGTCCCCCGCCACAGCCAGCACGCATCGCGGTGACGCGAGGAGCTTAGCTTAGCAGTTTCAAGGCTGAGCAGCCGTCGAAGTCAGCTGGCGGAGTTAGTTTGGTTGGGCGGCCCATATACAGCGTTCCTGCGTTTGAGGCCAGCGAATTCACTCGCCAAAGACCGCCCGGCGGTTACGCTGCTGCGCAGCCTTATGAACATGGAACAACTCTACCAGGAACGCCTCAGCCGCTACATCACCGCAATGCGGAACGAGAAGCCGGACAGGATTCCTATCCGGCCATTCGTCGCCGAGTTCACCGCCAAATACGCGGGCTACACCTGCCAGGAGGTCGTCCACGATTACAACAAGGCCTTTGAGGCGGCCATCAAGACCGCCAAGGATTTCGGGTGGGAAGCTGTGGTGCCGAACATGGTCTATGTGTGGACCGGCCTCGCACAGGCTGTCGGCCTGCGCTATTACGGCATCCCCGGCATTGGCATCCCGTACACGACGGGCTTCAACTACATCGAACCGCCGGAGGACCAGGCCTGGATGCGCGAGGACGAATACGACGCGCTCATCGATGATCCCACGGCATTCCTTTACAATGTCTGGCTGCCGCGCGTATCTACCGAGGTCAGCAAGATCGGCGGCCCATCCACTTACCGGAACAACCTCTCGTTCGTGAAGGGCGCCATGGCGATGCTTTCCTACTTCTACGCCTTTGGACCCCAGATCGCCCGGCTCCGCTCCGAGTGCGGCACGGCCTCCGCCATTGCGGGCATCTTCAAGGCGCCGTTTGACATCCTCGCCGACAAACTGCGCGGCTATGTCGGTCTGACGATGGACATGGCGACGCAACCAGACAAAGTCCTCAAGGCCTGCGAAGCGCTTATGCCGCATCTTTGCCACGTTGGCCTGACAACTGCCGACCCGGGCAAGCAGGTCCCCATCGGCTTCTGGATGCACCGGGGCTGCGTGCCCTTCATCAATCCGAAGACGTTCGCCTCCCACAATTGGCCGACGCTCAAGCCCATCATCGAGGAGTTCTGGAAGAACGGCCACCAGACGCTGTTCTACGCCGAAGGCAAATGGCACCATCACTTCGACGCCTTCCACGAACTGCCTGACCGCAGCATCGTCTTCCACTGCGACCAGGACGACATCTTCCTCGCGCACCGCAAGCTGCACGACAAGTTCGCCCTCAGCGGCGGCATCCCCAATGTGCTGCTGAGCTACGGCAAACCCGACGAAGTTCGCGCCTTTTGCCGCCGGGTCATCGACGAGGTCGCCCGCGACGGCGGCTACATTATGGACGCCGGCGCCATCATGCAGGATGACACCAGTATCGAGAACATCCGCGTGATGACCGACACGACGCACGAGCATGGCGTCTATAGCGCGGGCAGCTACAAGGCGCCCGTCCCCACACCGCCCTGCGACCTGCCGGCATCGGTGGCAGACCGTCAGAAGCTCCACGGCATGAATGGCCGCCCGCAGCCGCGTGTGCGCCCGGGCGTCTGTTTTCCCTGGGAGCAGCGCGTCAAAGAGCTCCCCGAAATCACCGGCAGCCCGGAACTCGTCCGCAAGATCTGGGAGGACATTGACGGCTTCGGCAACATGTATATCTGGCAACTCCTGCTGAGCTTTTAGCTAACGTATAGGGCTGCCCGTCCTTTCCTGGTGCCGAAATGGCAACGCCGCGTCCCGCTCATTCCGGGCGAACTCGGGGACGCGGTGGAACGCGTCCTCACCAGGCGATCTCAGCGCCAGAAATAGTGCCACTGGTAGCCCAAGTCCTTGCTCTGGTCGGGGTCGAGCGTAAGGTTCCAGGTGACCCGGCCGATGCCGTTGAAGTAGTTCCACCAGTACGGCCAGCCACACCAATTCCACCAGTAGGGATAATCCCCACTGGAGAGGTAGTCGCCGTTTTCAAACATGTTCATCTTCTCGACCTTGCCGTCAGCCTCGGCGCTGTCGGCGGCACCGAGCACATAGCGGGCGATCTCCAACTCGGTCGGTTTTGTCCGGTGGCTGGTGACCGTGATCTTGCCGGCCAGGTCGATACGCGAATACCGATTGCCCTTTTCCTGCGTGGCATCGGGGGTGCGCTTGCTCTCGACGTCGCTCTTCTTGACCTGGAAATCCACCGCGGTGGTGATGGGCAAATCCACACTCGCGCTGGTCGAGGTGTAAGTCATCATGCCCTGCGCCAGCACCCGGCCCTGCCGGATGATCAGCGCCGGCGCGGTCGTCAGGGGATACTTGCTGTTATTCGTCAGCCGGATCTTGTGCTGCACCTTCGGCGAATTAAGCAGCCGGGCCAGCTCACGCTGCTGTTCGTTGTTCAGGTTGGCGTGCACTTCCGGCGGCGGGCCAAAGGGGAGTTCGAGCGTGAAGACGTCTTTGTAAGGCAGCGTGAACTCGGCGATCGGCAGCACCATCCGCTCGCCCCGCTTGAGAGTCACATGCTGCACATTGAAGACGAACAAATCCTCGCTTTTGCCCGACTCGCCGATCTCCGGCCCGAGATCGCCCGTCAGACCCGGCCCGGGCGCCGCGCGATAATCGACCGGTCGCGCCATTTGCTGCGACATGATGGCGTTGCTAAAATTGGAAGCGAGCGGACTGTTCTGCCCGCCGGTGTCGGTTCGGAAGTACTGCGACAACTGCGCCAGGTTTTGTTGCAAGGCAATCGGGTCAATCGTGTCCTTGAAGGCAAACGTCGGCGCGCCGATGACGAGGTTGACCGAAACGTCTTCCAGGTCGGCCAGTTCGTTGACCAGCGTCGCTTGCAGTTTCACCGCTGCCTTGCCGTCGCCGTCGATCTCGACCTTGTAACTCGGAATCCAACGCACGCCTTTCTGCAGATAGAACAGCCCCACGTTGGCCGTCTTCGCCGGTTTGGCTTTGGCCCAGTCGAGCTTCAGCGTCAGCAGGCTGCGAAACTCCTCGTTGGCCGCCGCCGGTTTATGCGCCTGTTTGAAGGTCACGTCCTGGATGCGATCAATGGCGAGCGCCTTTACCCCTTCGGCGGTCTGGAGCAGGATGAGGTTGCCCTTTTCGGGAAGCCGCTCGCCCGTGTTCGGCGGATTGGTTGCCGCCTGCTCCTCCGCGCTGCGCGCCGGCACGCCGAGGATCGTGGCGGCATAACGGTTCGTGCCGAGTTCGGCGATGATGGCCTCAGCGCCGATGTTCGCTTCCAGGAGTTCGCGCACGCTCAACGCCGTGCGCTCCACCAGCACGCGCTTCGTGCTGGCGACCACGCTGGTGAGCTTGGCCCGCTTTTCCGCCGAATACGGCCAGAACGTCCCGACGACTGGCGTGGGCAAATAGTCCATCAGGACATTGCCATGCCCATCGGTCGGCATCTCGCCCTCGTGCGCCACAAAGGCATGCCCATCCTTGAACACCGTGATTTCCTTTATAGGCAGTTTGCCGAAAGTGCTTAACGGGGCGGCCTTTTCGGCGGCGGACGCGGTGGGGGTCAATGTCTGCGCCACGGCGAGTGCCAAGGCGCACCACTTGCTGAATAGTCCAGTAGTCATGCGCCCAGGTTAACTCCGCGCCGCTGCACGGGTTGTCAGACGCGCGTAAAGGTTCTGTAAAAGATTTGTTTGCGCTTTGCGAACTGCGCGCTCAAAACAAAGACGCAGCGCGGCGGAGGCAAAACCGTCTCAGAAGCCAAACGCGGAAGGGTAAGCGTCTCCACGAGCCCAAACACATCGCCTGAATATGGAGCTCGCGGGGACGCTCGCCCTCCCCCACGGGCTACCGTCCGATGGCAATAATATCAAGCATCCCGGGACCGCCACCGCCGCCCTTCTTGCTGCCTTTCTTGTCGCCGCCCGGTTGCACTCCACCTGCCAGAGGAGGTGTCGCCGGAGATGGCTCGGTGGTTATCACAATGATCTCGTTGCGCTTGGTGTCCAGCGTGCAGGTCTTGGCGCGTGACTTGGTTTGCACCGTCTGTTCCACCTCGAAGCTGGTCGGGCTGGTTTCTTTGATGAGGGTCAGCGTGCCATCACCCTGCGAGCTAAAGGCTTCCATGGTGTTGGGATTGAATCCCCCCCCGTCGGTGCCTCGACCGATGGGGACGGTGGCGAGGATCTTGCCGTCGTCGGCGTTGAGCACGACACAGGTTTGGGGGTCGTGGCACATGGCGAACAGGATGTGGTTCTTGGCGTCGAAGCCCAAACCAGCCGGCCCACCGCCCTTGCCAGCGATGTCGTAGTGTGCCGTCACTTGGAGGGTCTTGACGTCAACGACCGCGATGTTGTCCTTGTCTTCGAGGCAAACATACAGGTGGCCTTGGCCGTCGCTGGCGGCTTGCTCCGGCGCACCGCCCAGGTCAATCGTGCCGACCACGGAGCCATCTTTGGAGTCAATGACGGTGGCGTTGGGCTGGCTGTGGCTGAGGACGTAAATGCGTTCCGTCAGGGGTTCGAACACGATGCCGTCGGGCCGTCCCTGCACTTCAGTGGTTTTGATAGTAGCGAGGGTCTTGGAATCCCACATCACGACCGGGCTGCTGCTGCAGAAGCCATGGTGGGATTTTGGATCGACAGCGACACCGCGCGCTCGCGCATTAGGAATGGCGCCCGTCGATTTGAGGGTTTCGAGGTCAAAGACCAGGACTTCACCGCCGCGGGGAACATAGAGGCGGCCGCCATCGTTGTCGGCATAAACGTAGTCGATTCCACCGGTGCCCATAGTCTGGGTGGATTTGACGACCTTGTAATTTTGGGCGGCTGGGGCTGATTGGGCCAAAGACATGGCAACCAAGGCGATTAATCCGATCGAGGCAACCCCGCCCCCGAGACTGGCAATATTTGTCTTCATAACATCTTATCTGGCGTGGTGGTTGCCCGCCCGTCGTGGACCGGCTAACCGTGCTTGGCAGGATACCAGAGGCCGGACGCTACAGCAAGACGCTCCCAGTTCTTCATCCGACTCCGTGACACTTGACTTGCTGGCTTGGTATTGGAATAATCGACGCTGTCGTATGCCGGAAAAGTGCAGTGCCAAAAGCAAACGGTTGACGCGCAAAGAGACGCGCGAACTGGATGTAAAGATTTCCTTCCTGGAGGGGTTGGTCCGCCGTGATGCGCAATATGTGGAGGCGTTGCAGATCCTGGGAGATCATTACACCCAGCGTGGAAGATTCGACGACGGCCTGAAGGTGGACCAGCAATTGTCCCAGCTCCAGCCGCACAGCCCGATTGTCTTCTACAATCTCGCCTGCAGCCATTCCCTCACTGGGGAGCTGAACCAGGCGGCGTCGGCCCTGGAAAGGGCGCTGGCCCTCGGCTACCGCGATTTCACCTGGCTGGCCAAAGATCCGGACCTCCACCAACTCCGTCAGCATCCGCTCTACCGCAGCATCGAAAGCAAGATCCGGAAGATCAAGGTCGAGATCGCTTGAATGTCGCCGTCCACGGTCGCGCCCGTCATTACCGCACCGTGACGTTTGACGTCCGGGGCAATGCCGTTCTGCTGATTGAGCAGCGGCTCCTGCCGCACGAATTCCGCATTGTTCCCGCCCGCGACTTTCGCCAGACCGCGCGGGCCATCAAAGACATGATCGTGCGCGGCGCGGGCGCGATTGGCGCCACCGCGGCTTACGGGCTTGCCCAGGGCGCGCGCGCATTCCGGGGACGCGATCTGGCCAAATTCCTGTCCCGCGTCGAGACAGTCTTCCAGACGCTCAAAGCGGCGCGGCCCACGGCCGTTGACCCCGTCAACGCCATGAACTTCGTGCGAGAAGCCATGCGCGCCGGTCAAACGGTCGAGGAACAGCAAGCGCTGGCACTGGCGGCGGCGGAGGAGTTTGCGAACGAGGATGTGCAGCACTGCGAAGCCATCGGACGGCACGGTGCCAAGCTGATTCGCAGTGGCATGAACGTCCTCACCCACTGCAACGCCGGCTGGCTGGCCTTCGTCGATATCGGCAGCGCCACCGCGCCTCTTTACGCCGCGCAAGCGCAGGGGCGGGAGTTTCACGTCTATTGCGACGAGACTCGCCCGCGTTCCCAGGGCGCGACGCTCACCGCGTGGGAACTCGCGCAGCAGAGGATCTCCCACCAGGTCATCGCCGACAATGCCGCCGGCCACCTCATGCAGCGGGGTAAGATCGACCTGGTGATTGTGGGCAGCGACCGCACGCTGGGCCGCACCGGCGAAGTCGCCAATAAGATCGGCACCTACACGAAGGCGGTGCTTGCGGCGCGGCATGGAATCCCGTTTTACGTCGCAATCCCGCTGTCGAGCATTGACTGGAATCTGAAGTCCGGGTTCGACATCCCGATTGAAGAGCGGGACGAGAGCGAAGTCCTCGGCGCCTGGGGCGTGGCAGAAGGGGCGCAAGGGGCAGTCCGTGCTTCGCGCCCGGCAAGGCGTGTGTATGTGCGCGTGGCCAACCCGGCCAGCGGGGCCTTGAATCCCGGCTTCGATGTCACCCCAGCGGAGTTAATCACGGGGATCATCACGCCGGCGGGGATTCTGACGCCGCGCGATTTGTGGGCACGGCGGCGCGAGCTGGGCGGCTGAGTCGCGGATCAGCGTCGAGGGGACAGCCAACGCAGCGCGGCAAAGCTGCAACCGAGCTGCGCGAAGCGTATGGAGTGCGTGGAGCTTGCTCCCGCTTTCGGGCTACCGTTGCCTCGCTTCTCCGTCGCTGCCCCAGTGGCATACCGGAGCTGCTGCAGTGCGTCCCCCTGGTTGATCTGGCAACTCTCTAAGCCGATGGCCCTGGCGGACCAGCACAGGCTTATCGCGTAACCTGCTGCGGGTGTGATACTTGCAATTCAGTTTTGGCGCCCCAAACAGCCGAGCCCCTGGCCCCCAATTCCTCCAATCCTGCACCCGACCCTCCCGCGAGCCTCACCGGAGCCTCACCGTAGTGCCTCTTATCGGGGATAAGAGGTACTACGGTGAGGCTCCGGTGGGGCTATGGAGGTATGAGCGGGCGGGCGGGGACGCTATTCCACCCATTACCCCGAACACGGCGAAAAACCACAATTCTGCATTCCGGGGCTTGATAAGGAATAGGTGCGCGACCTGGTTAATGCCGCTCCTGTCAGCTTGGGTTGTACCTTCGACAGGGGGCGAGGAAGTCTGTAATGTCGGGCTGCGGACGCCTTATCTATAGGCAGGTATGAATAGCACGACAGAGCAGCGGACTTGTCCCAATTGCGGCGCGGCCATTCCGGCGAACGCGCCGCAGGGGGTTTGCCCCAAATGCCTGATGGCGGCAGCGGCGGTCAGCACGGAGGCCGGCCATACCGGCGGACAGCGGCCGGAACCACCCTCGCTCGAACGGCTGGCCGCAGCGTTCCCGCAACTGGAGGTAATCGAGTTTATCGGCCAAGGCGGCATGGGCGCCGTCTATAAGGCGCGCCAGAAACAGCTCGACCGTATCGTCGCGCTGAAGGTCCTCCCGCCGGGTATCGGCGGCGACCCCGCTTTTGCCGAACGCTTCACCCGGGAGGCGAAGGCGCTTGCCAAGTTGCTGCACCCCAACATCGTGGCACTGTTCGAGTTCGGTCAGGCGGACGGGATTTACTACCTGCTGATGGAGTTTGTCGATGGGGTAAGCCTGGGGCAACTGCTCAGGGCCAGCCGCGTGTCGGCGCGCGAGGCGCTGGCCATCGTGCCGCAGATTTGCGACGCGCTGCAATATGCGCACGACCAGGGCATCGTCCACCGCGACATCAAGCCAGAGAACATCCTGCTGGACCGGCGCGGGCGGGTGAAGGTGGCGGATTTCGGCCTGGCCAAGCTGATGGATGCGAACGCGCCCCTCACTCCGTCCCTCTCCCCATCGGACGGGGAGAGGGTGGCCGCCAAGCCGGGTGAGGGGAAAACGCCCGCCCTCACGGATGCCGGCAGAGTCATGGGCACACCGGCCTATATGGCGCCGGAACAAGTTGAGCATCCCGCTGATGTGGATCATCGAGCGGACATCTATGCGCTGGGCGTCGTGTTTTACCAGATGCTCACCGGCGAGCTGCCCGGCAAACGCATTGAGGCACCTTCAAAGAAGGTGCAGATTGATGTGCGATTGGACGAAGTGGTGCTGCGGGCGCTGGAAAAAGACCCTGGGCGCCGTTACTCCCAGGCCAGTGTGCTCAAGACGCAGGTGGAAACGATTGCGACGGACATGCGGAGCGCAACCGCCCCGCCAACCGGAACCTCTGCGAAAGGTGGGGCCGGCGAAGCAACCACCCTCTGCGCTATCAAGAAGAAGAAGGGTGAGTTCATCGGCGTCGGTTGTGCCATCCAGGCTCTCGGAATCGCATGCTTTTTCATTCCTCCGGTCGGTTGGATTCTGGGGGTCATATTGCTGCTTCTTGGCGGCCGTATGGCGCTCAAGGTCCTCTGCTCGCATTGCGGCAATCCAACCACCCGGGAGGCTAGGATTTGCACAACCTGCGGCGCGCATTTTTTGCCGAAAGGCGCGTCGGCCCCGTCAACCGGTCAGGCTGGAGGAATCATATCGTCCTCGGAGTCTGCCAGACCGGGGGTCCAAGTCGGCGCCGCCGGAGGCCGCGACTATTGTGCCCGGCAAACGCTGTTCGGCCTGCCGCTGGTACACGTTGCGTGGGGCATTGATCCCGCTACCGGTCGCCCGCGCGTCGCCAAAGGAATCGTGGCGGTCGGACCGGCGGCATTTGGCGTGATAGCGGTAGGGTTCAGCGCCTGGGGCCTGTTTCCGTGTGGACTCGTGGCGGTCGGTTTTGGGCCGGTCGGCCTGTTTGCAGTGGGCTTTTGGACAGTGGGGCTGGCGGCAGTGGGCGTTCAAGCGGTTGGTTTGTGGGCGCTGGCTTCCTGGCATGCGATCGGTTTGGTTGCAGTGGGGCCGTCGCCCATCGGGTTGGAGAGAATGGTAGTCGAAAAAGGCACGGTGGGCCTCCTGTTCGTGGTGGCAATCGTAGCTGCCTTGTTCATGGACCGGCTGATACGCGCCATCGGGAGCGCCCCTGCTTCAGCCAATTTCGATAGCAGCGGCCGTGAAGAGGCTCGAACTCAAAGGGGAATACCTGGCGAAAGACGGTCCTTGCGTTGGGCGTGGGCCGCAGTGGCTGCAGCAGTGGTGTGGTGCCTGACATTGCTTGCCGTCGCGTGCCTGACGTTCTTCGTTCTGCCCGAGTCGTTTAAGAGCACGGCCCGCGTCAAAACCGGCCACGCGCCTGATCGGAATCTCCTCCAGGCCGAGTCCGAGCTCATCAAATCAGAGGTGATATTGGGTTCCGTGATCGAAGACTTGAAGCTCAAGGAAGCTTGGGGCCGGAGATACAACGGCGGAAGGATGTTAACGGTGAAGCAGACACTGGAGTTGCTGCGCCCGTGTGTTGAGCTGAGTTCTGTGCGCAACACCGGCCTCATTGAAATCCACGTGTTCCGCGAGCGCCCCGACGAAGCTGCGAGCATCGCTAACGCCATCGCCGAGGCATATCGACAGCATCGTGCCAACCAGAGTGCACAACTTTCTCACGGGCTCGAGAAGAGCCTGAAGGACCAGTTGGAGGCTGCGAATGGGAAGATCGCCGCCGCGCGGCAGGAATTGGACAAGCTGCAAAAGGCGTCGGACATCGGGGAGGCGGCGGCACAGCTATCTCGCGACCCCGTATTGGCCGAAGCGAAGGAGCGTCCGTTCTGGCAGAAGAAGCGCGATCTGGAGGATTTGTTGCGGTTCCGGAATGAGTTGGCGAGCCAAGTCCTGTCGCAGTCCATGGGCAACGTAATCCCCCGTGCTATGTCCGTAGAGATTGTGGACCGCGCCGTGCCCGCGCTTCATCCGGCTCGGCCGAACAAACCGCTGAACCTGGTGCTGGGGGCCGCCGCAGGTGGTGTGCTGGGATTGCTGGCTGGGGGCTTGGTCTTGCTGTTTGGGTCGCGGCGTGTGCGACCGGGTGGAGCGGTGCTGCCGTCAGCATCAAACTGACTTGAGCCCCAAGCCAACAACTCCCGCAAGTTCCCAGTCCCGCGACATCTTCGTCACGACGCAGTGGACGCAGGTGCTGGCGACGCGGGGAGACTCGCCGGAGGCGCAGCAGGCATTGAGCGACTTGTGCGCAGCGTATTACATGCCGGTATTCGTCCTGATGCGCCGCGCGGCGCCGAGCGAGGAAGCAGCGCGTGACCTGACGCAGGAGTTCTTCTCCCGGCTGCTCTCGCGGGCGGGGCTGGGGCGGGTGGACCCGGAGCGCGGGCGGTTCCGCTTTTTCCTGCTGGGGGCGGTGAAGCATTTCCTGGCGGACGTGCATGACGAGCAGACCCGTCTAAAACGGGGTGGCGGACGGGTGCCCATTTCGCTCGACGGAGGCATGGACAGTTCGCCGGGCATGGAGATTGCGGATGCAAGCCTTCCGAGTCCTGACCTGGAGTTTGACCGCGAGTGGGCGGTAACCTTGCTCGACCGGGCGCTGGACCGGCTTGGGCGCGAGCAGGCGGAGGCAGGGAAAGGGGAGCAGTTCCCGGCACTCAAGCCCTGGCTCGCGGGAGACAAGCAACAGGTATCGCTAGCCGACTTGGCCGCCGAGGTCGGAACGAGTGAAGGGGCGCTGCGCGTGGCGTTGCACCGCCTGCGGAAGCGATTCCGGGTGCTGGTGAGGGAGGAGATTGCCGGCACTGTCGGGGATTCCACTCACGTGCGCGAGGAAATGGGCTACCTGCTTGAAGTGCTTTCGCGGGGGTAAAGCAAGTGCGAGGGGAGAATAGATAGTGGCCTGCGTTGCCGCGTGGGATTTGGCGCGTTGACGGTTGGGGTGAATACTGCGATGCTTTTGGCATGGCTGGGGCGACAGTATATCCGCTGGGTGCAGAGGCGACGGCTGCTGGATCATTCCGGGAGGCGCCTGCCCGATTACACTTCGACCGAGAGCGCCTTGGCCGGTTGTGCCAGGAACGAGGTGTTGCGCGGTTGGACTTGTTCGGCTCGGCATTGCGCGCTGATTTTAGGGAGGACAGCGACGTGGACTTGCTGGCTACACTGCGGCCCGAGGTGTGCGTCACCCTGCTGGATTGGGCTGATCTGCAAGAGATGCTGTCGGACGTTTTTGGCCGTCCGGTGGATCTGGTGAGCCGCCGGGCGGTTGAGGGGAGCCAGAATCCTTACCGGAAGCAAGCGATTCTTTCGACGGCCGTTTCCATCTATGTCGAAGGATAACGCCTATCTGGCCGACATTCTAAAGGCTGCGAAGGCAATTGAGCATTTCTTGGAAGGTGTTCCCCAGGCAGCTTTTCTATCCAACGAGGAGAAGTACGAGGCGGTAAACCGCAAGTTTGAGATCATCGGCGAAGCGACCCGCCATCTGTCGGTTGAGGCCAGAGCCCAGTTCCCCGACATCCCGTGGAAGCAGATCAGTGCCATGCGAAATATCCTGATCCATGATTACGGAGATGTTGACTTGGTCATCGTGTGGAATACTACGCAACGAGACATTCCCAGGCTCATCGGAGTGCTTGAAGCTCATTTCGCCAAGCTCCCACCTCCGCCCTGCTGACCGGCGGAGAATGGGGATTGCCAGCGAAGGCGGGAAAGCGCGCATAGTACGCGGGGGTTTCAGGATTTACGGTCCGCGACCTACGCGCCCACTCGCGGAGCCAAGGGAACAGTCGTTTCTCGACGCCTGCAATGGACCACATCTCCTTTCTGAGCTAGAGTTGGGCAGGAAAACACTCCTTGGCTCCCTATGAATCTGAAACTCGACGATAAGACAGCCCTGGTTACCGGCTCAACTGCCGGTATTGGGTACGCCATTGCGCTTGGGCTCGCGCGCGAGGGCGCGCGGGTCATCGTCAATGGACGAACCCAGGCGCGGGTTGACTCTTCACTCGCCAGCATCCGCCAGCAGGTGCCGCAAGCAAAGCTGGAAGGCGTCGCGCTCGATCTTGGCGCCGCTGCCGGGTGCGAAGCGCTCATCCGCCGGATTCCACAGTTGGACATCCTCGTCAACAACCTGGGCGTCTTTGAACCCAAGCCCTTCGAGCAGATTCCCGATGCCGATTGGCAGCGGCTGTTCGAGGTCAACGTGATGTCCGGCGTGCGCCTCAGCCGGGCTTACCTGCCCGGCATGAAGCAGCGCAATTGGGGCCGAATCGTTTTCATCTCCAGCGAGAGCGCGGTCCAAATTCCCGCCGAGATGGTGCATTACGGCATGACCAAAACCGCCCAGATTGCCTTGGCCCGAGGCATCGCAGAAACCTGCGCGGGCACCGCTGTCACCGTGAACAGCGTTCTAGCGGGGCCGACCGCCTCGGAAGGCGTGATCAACTTCGTTGCCGCCCTCGCCAAAGAGCAAGGGACGACCCCGCAGGAATTCGAGAAGCAGTTCTTCCGCGACGTTCGTCCCACCTCGCTGCTCAAGCGGTTCATTCAGCCCGAGGAGGTGGCTGCAGTCGTTGTGTTCGCCTGCTCGCCGGAAGCCTCGGCCATAAACGGCGCCGCGCTGCGGGCTGATGGGGGCGTGGTCAAAGCCGCGCTCTAACGTGACCCGGAGGCAAGCAATGGACTCGACGACTCCTGACCTGGTTCAGAGTGACTTGAATGGTCATGCGAAAGCGCAGCCCAGACCTCGCGCAGCAGGCAGGCAGGCCATGGCCGCCGGCGTATTTCACGCCGCGTTTTGCGGGATCACCTGCCTGGTCTCCGGGCGCAAGACTTAGCCGCTTAACCAGGACTAAGCTGCGGGGCCTGGGAATTCAAACCCCGGCGATGCCTATTTCAAGAGACGCGGGGTCTCGATTCTCTGCATGCGGTCCACGGTTTCGCGGTCGAGGTTGTAAAGGCAGTCGAACAGCCGCACCTTGAACGACGCGGGCCCGGTCGCTTTTTCCGCGGCCAGTTCCGCCGCGATCTCGTAACAGGCGAGAGCGCAGGCCGCAGCCAGAGTCAGATCGGATTCTACTGCCACAAAGGCTCCAATAACCGAGGTTGCCATACAGCCAGTCCCCACCACGTGCGTCATCAGGGGATGGCCGTTCTTTACGAGATATGTTGTCCTGCCATCCGTGGCAATGTCCACTTTGCCGGTAATCACCACCGTCGCCTTGCGCTGGTCCGCCAACTCCTCCGCCAGCAGGACGAGGTCGCCGCCGACCTCCGTGGCATCGACTCCCCGCGTTTTGACGCTTTCCCCGCTGACCCTGGCCACTTCTGAGGCGTTGCCCTTAATCACATCTACCCTGACTTCGTTGAGCAGCTCCAGGCATTTGCGATCGCGCAGCGCGGTCGCGCCTGCGCCACAGGCATCCAGGACCACTGGGATACCCTGGCCGTTAGCACTCCGGGCGGCGACCTTCATGGCTTCCACAAAGTCAACCGTGAGAGTGCCAATGTTCAGAACGAGGGCGGAAGCGATCTGGGCCATCTCGGCGGCTTCCTCCCGGGCATGGGCCATCACAGGAGATGCCCCCAAGGTTTTGACCACCTGCGCGCAGTCGCAGATCGTCACCCAATTCGTCAGGTGATGCACCACGGGCTTTTGCTGCCGGACTCTCTCCAACAGTTCGTAGGCCGTTGATTTCATGGCAGTGTCTGAAAGAAGGCCATTTTGCGCCGCCGCCACACTCGGCTACAACTCATTTCCGTCAGCCTCGGCTTCGGCGGCTGCCAGAAAGGCTTTCAGGGTCTCCACTCGAGGGCTGGCCAGGCGGCGCGCGGAGGCCAGCTCCAGTTGTGCGGGCAGTTCCTCCATGTTTCGGCGCAAGACCCGGACCGCGTCGGCATACCGAACAAACCGCGTGTCGCGGCCCACCTTGCTGACCGTACGGAGAACGGCGATGGCCCCCAGTTGTTCCAGGATGTCCGCATCACGCAGAAGCGTACCCTCAAATGAGGTTGGTTTGCGCGCGGGCAAATGCGTCCGAATGGCCTCAATCGCAGCCGCGATCTTGCCTTCGTGAAATCCGAGTTGTCTCAGGATCGGGGGCACTTCGCAGGCCGCATAGGTCACATGGTCCCACGCGGCCAGCGCCGTCGGGTCTTCCGGTCGGTGGCCGATGAACACCCCGAGATCGTGCATCCAAGCAGCGGCATAGAGGACGTCGTCATCGTAGGGCCGGTCTTCGGCCAGCCGCGTCGCGAGCTGGTAAAGCCGTGGCTGGTGGCTGAACTTGTCGGGTGGCTTCGCCTCGGCGCGGATGTATTCAACCATGGCTTCCCGGTATCCGGATTCAGTCATGGCGTCAAAATAGCAGCGGCGCGCGTGGTTTCCAATCCAGGAGTCCGCAAATTCTTCACTAATGCGCCAATTTAGCCGGTATACACGAAAGAGGGCTGGCGGGGGCCCAAACCTCGGGCCGACCCCCTGCCCAAAAATTAGGCAAAAAAAGGCTTGCTATTCAGCCGGAAAGCGCCAGTGTTCGCTCGTCTGTTAGATAGCTTGTCAATTCCATGGCATGGTAAATCTTCAGGTGAACTCGGTTCAGTGATGATTTGAAACCCGATAAGCGGGAACAGTCTGGAGAAAGCAAGAGACAGGATAAGACAGTATAGTTAGAGACATCACATGAGCGCAAAATTGTTTGTTGGGAACCTTTCCTTCAACATCACTGAAAACGACCTGCAGGACGCCTTCGCGGCGCACGGCACGGTTGTCGAAGCAAACCTGATGATGGACCGGGCAACCGGCCGTCCCCGCGGTTTCGCCTTCGTTACCATGAGCACGCCCGAAGAGGCCCAGAAGGCCATCGACGCGCTCAACGGCAAGGAACTGGGCGGGCGCGCCCTGACGGTTAACATCGCCCGGCCTCGCGAAGAACGCCCCGGCGGCGGCGGCGGCGGCGGCGGACGTGGTGGTTACGGTGGCCGCGGCGGTGGCGGCGGCGGCGGCGGTCGCGATCGCTATTAGTTCAGCGGTTCGCTTTTATACGGGGCCCGGGGGTACCGGGCCTCCTTTTTTTCTCTGGCGGCGTCCTTTTTGGCCGGTCTGCGGGATGTTGCCTGTGCGAGGATCCACAGCCGTCGGCCAAGCAGACTATGAAAGAAGAACATATTGAAGTCGAAGGGCGCGTCCAAACCGTGCTCCCGGGCACGATGTTCCGGGTGGAACTCGACAACAAGCACCTCGTCCTGGCCACGATCTGCGGCAAAATGCGGAAACGCTGGGTTCGGCTGACGGTCGGCGACCGCGTCAAGATGGAGATGTCCCCTTACGATTTGGACAAGGCGCGCATCGTCTGGCGGCTTAGGTAGGAACTCATCCGCGGGGGCTGGCGGCTTTCCAAGCTCAGCTCACAAACTCCAATTCCGGCTGCTGAGGGATTAAACTCCTCTCAAAGCCCCGCCTCAGAAAGCGCCGGATCGACTCGCGGCCCTTCTCGCCGTAGTCCAGCGTCCAATGGTTCACATACATCCCGACGAATTTGTCCGCCAGATCGCGGCCCATGTCGCGGGCATATTGCAGGGCGTGTTGCACGGCCTCAGAGCGATGGTCAAGGCTGTATTGAATGCTCGCCGTCAACACATCCGACACCGCTTTGCGAGTGGCCGGCGGGAAGCGTTTGTGAATCACGTTGCCCCCTAGCGGCAGCGGCAAACCCTGGTTTTCGCGGCCCCACCAAACCCCCAGATCCTCGCATACCTGCAGACCTTCATTCTGATACGTAAGCTGGCCCTCGTGGATGATTAGTCCGACGTCAGCCCTCCCCGAACGCACCGTGGCAAAGATCTGATCGAACGGCACGACCAGGTAATCCAACTCCTTCGCCGGTCTGCCCAGCCACAGTTGCAGCGCAAGAAAAGCGCTGGTCATCGTGCCGGGGACGGCAATCTTCTTCCGGACGACCTCAGCCCGGGAGAACATCTCCTTCGCCACCAGCATCGGCCCGTAGCCGTCGCCCATGCTGGCGCCGGTCGGCAACAGGGCGTATTGGTCACTCACGTAAGCGTAGGCATGAATACTGATCGCCGTGATGTCCAGTTCGCCGCGCGTGGCCCGCTCATTGAGGGTTTGGATGTCTTGCAGGATGTGCTGGAAGCGGAAGCCGTTCGCCGGAATCAATTCGTGGGCCAGCCCGTAAAACATGAACGCATCGTCCGGGTCGGGCGAGTGGCCGAGCGTCAAGGTGGTCTGCAACATGCGGGCAGGCTAACCCGGAGCCGCCGCGACTGTCACGAGGAGAAAATGAAGCGCCTCAGGTGAATACTCCCCTCATTCAATCATCTCTGGTCCGCGAACTCCAGGCCGCGCTTTACGTCTAGCTCATCTGAAGAGAATGCACACCCGGGCGCCAAGCTCATCGAACGCTACCGCCTGTTGCTTGCTGGAGCACGAGTGGACGCCGACTACCGGCTGATCCTCGGAGCCCTCAGCGGAGACGCCCAGCCAGAGGCGCTGGAACTTGCTGTTCCCCTGCTCGACAATTCCGCCGTGCATGCCGAGGCCGTTAAGGCTCAACATCCGAAAGCGGCCCAGGAAGCGCTCAACCGGCTGCAAGCCAAGCCCTGACCCCGCGCGTCCTGCGCCAGGAACATGTCAGTCAAGGGCGTGGGGAACTGGCATCCGCGAATTACGCGAGTTGACGCCAATTATTTCTCAGCCGAGCCGGGTCGCGCTCGGCCCGGTTGTTGAGGTGAGTTGCTAATTCGCTTCCATTCGCGAATTTCACGGATCACTGGAAGGCGCAGCCATTGGCGGCAACCGACGTCCTCAGGCCGTCTGCAGCACTGGCACCGGCGCCAGTTCCAGCGCCTCCCTGGAATAGGGAAGGCCGCGACGCCGCTTCACCACCATCCGCATCATCTGCTCGCACACCGGTTGCAGGCCGGGGAACCGCGCGCCGAACCGGCCTTGTGGCAGTGAAGCGACCATCACCCGCACGAACGCCTCCAGCGAGACAATGTTGCCGTGCAGCGCCATGTTCGAGGCGACCACGTGCGGCCAATAGCCCGGGATAATGCAGCACGTCAGACTGCACCGCTGGTCCCGCTCAGATAAACCCAGGATCGGAAAACTGCCCCGC
>Ga0182014_10000584_pt1 | contig 48792 bp, 30 predicted proteins | sample 612S2DmetaG_FD_120489 | JGI IMG/M metagenome (GOLD analysis project Ga0182014, IMG submission 120489) | Permafrost microbial communities from Stordalen Mire, Sweden - 612S2D metaG | ecosystem: Environmental > Terrestrial > Soil > Wetlands > Permafrost | place: Sweden: Stordalen | collected... | reverse complement strand
GCCGCCGAACGGCACCGTCTCAGCCTGGAGGGAATCGGCGCCAACTGGGACTCGCCCGGAGGCGGCCTCACCCGCGTCTCGGAAATCTACGGTAACCACAGCCTCGGATCGAGCCAGGCCGCTACGCAGTGGCTCCTTGCCCGCTGGGAAGCCTTCCTGACGCCCAACCTGCTGGCCGTCACGCAGGCTTCGGCGGGACGCACCATCGACTCTGCCCACGCCGAGACTCCATCGGCCTTCGAAAGCACGCTTAACCAGGGCGTCTGGGGCCAGTTGCCGCAGATCGTCGTCGATTCCCGCTATGGCTTCACAATCGGCAATCCCTCGCGCTTTGGCAAGGGCAGCTATCCCGACGAACATCTTTACGGCTTGCAGGAGTCGGTCGACTGGGTGCGCTCGAGCCTGCTCCTCAAGGCGGGCTTCGACGTCGGCCATAACGCCGATGCCACCGGCCTCCTCCGCAACCAGACCGGAACGTATCACTACGCCAATGTCGAGAACTTCGTCTCCGACGCTCTCGTCTTCAGCGCCTTTGGATTCTCCAACGCTCTAGATAAGTTCAACCAGCACAATTGCGACCAGACCGGCAAAGCCTGGCGCGACTCGACCGGCCAACTACGCGGTCTCGGCTATCTGCCCTGCTATTCCTATTATTCGCAGACCATGGGCCCCACCAACTGGCATCTGAGCACCAACGACTGGGCAGGCTATGCCACCGCCCAATGGCAGCCCGGCAAGCTCGCTGTGTTCTCCGCAGGCTTGCGCTGGGAACGCGAGCAGTTGCCGCCGCCCATCGCCGCGCTGGCCAACCCCGCGCTCCCGCTCACGGCAAAGCTGCCCGCCCTCGGCAATAACTGGGGCCCGCGCATCAGTCTCGCCATCGGCGGCGCAGAGCGGCATTGGCCCGTCCTTCGCCTCGGGTACGGCATGTACTACGGCCGCGTCTCGAACGCAACCCTCGAAAACGCGATCACCCAAACCGGTTCCCTCAAAGGCGATCTCAACTTCTTCATGCGGCCTACCGACAACCTCAACGCCGGCGGCGCGCCACCCTTCCCCTACGTCTTTGCCGGAGAGCCGTTCAATCTCGTCAAGCCCGGAGCCGTCGAGTTCGCGCCCAACTTCCGCAACCCCGAGATACACCAGGCCGTCGCCTCCGTCGAGCAATCCCTGCCCGGCCGCATCGAACTCGCCGCCACCGCAATGCTCGGCCTGGGCCGACGCCTGCCCATCTCCATCGACACCAACTTCGACCCCGCGGTCAATCCCGGAACCATCACCTACGCCGTCGTCGACGGCACCGGCAAAGGTCCCATCAAGGCCTCGCAGATCACCGTTCCCTTCTACGCCACCTGGCCCTCTGCCACCTCGGGAACCGGAACCGCAGGCCGTCTCAATCCCAACTACCAACAGATCTCCGAGATATTCAGCCGCGCCAACTCCACCTATGAAGCGGCCATGTTCCGGCTCAACCGCACCGGCCGGCGAGGGCTCACTCTGCACGCCCACTACACCTACTCGCATGCCATGGACTGGAATCCAAACGAAAGCGCCGCCGTGACAGGGAACGATGTTCTCGACCCCGACGACTTCAGCCGCGAATACGGCGTCGGTGACCTCGACGTGCGTCACTCCGCCGCCGCCACCGTCCTCTATACCGCGCCATGGAAGCTGCATAACCTGGCCGGAACACTCGCCAATGGCTGGATGCTCTCAGGCGTTGGACAATTCCGCAGCGGCATGCCTTACACCATGCGCACCTCGGGCTCGTTGCCCAAGGAGTTCAACCAGTTCAATGGCGAAGTGATCGCCGGCCTGGGTCCGGGTATGAACGGCTCCGGCGGAGACAATCGTGTCTACGGCGTCGGCAACGACAAGGTCATCTACAACATCGGCCGCAACACCTACCGCTACCCCTCAACCTGGAAGGCCGACCTGCGCCTCGCCAAGCAATTCGACCTCGGCCACCTGCGCGAATTGCAACTGCTCGCCGAGTCCTTCAACCTCTTCAACCACCAGAACGTCACTCAGCTTGAAACCAACGGCTACTACATCTCGCCGGGCAGCCTCACCGGCTCCTTTCCCACCCTCAACTTCCTCACCGGCCTCAAAGCCAACACCACCGCCTTCGGCCAGTCCCTCAACATCAACTCCACCAACTTCTACCGCGAGCGGCAAATCCAGCTAGGCCTCCGCATGAGGTTCTAGCATGGCGACTCTTGAGCACTTTCCATAACTGCCCGTGCCCCATCCATTCGCCTTTTTTCTGGCGAATGGGTGGGATAGGATGACACTCAACAGGCCCGTTCACGGGGAGTTTCCATGGCCAGATAGAACGAGCCCGTGCTCAACTCTCAATGCGCCGGCGAAACTCCCGCCTCAGGCTTCGCTCCAACCCGTACCGGATCCGAAGCCCCCTTCAGCAAGTCCGGATCCATCTCCGCAATATCCACCCGGTAACTCACCGTGGTCGCCGTCGGAAACGTCGCCGGAACCTTCTGCGTCACCTTGCCGGTAGCCGCCCACTCCGTTCCGCGTTGAAGCGTCGTGATGAATCCCACGCAGCTTAGCGCCGCCACATCGTGGCCCATCGTGGTGTGAAAGATCCGCCCCTTGCCGAATCGCAGAACCATCAGTATCGGCTCCTCATGGCCGGAGCCCTTGTTCTTCTCATCGGATTGCGCCGTCGCCAGCACAGTCATATTCTTCCCCGGTCCGCGCAGCATCCCATAGAGCTCGTCCGGAAAATGCATCCACGCCGCCGGCAATCCCTTCATGATGGGATGCTCCGGCTGTTGCGTCACAACCTGGAACGGCAGCCGCGCCCCGTGCTGTCCCGTCGGTCCCGGCGATGGATCGGAGACCAGCTTCCCATCTTTGACATACCAATAAGGCCCGGCCTCCGGCGTGCGCTGCCTCCACCCGCCGATGCCGGTCATCTCGTTATAAGCCGGCCAATTGGGAAACGCATTGTCCGCGGCATGAACAATCACCAGTCCCCCGCCGCCGCTCACGTACTGCTCAAGCCGCGCCTTCATCTCCGCAGGCCAGTCCGGAGCATCGTAGTTCATCACGACCGCCTGGTATTTTTCGAACTCCGGCTTGAATGCGCTGAAGTCCCCATCCGCAGCCGGCGTCGTAACCACCGTCACCGAAAACAGCCCCGTCTCGTCCAGCTCTTTCTTCAATACCGGAGTCGTGATCCTCCAGTTGTGAAAGATACCCGCGCTCTGCCCATCCAGAATCATCACGCTGATCGGCCCCGCGCCATGGCCGGCGCTTTGACCCACCGCAACTGGAGCAATCAGCGCACCCAGCAATCCACTCAGCATCACAACAAGCATCCCCTTCATCTCAACCTCTCGCCGCTCCGATTTTCCGACATTGTCGCGGCCCACTTCTTCCCGAACAGGAAGAATACTCCACCAGCCATCCGGGATGGGAAAATCCGGACTATCCGCCATCGCGCGGATGCCACGTCACGGCGCCCAGGTTCACGCGTACCGGCGGCGAAGTCACCGGCCGCGCCTCCAGGACTTCGAGGTCCCAGGCAGCCTTCCGTTCCACCATCGCCGCAATGCGGTGCCCAGCGCGATCCAATTGGCAAAACCGCCAGCGCGCGCCTTCATCGCCAAGGCTCGAATCAATCTCCAATCGAATCCTCTTTTCGCCACCGAACAAGAACGAGAACCCTTCCAACGGCAAGGCGAGCCCCATCCCCCGCGCCTTGATGTAGGCCTCCTTCAGCGTCCACAGCGACAACGCGCGGTCCAGCTTTGCGGCGTCCTCCAGGTTCTCCAGTTGCGCCTGCTCCGCGGCGGAAAACACCTTTGGCGCCAGCTTCAGAATCTGCTCCGCGCGCTCAAAGGGCTCTACGTCCACGCCTACTTCGGCTCCCTCGGCCACAAGGCAAACCACCAGCCCCAACGAATTCGACAGGTTGAAGCGCAGTCCGCATTCCGGTTCCACGGCCGGCTTGCCATGCTCGTTCAACTTGAATTGCCAAGCCCGCGCCGGCAGCGGACGGTAGCAGGAGAGCGCAGTCCGCATCAGCGCGCGCGTGGCCAGCGATTCGCGCCGGTGCCGTTCGAACCTGAACCTCGAAACGCGCGCACGCTCGTCTTCGCTCAGCAGCGCCAAACACGCCTCCGCGGCCCCTTCGTTCAACAGATCGTCGGGGTATGCGCACCAGAGGTGGAGCGGTTGCTTGTCCATGCCGGTAACCCAAAGTGTGGCGTCCTCGGCTCGAACCTGTCAAAGCATCCCGGAAACTCATGCCCCGAATTCAGCGAGACAATCCCAGAAAAATTGGTTAGAATTCCGCCCATCGCCCTCCCCCGTGGGCTGAAGCGTTTGCGCGGCTCTTTCCCGCCGGCGCAATGGTATCGCCTGCGCCGCTTTACCCGGCAAACCACGCACGTTTTGCAGATTCGAAAGCGAGGACGGAATGATCGATGAAGTGAAGAGGGTTCGGCAGAACTACCTTGCCATCACCTTGGCGGCTGTCGCGTGCTTCCTGTTCGAGGCCGCGTGGTACTCCTGGTTCCTGCAATCCTGGCTCGACGGCATTGGCCGCACCGCCCAATGGCTGGTGTCCACCGGTGTCAATCCCGCCCTCCAGTATGCGACAGCGCTGCTTTCCTCGGCTGTTATGGCCGCGGCCATCTCCTGCGTCACCCAGCTCACCGGCCCTCAGACGGCCTTGCGCGGCATGAGGGCCGGCGCGCTGTTGTGGCTCGGCTTCGTGGTCACCACCTGGGCCACCGAGTACGCCTTCGAAGTCCGCACCTACAAAATCTTCGCCATCAACACCGGCTTCTGGCTCTTCGGCATGGTCATCATGGGCGCCATCGTCGGCGGGTGGAAGAAGAGATAGGAATAGAGAATAGGTGCCTTCCCGATCTCTGACCCCTGATCTCTGACCCCTGCCTCACTCCGGCGCCGGATAGAACGGCAGCTTATCGTTCTTCTCGTTGGCGCGTTTCACCGTGGCGTCCTCCAGCAGCAGCGCCGGGGCCAACACCGTCTGCGGATCGTCGCCAAAGAAATTCGCCACAAACAGGTCCTTGCCCGCCGCGGCAATGCTCGAACGAAGCGCCCGCTGGTCGATATCGCCCAGTACTGCGCCCCGCACCAGTTCGCGCGTTCCGTCGGCGCTCACACGATAGAGCAGCCGAGGCGTCATCTCTCCGCCCAGCGTCTGCACATAATACACACTCTTCAGCCCGCGATCTTTCGCCAGGGCCAGCAGCTTACCGTTCAACTCCTCGTCTGAAGAACCACCCTCCGCCGTCACCTTCAACACCCCAATCGACGGCCGCGGCCCGCCTGTAATTCCCGCACGCCCGTGCCCGTTCGACTGCGGAAAGTCCCGCACCGGCTCACGGCCCAGCAGGTAATTCTCCAGCCGCCCTTTCACCACCAGCTTCACCGCCTGCTCCGGCACGCCGTCTTCATCCACCTCGTACGCGCCCACCAGCCCCTTGCCCTCGTAGCTCTTCAACCCCGGATCGTCCACCACGTCGATGAACTCCGGCAGCACCTGGGCGTGAAGGCTCGAGGCGAAGGGTCCGTTGGTCCGCGCCTCGGTTCCCAGCCTGGGCCGCGTGGCCGTTACGCCCGCCACCAGCAGACCGCGCAGCGTGTCCGCGCTGGCGTCGGAACTCAGCAGCACAGGCCCGTGATACTCCTCCTCAACCAGCGGCGCCTTGCGCAACTCGGCGAGCGAGGCAATCAGCCCCAGCGCATGTTTCTCGAAAACCTCCGGCGCATCCAGGTCCTTGAGCGAGCTCCCCGTCGAAGCATACGACCGGTCCAGCCGCATCCCATCCGGCGCCTGCGTGCCCACGCCGAACACCTCCTGGAACTCCTGCCCCGTCTTGCGCACGACGGCTCCCTCGCTCGTCGCCAGCCAGGTAGTGGTCACCCGCCCGTGAAACTCCGCCGTCGAGTACTGTACGTTGCCCTCGCCCGCCTTCGCAGCCGGATCTTTCCGGTAGAGTCCGCTCACCCGCGCAACCCGCTCCGTCCAGTCGTCTGCGTCCACCTTCAAAGCGAGTGGTTCGGCCAGCGAAATCACCGCCTTCTCATGGCTGAAGTCGTCTGCCTGCGGCGGCGTCTGCACCTGCTTCAGTGCCGCCTGCTTCTGCGCATAGGCCGCCAGCGCGCTCTTGTACGCCGTATCCGTCGCCGACCACAACGCCGACCGCAGCGCAATCGGATCGTCCTCGATGCCGGCCAGTTGCAGCGCGCCATCGCCGCGTCCGCCCGAGCTATCGGTCTTGTAGTCGCCCACCCGCACCGTCACCCGCGCCACTCGCTGGTGGGCGTGCTGCGACCCTTCGCTGGCCCCAAACTCCGCCTTGGTCGAGTAGTCGTCCACTTCCTCAATCCGGTACAGGATGAAGAACGGCTTCGCAAAGCCCGGCAACTGCAACTGGCTCATGTTGCGGTCCAGTTCGTCGAGCATCGCCTTCAGCACCGGATCCTTCTCCGCATCGGCCCGCGTCTGTTGCGCGGCACACACCATCGGCGCGCCAAGACATCCAGCAAGAAATCCAACTCCCGCAAACATCGCAACAAAACGAATCGGGTTCATTGCGCCTCCTTCGTTGCTGTCGCTTGCGCCTGCACTCCGGGGATAGGCAATATCGGCGGCCTCGCCGTCCCTTGCGGTTGCCGCTGCGTCTCCATCTCGCTCACCAGCATCGCCGGAGCCACCGCGCTTACAGGAACCGTTCCCGACTCCGCGCCACACTCGCCGTTGAATACCTCGCTCTTGTCGCCGGTGGCTACAATCCGCTTCATCGCCGCCAGCGGCGTGCCCACAATGCTCACCCCGCGCACCAGCTCATCCGGCCGCCCATCGACATACACCCGCCACACCACAAGAGGGATGACTTGAAACGCCTGCGGCGAACTGCGCGTCGTCACCGCGAACCCCGAAGAGATGTCCTCGAAGTAAAGCCCGTACGGCTTGCCCTGCTTCTTCGCTTCGTCGATCAGTTGCTTCCGCAACTCGGCCTCCGGCACGCTCTTGGTCGAGGTCACGATCAAGTTGCCCTGGCGCCCGATGGGCACATGGCCCGTCTCCGCGCGTCCGTGGCCGTTCGAAGAACTGAAACTCGCAATCGGCAGGCGCGACATCAGAAATGTCTTCAGCACCCCGTCGTCGATCAGCGCCACGCGCTGCGCCTTTTCGCCCTCATCGTCGAACTCGTAGCTGCCGCTCAGCCATGTTCCGTCGAACTGCGTCATCGTCGGATCGTCGGCCACGGAGAGGAACTCCGGCAACACCGGCTTGCCCACGTCCTTGGTAAACGTCTGTCCTTCCTCGTCGCCGCGCTGCCGCTGACCCTCGAGCCGGTGCCCCAGCACCTCGTGGAAGAATACCGCCGCTGCGCGCCCCGACAAGATCGCCGGCCCGTCAAAGGGCTCCGTCACCGGAGCTTTGCGCAGCGTTTCAAGGCTCTTGCCCAGCTCCCGCATCGCCGCTTCCAGCGTCGCCTGTGCCGGCAGTCCGCCTGCCGTCTCGGCCTCGAAGGTCTGCTCGCGGAACAGGTCCATCCCGTCCTCGGCGCGTGTCACCGCAATCGCCACAATGCGCGCCTGCATGTGCGGCGTCACCACGCGCGACCCTTCCGACGAAGCAAAGTAGTCGGTCTCGTTCTGCGCCGTCATCACCACCGCATTCTGGTAGACATCCGGAAACTCGCGGAAGATCTTCGACAGCGCACGCACCCGCCCTTCCCATGCAGCGCGGTCCACCGCCACCGGCGGAGTCTCTTTCCCGATGTGCGACTGCGGGGCTTCCTGGCTGAAGTCCGGCGAGTTGTCTTCTTCCTTGGCCCGCACCTGCGCTTCGGTCTTGACGCGCAGGTAGTTGTCCAGCGCGGTGCTGTAGCCGGTGTTGGTCCCCAGCCATAGGGAACGCGCCAGCGCCTCGCGATCGTCGCCCAACGGTAGTTGCAAACTGTTCACCGCCGAGGCGCGATGCTCCCCGTGGGTGTTGTCCAGCTTGGGGCTGCCCAGCCGCACCTGCACGTCGGCTACGCGCACATGATTCGCCAGGCTATCTACCAGCGCGCCAAACTGCGCGCGAATCGACACGGCGCTGACGTCGCTCACCGAATAGCTGAGGAAGTAGGGCGGCAACTGCTTGTCGGAATCCGGATTGCCGGGCCCCTGCTTGCCGAGCGAGGTAAACGCGCGGTGCAACTCAGTGGTCATTGCGTCCAGCAAGAGCGGGGTAGTGGCCTGTGCGGAGGCCAGGGCGGGAATCGCCAGAACTGAAGCTGCAATCGCAGCGTAGAGACAAGGCCTGATTGCGAGTTTTCCTGGAAGGACTGCGGGTTTCTTTGGCATAGGTCGGGCGGAATCGTGTAAATGCATCTGTAACAAAGATTGTCTCAAAGTCGCCTGCCCTTCTTTGTTCGCCCTCAGCCAATCCGAAAAAAATGTCCCTGGCAGGAACTGCGTTCCCTCCTTTCCCGTCACCTGCTGACTTGCTGACTCGCTAACCCCGCGTAGCGGTGCTGACTTGCTGCCTTTGTTCCAAAACTTGACTTCGGCACATTGGGACCTCACAAAGACCTCTCAGATCCCAATATGATCGGAATCCCATCTTCAGTCAGGCCCGGAGACCCCTTTCCAAGCATGTCCCCCAATCGGTTACCGCAGATTCCCGGCAACTCTGTCGTCTCCCCATCTACTCATCTCATTCAAAATCACTTATCGCACCACCTCGTAACTCCATCCGGATTCCCGGCCATTTTTCCACTTTCTTCCCAGTCCATTCTCTGCCATACTTGATCGTGCCCACCAGGTACGTCCAATCACAACAATCCAAGAATGAAGGTGCATCGATGTCGGCAAAGTACGTCTTTGTGACGGGCGGAGTTGTGTCCAGTTTAGGCAAGGGTCTCGCAGCAGCTTCCATTGGTTGCCTGCTTGAAAGCCGCGGCCTGCGCGTCAACATGATGAAATTCGACCCGTATCTCAACGTAGATCCGGGAACCATGTCCCCCTTTCAGCACGGCGAGGTATTTGTCACCGACGATGGCGCGGAAACAGACCTTGATCTGGGCCACTACGAGCGCTTCACCCATGCGCCCCTCTCCCGCGACAACAACCTCACCACCGGCCGCATCTACGAACAGATCATCCTCAAAGAACGCCGCGGCGACTACCTCGGCAAAACCGTCCAGGTCATTCCCCACGTCACCAACGAGATCAAGAACGCCATGCGCAAGGTCTCAGCCAACGGCGCGGACGTCACCATCGTCGAGATCGGCGGCACCGTCGGCGACATCGAGTCGCTCCCCTTCCTCGAAGCCATCCGCCAGATGCGCCAGGAACTCGGGCGTGAAAATACCGTCTTCGTCCACCTCACGCTCGTCCCCTACATCCACGCCGCCCAGGAGCTCAAAACCAAGCCCACGCAGCACTCCGTCAAGGAACTGCTCTCCATCGGCATTCAGGCCGACGTCCTGCTCTGCCGATCCGACCGCCCCCTGCCTCGCGAGATGAAGCAGAAGATCGCTCTCTTCTGCAATGTCGAAGAACGCGCCGTCATCGGAGCCACCACCGTCCCCTCCATCTACGAAGTCCCGCTCCGCTTCGCCGACGAGAATCTCGACGCCCTCATTCTCAAGTACCTCCACATCGATGCGCCCGAGGCCAATCTCGCCAGGTGGAAGGACCTCGTCGATCGCTGCTATCACCCTAAAGACGAAGTCCACATCGCCATCGTCGGCAAGTATGTGGAATACGAAGACAGCTACAAGTCCCTCAAAGAAGCTCTAACTCACGGCGCCGTCTCGCAGAATCTCAAGCTCAAGGTCACCTGGATCGAAGCCGAATGCCTCGAATCGAAAACTCCCGACGATCGCAGCTACGAGCCCCAGCTTGAAGGCTTCGACGGCATCCTCGTTCCCGGCGGCTTCGGCAAGCGCGGCATCGAGGGCATGTTGAACGCCATCCGCTACGCCCGCGAAAACCAGGTCCCGTATTTCGGAATCTGCCTGGGCATGCAAACCGCCTGCATCGAGTTCGCGCGCAATGTCTGCGGATTGAACGATGCCAACTCCAGCGAATTCGACCCCGCCAGCCAGCATCGCATCATCTACAAGCTCCGCGAGCTGCTCGGCGTTGAAGAGATGGGCGGCACCATGCGTCTCGGCGCTTGGACCTGCATTTTGCAGGAAGACACGCTGGCCTCCAAGGCTTACGGCGGCGCAACCGAAATCAGCGAGCGCCACCGCCACCGCTACGAATTCAACCGCGAGTACGAGGCCCTCCTAACCGGCGGCGGCCTGCGCCTGAGTGGCACCACCCCTGACGCCACCTACGTCGAAATCGTAGAAATCCCCGGCCACCCCTTCTTCCTGGGCTGCCAGTTCCACCCCGAGTTCAAATCCAAGCCCCTAGAGCCCCATCCCTTGTTCCGCGAATTCATCACCGCCAGCTACAAAAACCGGCGAGGGCGGATCGCAGCAGAAGCGAGTGAACCTTCCGCTCTAACAAGCACGCTGTCATCCTGAGCGAAGCGGAGCGGAGTCGAAGGACCTGCGGTTGCTTTTCGTCCTTGCCAGCCGAGTGCCCCAGGTCTCGCTTTTGAGACCTGGGATCCATCGGAAACTCCACACCGGCCCTCCCGCCCAGTAGGCGATAGCCGTGAATGCCGAACAGTTGACGCCGCGTCCGCTGATCGGCAAAGATGGACTCTCAGCAAAACTACTCAGAATGGCCTTCGCCTCGGAGAAGTCCATGCGGCCTCGATCGAGAAATTTCAAAAGACAGGTAGTCAGCCTTGCGACGGCTGTCGCCACCGTCACCATCTATCTCTCATTCATCGAGCATCGTTGGGCGATCTATGTGGCATTGTCTGTCGGGTATACGATTATTCTCTTCGGACTCGCCTGGAGCGACAACAAGATGCGCCTGTTCTTCCGCGACAACTCCCGCTCCCTCAGCGAGGTTGTCCGCTTGCACCTGACCTATTTGTTGATGCTCATGGCCTGGATCTGGCTCACCCAATACTCCAGGCCCTCCTTGCCGTCGTGGATCACGTACGAGGGCGACCACCACGAATCATGGTTCCTGATATTCGTGCTTTTAGGCATCATCACCATCTGGTGGCTGGAGCAGTCGCGGCTCACAGCAAAACCAAAGCCAAACCCCTTCAGCCCGAATAGCGGTCGCTCCAAGTAATCAGTGGCCGGATACCCGCTGCTTTTCGCCGCTCCCCGATGGCTCGGCTTTGGCCGGCGATCTTCCTTCCTGCAGAACTGCTTCAAGACCACTCAAGATTATCGCCCGCATAGTCGTGCCCTCTTTCCTGGCAAGAGCCTTCAGCGTGGCGTGAATCTCATCCGGAATGTCGATCGTAATCCGCATTGGAATCTCTGCTTCTCATCGGCCTATTGAATGCAGAGCTTACGGCGTAACAATCCGCCCCGCCAAATCGGGCGCGACCATCAGGAAATGTCGTACGTTCCAGGTATAAATGCGTTCGGCGTCAACCTTCCGGGCGCAGGCCAGCAGCAATGCGTCAAAGACGATGCCGCCAGCAAGACCCATGCGGGCCGTGGTGCGCAGAGTGGCCGCATACTCTTCGGCGTCAAGGGAGACAACGGTCACTCTGGCAACGATCTGCTCGACGAGAAGGCCGGCCAGCTCGGGCCGCACCTTCTTTCCTCCGGGGAGTCGTGAGAGAACCGCGTAGACCTCGGCCAGCGTGTGCGCGCCACAGGCAGCCGTGGCTGGTGTGGCGGCGGCCAGCAGCGAGTGGCTCCTTCCGTAGCGCGGATCGGCGGCGTCGCTTGAGGCGATGAGCACCGACGTATCGAGGAAGACTGCGATGGGCGCGTTCATGGCTCGTCGGAGAGTCCGGCGACGTAGCGCATGCGTCGCTCGCGCTGTTCGTCGATCATGGCGTTCACATCATCGGCAGTAACCCGTGGGCCGCCGCTCATCACCCATAGCCCGTCAACCATCTCCAGTTTGGGTTCGGGAAGATCCTGCTCAAGCACCAGGGCGTCGCCGGAGCGCTCCACTTTCAGCCGTGTCCCAGGGGTTAGGTGCAGCGCGTCGCGCAGCCTCTTGGGAACCACGATCCGGCCGGCCTTGTCGATCTCCACAATGGCATTCATAATGCCATTCTACCATCAAAAATGGTAAGTCTCACGGTTCTTTATCCCCCACCGGCCCACCGGGTATATCCTTCCTTGCGAAAGGCCTTCATCATGAATCTACCTTTCCAAGCCATGCAACGCGCTTTCTCATTTGCAGTAGGCGTGCTCCTTTTCGCAGCCATCGCAGCCAGCCCCGCCCATGCATCCACTTGCCCCCGGTTCTGTCTCCAGGGAATGCTCACCAGATACTTCGACGCGATGGTCGCGCACGACCCGTCGCACTTGCCTCTGGCCGCGGACGTAAGGTTCACCGAAGATTCCCACCAGCTCCAACTCGGCGAAGGATTGTGGAAGACCGTCACCGGGAAGGGACACTTCCGCCAGGATTACATCGACCAGAAGCAGCAGCTCGCTGCCGCGCACGCCGTCCTGTTCGAAGGCGACACACAGATCCTCTATTCGGTCGTGCTGCATGTGGCGGACCGCAAAATCGCCGGTGTCGAAACCATCGTGTACCGCGTCCCGGCCGATGCCAGGCAAAAGCCCAACCAACTAGACAAGCCGCTGCCGGTGATGAACGGCCCTGTGCCCGCGGGCAAGCGAATGCACCGCGCCGAGATGATCCGCGTCGCCTTGTCCTATGAAGAAGGATTGCGGGTCGGCTCATTCGTCCAAGCCAACGTGCCCTTCGCCCCGGAGGCCTACCGCACCGAGAACGGCCTCAGGACCGCCGGCGAAGGGTGCTCGACAAGCAAGGACTGCGCCATCCGCACCCAGAAGATCTTGCAGCATCCAGACATCAAGCCGAGCCTGGCCGTTGTCGACGAGCAAGCGGGCATCGTGCTGCTGTGGATGAACTTTGGCGACACGCACTCCTACGGCCCCAGCAATGCGCTGGTCACGTTTGAGGCCTTCAAGATCTGGGGCGGCCAGATTCACGCCATCAATGCATTCTTCGGCTTTCTGCCCAAGGAAACCGAGCGCGGCTGGCCCGCGGCCGAGTAGGAAAAGAAACTCCCAAGACTCGGCAAGGCCGGGTTCCGGCTCAATGCGTGGGACACCCGCCTTTTTGTATCAGTAACTTGAGTGGCCAGGACTTTCTGTTGCCCCGAAGGCACCACATGTACCGAAAAGAGAGGACATAGAAAACCCTCCGGAGCCCGTGATCCGTTTCACAAGGCGACAGTCGATATCATTGAACTTCCAGTTGCTCCGGAACCATAACCGTCTGATCATGGATGACGCTCGCGGCCGTTGCTTCTGGAAATGATAAGAGCGCCAGAGGCTCCGGTGTTGGACGCCCGAGATAGTATCCCTGGACCTGGTTTGCTCCAAGTTCCTGAATGGCCCTGAGTTGCGCTTCGTTCTCGATACCTTCCACGATCACCTTCATGCCGAGTTCCTGCGCGAGCGCGACGAGTGAGCGCACCATGGTCCTTGTCTCCGAACGCTGCATGATCTCTTTAACGAAGGTACGGTCGATCTTCAGAGCGTTGAATGGCAGTCTCTGGATATAACTAAGTGCCGAGTAGCCCGTGCCGAAATCGTCGATAGCAACTGTTACACCGATGCTCTGCAGACGCCTTATTGTTGCAACTGCGTTCTCCAATCCACCTAGCACGACCGATTCCGTAAGTTCAAGCTGCAGGAGTCTCGGGTCCAGCCCCGTCTTTTCAAGAGTCGTCTTCACATCATCCACAAACGAGTCGCGGTTGAATTGCACGGTTGAGACGTTCACGGCAACTTCTATGGGGGGTCCCGCCTTCGATTGCCACGACAGGCAGTCCGCACAGGCACGCTCCATGACGTATGCACCCAGGGGAACAATCAACCCACTTTCCTCTGCAATGGGAATGAACTTCAACGGTGGAATGCTCCCGAGTGTGGGATGTGTCCACCTGGCTAACGCCTCGAAACGAATTGGATACCTCGAGCCGATCTCAAATTCCGGCTGGTAATGAACGACAATGTTCCCATCTTCGATGGCACGGCGTAGCTGGTTCTCGATGGTAAGGCGTTCGCGCACGGACTCTCCGAGGTCCTTTGTAAACAGAACCACACGGTTCTTGCCGGAACGTTTAGCTGAGTACATGGCACTGTCGGCAAATTGCAGGAGTTCGGACTCGTCGCTCGCCTGGTGGGGAAACACGCAGATGCCGATGCTGGCCCCAATGGTGATTTCCTGACCATCGATCTCGAACGGCTTTGCGATAACTTGCAGCAGCGACTCGGCCAGTAATTCAGCCTGGTTGATCGCCTTCAGGCTGCTTATTACGACGGCGAACTCATCGCCTCCCAAACGCGAGAGCGTATCGGCCTTGCGGGTGCGCGATGCGATGCGTTCGGCCACGCGGACCAGAAGCACATCGCCGAAATTGTGTCCAAAGCTGTCGTTCACCAGCTTGAACCCGTCGAGATCGATGTACAGAACCGCCACCATGCTGCCGTCGCGTTTTGCGGTTGCAATGCTTTGAGAAAGACGGTCGGATAGGAGGCGGCGATTCGGAAGCCCGGTGAGTGCATCCGAGAGGGCCTGCTCCTGTAGCTTTGCTTCCGCGTCGGCCATTGCGAGGTCGCGAACACGCAGTTCCTCGATCATGTGATTGAACTCAGAGCCCAACGACGCAAGTTCGTCTGCCTCGGGAAGCGATACTTGGGACGTGAACTGGTTTTTGACGCGCACTTCCTGCATTGCGCCGATCAATTGGCGAATAGCGCTATCCTTTTCGTTGGCCTTGCGCAGTTCCTCGTTTTTGCCCGCGATTCGACGGAGCAGAACAACAATTCGTCCGGCACTGAGGAGCACCGCCAAGACAAGGAAGCCCACCAATGCCAAACTGTGGCGTATGGTCCACCAATTGCCGCCTCTCAGAACCTGTATATCCGAAGGCGAGCGAATCATCAGTTTGAACGGAACCGAGTCTTTGTGCAGTAGATTGTCTGTCCTGCCACGTTCCACTTCCACCGAGCAGATCCCAGTGAGGCGCAGTAAGCTCCCCTCCTGAGGGGGAAGGAAAGGCTGGCCCGTGTCGATCAAATAAAGGACGGCTTGGAACGTGTGCCCACCCGATGTAACGGACAGAGTCCTCGGGCCCGCGGAGCTTTCAATGCTCAGCAGAGTTGCCTCGACACTCACCAGTTGGGAGTCGAAGCGCCCATCGCTCATCATGTCGGCCGTGACGGGCTTAGGATTGATGGCCGACGTCTCACGCCGGACTCTTACTACCGCATCCGTCAACACCGGCGAATATCCGGTGGCAGTTGCGTACCCGGCGGCATCGATTGCATCGTTTAAGCGAAGCCCGCTCGTGCCGCTCTCGACTCGTACTCCCCCGGTTCTATCCTGGATATAGAAAAACCCGTCGCCCAACATCGTCACGATGCCGCTGACCACTACCCGATGATCAAATCGCGTGTGCGGCGAAAAACTGAGGAGATTACCGATGAACGTCGCGGGTTGAGCAAACGGGTTCGAACTGCCAGGCTCGATGACCTCGATACCCCTCAGGTTCGCAACCGCCAATTGCAGCCCGACAAGCTGCTTTCGTGAATTGAACACCTCTCCCACAACGCCGCGCACCCGCACCGTGGCGTCCTGTAGGTTAGCCATGAAGTTGTTCTGCGACGGATCCTCCATGACGGCGACGTGAACCGGCCCGATGGAGGTGTACAAATCGAAACTGGTCTGCTTTGTCGGATACAGTTTTCCCCGAATCGGGTGCACGACTCCCTCGACCTCGCCATACAACGAATCCAGCACACCGGTTTCTGCTCGCATGTTCATCGGCGCCGGCTTGGGCAAAGGAGCCGGCCCCATCGGTGTAAATTTTGGAGCGACGATTACCGGCGCAAAATCCCCCTCGTCCGCCAATCCGGTCACGGTGATCTTCTCGCCTTGATAGAGCTCAACCGGTGTGCCCGCATATTTAACGAAAATGCCCGCCGTAGAATCCTGCAAAAAGAGCTGCCGAAAGACGGGATTCAAATACGTAACGACGCCAGTCACTTTTACGGGGGGCGCTGTGCGAATGATGGTTTCGCCGAGTGCGCGGACGCCGGCAATGGTTGCAACCGCACCATTCGAAAGAAATCCCGGCAGATCCTGGGCAAGAATGGGTGTCACAGCCGCATGCACCAGGTCAATGCGCAAGCCGTCTCTATTGAGGAAGCCCAGGACTTCAACGGGGGCCCCCGCGGCAAATTTACCCGGCTGCTCCAGACCGCATCCAACAACTCCCGATTCATCTTCAACGAACAACTGATCCTGGGTCTCCCGATACAGAACTCTTCCACGGAGCCGCACCAAGTGCGCACTGATCCGGTTCCTATCGGCATACAGGGTGCGGACACTGGACACCTGTGCCGACTGTGGCGCGTAGGAGATCCTCTCCAAGTCGGTCGCGTTCTGAGCCCAAATGAACTCGGATGTCGGGCTCCCCCCCTCATCCAGCAGAACTTCGAGCACGCCCGTGATCCGCACGCGCGCATTCAGCCATTGCGTGAATTGATGGGTATCCCCCGGCACAAATGCCTGAACTTCTTGCCCCTCGTCTCCGAGGAACACTTGCACCATGCCCGTTCCATTGGCGAGAGCTCCGTGAACCACTCCTTCCACCGTGACTCGAATCCCAGTCTTGGCTTGTTGGGTAAGGGTTGGAATAGCCGCCTTCGCAGGAATCGGTAATGGTGCATTTCTTCGGCTCCTGTTGACCTTAATGTCATTCAGGCCCAGGCTGGACAAACCAACGACAGGATCGTAGCCATGGGTCTTCCTCATCTGAACCAAGACAACGTCACCTAAGTGCGCATCCGCTAATCTGGGGTCCTGATTGATGGCGATAGCTCCCGATTCATCCTGCAGCCAAAACCGCTTATTGCGGTTGTCGACATAGGTGACTACGCCGCGAACCCTGACTTGACCTAGTGGCAATTCTTGCAGCTCGGCGATTGTATTTCGACTTTGCCACAGGTACCTAAAGTCGGTGTGGGTGCCAACGTACGCCAAAGCAAGTGTGGCAATGATTGCGAGCCCAGCCAAGATAAGGGCCCATCGCGCGTCGAGTCTGGAAGGCGCGGCGGCAGAATCGCCGGACGACCTCATGAAGACGCCCCCACGAGGATTAGGATGAATCATCGCTCACCTGCTGAATGAATCAAAATCGGGCTATTGCGTAATTATCGGCAGGTGAACAACAACAGTGCATTCCCCTTTCGATACATGGAAGTAAGACCCCGAGTGATAGCCGTCACATTCCATGGTCATTCTCCGGGTGTACATACCCCGAATTCGAATTCGAAAGTCAATTCAGCATGAACCGCTCCGATGGAGCGGGGCTCTCACAGCGACAAAGGTCGTGGGCATTTCAAGGAATGACTGCTTATGCAAACCAAGACGGGAGTTCAGGACGCTTATTCTTCAACGTCTTATGAACCAGATCACCGACTGCGTGCCGGAATCGATCATCCCACCCCATCCTGTTCCAGCGCCCTTTCCTATTGCGGTGCTTCCTCCGTCCCGGTCCCCACAATCCGCGCTTTCGATCCGAAGCGGTGGAAGTTGCTGAATGCGATATCGTTGCGCCTGAGCAAATCCCCAGTCAGGCTGCTCCCGCTGACCTTTGTGATCAACTGTGCGCTTACCGGCAGAAGATAGTCGTGATCGTTGATGGCCACGTAGTCGTAGTCCACGCGGACCGCTACCTTTCGGATTGGGAAGTTCTTCGGTACTTCATCGGTGATGTTCGTGATGCTTATCACGCCATGCGTCGCGCGATCGACATAGATCCGGCCGTGGTAACCCACCTGGGCGCCGCCGCCGGGAGCTACTAATGCGAAGGCCGAGTTCTCCTTCGCGACGCGATAGTCGAAGACCTCGGCCGGCTCCCCGCGCAGCGTGACTGTCTCTTTCCATGTGAACTCGGCCTTCGACTCCGGCTTGAAGATATTGGTCAGCGCCCCGCCAAACTCGCCGGTGGAGCTGATTCTGTTATCCGGCAAGTCTCCAGCGGTTTTTTGGCCCAGCAAAGTCCGGGTCTCTTCGTGGTTAACGTAGGTCAAATCCTCGACAATCGCGTCCCTCAACTTCCAATCCCCAATCCCAGCCACAGCGAACAAGCGTTGTGTCGTCTGCTGGCAGGTCAGGTTGGGCAGCGAGTCTGCATAGTCCAGTGCGTTCTTGCGCGCATCCGCAAGTATCCGAATCAGTTCTTCCGTCGTCGGGCGGTCGGCGGACTGCTCGGCAGCCGCCAGCCCCGGCGGGTCGACGGCCATCGGTGCATCGCCAGCCGCGGTGGCGCCCGCACTCTCTATACGCTCTGCCTCTCCTGTCAGCACAAACTCGTCGGTCTTCCGCGTGGATTTTCCGCCCTGGATCAGGGTTACCCGTACCTCGTACTTTCCATTGGCGGCCGAATTGATCGTAAACGACCTCAGTATGGAAGAAACCTCCTCGCCAGCCTTCAACGTCGAGGACAGAGGCTCGCCTTTCAGCGGCGTCCCATCGCGCAGAACCTCGAGATTCACGGTCGCAGGCTCCTGCGACTTCGGATCCGCATGGGCAAGGAAGAAGACCGACACTTTGTGTGCGCCTGCCGGCAACTGTCCGTAGAGATTCGGCCGCACGCTCTGCTCGTTTCCCCATAACAGATCCGGTTCGCTGTCCTCATTATCCGCAGGCTCGATTCCGCGTACCACCATCAAGTCGCTCAGCTCGGGCACCGGCTGGGAAGGGGGGATCTCAAATGCCTGCCGTCCTGCCGCGGCTTTGCCGCTGTTGTTGTCCAGAATGGCAGTCTCTAGAACATACTTGCCTGGCGGAGCCGAAATACTCCTCTCAAACGAAAGGAAGTCGGGCGCCGTGCCGGAACTGCTTTCCGAAGACCAACGGCGCACAAGGTCCTCGCTGAACCGCTCGATCTGCGTTCCCGCGCTGTCTTTGATGGTAACCAGAACCGAAATATGCGCCGAGCTGAGATGCGTGCCTATATCTGTGCGGACCTCAACTCCGGTCAGCGGCACTTCCAGCGCCAGCAGACCCACATTGCCTTCGTCCAGATGCTCCATATTCAACACCCTGGCGCGGTAGTCAAACTCGCCGGGAAGTTCATGTCGTTTGAGTAGAGCCAGCAGCGGGACTTCATAGGGCTGTAGGGGGCGGCTGATCCCCGCACTCGGCGGAATTGCCAGATAGCCCGTGCGCGCTCGCAACTTCAGCCCCTTGCGCGAGGTCTTGAACGCGGTTGTATGAAAGGTCCCGTCCTCCATACCGTCAGGAGGAACAAACGACGCTTCGTAGTACGTCGTCAGGCCCCGGACAAGATCCTTCACTGGTCTCGTCAAGTTCTCGCTTCCGTTCAGTACAGCGCCTCCGGTTTGCTTGGCGAGCATATTCATGTCTTCAGAAACGGCGAGAACGCTCTCCGACGGCGGCATCGTTACCGACCTCGCGAACGTGGTCCTGTTCTCATTCACTTGGTTCCAGTTCGTAGTGCCGCTTACTGTGCCATTAATCTCACTCACGCGGGTACTCAAGTCGCTCCCGCTCACTACAGCCAGTTGCTGGCTAGCCTTCAGTTCGTCCCCAACAACAACATAGATGTTCACGCCCGCCCGGTTGGCAGCGCCAATGATCGACTTCAGCGCATCCTTGGAGTGACTGTCTCTGCCCGACCTGCCTTTCGGGTTGCCGCCCCCAACTTCCGTCGAGGTGAAATAGATAATCGCCTTGCGCCCCGGCAGCGATTGCTGCGCCTCTACCAGCGCGAGCAGGCATCCCCGCGACAAGGGCAGGTGCTGATCCTTGGCAATCTGGCTCGAGGTCTGGAGCGCTGTATACAATGACCGCGCCACTGCACGTTCCCGCACGCTGGCAACGGCTCCCGAGGGATACTGTCCCGTCTTTGCCACCTGGGCCAAGCGCTGCTCCATGGCATTCGCCGCAAACTTTCTTCCATAGACTTCGGGTTGGAGGGCGGTAGTAACGGCGTCGGCGACTCCCTTGCGGTCTTCGCCAAATCCCTCTTGGATCTGCAACCGTCCCCATACGTCCGTGACCGCAAACTGAAATCCGTCGGCCGGAAACGCCTTCAGAAGTTTTACCGCTTCCTGGCGCAGTCTCTTGCTGGTCTCCTGCACAGTAGAAACAGAGATGTCAAAAAGGGAGTCTTCCGATTTCTTTTCAGTGTCCTGCAGGCCCGGACGGTCAAAAAGCAGAGTAATCAGGGGTTCATCCTTCTGTTTTCCATTTACCAGCCGCAGATCGGTCAGCGGGACCGGCTTGCCGTTATCGGTGACCTTGACATCCCCCGGCTGCAGATCGAGAACTGGCTTGTTGCGCCTGCCGCGCACCGCCAGGTCCAGCGACACCGCCTCCCCGGAAGACTCCACACTCGTTTGCCCCGCCGCCGCCGGCGTCTGAGAGACAATCGGCGCCGCCCCGATCGTGAAATATACAAATGCCGCAATGAAGAGAACAATTCCCCATTTCATTTCTTTGTATTCTCCTGTAGGCAGGTGGCCCGCGCACCAACGTCTGGAATCTCTGTACTTTACTATCCTTCCTGCAAAAACCGCGGGAAAGCTAGGGCACCCTCGCTTTTGTGCCGACTCAATGAGTGAGCCACCTGCCCATCCGTTCATAGAAAAATGTCTATACAACATCTTAACGGCATACTGTTGACGCTAATAGTCGTCAAAGGCAACAATTAAGTCGCTCATAGACAACCCACAAGAGGATGGGCACGCCGCTTTAGCCTCAATGAGTCTGCCGGGCGCGTGCGCAGAAGGGAATCGGTTGTGAGGGAAAAACGGCTAACTCTTCCATCGCTGTTTCTGCTCGTCTGCCTGGTCCTGATCACAGGGGCTGCAGCGCAGAGTGCCGAAATGGGTGGCCATTGGGTGACCGCGTGGGGAGCCTCTGCCTACGCTCCCTTCAAGTTTATTCCAATTTCACCCGATCCTCCCTTCACAGACAAGACGATTCGAATGGTAGTACGGAGCTCGGTAGGCGGCAATCGCCTGCGTGTTCGACTTTCCAATGTCTTCGGCACATCGGCGTTATCGATAGGCGCAGCCCACATTGCTTTGACTGATGAAGGTTCAAAGATTCTGTCGGCGACAGATCGTGTTTTAACTTTCGGTGGAAACCGGAAAATCGACATTCCCGCGGGAGCTCCCGTAATCAGCGATCCAATTGAGCTTCCAGTGAGGCCGCTATCTGAGATTTCGATCAGCATATATCTACCGGCGAGCACACCAGTCTCAACGTTGCATAGGGGATCGCCGCACGATTCATACATCTCCGGGCCCGGCGATCTGACATCTAAGCCGGAACTGACGAATTCAGAATCAAAGGCGGCATGGTATTTTCTTTCGGGCATCGAAATGTGGGTGCCGGAAGGCGCGACAACTACGGTCGCATTCGGGGATTCGATCACCGAGGGTTCAAATAATCTGAAATCGCCATATTCGGATTATCCCGATCAGCTAGCTAAGCGGTTATCTGGTGAGCAAGCAGGTCCGCGGATTGCGGTTGTAAATGAGGGAATCGGTGGAAACCGAATACTTCACGACGGCGCAGGAATTAGCGCACTGGCCCGTTTCGACCAGGATGTCCTGTCCCTTCCCGGTGTCACCAACCTCATCGTTCTCGAAGGCATTAACGACATTGGTTTCCCACGGGTCAGAATGGCCGAGCTGAAGATACCCAATGTCAAAGAGAACGTTTTTGCGTCTGAACTGGTCTCCGCCGATGACATTATCGCGGGTCTCCAACAGATCGTCGCACGCGCACATGAACATGGGATCAGAGTTCTTGGGGCCACAATAATGCCCTTTGAGGGAACAAATTCGTATGGGCCTGAAGGCGAGGCAATCCGCCAGGCGGTGAACCGATGGATCCGCACAGCAAATGCATTCGATCGTGTTCTCGACTTTGACGAGTTGGTTCGCGATCCCGAGCGTCCGACACGATTGCGCGAAGCATACGATTCGGGCGATCACATTCATCCCAATCCGGATGGATATAAGGCGATGGCAGACTCAATTTCCTTGTCCGCCTTAAAAGGTGGTGCGGCAGTTGAATGACACATCTTCCCGGACTCCGTGAATCCGAACCAAGCCGATCATCCTGGTGCGTCATGAGTCTCAGAATCCGGTGCATCGACTCCGCATGCCGAAACTCGAAGACCGGTGACCGCCCCTTCCGTTCCATTTGAAATCTTACCCAAACCAAGACGCCGACAGTGACCTATTCCTTTGGACCCCGGCAGGCGGTTAGGTTGTCTACAATCTTTGAACAGAGGATGCGACCATGCTTCCGATGTTCTCGAAGAAAACAATCTCCGCAAGAAATGAAGACACGATCCGGAGAATCGCTGAAGTTTGCGGATGCCTGCTCTTGTTCACCCTTCTTCTCCCAGCCGTCGCGAACGCCCAGTCGCCTCCCACCAGCTCCTCGGATATCGTTTGGAACTTCGACGAGTCATCGGGCGCAGCGGCCCACGATTCAGCCGCCGGCATCGACGACCCGATCCAGGGGTTCTGGCGCCGCGTGCCCGGAGTCAGAGGCCAGGCGCTCGAATTCGATGGCTATACCACTGGAGTCGCGCGCGAGGGCAAGGCTGTGCCGGCCCTTGGCAACGCATTCACAGTCTCTGCCTGGGTCGCCCTCAATAATTACCCCTGGAATTGGGCGCCCATTGCCGATCAAAGCGACAACCGGCAAGTGGGCTACTTTGTGGGTATCGATGCCTTCGGGCATGTGGGATTTGAACTCTCCGTCAACGGAGTCTGGCGGCAACTGGCAACCGAGCAGACCCTGCCGCTCAAGCGCTGGGTCCACGTCACCGCCGTCTTCAATGGGGGTTCAGGGCTCAGCATCCTCGTGGACGGAAAACGCGCCGTAAGCCTGGCTGCTCCCGGAACCTTCTGGCCGGCCTCGGACGCGACGCTTTATGTGGGCAAAGTACGCACGCCGCAGGTCATGTTTCCCGCCTGGCTCAGCCATCCCCAGGACCCGGTCCAATACTCGCTCGACGGCTACCTCGACGAGGTCAAGATCGTCAACCATGCCGTCCCCGAGCAGCAGGACAGCGCGGAAGTTGCCTCCACTCCAAAGCCCGAAGGCGACGTGATCCCCTATGACGCGCTCCCTTCGGGCCCTCCGGGGGCTGGACCCTTCGGGGCGATGTACGCGACCCTTCACTACTCACCAATATGGGACCGCATACGCCGCCTGGGGCCCGAATCGGACGTCGTCGTGCGCTTCGAGCAGTCGCCCATGCGCCTCGTCTTCTGGCAGGGAACCAACTACATTCCCGCCTGGGTTACAGAGAACGGAAAGTGGTACACCGACGAGTTTCTTGAAACCTGGGGAAAGGACTGTCCCGGAGCCGCCGACTGCGAGCCCATGTCCGACAAGCAGAGCCGCTACTCCCACGTCAGCATTCTGCAGTCCTCCCCGGCCCGGGCCATCGTCCACTGGCGCTACGCCCTGGCCGATGCGCGCCTCTACGCGGGATCTCATCCCGATCCGCTGACCGGCTGGACCGACTGGGCCGAAGAGTACTGGACCGTCTATCCGGATGGAGTCGCCGTCCGCAAGCAGGTGCTTTGGAGCTCGGTGCTCGATGCAAGGTACGAGTGGCAGGAGTCGATCATCATCAACGCGCCTGGCCAGATGCCCGAGGACAACATCCAGGCCGACGCCCTCACGCTCCAGAACATGGCCGGCGAAACAGCCACCTATCGCTGGGAGCCGAAGCCGGATAAGACCTTCGCGTTTCCCAAAGGCCCGTCGACACTCGACCGTCCCAAGGGTGCGAGTATCCAGATCGTTCATCTGAAGTCCGCTGAGAATCCGTTCCAGATCGTCTGGCCCAAGGGAGTCTCCTTCGACACCTATAACCTTGAGCCGAGCTACTCCATGTTCGAGTGGTGGAACCACTGGCCGGTTGCGCAGGTTGGCTCCAGCGGCCGGCCAGCGGTAGCGCCGGACCGCGTGTCGCACTCCTCTCTCTCCCACATCTACTGGGACACCTACTCCCGATCGTCCGACAGCATGACCAAGCTGTTGCTCTGCGGCCTCACCACCGCGAATCCCGCCAGTCTGTTGCCTCTGGCCAAGTCGTGGCTCTCGCCGCCGCAGGCAACGCTCGCTCAGCCGGCAGCCGGCGAAGTCAAGTACGATCCTGCGCAGCGGGCCTTCGTCGTGCATCGCTCGGCCGCGGCGGAGCCTGGCCGTCTCACGATCCATTTCTCCGGCTCGGAGCAGAGCCCATTGGTGAATCCGGTGCTGGTCCTGGAAAACTGGAAGACTGCGGCAAAGGTCGCGGTCCTCATCGACGGGAAGAAGGCCGACATCCCGGTTCGCTCGGGAATCGAGCATCATCTAGAAGGTGATTCGGTCGTCCTCTTTCTCAAACTTGAATCAACTCACCCCGTGCAGATCGAGATTGACCCAACGAAAGAATGAAACAATGAAACGGAACCGGGCGATCCAACATTTAATAGAGAACTGAGATGTGGGTCACCCGCCGAATTTCTCAATCAATTGTGGTGACTGGAACGGCGGAAACTGTGCTGGCCGCTCGGCAGGCGGACTACACATTGAGAGCCCGGACGAGGTTAACTATTGGGGGCACAATGACGCAGCGAGTCCATTCATTGGTTCCAGCTTTAACTTGGGAACGCTTAACATATGGAACCTTCTCGTGCATTTCGGCGCGGATGTTGTTGGCGGCAATACTGTTGTTTCCGTCTTTTCCAATTAAGGCCATCGCTAGCGAAACTCCAAGCCAGGCCATTGCTCCAAAGTGCCGTATCGATTTGAGGACTGTGGTAACGGGCGCCTTTGCATTCTCGCCTTGGGGTTCACCGGAAGGCCGATCAGGCCCTCCGATCAGATCCCTTTGGTTCTTGGATAACAGCCAACTCGCGATAAGTGTAGTCACGCGAGTAAATGGAGAACCTGGGTTGGCTTCTCGAGAAGGGACAAGCAATGACTCTCCATACCGACTCCACGCGGTTCTTGTTGATGCTGCTTCGGGGAAAGTAAGAGGCGTTCCGGAATGGCCGAGTAACTCGCGTTATACGGGCATTATTGCTGCAAATGATCGGGGATTTGTAACAGAAGCCGGGAGAGAACTTACGCTTTACTCCTCGGACTTAACGCCAATCAAACGTATCACCCTACCGCCTCTTAAGCCTGATCAATCTACACACGAGCGCTACTGGGCTGCGCGCCCCAGCTGGTCAGGGAGACGCGTGCTCTTTATTGGTGAGAGTGGGCTGATCTGGCTTGATGCTGAGAATCTTCAGATTCTCAAACAGTGGGATGAGGTACTGAAGGGCCCAGTAACCGCTTCTGACGATCAGTTAATTGTGCACCCATTCGCACGACATTTCGGCGAACCCGAATCAAACCTGATGTCTGAAGTTCCTGGCGCGAGTTGGAAGTCCATCCCTTCGACAACGTATGCTTCGGAACAACAGTTCGTCGGTGATAATCTTTTGTTTTTCCACCGCTGTGCATTTGCAGACCCGTCTGTACCGTGCGGGGCTTTTCTAATGCAAATAGATAGCGGAGAAGCCTCCCGCCTCAAGCCGCCGCGCGAGGGATGGGGTCTTGGCGCTCCCGCTGCTTCGCGAGACGACAAGCGGTTTGTCGTGCTCGTCGGCGAGGAAAAAGGGCAGTACCCTGCGTTTGATATTTCCGGCCACTCGGTTTTGAAGGCAGTCCTCGTTTTCGACTCCCCCTCGAGTGCGCCTCCGTCGCTCGTGAGGGTTCGGGATTCACGTGCCCGGAATGGCGACGCGGCGCTCTCGCCTGACGGCCATCATCTGGCTGTGCTCGGCTACCCTGATCCGATACTTGAGATCTTCGACCTTCCTTGATCATCTACAGCCACCCTCCGTCGAAAACGGATGTAAAGGGAATGCGCGCTGCTTCTGCGGCAACCCAGCCCCGCCGACTATCCTGAAAGTGTGACTGAAAGCCCGCACCCGCCCCCCAGGACCCCGCCCCGCAAGGTCTCTCTCCGATCCCTTCTTCGATGGCTTGGCCTCGCCGTCGTGCTGGCCTGGTCGCTTGCCGCGCTGATGCTTCTGGCCCTCCGGTGGATCGACCCACCCACCACCGCGGTGCATATCCAGCGCCGCATCCAGGCCTGGATTCACAACAAGCCCTATCGCGAACGCTATACCTTCATTCCGCTCAGCCAGATCTCACCCCATCTCCAGCACGCCGTCGTCGCCGCCGAGGACGCGCGCTTCTACCAGCACCACGGCTTCGATTGGCACGCGATCCAACTGGCCGCCGAAGAAGATATGGAAGGCGATCGCACGCGTGGAGGCTCTACCCTTACTCAGCAACTCGTAAAAAATCTGTTCTTCGGCACCGGCCGCTCTTTCCTCCGCAAGGGCGCGGAGGCCACGCTCGTACCGGTCGCCGAATTCGTCCTCGGCAAGCAGCGCATTTTGGAGCTCTACCTCAACGTGGTCGAGTGGGGCCCTGGCATCTATGGTGCAGACGCGGCCTGTCGTACCCACTACGGAACCGCGGCTCGGAATGTCGGCCGCGAAGATGCTGCCCGGCTCGCCGCGATTCTGCCCGCTCCCCTCAAGCGAAAGCCCGAGCGTATGAATCGCTACAGCGCGGTCATCCTCAGACGCATGGAGCAAATGGGCTGGTAACAGGCTGCGGAAAAACTCTAATTGGGCTACTGCTTTGAAAGGGCACGGTTTCAACCGTGTCGTAAATGGCTGAAAATAAAAAGACGGGCTTTGCAGGCTGCGGAAAAACTCGCCCACAGCCCAAAACGTCAGCGCTTTGTAACAGGGCATGACTTCAGTCGTGCCGCAACTGCTGCAAAATCAACGCGGGCTTTAGCCCCTGCAAAACTTCCCATCGCGCAGCAGTCAAATTCAGGCCTTTTTCCGCAGCCTGTTTAGCCCCTGAGGGATGCTCCTCGGGCGTTCACCTCAAGATCGAACCTTATTCCGCAGCCTGCAGTAGGCCCAACCCGCAATCCACTACCCCACCAGCTTGTGCCCAAGTCCGGAATCGGCACGCTATCGGTACTTCAGCCCCCAACCGCGAATCACCTCTTGCAGAAGATTGCGGCCCCCAGGCGCAGAATGAAGATATGAGGCCCTCTGGTTCAATCTGTCAGGGATGTCCCCTGTCCGTACCACCGTACCCCCCCCCTAACCCCCGGGGGGTATATTCCGGAGAGCGCACGTCCAGGCAAGTCTATGGGGATGAGTGACTTGTAAAAACTACATATTTACTGATCGGTAAATAGAACCCGCCATTTTTGCCCTGTTTTGGGCTCGTTTTTAACGCATTTGGCTCGATTTTCAGCCAATTCCGACGACCCATTGACGGGTTGCTCGCCCTGAAAAAGGAGTGTGCGCTCCGCTATTGACAACGCCGCTTGCCGGGTCTACTGTTTGTTGGTTTTGGATAGAGGACTGACAACCATGGCATATTTTCAGCTCCAACCCGCGGAAATGGAATTACAGCAACTCGCGGAAAAATATTGGCAGGAAGCCGGCGAAAGAGAGCGGCAGCTCGAAGCCGACGCCTATGAAGCCGGAGAAGCGATTCGCAGCGGAGAACACACCCTGCCCAATCTGGAAACCATCGTTCGCTGGAAATCCGAGCGCATGGTCCACTACCTGATCGGCAACGGAAGCGAGAACATCCGCACCGCCCTGGCGGTTGCCGCATCGCCCAACGCCTCGGCCGAGGACGCCGTCAACGCGCTGGTCGCGCTGCGCGGCGTGGATATCTCCATCGCCTCCGCGATCCTGTCCGCCATCTACCCCGAGCGCTACGCGGTGCTTGATTTTCGCGCCCTCGAGGCACTCGGCCACGCGCGCCACGACGTCCGCTTCTATGTCGAGTACAACGCCACGCTCAAGCACCTGGCCGAGTGCGGCATCGTCAAGCCGCAAGGTGACCTTCCCGCTCCCACCGCCCTCCACGCCCTTGAGCGCGCGCTGTGGGAGTGGTCCCGGACCCACCAGGAGGAACTGGCTCCGCATTAAGCCAAACCGAGCGTTACCCGCGTCCAGCAAGGTAGAATCGCCTTCGTGAGCAACTCGTTTGAAATCGGGCCGGTGCAAGTGGGTGCCGGCCGGCTCTTCCTCATCGCCGGCCCCTGCGTCATCGAGAGCGAGGCCCATGTACGTATGATGGCCGACGCCCTGCAGCGCATCGCGTCCGACTTGGGCGTCCCCCTCATCTTCAAGGCCAGCTACGACAAGGCCAACCGCACCAGCGTTAGGAGCTATCGCGGCCCCGGCCTCCTCGAGGGCACGCGCATCCTCGGCCGCTTGGCCCGAGAAACCGGCCTGCCCGTGCTCACCGACGTCCACGAGCCCGCCCATTGCGAAGTGGCCGCCGATGCCGTCGATGTGTTGCAGATTCCCGCCTTCCTCTGCCGCCAGACCGACCTGTTGCTGGCCGCCGCCAAAACCGGACGCGCCATCAATATTAAGAAAGGCCAGTTCGTCGCGCCCTGGGACATGGCCCACCCCGTCGAAAAAGTCCGCTCCGCCGGCAACGACCGCGTCTTCCTCACCGAGCGCGGCGCAAGCTTCGGCTACAACAATCTAGTCGTGGATTACCGCGCGCTTCCGGTCATGCGCGCGCTCGCCCCGGTCGTTTTCGACGGCACGCACTCTGTGCAGCAACCCTCGGCAGCCAACGGAGTCAGCGGCGGCCAGCCCGAGTTCATTCCGCTGTTGGCGCGTGCGGCAGTGGCAGCCGGCGTCGATGGGTTGTTTCTCGAAGTTCACGACGACCCCGCCAACGCCAAATCCGACGGAGCCAATGCCCTCGATCTCAAGCTTCTCGGCCCGCTCCTCGAAAGCCTGCTGGCCATTCACAAAGCCGCGACTCCCCAGCCCTGACCCCAGACCACGCAAACCCCTTACCAAACGGTCGAGGAAACCAGCTCCGGTGGCCCCGCTTTGCTGCCGATGACGTCCATCTTGAGCACCAGTTCAAGGTTCCTGCCCTCCCAGCCGGCAGGCATCTTATCGGCGATTCGCCGAATGTACTGCGGATCGCTGGCGAATTCGCTGGCGACTTCAGTGCCGTTCGGCCCGAGACCGGCAATGACCAGGACCGGCCCTTCGGTAGTCGCGTCGTGAAATCGAGCCACAATCGCGTAGTCGGTGGTGACCGACTGCGACGAGTCGGTCACGTCGAAGACCCACGGGGGATTCCGCAGATCTCGAGTATCCTGAATCTCCGCGTTGCGTCCGTCGAACAGAAATCGGAAACGCAAGGGGTTTACGATGTGCATGGTCCATGTGTTGTTCACAGCGCCAATCAGCACCACTGGACGCGACCGCATGTCCGCCAGACTGCTCTCGGTGGATTCCTTTACCTCATAGGAGCGGCCGAATCTCTGCAGGACGCCTGCAAGATGGGTCAAGGCGACTGCACTAAGAACGGAGACATGATCGTAGCGGCCTATTCCGTTGTCGATAGCCCCGGTGTTCTCGGCGCGCGGCGTCAGGGCCTCCTGGAGAACCGGCCCCACGACAAAGAGGACCTGGCCGGGTGATTTGAGAAGCGGCCCCCAGAGTTCGTCTACGACGGAGGAGTTCTTCTCGGTGGACTTGTGGTACCACAGGGCGGCAAAGACAGCCGCGAAAAGAACCAGCGCGGCGAGCGCGGCAACCCCTAGCCGAAGCAGACGCGGCCTCTCGGTCAGGTATTTCGCGGAAGAGTCCTGAGAGGCCGGTGCGACGCCTGGAGCAGTGCCGGTCGAAGCCGGCAAGCGAGGGACAAACTCCGGCATATAGGAACCAAGCGGCAGCTCGATCTGCAGACGCGCGCCGCTTCCGTTCTCGTGGTAGTACTGGGCGATCCTCTTTCTGACTTCGCTGGCGCTGAAGCGGACCACCGGATCGGCGCTGGTGTCGTAGTTGGGATCGCGTCCGAAGACCTCAACGCCCAGAGTGCGCTCTTTCAGGTCTCCGGCGTGGCCGCCAAGAGCCGCGGCCACCACGTACTTCAGCATCGCCGGATACCGCTTGCTTCCCCGAAAATGATAGCTGGCCAGGATCGCGTCCAGCTCTTTCATCACCAGTTCGCGGTCTTCCTCTGAAGTAGGCGTCCAGTGCTCCGGCGGGTGCTCACTTGCAGGCATTGATGAAGCCTCGGTTACTCCATTGGGACGTAGCATACACCTCTGTTACCGATTCTGTCACGAGAGTTTCAGCGCTTCTGGACGAGCTGCGGCGGTCACAGTTACACATTATCAGAGAATCTGTAAGAATATTATTTATCAGCACTATAGAAGTAGATTCCCTTCGTGGATTTTTGTAACATACGGTATCAGCCTTGTGCATCCCTATCCCGAGGGCAAGAATTCGTGCGATTTGAGAATCTTCTTTCTCCGGCGATCTGCAGGTTGAGCACCAGCGCAGGAAAGTAGGTGTGCTCCTCTGCCGTATTGCCACGTTGATGGCTGATTTCCCGACTCGTTTGTTTCAAGCGGGCTTTCGTAGTCTTCGTCGGAAAAGACCGGCGAGGCATCGAGAACCCGAAACACGCAACGGAAAATCGCATTCCCCAAAGGGGAGATAACCCGCGCCAAGCGCTCACTGCTTGACACAGTGTGCCGCTCGTCCTACGTTTTGCAGGGCATTTGACGAAAAGCCGTTGAATGCTTCGAACTTGATTTACCCAGGAGGCTCCAAAATGAAGCTACAGAAAATGATGAGACCCATCATCGGGTCCGTATTCGCCCTTCTCGTGTTCGGGTTCGCCCACGCACTGCTGGGCCAGGCCGTAAGCGGCACGTTGCTCGGCACAGTGACCGATTCCACCGGTGCGGTCGTGCCCAATGCCACCGTCACAATTGTCCTTACCGGTCAGAGCGCCCAATATCAGACGGTCACCAACGGGAGCGGGGACTACACCGTACCGAACCTTCCCTCCGGAGCCTATGCCGTCACGGTCGTCGCGCAAGGTTTCAAAAAAGAAACCCGAAGCAACATCGTCCTCGCTACAAACACCACGACGCGCGTCGACGTTAACCTGGTAACGGGCAGTACCACGGAGACCGTAGAAGTCACAACCGCCCCGCCTGAGCTCCAGACCGACCGCGCCGACATCTCAAGCACCATCGAGCAGGGCCAGATCGGCAGTCTTCCCCTCAGCAGCGGCAACAGCTTTCAGTCGCTCCTGAATACTGTTCCAGGCATGGCGCCTATTGTCTTCAATAACTCGCAGTTTTACAACGCCAACAACGATCTCTCCACGAACGCGAATGGCCAATCCTCCTACGTCAATCTCTACCAGATCGAAGGTATCGACGACGACCAGCGTACCGGCATCCACATCATTCTCGTTCCACCCGCGGCTGCGATCCAGAATGTGGACATCACCACCAACAACTTCGAAGCTGAGTTCGGCCGCGCGGTGGGAACGGTCGTTAACGTGACGCTCAAATCAGGGTCCAACTCGTTCCATGGATCGGCCTTTCAGAACATGGAAAACAATGGCGTCAATGCCCGCAACTACTTTGCAACCGGTCCAAACGGCCGTCTGGTTTACAACTACACCGGCGGCTCGCTCGGCGGCCCGATCCTGAAAGACAAGCTCTTCTTCTTCGGCGATTTTCTCCGCACCTCCGACCACGAATCCGCCACCATCACCACAAATGTTCCGTACATAAACGTCACCAACGGCAACCTCGATCTGAGCGCATATACCGGGCAGGTTTACGATCCCACTACGGGCGATACAGCCGACTGCCTGGGCGGCGCGTCGGCCAGCGCTTGCGGAACCGGACGCGCAGCATTCACCAACAACCAGATTCCGATGTCTGAGCTCACTTCCCTACCCAGCCAAGTGGGCCTGACTGTCCTGCAGGACATCGACAAGCTCGCCAGAAATCCCGCATCGAATCTTGCCTCGGCAAAGTACATCGCCGGCACAACGACCAATAACTTCTCGGCGAACCTGCCTTTCAGTAAAGACGCCATTAGCTATGACATTAAGTTGGACTTCACGATCACTCAGAAAGATCACCTGAGCGGCCGGTTCAGCCACCAGGCTACGACCACATTCCAGGCACCGCTGTTCGGCTCCTTCCTGGGCGGACCCGCCGGCGGTGGCTTTGAAGCTACCGGAACAGCAGCGGCCTACAGCACCGGTTTCAACTACGATCACGTATTTTCGCCTACATTGTTTACCGAAGCCCGCGCGGGCCTGGCCCATCTGCGGAACTCGGCGCAGCAGACAGACTTCGGGAAAAGCGACGCCAAGACCCTTGGCATTCCAGGCAACGGCCCCAATGGCACCGACGTTGTGCCGACCAGCAGCGGGCAGGTTGCCTTTCAGGTGTTCAACTTTGCGAGCAATGGCGAGGGAACGGGCAATCCGCTGATCGGTTACTCGCAATCGCTTCCCTGGCTGCGCGCCGAATCCAATATCGACTTTGCCAACACCTGGACCAAGATCCTCGGCAATCATACTTTCAAAGGCGGCGCCGACATCCGGCGTGTCCGCGACGATCTGCTGCAGGGAAATAACAACGCCGCCGCCGGCACCTTCTACTTCCAGGAGAACCAGACTTCGGCGCCGGGAGCCGCCAAATTCAATGGCGCGGCCGTCGGACAAGCCAACGATATCGCGAGCATTTTGTTCGACGTTCCCTACCAGGTCGGTCAGGATACCAACAGCACATTCCCATGCTATCGGCAGACGTGGCTCTTTTTCTTCGCCTCCGATAAGTGGCTGGTCAATAACAAGCTGACTGTGGACCTTGGGCTGCGCTACGAGTTATACCCGCCCGCCACGCCGCGCAAGGCAGGCGGCTTCGTCAGCTACAACATCGCCAATAACCAGCTGGTTGCCGCCGGTCTTGATGGTAACCCCTCCAACATCGGGATGAAAACCGATTACACTAACTTCGCTCCCCGCCTGGGACTGTCGTATCGCGCAACCGAGAAGACCGTTATCCGCGCTGGATTCGGCATTAGCTTTGTTCCCTTTGTGGACAACAGCTACGCCTATAACTATCCCATCAAGACCAGCACGTTCTATACGATCGGTGGAGGCGACGGCCCTGCCCTGAACCCGGCCGGGGGCGTGGTCAATTTCACCACCGGAGTGCCGGCTACACCGACAGCTCCGTTTAACTCCAGCGGGACGCTTACGGAGAGTGCAGCCAATGGAACCATCGGATTGGCGAATCTCTATATTCCTCTCAATTTCAAGAATGCCTCCGTTGCCTCGTGGAACGCGGCGGTTGAGCAGGCGCTGCCAGGGAACATGTCCTTGCAGGTCGCCTATGTTGCCAATCACGGCACAAGGATCGACATTGCGCAAAACATCAATCTATCCTCCATTTATGGCCAGGGCGGCACAACCTACGATCCTTTCAATGTCGCCTTTGGAAAGACCGCCGCGGTAACAGAGTATTTCCTGGGCTTCTCCAGCAACTATGAGTCGCTGCAAACCCAACTCACGCGCCGCCTCCAAAACGGCCTTGCATTCACCACCGCATTTACCTGGGGCAAGGCGCAGGGCTACCAGACAGGCGCGCAGGACGGCGGTCTGATGTTCTTTGCCGGTCCGCGGCACCGCAACTACAATCTGCTTGACTTCGATCGCACGAAGAACTTTGAGCAGACAGTTACCTACGAGCTGCCGGCGGGCCACGGTCACCGCTACTTCAATTCCGGCGTCGGCGCCTACGCTCTCGGAGGATGGAGGACATCGGCAACCGTTGGGGCGGTGTCGGGCTTGCCCTTTACGATCACAACAGGCTCCGCGACATCGGGGACAACCCAGACCGTCAACATGACTGGCGGTTATCAGGTTACGCATAGCGTCAGCGGCGCCGCCAACACTCCATGGTTCAACCCCGCTTCCTTTTCCGCGCCCGCTGCCTGCGTTGCGTATTCGGCTAGCAATCAGGTTCCGTGCACAGTCGGGAATACCCAACGCAACCAGTTCCGCGGCCCCGCCTACTTCTCCGACAACATGTCGCTCTTCAAGGACTTTCCAATCTACCGCGAATCGAATCTCGAAGTCCGGTTCGATGCCTTCAACATGACCAATACCCCCGCATTTAATCTGCCAACCTCAACTCTTGGATCAAACCTAGGCAAGATCACCAGCACGCTCGGCAGCGGCGTTGGCAACGTCAACGGCGTCGGCGGTCCCCGCGTACTTGAGGCCTCAGTGAAGATAAGTTTCTAGTCACCCACCGTCTTCGCCGACCCGCGAGGAGATGAAACCTCGGATGCCCCATCCATCGAGCCTTTTGCTCGATGGGTGGGAGACCACAAAGGCATACCGTCGGCCATCGGGCCTTTCCATTTTCCTTCTAGTTTCTTATCAAGCCTGACCGAGATTCAGCAGCCAATCCCGGGTGCCGCGTGCCCATAGGAAGGCCCTTACGTCCAGCGTTACGGGCCGCATCCAGCCTCCGCAGTCACCGATTTTCCATCCAGCACAAAGCAGGTAGCTCCCCCCGTGTCGGTCCGAAACGTGCGCACCCGCGCCGCCTGCAACTCCTCGAGAATCTCCTGCCGCGGATGTCCGTAACGATTGCGCAAGCCGCAGGAGATCACCGCCCACTGCGGCGCAACGCGAGCCAGAAACTCCGGCCGCGTGGACGTGAGGCTGCCGTGGTGCCCCACCTTGAGCAGCGTGCTCTCGACGCCGGACTCGCCCAGCATCGCGTCCTCGACAGGCCCTTCCGCATCGCCCTCCAGCAGCGCCGAGGTGGCGCCGTAAGCCACGTGCATCACCAGCGAGTCGTTGTTGGCTGGCTCAGCGCCGGGCTGATAGTCAGCGAGAGGCGCAAGCACGCCCACCCGGCCGCTGCCAAAAGAGAATACGTCGCCCGCCCGAAGCTTATGCAGCCGAACATGCAGCCCGGCTGCCTCGTCGAGCAGCGCGTTGTAGGCCTCGACGCGCGGGTTGTTGCCTACCCAGAGCTCATCGGGATGGAAGTTGCGCATCACCGCGGGCAGGCCGCCCATGTGGTCGGAGTGCGCATGGCTAAGGGCGATCGCGTCCAGATGCCGGATGCCGCGCGCCCACAGTGCCGGAGAGACAACCTCCTCGCCGATGTCGAAGTCCTGCGCAGCCTGGAGCGGTCCGCCGCCAAACCCGCCGCCATCCACCAGCAGCGTTTTGCCGTCGGGAGTAATCAGCAGCAGCGAGTCGCCCTGGCCCACGTCGATGGCTTCAACTAACAGAGCATTGCCGGGGTGCTGAATGGGACGCGGCGCAATAGCCGCCACAGCAGCCAGCAAGAGTGCGGCCCAGGCAAGCCGGCGTTGCCAATGCCGTTGGCTGACCACCCCTGCGTGGGCCAGCACGATGGCCGCCGCAAGGAGCGCGCAAAAGGCTGACGATTGCCACAGCGAGGGATCGGGAATCCGGAAATCTCCAAGAGCCAGCGAACCGAACGCGTGAACGAGTCCCACGCCAAGATGCAGCACCAGCGCCACAATCGTCGCCGGAATCACAGCCGCCGGTGGCCACGCGGCAAGCAACAACAAGGTAAGCAGCGCCGCCGGCATCAGGACCGCAAGCAACGGCAGAATAAGCAGATTCACCGGCAAAGCAAAGATCGTGATGCGATGAAAATAAATCGCCATCGGCAACGTCATTGCCAACTCAACCACAAGGGACACAGTCAGCAACTCGACGAGCCGGAGCAGAAAACGCACGTTCCACGGAAAAACCCGCCAGGCCAGGCGGCCATGCCCGAACTCCTGCAAGCGCGTTGCCACCATCCGCAGCAGGCCGCGAAACTGCGCCAGCCGCGGCTCCAGCTTGGCGTCCACCGCAGTGAGGCGAAGATCGCGCGTGGCATTCAGATACGGATGGACCGTGCCTCGAAGAAGCGGCGCAGCGACGCCGGCGATGGCCACCACCGCAAGCAGCGTCATCTGCAGGCTCGGGTCGAACAGGCTCCGAGGACTCGCGGCCAGCAGGCATAACGAGGCAAAGCCGATGGTGTTCATGGGGCTGCGTTCGCGGTAGACCAGCCGTCCCAAAAGGTAGAGGGTGACCATCCAGAGGGAGCGCTGCACCGGCGTGGCGAAGCCGGTAAAAAGCGCGTAGGCAAGGGAAGTTAGAATCGTCAGAAATGTCGCGGGGACGCGCGGAAGGCGCAGACGCCGCGCAATCCAGAAGATGCACGCGGCTACGATGGCGAGATGAAATCCGGAGACCACCAGCATGTGAAAAGAGCCGGTGCGCTCAAATCCCACGCGCAGAGAATGGGTCAGGTAGGTACGGTCGCCGGCCACCATTGCGGCCAGCATGATGGCGTCGTCCGGAGTCAAACGCAAGGCTGAGGGCAGGTTGTGCATGGCGGCGGGCAGCGCCAGCAGGCGCGCGGCGGTGGCGCGTTGCAAGCCGCCCATGCGGCAGGCCAGAAATGTGCCTGCGTTTGCGGTTTGCCCCAAGCGGTCCACTCTTTCGATTGCAACGCTGGCCGTGGAGGTGATGCCCTGGTCGAGGAGATATTCCCTGCGGCTCCAGACATTCGGGTCGTGATAAGTCTCGGGCGGCAGCAAGCGAACGTCTGCACGGACGCGCTCCCCACAATGAAAGTGCGCCAGGCCGGCCTCAGTTGCCGAGCCTGCGGGCCAGCGCACCGTCAGCCGGACGCCGCCCGCGATGGGCTCCTGAATGTCTTCGTCGTCCGTGACCGCTTCCAGACTCGACACCCGGAGGTCGATTCGTTGCGTCGGTTGCGGTTCCGTGGCCAACGCGTCTTCCTGGTTTTCGTTCAGGTTTTGTTCCGCCTCAACGCGCACCGCCCCGGCGTCCACGACTGTTCCCTCCACGCTACGCAGAAGCCCGTCGGAGAGCGAGGCCAGCGCAGGCGCTGGAGCTGGTTGCGGCTCCATAAGTGCGCACCAGGCACCCAGCAGGCACCACAGTGTTGCCAGCGGGAGCCAGGCAATGCGCAACGCGCGAAGGGCAGCCACGCCGCACAACACGGCGGCCAGTACCAGTGCAGCCAGTACCAGGCTAGGCCGCAGCCAAAGCCAGTGAGCAATTGCGATGCCGGCCGCAAAAAGCCATGCGGCATGAAACAGCGGCGCCGCGCGAAGGCCGGCTGCAAACCGCCCGGACGTGGGAGATTCAGATTGCATTGCACCGAAAGATGGAAAGGTCTATGGGTTCCCAGCCTAACAGCAGCGGCGCAAATGGACCACTGTCTCCAGGTGGAAGGTGTGCGGAAACAGATCGGCGAGGGTAAGGGATTCGATCTCGTATCCCGACGCGAGCAGTGCTCGTAGGTCGCGGGCCAGCGTCGCCGGATCGCACGAGACATACGTCAGGGAGGGCGCGCCGACCCCCGCCAGAAGTGATACGATCTCCGCGCCCAGGCCGGTCCGCGGAGGGTCTACGACGATAAAGTCGGGGCGCTCGCTCTTGTTGCCGCGGCGCAGAAAGTCGAGCGTTAAGGCTCGGACTGCGGAGCCGGTAGTGTTCTGTAGGTTTGCTTTGAGAGCCGTAGCCGCGGAGGGAGCCGACTCGACAGCAACAACTCTCTCGAAGCTGCCGGTGAGCTGGCGCGCAAAAAGGCCAACGCCGGCAAAGAGATCCCACGCCAAACTGCCCGTCTTCCCGCCGGAGACTTCATCCACCAGGCCATCGACAAGCCAGCGATTCACCTGGAAGAAAGCGCCGTGGTCCACCCGATACGCAAAGCCGGCGGCTCCATAGTTCAGAAAGGGTTCGCCCCATTGCGCAACTGTGCGTGGGAATTGCGCCGGAGTCCGCTCGCCCTCGCGTCCTTCGACGACAAGCTCTGCGCCTTTGAGCGCAGGAATTAGCTCGGCGAGCAAGCGCGCGATTTCGCCAAGACTCTCCTTTGCGATACGCTCGTTGGCGGGCTCTGCAATGAAGATGCTTGCAAGGAGCGAAGTTTCGTCGCCATTACAGAAAAGCGATATCTCCGTGGGTTGGAGCGAGAGCGAAACGAGCCGGGCTACTTGAGCGAAACTCCGCGCGGCCTTCACCAGCAACGGCGCTGCAATCGGACACTCCTCGATCGGAACCAAAGCATGAGAGCGGCGGCCGCGATAGCCCCCGTTTCCTTGAGCGTCGAAGGCCAGCCGAATGCGATTGCGATAGGCCCATGATTGAGACTCGTCCGCAGCGCAGAGCAGGGAGATTTCTTCCGGCGCGCGAACGCCGGCGCGCTCCAGAGTCTCGCGCAAGATGGTCTTCTTGAATCCAAGTTGCGTCTCGTACCCGGCATGTTGATAGTGGCAGCCGCCGCATGAGCCAAAGTGACGGCAGGCGGGCGCAATCCGCTCCGGAGCGGCGGCGGCGATCTCTTCCACTTCGGCAGTGGCATAGCCGCGCTTGTCCTCGACGATCCGGACGCGCGCCTCTTCGCCGGGCAGGGTGAGCGGCACAAAAATCGCTTTGCCTTCCACGCGAGCCAGGAATGCGCCGCCGTAAATAGGCTTCTCGATTCTGACCAGATGGGATGGTACAGTCTGGCTCGTCTCGGGCCGCGGCTTGGCGTGCTTACGATCTGCGGATTGGGCTCTGCGCGGCCTCATTGCTGGCTCATGTAGAACAGGCTGAGGCGCGGCAAGTTGTAGTGCACCAGCAACTGCTTCTGAACAAACTGGTTTTCCACCTGGCGAAGCTGCACCACCCCCATGCGGCTGCGGTACGGAGCCAGTTCGCGCGCCGCATGTTCTTTGAGGCCGACCAGCAACTCCTCCGGCGCAGCGGCCTTCAGAGCGGCAAAGAGCTTTTCTTCCAGCACGGTGAGTGAACGCTCAAGGGCTTCAAGATCGACGTGCGCGTTCTCCTCGGTTGATGCCCGCACTTCGGCAGCCAGTTCGCGCAGGCGCACCGCCGTTGCGGCGCACTGCTCCTGAGCAACGGCGGCAGCGTCGAGCGCGGCGGCGGCGGTCTCAAGATGAGCCGCGATGCGCTCGTGCTCGAAGCCCGAGTCACTCGCCGAAGTTGCCGGTGAAGCCGTGCCGGCCGAAGCCTCGTTCAGCTCCATTGCCGCTTCCATCACCGCCTGCGCGCACCAGGCAAGCCCGTTGATGCGCCTCATGCGCGCGCGCTTCTGCCGGGCTTCATATTTGTCGAAGGCCGCATCGATGCCGCGTAGCGCCGCCTCCAGCGGGATGCCGGCCTCCCGCCAAGTCTCTATCAGCGCCCAGTCGAGCGTGGAGAGCAGCAGCAGCGATCCACGCCGCTGTTGAAAGCGCTCCTCGACCTCCGTGAAGTAGTTGAAATAGTTCAACAAGGGGGCGCCTCAGCGGGGCCGGCTGCGCGGCTTGGCTGCACGGTTGCGTTCGAACAAAATGCGCAGGCCCTCGATCGTCAGCCATTCGTCGATCTCGTTGATGTAGCGGGAATCTTCGGCGATCATGCGCGCCAGGCCGCCGGTGGCCACAATCCGCGGCTGCGCGCCAACCTCAGTCTGCTTCGGCTCGGTCTGCTTCAGTTCCGCGATAATGCGCTCCAGAATGCCGTCGACCAAACCGATGTAGCCGAAGTAGAGTCCGCTTTGCAGGTGCCCCACGGTGTTGGTGCCGATCACCTTGGCCGGGCGCTTGATGTCAACACGGCTCAGCCGCGCCGCGCGGTTGAACAGCGCATCGGCGCTCAAGCCGAGCCCCGGCGCAATGGCGCCGCCCATATACTCGCCGCGCGCCGAGATCACTTCAAACTTGGTAGCCGTGCCAAAGTCGACCACGATGCAAGGGCCGCCATACCGTTCAAAGGCCGCGATCGAGTCGGCCAGCCGGTCGGCGCCCAGTTCGGTAGGGTTGTCGATCAACATCGGCATGCCGGTCTTGATGCCCGGCTCCACAAACATCGGCTCGATGTGAAAATAGCTTTCGCATACCTGGCGCAGCGTCGAGTCAACGGGCGGCACCACCGAGGCTATGATGATGTGCGTTACCTGGCTCGGCGCCATGCCGTGCATCTCGAAGAGGTTGACGAAGAAGACGCCGTACTCGTCCACGGTTTGCGCACGATGGGTGGTGATGCGCCAGTGCGCGGCCAGTTCAGGCTTTTCGCCGTCGAGCCGGTAAAGGCCCAGCACCGTATTGGTATTGCCGACATCGAGAGCTAGCAGCATCGTCTTCTCAGTCCACGTCTCTTGATTTGGTTGGGGCGGCGCGAATGCCGCCGGTTTGCACGGTCACGACTCCGCCATCGGTGCGCACCAGCAGAAATCCACGTTTGTCCAGTCCCGCCGTGACGCCGCTGCAAGCCTGCGGGCCATGCACTTCCACGCTTCTGCCGCGTACCCATGTGGAGGCCTGTTCGACGCGCGCGGGAATAATCGCTGCCGCCGCCGCATCGGCCAGCGCCAGCGTCTCTCGCTGCAGCGATTTTAGCAGGGAGACAAGCAGGGGCTGGCGCGGAATCCCGCGGCCGGATTCGAGGTCGAGCGAAGTGGCGGCGGTGCTCATCCCTGGCGCAAAGCCGCGCTGATGCACGTTGATGCCGATGCCCACAACGGCAAACCCAACCTCGTTGCTCTCGCTGTGCGCCTCCACCAGGATGCCGCCCGCCTTGCGCGGGCCGAGAAGAAGATCGTTGGGCCAGCGCAGGTCTACTTTCAGGCCTGACACGGCGCGAATCGCCTCGGCTGCCGCCAGGCCGGCGACAAGTGGAAGCAACGGTAGGCTTGCTGTGGGAATCCGCGGGCGCAGAAGGATGCTCACGTAGAGTCCCTCGCCGACGGCCGAATGCCAGGTGTGATCGCCACGCCCGCGGCCGGCCAGTTGCTCATCGGCAAAATAAACTGAGCCATGCGGTGCGCCCCCGCGGGCCGCATCCATTGCATCGGTGTTTGTCGAATCGGTGAGCGGAAGGAAATGAAGCTTGCCCGAAAAGATCGTCTCACTCAGTGCGGATTCCAGAGCGGCCAGATCGTACATTGCCTTGCTCACTCCGCCGCGATGGTCATGGAGATATCGGCGGCCTTTGCCGAGTGGGTCAGCGCGCCCACGCTGATAAAATCCACGCCCGTCTCCGCATAGGCGCGGATGTTCTCAAGCACGATGCCGCCGCTGGCCTCGGTCGGAATCCAACGCCCGCCCTCGTCGCTCGGCGGCTGCCCTTCGGTCTCCTTCCGGATGCGCACCACGGATCGTCTCACTTCCTCGACCGTCATGTTGTCGAGCAGGATGGCCTCGGCTCCGTTGACAAGCGCTTCTTCCAACTCCTGCGGCGTGCGCACTTCCACCTGCACGCGTTGGCCCCTCTTGCGCCGTTCGAGAGCGCATGTCAAGACCTTCGCAATGCCGCCGCCGAGCGAGATGTGATTGTTCTTGATCAGGATTCCGGAGGCGAGATCGATGCGGTGATTGGTTCCCCCGCCGCACATCACGGCGTACTTCTCCAGAACCCTCAAACCGGGAACGGTCTTGCGCGTGTCGAGCACGCGGGCGTGAGTTCCCTGAATGGCGTCGGCGTATTTGCGCGTCAGCGTGGCGATGCCGCTCAGGTGCTGCATCAGGTTGAGGATGACGCGCTCGCAACTGAGCAGCACGCGCGCATTGTGCCGGATCACCGCCAGCACCTGTCCCGAGTGCACGCGCACGCCGTCGAAGATCTCTGGGTGGCTGATGACTTCAAAGCGGGTCTGCGCCGGGGGCCGCGGATCGAGACGAGCAAAGACTTCAAAGAAGTGCGGTACCGCGCCCAGGCCGGCGACCACCATCTCCTGGCGGGCGATAATAGACGCCGAGGCTCGCAGTTCCGAGGGAATGGTGAGGTTGGTGGTCGAGTCGGAGACGGCCCGGTCTTCCACCAGTGCTTGCTCCAGCAATGCGTCGATGCGGCTGCTCTTCCAATCCATCTCGTAGTTCCTTTTGGGAACAGCAGCCTTTAGCTCCTAGCTTCTAGCTATTAGGTAGATGCTTTTGGCTGAAGACTGCTGAAGTTGTTGTCGCGGCCCGGAGGCGCTTCAGTCCCGCGAAGATATCCAGGAACCGGTGCGCTCCAGGCTGTTCCGGTGGCAAAGCCTCTCGTTTTCCGGCCATCGCAAGATGGGCGGTTTTCGGGGCAAAAATGGCACTTATTGAGGCAGAATGGCAGTTTTTTGGGCCAGAAAACGAGTAAAAATGGGCAGTTCCGTTTACCGGAAAGTAACTGGTGTCCTTCATTATATTGTTCATTGCATTGATGTTATATTGATACACATTACCTTTGTTATACCCCCACGGGGTTAGGGGGGGGAGGGGGGTAGGCGCAATTCGGGTCGAAAAGTGGGATTTCCGGACCGGGAATTCAACCGAGTTTGCCGATTGAGACTGGAGGAGGCTCATACTCTAATTCTGCGCCGGCGGCCGATAAATTTCTGCAATTTGAAAGACGCGGCGTTTCACTCCGATCTCGGTTTCTCGATCCAGGTTCTTGGACGCATTCTAAAGCAAAGCATTGAGCGCGGCGCGGGCTTTCTCCAGCAGGAGCCGCGTTTCGGATTCCTGCTTCTTGAGGCCCTCGACCACCTGCGCCGGCGCCTTCGCCAGAAAGCTCTCGTTGCCCAACTGGCGCTCGGCGGCGGCCAGCCCTTTTTCGTACTTGGCGATGTCCCTGGTCAATCGCTCGCGTTCGGCGGGGACGTCGATTTGCTTCTCGTAGTCAACCAAGACGTCGAAATCTACAAACGCCTGCCAAGTCAGATCCGCATACTCAGGCATAGCATTGCGATCCCGGATGGAAATGAGATCGAGATTACCAACCTTTGCCAGTTTTTTGAGAATCTCCGAGTTGATACGAAAGATCTCCCGAATCTCGTCATCCGCAGCAACCTTTACCGATACGAACGCCTTTTCTTCGACGTTGATTTCCTTCCTCCGTGCGCGAATTGCAGCAATCGCCAGCTGGAGTTTTTCCATTTCCTTCGAGCCTTCACTGGTGATCCCAAATTGGGGGTCTCGGTTGCCAACTACGCCTTCTCTTGGGTCTTCGGAAAGAGTCCACCAATCAGACGACGGGAATTTCGCCAAGGCGATGGACTTGTGAGGCGGGTTCTCGTCATAGAGTGTTTGCCATATCTCTTCGGTGATGAACGGCATAATCGGTGAAAGCAATCGAAGCGACGCTTCAAAGACATGCAAGAGCACCATTAACGTTTCGTCGACGTGAGGATTCCCGTTGAAGTCGAGCCTGAGTTTGACAATTTCCAAATACCAATCGCAAAACTGGCCCCAAAAGAACTTATATATGGCATTCGCAGCATCATCAAAGCGATATTCTCTGAGTGCTCGATCAACTCGCTCTCCAGCCAGGTTGAGTTGGAATATGATCCAACGCGATTCAACCGGTGAGGAGTTTGTCAGGTTCGGCGCTGCCGGGAAAGAGCCCGGCTCAATTCTTATTCCAGCCTCTCTCGCCCGATCTACGTTCATAAAAATAAACCGCGCCGCGTTCCATATCTTGTTGGCGAAGGCGCGATAGCCCTCCGTTCGCGCCACATTGAAGGCAATGTCGGTACCGGGCGAGGCCATCGACGCCAGAGTGAACCGCACCGCATCCGTCCCGTATTGCTTGACGATCTCTATTGGGTCGACGACGTTCCCTTTGGTCTTGGACATCTTTTCGCGGTTGGCGTCGCGCACCAGCGCGTGAATGTATACCTCGCGGAAGGGAACCGAGTCCGCAAGCGAACGCTTGCCGCCGCCGGGCATCGGAACGTCGCCCGCAAACCAGCAGCCGAGCATGATCATGCGCGCGACCCAGAAGAAGAGAATGTCGAAGCCGGTGACCAGCAAACTTGTCGGGTAGAAGGCGTCGAAGTCGGCGCGATTCTCCGCGGTGATATTCGGCCAGCCGAAGACCGAAACCGGCAGCAGTCCCGAGGAGAACCAGGTATCGAGCACGTCGGTCTCCTGCGTAATCTGCGCCGAACCGCAGTGCGCGCACTGCGAGGGGTCCTCGCGAGCCACGGTGATCTTGTGGCAAACGCCGCAGTGCCATGCGGGAATCCGATGCCCCCACCAGAGCTGCCGCGAGATGCACCAGTCGTGGATGTTCTCCATCCAGTTCAGATAGGTCTTCTCGTACTGTTCCGGCGTGAAGCGGATCGCTTTCTCACCGTTCGCATCCGGCTTGACGGCGGCGATGGCCTTGTCGGCAAGCGGCTGAATCTTGACGAACCATTGCGTCGAGAGCCGCGGCTCGACGACCGTCTTGCAGCGGTCGCAGTGGCCAACATTGTTGGTGTAGTCCTTGATGGCCGCCAGCAGGCCTTGCTCTTCCAGATCGGCGACAATCTTCTTGCGCGCCACGTAACGGTCCAGACCGGCATAAGCGCCGCCCTCGGCGTTGATGTGGGCCGTATCGTCCATCACGTTGATCGAGGGCAGGTGATGCCGCTCGCCAAGCGCGAAGTCGTTGGGGTCGTGCGCCGGGGTCACCTTCACCGCGCCGGTGCCGAACTCGCGGCTCACCCACTCGTCGAGAATCACAGGAATCTCGCGATTCATCAACGGCAGGCGCAGCCTCTTTCCGTGCAGATGCAGGTAGCGCTCGTCCTCGGGATGAATGGCTACCGCGACGTCGCCGAGCATGGTTTCGGGGCGTGTGGTGGCCACGGTCAAAAACTCACCGGTGTCCTTGCCATGTGCGTCAATCACCGGATAGCGAATCTCCCACAGGTGGCCCTTGTGTTCGTCGTAGACCACTTCCAGATCGCTAATGGCGGTTTGGCAGCGGGGACACCAGTTGACGATGTATGCGCCGCGGTAGATGAGCCCCTGCTCATAGAGCCGCACGAACGCCTCGCGCACCGCAACCGAGAGGTGGTCGTCCATGGTGAAGTATTCGCGCTGCCAGTCGACCGAGGCGCCGAGTCTCTTCATCTGGCCTAGGATGGCTCCGCCGTAGTGACGCCTCCACTCCCACACTCGGTCGACGAAGGCCTCGCGGCCAAGCTGCTGGCGGGACTTGCCCTCGGAAACCAGTTGCCGCTCCACGAGCATTTGCGTGGCGATGCCGGCATGATCCGTGCCCGGCACCCATAGAACTCGGTCGCCGCACATCCGGCGCCAGCGGACCAGTATGTCACTCTCCGCATGTTCGAACATGTGCCCCATGTGCAGATTGCCGGTAACGTTGGGCGGAGGCAGCAGGATGGTGAATGTCTTCCCCGTGTGGGCAGCCTCAGGGCTAGGCATGGGCTGCGCGAACAGGTTCTCGCGGACCCAGTATTCGGCCCAGCGGTCTTCAATCGCGGTGGGGTCGTAGGCTTTGGGCAGGTCGTGAGGCATGGAGTTTTCTTGAGTGTGGCCCCATGGGTCTGACCCGTCTGGATAATGGGTTTCGAGCGAGGGGACTACCCCTAACTTTAGCAGATGGGGGCCTGAAGCATTGGACCGAGGGAACCCTTGTAACGGAAAGGGCCGCACCGTCTGAAGGTGCGGCCCCGATGGATTCCCGGTCTATCCCTAGAACGGGTTTATCTTGCCCAAACCCTTCTTTTTCTTCTTCTTGCTTGACGACTCTTCGCTCAGGTCGGTCTTCGGCTTCTTATGCTTGGTTCCGGCTGCCTCATTGGGCGCGGTGGGAACCGTTCCGGGCTTGATCTCGTTCACCTGGATGGGGGCCTCGGCCGGCTTCTCGGCAGCGGGCAGCAAGGTGTTGGTTGGGCCGACCGGCTTCACCAGTGCGTTGGGGTCGGCGGCCGGAGTGCCCGAAGGAGCGCTGACGATCTCCGCGCCCACCCCGGTTCCACCCGCCGGCGCTTCCATCTGGAGCGGCGCAGCGGAAGGCTGGTCGGTGCGCGGCGGCTCGTTCACGCCGGTGGGTGCAGGAGCTTCCGCAGGCGCGGCAGGCTTGCCCGCATTGACCGCGGCCGCGAACAGATCCCTGTTTTCGTCGGCAACGTCCGGAGCAAGTGTCCGCTTGGGGTCGGTCAGGCTCGGATCGCCCACATGCACGGCCTCAACCACCGTCGGTCCGCGCTTGATCAGGCCGAGGGTCTTGTCGGTAAAGTGCAGCGCCTGGCGGCTGCGCTCCTCGGCGTCGCTTTCGGCAATTGCTGCCTGCGTTGGCTCGGGAACCGGGCGGTTCATCGCTACCAGCCGGTCGCGCGCGTCTTCTACGTGGGGAGCCATCGGATAGCGAGTGATGACCTTGGCGTAGGCGGCGGCGGCGCGATCCTGGTAGACAGAGATCAGCCGCTCGCGGACTGCCCCGGAAAGGATGGGCGCAATCTGGATATTATGGGCCTGGCCCGCGTAGGCGTCGCCAATGGCGAGCAGCGCCTCGTCGCTCTTGGAATAGAGCGGATATGTGTCCACCACGGTGCTCAGGCGGGCTACGGCGGCGTTGTAATCGTCGCGGCTCTCATAGTAGAGGCCGATCTGAGTCTCGCGCTCGGCTAGAACCTCCTGCACATCGCGCAGCTTCTGCTTGGCGCGGGGAATCAGCGCCGAGTCCGGAAACATGTTGATCATGTCCCGGTATGCCTTCTCGGCATCCTGGGCGTTGGTGTAATCCCGATCGGGCTTCTCCATCTGCTGGTAGTAGATATCGCCCACCTTCATCTTGGCCTCGGCAGCCTCCGGAGCGTCGGGAAAGAAAGTGATGAAGTCGTTGTACTCGGCCTCTGCCTGAGTCAGGGCCGCCGTGCCGCCTTCCTTGAACCAGGTATCGCCCACCGACAACTTGGCGCGCATCCGGTATTCCGAGTCGGGATAGGTGTTCAGCATCGTCTGCAGATCGAGCCGGGCCACGTCGAAGCGGCCCTTCTTCAAGGCGGCCATCGCCTTGTCGTAGAGCTCCTTGTCCGGCTGCTTGGACGCGACATTGCCCAGCGGGTTGGCGCTCAGATCCACCTTCTTTTTGCGCTTGGGAGCCTTCTCCCTGGCCTGCGCCGAAACTCCCGCGAACACCAGTGCCACAAGGGCCAGAACTGCGAACTTCCTCGAAAACCGGTTCATACCACCTCATTGCGGCGGCGGCCCGTCCACGGACCCGCCACCATTGAAAGCTCGATCCTTAAAAAATCTTCCTCTTCCCGTCTCAGGACTCGCCTGCCGCCGCTCGGGCCGCGGCCAGTAGCGCACGCGCATCCTGTTCCGGGCGCCCCGCGCCGAAAACGGCATTGCCTGCGACCAGAAGCTCCGCTCCTGCTTGGACGACCTGGGCCACCGTGTCGTGAGCCACGCCGCCGTCTACTTCGATTCTAAATGTGAGGCCCAGTTCCTGGCGCAATTCTGCCAGCCGCCGGATCTTATCCAGAGAAAAGGGAATAAACGTCTGCCCGCCGAAGCCCGGATTCACGCTCATGATCAGCACGTGGTGAACCATGGGCAAGATGTCGATAAGCAGGTCGACCCTGGTGGCCGGATTCAGCACCACGCCCGGCTTCATGCCGTGGTGGGCAATCAGTTCCAGCGACCGGTGCAGATGGGTACAAGCCTCGTAGTGAACGCTGACCCAGTTGGCGCCCGCTTCGGCAAAATCGGCAATGTACTCGTTGGGATTCTCGATCATCAGGTGGCAGTCGAGCGGCAATCGCGTGGCTTTGCGCAGGCTCTTGACGATCGGCGGTCCAAGGGTGATGTTGGGCACAAAATGGCCATCCATCACGTCGACGTGGATGACCGTACCGCCTCCGCGCTCGGCGGCGGCCACCTCATCCGCCAGATGGGCGAAATCGGCGGAGAGAATCGATGGAAGCAGTTCGACCATAAGGCTCTAGGCGTAAGGTTCTTTGCGTAACTTCTTGCCCCGTCAGTGTATCAGTGGGGGCGTTTGCAAGTCTGCGATTTGCAGGGGAAACTAGGAACCGGGGTCGGCGGACTTGAACTTGTTTGCAAACACCCGCCCCGCCCCGCGCAGGATTGCCTTGATGGGCCAACGGTCTTCGGCGTCGGGGAAGAAGATTTCGCCCGTACGCCGGGCCTCGGGGCGATAGTACCAGCGCTTGAGCAGCGCCAGGTGGGCCTGCCGGACCGTCGACGAGGGTGCGCCGGAAGGGTCTGCAAGCGACCCCAGCGCCGCCTCCATGCGGGCTTCGAGCATTCCCCGCGCAATCTTGGCGAAGGGAGCAGAGACCACCCCCTCAGGGGCTAAAGCCCCCGATTCATTCTTTTCCATTTGCGGCACGACTGAAGTCGTGCCCTGACACCCTTGCGGCGGAAGGCCGGTTTTTTGTGCGGACTGTTCGATCGGTTCGGCTTCGGGGATGGGTTCAACCGCTAATGGCTGGGCAAACAGCGATGTCGAGCCCGACTGCTCATTCTGGATTCTCATCCCCAGCGTCGAAAAGCCAGCCGGGCCCCGCAGCCGGCCATTCTCAAACAGGAAAACAGCCACTTCATCCGGGTTCGCCGAAGCTTGCAGCACCACCGCCCGCAGCCGGTTGAGCGGCCGCACCAGTTCGCTGGCCAGCGCGCGCACCGACTCGACCCGCTGCACTTGCGCATGGAGCGCCGCCGCCGCCTCAAACTTCAAATCCGCCGAGGCCCGATCCCGTTCCGTCCGCAGCGTCACGAGCCGGCTCTCGCCGCGCGTGGTCAGAAAGCCCTCCACAGCCGCTGCCTCCTCGCCGTAGCGCTCATCCGTGCAGCCCTTGTAGCAGGGAGCCAGGCACATCTTCATCTCCGAATACACGCATCCGGGGTGGCTCGGATTCGGGTC
>Ga0182014_10000583_pt1 | contig 48870 bp, 44 predicted proteins | sample 612S2DmetaG_FD_120489 | JGI IMG/M metagenome (GOLD analysis project Ga0182014, IMG submission 120489) | Permafrost microbial communities from Stordalen Mire, Sweden - 612S2D metaG | ecosystem: Environmental > Terrestrial > Soil > Wetlands > Permafrost | place: Sweden: Stordalen | collected... | reverse complement strand
GCGGATGTGGCGATCCTGGTACAGGTGGTCGATGCGGCTGGTGTTGAAACTGCTGGCGCGGCGAATGATGCCGTGGACCTCGTAATCCTTCTTCAACAGCAGTTCCGCCAGATACGATCCGTCTTGTCCCGTGATGCCGGTGATGAGAGCGCGTTTCATGGATGCCTTATGGATATGATATTTGAGGCGTTACGTCACGCCAGATTTTCTGGGAAGGTATCGAGACGCCCCGATGCTGCGTGTCAGTGACGTCCGTAGCGATTTCTCCCTATTTGTGCCGCCGCATACTTGCGTCTGCAGGGTGTATGCGCAATAACACCAAATGAGTGACGACCATCATCGAACGCGCCGCGCACGTCAACGGAATCAAGCGCTACTTCTATACGCCCTCTGCCTGCATTTATCCCGAGTTCAAGCAAATGGATGCCAACTTGACCCCGTTGAAGGAGGATGACGCCTATCCCGCGTTTCCACAGGATGCATACGGGTGGATCGAAACGCAGTTGAAGTCGATGAAAGGAAGTCAAGGTGCCGTAATCGGCGTCTCCAATCGGCGACCGCGGAAAATGACGTAGCCCAAGGTTCGCCAGGTGTAGGTTCCGGAATTCTTCGCTGGTTCGACGCGGGTAGTCCTCGATAAATAGGCGAACGCAGGCCGCCAGCCCGATCTTTGTGTTGGTGGCAAAACGGAACAGCCTTCTAATCAACGCGTTGGGAAATCTCGGTGCTGAGCTGTCTGGTAGGCCAATTGCTATTCTAGGTGCCCTATGATACGAGTGACGAGGGAATACCACACGCTGTGATGACCGATCTCCAACATCGTTTCATACTCGGCACGCGGGTGGACGCGACGAGTTATGCCGACGCGTCGGCGCGCATCCTGCAATGGGCGCGGGCGAGCGAGTCGCGCTACGTTTGCGCCTGCAACGTCCACATGGTGATGGAAGCTCATGATGTGGAGGATATTCAGCGGGTGGTGAATGCCGCTGACCTCGTGACGCCGGACGGGATGCCGCTGGTGTGGGCCCTGCGGCGACTCGGGCTGAAAGATCAAACACGGGTTTATGGGCCGGATTTGACCCTGACCGTGTGTCAGGCTGCCGCCGAGGCGGGAATTCCGGTGGGATTGTACGGCGGCACGCAAGAAATCTTGGATGCATTGCAGAAGAGCTACCGCGCGCGGTTTCCGCGGCTTGAAATCGGCTATGCCTACTCACCCCCGTTTCGGCCATTGACGCGCGACGAGGATGAGGCGGTTGTGCAGGCGATCAACGCCTCGGGAACTCGCATCCTGTTCGTTGGGCTCGGCTGTCCCAAACAGGAACAGTGGGTCGCCGGGCATCGGAATCGCATACAGGCCGTGATGTTGGCGGTCGGCGCCGCATTCGATTTTCACTCCGGCCGGGTCAGGCAGGCCCCACGGTGGATGCAGCGGTTCGGGTTGGAATGGCTCTTTCGTCTGTTCATGGATCCGCGTCGGCTGTGGCGACGCTATTTCAAAAACAACCCGCGCTTTCTCTGGCTGGTCACGCGGCAACTGCTGGGGGGAATCGATAACCGTCGCGTAGGCGCAAATTAGGAACTGACGATGATGGGCACACCTTCGTTGCAACAGAATCCCGATAGAACACCCGGGGATCGGTCGGCGTCGTCCGGGCTTGATCGGACGCGGGGCACGCTGCTTCCTCGCGTGATGCGGTCAACGCGGCCTTGGGCGATGATGTCTTTGCTGGTGTTGTCGGATCTCTGTAGCGTCGGCTTGGCTTGGGGAATCGGCATGGCGCTGCGGTTCACAATGCTCGGCAAATTCGACTATCCCCAATACTTGCGGCTATGGCCGGCACTCTTCCTCTGGGTGTTGGCGTTCGGGATTGAGGGCCTGTACCGTGGGGCGGGTCTCAACGCCAGGATTTTCCTGACGCCGGTGGAAGAATTGCGGCGCACGACGGTGGGCACAACTTGGGCGTTCATGACCGCGGTAGCGGGCATGTATATTATGCTGGGGTTTTTGTTCATTTCGCGCCTGGTTATCGGTGTCGCGTGGATCATCGCCTTGATTTTGGTGCCGTGCGGGCGCGCCTTGTTGCGGAATATCTGCGCCCGACGATCCTGGTGGGGATCGTCGGTGGCGATTTTTGGTTCGGGCAAGACAGCCCGTCGGGTCGTCGATATTCTCTTGCATCAACCCGAACTCGGATTGAAACCGGTGGGCATTCTGACCGACACCCCTTGCGGCGAGACGCAGATTGAGGGCGTGCCGATTCTGGGCGGGTTGGAACGTGCCTGGCAGTTTGGTCGGACACGGGGGATTCCGTATTGCATTGTGGCCTTGGACGAAGGTTCCAACAAGCGAATGTTCGATATCCATCAGGAATACGGCGATTGCTTCCCGCACATGATGGTGATCCCGGACCTGGCCGGTCTGGCCAGCCTGTGGATCGTGGCGCGGGATGTGGGGGGCATTCTGGGTTTGGAGATTCGCCATAATCTGCTCATCGCCAGCAACCGTTGGGTCAAGCGCAGTCTCGATCTGGTCGTGGCGATCCCGCTGATCATTTTGCTCTCGCCGTTGCTGTTGGCCCTGATGGTGTGGATTCGGCTGGTTAGCCCGGGAAACCCGGTCTACGGCCAGGAGCGCGAGGGGCTCGAGGGTCGCCGCATCCGGATTTGGAAGCTTCGCACGATGTATATCGACGCTGATAAGCGGCTGGAGAAGCTTTTGGAACGGGATCCCGAGGCGCGGAATGAGTGGCAACGGTATTTCAAGCTGAAGAACGATCCGCGGATTCTTCCGTTTCTGGGAACCCTCTTGCGTAAATTCAGTTTGGATGAACTTCCGCAATTGTGGAACGTGATCGCGGGCGAGATGAGCCTGGTCGGGCCAAGACCGTTCCCGGATTACCATTTGCAGGCATTCGACGAGAAGTTTCGGACGTTGCGTCACCGCGTGCTGCCGGGCGTGACCGGCTTGTGGCAGGTGAGCGCCCGCAGCGAAGGGGACATCGAGGTCCAACAACGATTGGATACGTATTACATTCGCAACTGGTCCATGTGGCTGGATTTATACCTGATGGCGCGCACGTTCTCTGTGGTGGTGCGCGGTCGTGGAGCGTATTGAACCGGAGACACCAGTGAGGTCAAGATGACGATAGCTTCTCGCGCACAGCCCGGAGTGGTCCGTCGCTACCTCTACGGCACGTGGCGCTACTGGCGCGAGATGCGCCGCACCCAGTGGTTGTCCGCCGATGAATTCCACGCGCGGCAGTTGGCCCAACTGCGCTGGTTGCTGCGCGATGCGGCCGAGAACGTGCCGTATTACCGCTCGCTGTTTCAAACGTTGGGCGCAACGCCGGACGATTTCCACGACCTGTCCGATCTGGCTCGCCTTCCCGTGCTGGAGAAACAACAGTTGCGGGAACATCCGGAGCAATTCTTCCATCGCTACAGCGACCGGGATCACCTCATCGAAGATCACACGAGCGGATCAACGGGCGAGCCGTTACGGTTCTTCCTCACCGTCGAACAGAAAGCCTGTGAGATGGCGCACTCGATCCGGTTCTGGCGCTGGGCGGGGTATCGCACCGGGGCGCGCATCGTGGCGTTCCGTCATTACATTCCCAAACGTCCCACCGATCCGCTGTGGCATCTGGACCGACGCACCCGCACGCTGTTCTTCAGCGTGTATGACATGAAGCCGGCCAACCTGCGCGCCTACGTGGAGAGATTCAACCAGTACCAACCGGGGTTTGTCCGCGGCTATCCGTCATCGATTTATATTTTCGCCCATTTTGCGGCCAGCGAGGGACTCCGCGTGCATACGCCGCAGGCCGTGCTCTGCTCCAGCGAAACACTCTCCCCGGAGATGCGATCGGTCATCGAGCGCGTCCTGCAATGTCCCGTGTACGACTGGTGGGGCAGCAACGAGCGCGTCGTCACCGCCTGTCAGTGCGAGCGGCGCGGCCTGTTCCACGTCAATGGCGAGAGCGGCATTCTCGAATTGGTGCCGCTCCCGAATGCCACGGGCGACGCCGGCCAGCGGATGATCGGCACCGGCTTGATCAACCACGCCATGCCGCTGATTCGGTACGATCTCGGCGATCTCGCGCTCCCGGCGAAGGAACCGTGCGGCTGCGGACGCGGACTGCCATGCATCGATCGCGTTCTCGGGCGCGTCAACGACACGATTATCACGGGCGAGCAGAAGTACATTCCTTCGGTCCGGTTCTATACACTGTTTGAAACGTACGACAAGGTGCGTCAGTTCCAGGTCGTGCAAACCGAGCCGAACACCGTGGTGGTGCGCATCGTACCGGCCCGCGCGTTCAATGGCGCCGAGACCGACGAATTGCGGGGTAAACTGGAGCGCTTCTTGGGTGCCGCCGTCAAAATTGATTTCGAATTGGTCGAGCACATTCAACCCGAGCCCAGCGGCAAGATTCGCAACGTGGTGTCGCTGGTGAAACCATGATCCGCGCCGACCTCCATTGTCATACGTGCTACTCGCACGACAGCTTCGCGGCGGTGGACGCGGTGCTCGAACATGCGTCGCGTCGCGGCCTGACGCACCTGGCGATCACCGACCACGACGAGATCGAAGGCGCCTTGCGCGCCCGCGACAAGAACCACGGTCTCGCGGTCATCGTGGGCGCGGAAGTCTCGTTGGAAGGCGGGGCGCACATCATCGGTCTGTTCCTGGAACGCAAGATCGCCGCGCGCCAATGGCGGGAGGCAGCGGACGAAATCCGGGCACAACGGGGTTTTGTCGTGTTGCCGCATCCGTTTCACCCGACGTCGGGACTGTTGCGCGGTGGCGTTGACGAAGAATTGCTGCGGAACGTGGATGCCATCGAAGTATGCAACGGCTACGAGCCGGCCTCTCGTAACGAGTCGGCGGCCAGGCTGGCGCGCGAACGGGGCCTGCCCGCACAGGCGGGGAGCGACGCGCATTATGCGGTGGACGTGGGGCGCGCCTGTGTGGAATTCCCGGAGGCCTCCGGCGAATTGACGACGGAGGTGCTGCGGCAAGCGACGCGCAAGCTGTTCGGGCCGGCGCAGGACCTGGCGGTTTTGCATGCGGCGGACTCGAATTTCCGCGCGAATACGGCCCCGCAGGTGCGCAAACTGCTTCCGAGAGCATTGCGCAATTGCGCCAAAAAGGTAAACTGGTTGCGCGTGCGGCGCCAAATTGAGCGCGCGGCACACGAACCTGTACGAAAAGAGTTTCACGGATGAGCGCTTTCCCGACGGACAAATGGGTGCCGCCGCACATGGCGGCTCTGGACGGCTATCACGCCGTCGAGCCGGTCGCCAGCGGCCCGGGCGTGCTGAAGATGGATCTGAACGAGTGCCAGGCGCCGCCGTCACCACGGGTGCTGGCGGCGTTACGCGCCGCTGTCGCCGAGGACGCGACCCTGAATTGGTATCCCAACAGCGCGTGCACGGCGTTGCGGCGATCGCTTGGCCGTTACCTGAACGTGCCGGCGGAGTTCCTGCTCGTGGCGAACGGGTCGAACATGGCAATGGAGTTGATCGCGCGCGCCTTTCTGACCAAGGATGACCCGGTGCTAATCGTGACGCCCGTGTACGCCGTCTTCTCGGTGCAGTGCAAACTGCAACAGGCGCGGATCGAGTCGTTCCAGTTCAGCAAACCGTTTGCACCTGATTTCCAGGAACTGCTCGCCAAGGGTGGCACGCACAAGATCATTTATCTCGCAAACCCGAACAACCCGACAGGCGTTGGTTATCCGCGGGACCGGATCCGCGCTCTGTTGGAGAAGCGGCGGGACGCGCTGGTCGTGCTCGACGAAGCGTACGTCGAGTACTATGGCGAGAGCAGTGTTGGATTGACCGAGACGCACCCGAATCTGCTGGTGTTGCGCTCGTTTTCCAAGGCGTTTTCCCTGGCGGGGATGCGGTGCGGCTATGTGGTCGCCCAGCCGGCGGTGCTGGACATATTGGCGCGCGTGCTCGCGCCGTGGGCCGTCAGCAGTCTGACGCAGGTCGCGGCGCACGCGGCGGTGGAAGACCTGGAGTACATGCGGAAGACGGTCGCGGAATGTGGTCGCGCGCGACACCAGGTCGTTGACGGGTTGAAGGGACTCGGATTTGTTGTTCACAACACGCAGGCGAATTTCATCATCTGGCAGGTCCACGAGCCGGCGCGCGCGGTACAGGCGCTGGCCGCGCGCAACGTCTACGTCAGCAACAAGGACTCGGTCCCGCAAATGAAAGGCTGTTTGCGCGTGACCATGGGCAACGGCGAGCAGACGCAACGATTTCTGGGAATCGTCCAGGAGCTTCGAGCCGAAGGATTGCTGGAGCCGTGAAACAACTCGTTCAGGATTTCAAGACCGGCGACATCAAGCTGGTAGACGTACCATCGCCAGCGCTGGCGCCGGGCTGCGTGCGCGTGCGCAACGCGTACTCGCTGGTCAGCGCGGGCACGGAACGGGCGACGGTCAACCTCGCGCAGCAATCGCTGATCGGCAAGGCACGGTCGCGGCCGGACCTGGTCAAGCGCGTGGTCGAGACGGTTAAACGCGAAGGTCTTTCCGCCGCGGTGCGCAAGGTCCAATCGCGGCTCGATCAGTGGAAAGCGCTCGGCTATTCATGCGCCGGCACGATTATCGAGGTGGGCGAAGGCGTGACCGGATTGTCGGTCGGCGACCGCGTGGCGTGCGGCGGACAGGACTACGCGAGCCACGCCGAGGAGGTTGTGGTACCGCAAAACCTTTGCGCGAAGCTGCCGGAGGGCGTGGCGCTGGAGCACGCGGTGTTTACCACGCTCGGCGCGATTGCGATGCAGGGCGTGCGACAGGCGGATGCACGTCTTGGGGAATCTGTGGCAGTGATCGGCCTCGGATTGGTTGGCCAATTGACCGTTCAGATATTGAAGGCGGCGGGTTGCGTCGTGCTGGGAATCGACGTGAGCGCCGAGGCCTGTGAATTGGCCGCGCGGTGCGGCTGCGATGCGGTGGCAACGCGTACCAGCGGCGACATCGAACGCACAGCAGCACGGCTGACGAACGGGTTCGGGGTTGACGCCGCGATTATTACGGCGGCGGCGCCCACGAATGACCCGATTGAATTGGCCGCGAAGATTTGCCGCGAACGCGGACGGGTGGTGATGGTCGGCGTAACGGGCATGGAACTTCCACGCGGCCCGTTCTATGAGAAGGAACTCGAATTCAGGCTTTCCCGCAGCTACGGCCCGGGACGGTACGATCCGCTCTACGAAGAAAAGGGCGTCGATTACCCGATTGGGTACGTACGCTGGACCGAGCAACGCAACATGGAAGCGTTCGTGCAATTGCTGGCCGGCAACCGGGTGGATGTCGCGCCGCTGATGACGCATACGTTCGCGATTGGGGACGCACCGAAGGCGTACGAGTTGATCACCGGGAAAACCGAAGAGCGATTTGTGGGTGTGTTATTGAAGTATCCGGAACGAGTTGAACAGGCGTCCCGCCTGTTTGGCATGGAGGGAACGGGACAGGCGGGACGCCTGTCCAACAATCCGGCTGCCCGCCACTCGTCGGTGGTGCTCGGTGTGATTGGCGCCGGGAATTATGCGCAGGGAGTCTTGTTACCGCAGTTCAAAGCGAACGCGGACGTGACGTTGCGCATGGTGTGCACGGCCACGGGCGTGAAAGCGGAAAAGGCGAAAGAGAAATTTGGGTTCGAGACCAGCACCACCAACTGGCGCGACGTGCTGGCGGACAAGGCGGTGAATGCGGTCCTGATTGCGACGCGGCACGATTTGCACGCGCAGATTGTTTGCGAAGCATTGCAGGCGGGCAAAACGGTGTTTTGCGAGAAGCCATTGTGTCTGCGCGGCGAGGAACTCGACGAAATTACCAGCACCATCCAGAAAAGCGGCAATTCGCGGTTGATGGTCGGCTTCAATCGGCGGTTTGCGCCGTTTGCCGCGCGGGCGCGCGACCTGGCGGGGCCGTTGGTGATGCGCTACCGCGTGAGCGTACAGCCGTTGCCGTCGGATCATTGGATCAACGACCCGGAGACGGGCGGCGGTCGCATCCTCGGCGAGGTGTGCCATTTCATCGATTTCTTGCGGTTTACGGCGCGGTCACGAGTGGTGTCGGTGTTTGCACAGGGATTTGGCCGGGAGAACGTGCAGGTCGCGCTTCGGTTTGCCGACGGATCAGTGGGGTCGATCGATTACTTCAATGTTGCCGACACGGATTTGAAAAAGGAACACGTCGAGGTGTTCGCCGGCGGCAAGCACGTGATCGAAGACGATGTTCGCGAGAAAGGACAGGCGGAGGAAGTGAGGCAGTTCGTGCGCGCTGTGAAGACAGGCGGGCTGATGCCGATTCCGCTGGAAGAGATTGTGGACAGCACACGGGCGACGCTGGCGGTGTTGGAATCGATCCGGACAGGACGAGCGATTGAACTGTAACCGCTGATGAACCCACCGAAGATGTCCAAGGCGGTCGCCGACAGAAGCAAACGATTTCGCGAAGTCTGGCAGCAATTGCACGAGTACGGCACCTCGCGCGGTTGGCGCGGGTACGACCCCTACGACGGCTTGAACTCGCCCCTGGCGCGCGTGTTGCCCGGAAAATTAGCGCGTCAGGCGTGGACACAATTGCATCGGCGCAGTTCGATCAACCTACGGCCGCTGTGCGGAATCCAACCAACACTGAACCCCAAAGCGCTGGCGCTGGCCGCGCTTGGAAGTCGCGACGAACGGTTATTGGATCAACTGGAATCGCTGCGAACGCCGCAAGGCGGCTGGGGCTATCCCTTCGCCTGGCAATCCCGGGCGTTTTTTGCGCCGCGCGGGACGCCCAATCTCATTTGCACGGCGTTTGCCGCGCGCGCCTACGAACGGTTGGGGCGGAAATGCGACGTGAGCTTCCTGGAAAGGCAGTTGCTGCGTGACCGAAACGGCGAGCGCTGGCTGTCGTATGTGCCACATTCCGATACGCAGGTGCATAACGTTAACATGATCGGGGCGGCGTTGCTCGGGCGGCGCGATTGCATGGAATTCTCGGCCAAGCGCCAGCGAGCGGACGGTTCGTGGTGGTACGGCGAGTCGGAGAACCAACATTGGATCGACAATTTTCACACGGGATACAGCCTCGTGGCCCTCAAGGAGTACGAGAGACGCACCGGCGACCACGACTTCGCGGAGAGCGCGGAGCGTGGGTTTGCGTTTTGGGAGAAGACATTCTGGCGGGCGGATGGCGCGCCGCGGTATTACCATAACGGAGACTACCCATTTGACGCCCATTGCAGCGCACAGGGGATCCTGACATTTCTGGTTTTCGGGCGCGTCGAGAAGGCCGTTCAGGCAGCGGAATGGGCTGTGGAAAACATGTGGGACAAGCGCGGATTTTTCTGGTATCAACGCGGGCATCGTGGGACCAACCGCCTCAGCTACATGCGGTGGACGCAAGCGTGGATGTATTATGCACTGGCGGAATTACTTGCGGTGATCGATCGAACACGATGAAACCAGATCTGCCAAAGAAAGTTACGCTATTTGGCGTCCCGATAGACAACCTCACCATGGCAGAGGTGATTGATCGCATTGAAGCGATGATCGGGGATGGCGGAATTCACCAGCATGTTGTTGTCAACGTGGACAAAATTGTCAAAATGGAATCGAATCCAAGCCTGCGAAAGACAGTGTTGGATTGTGACCTCATCACCGTCGACGGACAGCCGGTGATTTGGGTGTCCAGATTGTTCAAATGTCCTATCAAAGAACGGGTTACGGGAGTAGATTTATTCAATGCGTTGATGGGCCGCTGCGCGGAACGGGGTCTTCGGCCATACCTTCTGGGCGCACGTCAGGAGATCGTGGCAAAGACCGTGGATGTGTTGAAAGCCATGTATCCAAAATTGAACTTGGCCGGCTGGCGAAACGGCTATTGGGCAGCTGACGAGGAGTCCAAAATTGTACAGGACATCAAAGAGGCCAAGCCGGATGTGCTTTGCATGGCTGTCGGGTCACCGAAACAGGAGCTATTCCTGGGCAAATGGAAACAGGAGATGCATGTGCCGTTCGTGATGGGGGTGGGCGGCAGCTTTGATGTAACAGCTGGAGTTCTGCGGCGTGCGCCGCAGTGGATGCAGCGATTGGGGTTGGAGTGGCTGTTCCGTTTGGCTCAAGAGCCCCGGCGGCTTTGGCGACGTTACTTGAATGAGGACATGGCGTTTTTCCGGTTGGTTTGGCGGGAATGGCGGGCGAAACGGTCGTAGGGGCGGTTTCCCGCTTGCCTTTTGGATTTGTTTCACAAGAATAGCTCGACGCACTTTTGACCCCGACATCCGATGTCGGGGTTGACGGAGGATCATGGCACGAGAAGCGCAAGACGACTTACGAATAACGGACCAATTTGACTTTGAGGTGTTTTGGGAGAAGCACGGGAAGCAGGTCACGGGGGGAGTGATAGCCGTTGCCGCGTTTGGTCTGGTACTGCTCTACTGGCAGCACCAAACGAATTATCAGGCCCAACAGGCTACCGAGAGCCTGGCGCATGCGACGGACTCGATGGCACTACAGGCGGTCGTGCGCGATTTCCCCAAGTCGCCAGTTGCAGCCGAGGCGTTGGCACGGCTGGCGGATTTGTATTACCAGAATGGCCGATATCCCGAAGCCGCGAGTGTTTATCAATCGCTCTTGAGGGATTATCCCAGTCATCCGCTGGCGGTGTCGGGCAAGCTGGGTTTGGCGGCAGTACTGGAGGCGCAGAGCAATCTGGATGGTGCCAAGGCCCAGTACTTGCAGATCATAAACTCGGATCCGAGCGGCTATATTGCGAATGCCGCCAGGCTGGGGCTGGCGCGGTGCTTGGAGATTCAAGGCCAAAAGAAGGAGGCACGGCAGTTGTACGAGGAGTTGCTGGCTGCAGGACAAAACTCGCCTTGGTTTGAGAAGGCGTATCTCCGCATGGTGGTTCTCAATCGTGATGTGGTTCCGGAAAAGGCCGATCAACCTTCTGCAAATCCGTCGCCTGCACCGGCGTCGGGTGGTTTGCAATTGCCGCCAATATCCGGGGCGCCGTAGCCCTGTTTATTTCATGACTTGACATGCTTCGGTCTGTTTTTATACTCGGCGACGGTTGATGGGAGGCTGGGTCTGCAGGATGGAGGCCTGCGGGCAGATGAAGTGCTCGAGATGGCGTATAGAGAAACGACCATCAACAAGCAGGGAGCGGACACGATGATGAAGCCAGGTTGCAGTGTCGTGATTCTAGAGTCGCCGACGGCGTTGTTCTCGTGTCCTGTAAGAGCCGTGAGTGGATTAACTCGGTTCGCTCGAAGCATGCGTTAAGCGAAGGGGAATTTAACCCGGAAAAAGGAGAGAAGATAATGAAGAGACCAAGTCTATGGTTCTTGAGTGTTATGCTCGTGGGGCTTTATCTGGCCGGTCCATTGGTGGTGGGCAGTCATGCGGGTGCAATTCGGGATTTGCCCGGATTTACCAACAACACCTTCGCGGCCAACGATGATGGTTCGACAGGTCTTGTGCCGATGGGCTTTACGGTGAATCTTTTCGGGCTTTCGTTTTCGAACCTGTACGTTAACAACAACGGCAACGTGACGATCACGAACAGCTTGGGGACGTATACTCCCTTTCCATTGACCAGCAACAGCATAGCGATCATCGCGCCGTTCTTTGCCGATGTCGATACGGGAGAGGGAGGTTCACCGGTGACTTACGGTACAGACACGATCAATGGACACCCTGCGTTCGGTGTCGACTGGATTAACGTGGATTTTTTTGGAGAAAATGAGTCACTGGGGCACACGAATCGTAACAGTTTCCAGTTGGTGATTATCGACCGGTCTGACATTGCAGCGGGGGATTTTGACTTTGAGTTCAACTATGATCAGATTCAGTGGGAAGCTGGCACAGCCAGTGGGAGTAATACTAACGGTTTGGGTGGCGATTCTGCTCGCGCCGGCTATTCGAACGGAAGCAACACCTCGTATGAGATTAGTGGTTCGGCCATAAATGGGGCTTTTTTGGATTCCAACTCCGTAACCGGTTTGGTTCATCGAAGCTTCAATAGCAGTGTGCCCGGACGGTTTGTGTTCCAGGCGCGCGGTGGCACTGTTCTCGGAGCGTGCTCCGGCATTGAAGGATTCGAGGCGCAAATCAGCGGCCTGAGCATCTCCCGTTCGCAAAAGTGGACGCTATACAGGAGCATAAGTATCGTCAACAAAGCGGTGCAACGGAGAAACTTCTACGCGGCACGCAAGGACTGTGGAGTGTTTGACCGAAAAGTGCAGGCGTTGGTGCGGATGGGGCTGATGGACCAATCCACAGCGGACTCGCTCGTCAGCTGCTGCGCAACCCTGGCTTCTTCAACGCCAACATCGTCAGAGGAGACCCGTTTGAAAGCGCTGAAGGGGCGACTCGCGCCCCGGTAAGCTGGGGCCGGAAGAAATGGGTTTTGGGACTTGACACATTTTGGGCGAAGTCTATACTTCGCCCGAATAGTGGAGGATGGGGGAGGTTTCCGGTTTCGCTTCGGGATGGAAGTTCGTACAGGGGAGAGCAGTAGAGGCTCGTCATCGAAGCGGAAACTGACCCAGAAAACTGAAAATCAGAAGACTTGTGCCGCAAAGCACAGCAAACGTAAACAAACAAAGGAGGACTCAGTGAAGAAAGTATGGCTGGTAGTCGCGCTGGCAGCCTTGGGGGGATTGCCCGGCAAGACATTCGCCGATGTCCAGAATATCCGCCTCAGCGGGGACATCCGTATCCGCGGGTATTTTCTTGATAGTGCAGGGGCGTCGACTGACATCGCTCCCGTGGGTCAGTACAAGGGCAACGAGTCGTTTATCTCACAACGAACGCGGGTTTCCTGCGAAGCCGACCTCGAGGACCACGTGTTGGTGGTCGTGACTCTCAAAGCCGAGAGTTTGTGGGGCAGTGACGACGAGGCCGTTAATAATGCGTCCGGGGCAGGCAATGCCGGATTCAACGGGAGTATCGACCGCGCTTGGGATATTGGCGTGGACGAGGCCTACATCCAGTTCAACGAGATATTCTACACACCGGCAACCCTCAAATTGGGTCGCCAGTTCCTGCAATACGGCCGAGGGTTGATCCTCAGCAGCGTGGAGCAGGAATACAACTATGACGCGGGCCGGCTCGTGCTCGACTATTACCCGCTGACGATCGACATCGTCGGCGCCGAGTTGGTCAACAACCAGTCCTTCGGTGGACAGCCAAGTCATGATGGCGCGAACGATCTGTTGTTCGTCAACGCCCGCTATGAGCTGAGCGACTCATCGATCAAGGACATCGAGGCCTACGTCGGCTGGGTTTCGCAGGGCCACAGCGGATCGATCACCTCGAGCCGCGTGCCGGCGACATTGGCGGGCAGTTCCCCAATCATTGTCGGGTTGCGCGCCGACATCAATCCAGTGGATGCGCTGCAGACCTGGGTGGAAGCCGCCTATGAGTTTGGCGCCAATGGCACGAATGTTACAGGCACGATCGGCGCGTTTCTTCTGAACGCCGGTGGTAAATACACGTTCAAGGACGTGCAGTGGGTGCCGGTATTGAACGGAAACTTCATTTACGCGTCTGGTGGTGGCAGGGGCACTGACACGGGTGTTGGAAATGCCCAGTTCCGCCCGTGGTTCGACTACGCGGACGGGTACAATGGCTATCTGTTCATGCCAGCCCTGACGGATATTGCGATCTTCAACTTGGGCGCTTCGGTGAAGCCTTACGAGAACACCACGCTCGCGCTGCAATGTTACTATTACATGAAGGCTGACAAGTACGGTCTCGCTGGTAGCAACGGCAACGTCGACTGGGGCGGCCCGTCGTGGGCGACTCTTGCCGCTGGCAACACCGGCAACGACGCCGACTTGGGATGGGAATTGGATGGCATTCTCGGCTACGACTATAGCAAGGATGTTCGTGCGCAGCTTGTCTACGGCGCGTTCTTGCCGGAGAAAGCTTATCAAAACGCAGGCATCAGTCGCGTTGCGGAGGAAGTCCGAGCCGAAGTCAACGTCAAGTTCTAGTCTTACTTCAGGGTAAGCAACTGCCGAAGGCCCCCCGCGGAATGCGGGGGGCCTTCTTTTTGTCTGGGCCGCACCGCGTCCGGTGTGCTTTCATTCGCGTGTCATGGCCGAGGAAATTTTTGATGTCGTTGACGACCGTGATCAGGTCGTTGGCGCGGCGACGCGCTCTGACGTTCATGCACGAAGGCTGCGTCATCGAGCCGTGCATGTCTTTCTCTTTAACCTCGAAGGCGAACTTTTCGTTCAGAAGCGGGCAGCCACAAAAGACTCGTTTCCAAGACGTTACGATTCAAGCGCTTCTGGCCACCTGAACAGTGGCGAGGATTACGACCCGTGCGCGAAACGCGAGCTACAAGAGGAGCTTGGAGTGATCCTGCCGGCGCACGGGTTTCTCAAGCATTTCAAGATTGAAGCCTGTGAAGACACGGGTTGGGAGTTCGTTTGGGTTTACAGTGTGGTTACGGACAAACAGCCCAGAATCAACCTCGACGAGCTGGAATCTGGCGAGTTCTGGACGCAGCAGCACTGCAAATCAATGCTGGCCTCGTATCCCGAGCAGTTCGCCCGCGGTTTTTTGCTGGTTTTCAAGGAATTCGATCGAAAATGCCTTTGGTCGGTCGCGCGCCACGCGGACTAGAGCGGTTTAAGTAGAAGCGTAGCCGCATAAACTCCGAAAACTCCTGAAAAAGTGGCCATTCAACGGCCACGCAAACGGTGAAACCGCGCTAGAGCCGAAACCGTTGCAAACCAGCGGCGTTTCTCGTATACAGGGGACAGCAAAACCGGTTGGGTCATTGTGCCCACTTGACGAGAGCACAGGAGATTTATGCCGACGGTTGGATTCTTGAATGAAGGAAAGAAGGCGGATTGCGGGCAATATGCGAACCTCCGCAAGGTTGCGCTGCTGCATAATGTTCGCATGTACAAGGGGATCAGTGAGAAGATCAATTGCCAGGGGAACGGCCTGTGCGGCACATGTGTCGTGGAAGTTGTGGAAGGGGCCTAGAATCTTTCACCGAAAACACGCCGCGAAAAGCTGCGATTGAAGGGCCAGTTGGCCAATCGCCGCCTGAGCTGTCAATGTCAGGTCATGGGAAATATCACTTGCATAACCTCGCCTGCCTTGGATTGACCTGGGAACATGGCTTGCCTAGCACCGCCCCGACGCGGTACACTGGCTGTCTATTGGATCGTATCACCGATGGGAGAAGCGGCTGCTGAAACGGGAGCTTGATTGAGGGATCGGCTATGGATTTGAAACCAGCGACGGAACTGCGCAAGGTCACGAGGAATCTCTACGGTTGGGCCAGCTTTCACCCCCAGTGGAAGACCGATTTCAATAGTTACGCGCTGAGAACGTCCGAGGGAGTCGTCTTCGTGGACCCGCTGAAGCCGGATCCTGACGTGATCGCGAAGCTGGAGGCCCTCGGCGAACCCATCGGGATTCTCCTGACCAACGCCCACCACAACCGGGACGCCGACTGGTTCCGCAAACAATACGAGATTCAGGTGTACGCCCATGAAAAGGCGAAGGCAGATTGTGAGACGAAGATCGATGTCCTGCTTATGGATGGCGAGCGCCTGCCGGGCGGAGTGAGAGCGGTGCATCTTCCCGGCAGTTCGGAAGGCGAGACGGCCTACTATGCAAAAACCGGCGGCGGCATCGTTCTGATGGGGGACACCCTGGTTAATCAATGCGACAAAGGATTGGCGCTGCTGCCGGACGCCTATATCGAAGACAAGAAGCAAGTCTTAGAGTCGCTCCAAAAGCTTCTCAAACTCAACTTCAAGATCGCCACGTTCGCCCATGGCGACCCGATTGTCCAGGAAGCCAGGAAAGCCATCGCGCGCTTCGTGAAGAAACCCAAGAAGAATGCCCCATGAGCCAACAATATAATAAAGTCGAAAAACGCCGCCGCCGCACCGCCTACCTGAGACGCCGCAAAGCGCGCCAGAAGAAATCCGCCCCCAAAGCTACGCCATCCGCCGCGGCTGCAAGCTGAGCGCCTCTGTCCTGTTCGGAGTGTCGCGGGGAAGAGCAAGCCTGCAAGCGGAGTTTTGTAAGGCGCACCATGAGGGGCGCACAAGCTCGTTGACTATCCGGTTGGGACCAATTTCCTGCCGCCGTAGACGCTGGCCGGTCCCGGTCACTTTTGCGGCGTGCTCGGAGTCGGTTGCGTGGCTTCCGTCGCTGGCTGTTGAGCTTGCGTGATTGCTTTCTGCCAATACTCGTCGGAGTACGTCAGCTTCGGGATGTTGCTCCAAAACCCGTTGATCATGCCGCCGATGGGCGGACGGTAGATGGACGTCTCGCCGCGCTGCGTATCGATCAGGAATAACACCGTCCCGCGTTCGCCCTGGTTGGCCACGACGATTTGAAATCGACCCGTGCCAGACTGGTCGAGTTTCTCCTCAATGCGGGTGAGGCGAGCCTGCGCCTTGTTGACTTCGTCCCGGGTCTTGCCCGCCTGCTGCTGAATGTCGTCGAGCTTGGAGCAGGAGGTCGTGAACAACAGAACGAATGCCGCCAGTGAGCATGAAATGACGGCCGGCCTTGAGATGCGATCCTTCATCCAACGTTCCTCCTGTTCTGGCGCGCGGCGCCGACCAACCGGCGCACGCATGGCCTTCCTTGTAGCAGCGCGCCCCAATCACTGTCAAGCGGCCGGATTTCCGATGGACAGGTTGGGGCGGATGCGTTAAGTAGTTACCGGGCAATGCAACCGAGCAACCATATCGCGTTTAAAGAATGGGCGGTCGTTGTGGATGCGTTGGGCCAGGGCGAGCAGGTGCTGATCCTCCGCAAAGGCGGCATTCGCGAGGAACGCGGCCAATTCCACGTCGACCACCGCGAATTCTGGCTGTTCCCGACGCAATATCACGAGGCTGAGCGCTCCATCATTCCATCCAAGCGCCCCCGGTTGCGCGACATCGCCGCCAGCGCGCCGAAAGATGCCGTCGACATCGAGTATTACGCGGTCGCCGATTCCGTCGTGCAAATCACCGGCCCCGAAGTGCTCAAGCGCCTGCAGGGACGACATGTTTGGAGCAAGCAAATCCTGCAGGAGCGATTCCAGTTCGGACGCGAACCGGGGTTGCATGCGCTCCTCACGCGCGTCTATCGTCGGCCTGCTCCCGAGAGGTTTGCCCTGCGTGGGTCCTACAGCGGTTGCAAGAGCTGGGTGGAGTTGGAGCGCGCGTTATCCACTGAAAGCTTGACGCCAGTGCTTCCAGATGTTGAATATAGCGCCCATCGGGAAGAAATTTTGGAGATGCTAGTCGATCATGCCCATGCTCATTCATAAACGGCCCGATGGGACGGAAAAGACCCTCGAGTTCACCAATAAGCCTCTGATCGTCGGTCGTCTGCCCGAGTCAGAAATCTCCGTGCGCGACTCGTTCATTTCGCGCGTGCACTGCGGATTCACCTTCGCCAACAACCAGTTCTCGCTCAAGGATCTTGGTTCCACCAACGGCACCTACCGCAATGGCGCACGCGTGTTCGAGTGCGCACTCTCCTCGGGCGACAAAATCCAGGTCGGCAACACGACGCTGGTGTTCGAGATCGACTCGAAAAACAACAACGCGTCCCTGCGGCAGATCCCGCAGATGGTCGCGCCGCCGCTCACGGTCGGAGGATCGACGCCTCCCCGCCCGGACCTCAAACAAGTGACCGCGCCGGTGAACCCGCCGGCAAGCCGGCCGGCATCACCCGGCGTCAAACCCAAGTGACCTTTCTCCGTCGCCCCATGAACGTGGCGCGACAGCCTGTGCTGATCTTTTTTCTCGCTGCCTGCCTGATGTGTGTTGCGTCCGCGACGGTCCGATCCGAAGATTCCACGAATCGGGTCAAGTCAGCCACAGACCTCGCGCGGGAACAGGCCCGGCAGCAGCGCCAGAACCTGCCGTTCGCCAAGGGCACGCTCAAGGGAATTGATTTTCTGCGACACGAACTCAAGCTCAAGACGGTCGATGGCGTGCGGACGTTTACCTACACGCCGCGAACGTACATCTTCCGGGACAAGGACAAGGTTACGGTGGACAAATTGAAAATTGGCGAGATCATTGCCCTGAGCTTCAATACCGGCAACGACGGCGTCAGCACCGTTGTCCGCATCAAAGCGTATGGGCCACCCGTCCCCGGCGCTCCTCCGCCGGGACCGGAGCCGTCCAGCAGCCTCTCACCTTGATTCCCTTCCTCTGGCGGCAATTCCACGTTGCGTTGCATTTCACGGGTCACACGGTAGAATCGGTCATGGAAGCTGGATGAAACGGAGAGGCACAACAGCAGTCGCGCTCACGGTCGCCGGGTCCGACAGCGGCGGTGGCGCGGGCATTCAAGCCGACCTGAAGACCTTTCGCGCGCACGGCGTTTTCGGCACGAGCGCCATCACGTGCATCACGGCGCAGAATCCCGCTCGCGTCAGCGCCGTGCAACCGATCAGCCCGCGCCTCGTGACCGAGCAGATGGACCGCGTCTTTGAAGCGTTCCCTGTCGGCGCCGCGAAAACCGGCATGTTGTACGACGCGGCGATCATCGAGGCGGTCGCACACGGATTTGCCCGTCGCAAGTTTGCCAATTTGGTGGTCGATCCGGTCATGATGGCCAGCAGCGGCGCGTTGTTGCTCAAGAAAAACGCCGTCACCGCGCTCACAACAAGACTCTTTCCGCTCGCGACGGTCGTCACTCCGAACCTCGCCGAGGCGGAAGTGCTCGCGCGTTGCACCATCCGTACACTGGATGATTTACGCATGGCCGCCCGTGCGCTCGCGGAGAAATACGGCATCCCGTTTCTGGTCAAGGGCGGACATCTGCCCGGGGCGAACCGCGCTGTGGACGTCTTGTTTGACGGCAAACGCTTTTATGAATACCGCGCGGCGATTGTGCCGAAGATCAAGACCCACGGCACGGGATGCACGTTCTCGGCGGCGATCGCCGCCAATCTGGCACTGGGTCACGGGTTGACCGGGTCCATCGCGCGCGCGAAACGATTTGTGACGATGGCCATTCGTGACGCCCTGAAAGTGGGGCGACACCGGGCGCTGAGAATATGAAACGTCCACTCGCGGGGCTTGTGGTCACCTACGCCTCGGGGATTTGGATCGGGTCGCTCGTTGGTTGGGCGCTAACGCCCTTGCTCGTGGCGTCGGCTGGTTGCCTCATTCTCTTCCTTTTCTTGCGGCGAACGCCATTGGCCCGGATCGCACTGTTCGCGGCGGTTTTCGTGTTGGGGATGGCCGGGTATCGCCAGGCCACAACGATTTCGTCCCCGATCGAAATCACGTGCATGGTCGATCTTCGCGACCAAAGCGCCAATCTGCAAGGCGTGATCGTCACCGACACGGGCGAGCGCGACACACCCGCCGGCGAAACTGATACGGAGCGACTGCGCTTTTCCCTCGAACTGCGGGCGGTGCAGCGAAATGGCCAATGGGTTCCCGCGACCGGGACGGTCCTGGTATTCGTGAGCGACGCGCGCGAGGTCGCGCCGTTGCGTTACGGCGATCTCATCCGGTTTTCGGGAGTGTTGCGCGTGCCGGCGCTGGTCCGCAATCCGGGCGCATTCGATTGGCGCGGGTGGCTGGAGCAGCGCGGGATTCATTTCACCGCAACCATCCGCAAGGACGATTCGCTGGAAGTGGAAGCCCACGACCGGGGCAATCCCGTGATCGCTTTGTCGTTGCGGTTGAGCCGGTATCTCGAACGCTCACTGCGCCTCGGCCTCGAGGACGAGCCGAAGGTGGCCGGCGCGCTTGCGGGAATGGTGATCGGCGAGCGCTCGGAAATCCCGACGGAGACGTACAAGGATTTCCAGCGCACGGGGGTCTTCCACGTATTTGCCATCAACGGACTGCACGTCGGCCTGGTGACAGGAATCGTGCTGATCGTGTTGCGCATGGCGCGGATTCCACGCCGATGGTGTGCGGTCGCAGCGGTGCCGGTGCTGGTTCTCTACGTGTTCGCCACCGGCGCGCATCCCGGCGCGGTGCGGGCGCTCCTCATGGCGTGCGCGTGGTTGATCGGGTGGATGTTGGTGCGTCCTGCCGACACCTTGAACAGCCTGGCTGCGGCGGCGCTGGTGATTCTCCTTTACGACGCGACGCAACTGTTCAACAGCGGGTTCCTGCTTTCGTTTTCCGTCGTGTTGGCCATCGTGACGCTGACACCGCACATTGAAGCGCGGTTGTCGCCGTGGGTCGAGACGGACCCGCTGCTACCGGAACAATTCGTGCCGAAGTGGCGGGTGAAACTGGGCTGGTGGCTGCGGCGGGTCATCCAACTGCTGAGTTGTTCCGTGGCGGCGTGGCTCGGCCTCCTGCCATTGATGGCGTTATATTTCCATCTGTTCACGCCGATCAGCATCGTCGCCAACCTCCTTGTGATCCCGTTGCTCGGGTGCATCATCGCGCTCGGGCTGCTTGCCGCCTTGGCGCACGCCGCGAGCGCATGGTTGGCGTTGACCCTGAATAGCGCGAACAGTCTCCTGATCGCCACGATGGTCCGCGGCGTGGGATGGCTCGGAGCCGTGCCTTTGGGTCACTGGTTTGTCCGGGCGCCGCCCGTGTGGTTCGTGTGGACGTATTACGGATTCGGCGTGCTGGCGCTGAGCAAGCGGATTGCCGTGCAACGCCGCCGGCTCGTCGCGGCCCTGGCGGTGCCGGGCATGGGCCTGGCGTTGTTCCTGCATGACGGACCGTCGAACAAGGTCGATCTCACCGTGCTGTCGTTGACCGACGGCACGGCGATCTTTGCCAGGGTGCTCGGAAGCCACCACGACCTGTTGATCGACGGCGGCGGAGGCTGGGGTGGGTCGCACGTCGTGGTCCCGTTCCTGCGGTCGGAAGGCGTGAATCGGCTGGCCGCGACCGTGCTCACCTGCGGCGACAAGCCCCATGCGGCGGGGTTGACGGTCGTCGCGGCCGAAGTTGGCGCCCGGCAGGCCGTCTGGAGCGGCATCCTCTCGCGCTCGAAGTATTGCTCGGAATGGGTTAACCAAATCAAGGCGCGGGAGATCCCGCTGCGCGTGGTCAAAGCCGGCGACGAACTTGGTTCCGCGTCGAATGCGCGCATTCGGGTGCTCAGCCCGCCGCCCGGCGTGGTCGCCAGCCGCGCCGATGACAACGCGCTGGTGCTGGCCGTCGAGTACGGGCCGACGCGTGTGCTGTTGATGTCCGATGCCGGCGAGACCGTCGAGAAACGGCTGTTGAAGGACTACAGCGACCTTCGCGCCCAGGTCGTGGTGAAGGGACAACATTCCAAAGAATCATCGTGCACGGCGGAATTTCTCGACGCCGTCCGGCCCGAAACCGTTGTGCAAGTCGTCAACACTGACAACAGCCACCGTTATCCCGAATCGGCGTTGCGTGACCGGCTAACGGCGCGCGGCATCACCTACCTCCGCACCGATGATGATGGCGCCGTGACCATCCGATTGACAAAGACTGGATGCGAAGTGAAGACGTTTCTGAATAACTGAAATGCGAACCGTGGACTCAGACTCCCCACGAATTTTCGACGCTTGATTTTGTGTGCTCTCAACAGAGTCACTTCCAAAGCTCGGCCTGCTCCTTTTGCATCAGCGAAGTTTTCTCTTCAATTTCGGCGTAAAGGGCGTTCCGAGCAGTTCCTGCGTATGCGGCTGACGGGGTGCTTGGATTCGCTCAGACGCCGGGTTACTCTCGGCTCCGGGGAAAAACCCATGACAAAAGCGCTCGATCTCGACCTGAAAAAACTCAAAGGTCGTGCCTATCACAGGGCCGAATGGGCCGAGGCGGTTCTCGGTCGTTACCATTCCGCGATCCAGAATCTCAGCAATCTGGATGTTCAACAACTGCACCTGCTTCACAACTGGATGCTCGTTCCACCAACGCTATGGCCGTTCAATGTCCAAGATGTGCTGGCGGATTGCCTTGCGGCTCTGGAAAAGGGGAAACGCCTGAACTCCCGGCAACGTCTTCTCATCGACCTGCTGCCTGAACCACCGGACAAAAACATCTGTAATGCCGTGGCTGACCACGAACTGTACGTTCAGAAAGGCGCGTACGAAAACCTTGTCAAAACGCAGGCCAAGTATTCTCAGAACGAACTTGCCATCCGCACCGATCCACAACTTCGCAGCCAGTGGGAGCGCATCAAAGCTGCATTCAATGTTCAGGACTACCGCGACCATAAGGGCGTCATCCGCCGAACGATGGGCGCAGAGCGCAACCTGCGCCCGTCGTTTCATGTAAACCTGCATCGCCGCGAAGACGCTTTTCGTGCCGCGTTCGATGCTTTCTGCCTACGCTGGAACCTCTATGGCATGCAGAACGACGAACCTCTCCTGCTCAAACTCGCTGTCAACATTACGCCCTTCGGGACGATGATCCACATCCCCGCCTATTGGTCATTTGACCCGAAGAGAGACATCCGCTGGGGCGCAATCGCCAGCCTCCACCGCGCACGCGTCCCGGGGCGTCAAGGCTCCGCTCTTGCCGAAGGACTTGCCGAACGGATGAAGGCCGCCGAGAAACTCCGCCACCTCGACAAAGAAGCCCTACGCCTTGGCTTAAAAGGTGAAAAGAAGCATGAGTTCCTCTGTAAAGGTCTTGGCTGGGTGCCTCGCACAAGCCCAAAGCGCATCAGCAGACTACGGGCAGAGTTCAAGAACAGTCGGCCCGTGAACAAAGCGAAGTAATTTTCCACCCGCCGCGTCTCGAATCTGCTGTGCGAAGCCTCTGTATGGCGTCCCGCTTGGGACAATGTTTGGGGACATTCTGTTCCTTTGAACCGCCATTAGGACAGGTGCATGCTCTGAAAAAAGCACACTGTATGTTCAACGCACCTGAAACCGTAAATATTGCCACTACCCAATCCGTACAAGTGTCTGAGACGGCATCCCATGGACAAGGAAAACCCAATTTTGCAACGAGTGTGGTCTGCGACCTGGCTGAAGCCAATGCCTTTTACGGGGGTTTCCGAAGTCCGCATGTTCCGGTATTGGCCGCTTTTGGCGGGGATCGTTTGCACGCATATAGATTAGCGGGTTCCTGGGATCTGGATCGCGCGGTCTCGGGGAATACTAATGCCCTGTTCCGATCCGTCCGCAGGGTTTCCCCCAACGACAGATTGGTGGAATGGGATGATCTCACATTCCAATTCGGGCCTCGGGCCTTTGTTTATGTCGTTCACGACATGATTGTGGGCTTCGCTTCCACCCCGAGTGAAGCAGAGCGTCTGGCGACGCGGTTTGGCAAGACTTGTATCAAGCCCCCCACTTCTTCTGGCGGGACTTTTAATCTGATCGCGCTAGTTGGAGACGACATCAGGTGTCACGAAGTCTCCTTACCTCCGGACACGATTCTCAGCGCGGAAGCGCTCAGCCTCCACTACGGCAGTGGAAGCGGGGAATGGCACCAGGATTTTACCGGGAAACTGCGCGAGCGACGCCACGGCCTTTCGATCTTTGAAGGAGCGCCTGGGACGGGCAAAACATTTTACCTGCGCCACCTGATGGGTGTGCTCAAGGAGTCGCATCGCTTCTACTTTATCCCGACATCGACCATGGGCATTCTGTCAAAACCCCAATTCATTGTTTTCTGGGCCGACCAGCGCCGCATGCATTCCAACCGGAAATTCGTTGTCATCCTGGAGGATTCCGATGCGGCGCTGATGACTCGTGGCTCTGACAATCGTGACGAGGTTAGCGCGATCCTAAATCTCTCCGATGGGATGCTCGCCGATTTCCTTCGCCTTCAGATCATCTGCACGATCAACTGCCCCAGCGCGGACATCGATCCGGCACTCCTTCGCCCCGGTCGCCTGCTTTGCCATCGCGTCTTCGGCAGGCTCGACTACCCCCAGGCATTCCGACTCGCCGAGAGTCTCGGCAGAAAATTGCCATTGGTCCGTGATTATTCCCTCGCTGAAGTCTTTGCCGGACATGACACAGAAGAACTTGACCGCCCGCACATCGGCTTTGCCGCTCAGCCCGATAATTTGATCACCTAGAAATAAAACTATTGACTTGTCCGACAGTTGGTGGTGACGTGTAACAACTACCCAACAACCCCGAAGAAAGGAGCGGAGACCTGTGGCAATCTCAGGCGTAGAACTAAAGGGAAGCTGGTACGCAGTATTCGATGGCAATGGAAAGAAGACAAAAGATTTATCGGCTTCTGCCGTCGGCGACCTTTGTGGCAATGGAAGCGACTTCATCGTCTTTCTCAAGGGGAGCTGGTATGGAATCTACGACGAGGGAGGGAAGAAAATCAAAGATCTGGCCGTCTCAGCAGTCGGAGAGTTTGAGAATGCATCAGGAAACACCATTGTTTTCAAGAAAGGGAACTGGATCGACACTTACGACCGAAACGGCAAGAAGCTGAACACGCGACCAGGGTGACAACATGAAAAGCGAGTATGCCAAACTACAAGATAGAATGCGTCAAGTGTGCGCTTCGGCCGGGATTGAAAACTACTTTCTTGATGGACCAGTGACGGATGCCTACTGGAGCGCTAGACCGCGTATTGCCGTATTACACCTTGAAGCCTATGAGTATGAGAAGTGCCATGAGGTCGGCCTGAACTTAGACCTCATAAGAGGGTGGATGCAGGCCACTGGGGGAAAAATCAGAACCAAGACAACACGATACACATCCGTTTTCGTGGCTGGCCTACAACGATCCTTTGCATCGAACACCCCAGTGTCACCAGCCGACCTGAAAAAGAGTTATCATGACTTTGATGATTTACTTTCTGCGATGTCTAAAATTTCTTATTTAAATATAAGAAAGACATCCAACACGGTTTCCAAGCTGGATACGCAATCAATCAACAAGTTCTCGACTGGCGAGTGGCTTAAGCTTTTACAAGAACAGTTCAGAATACTTGATCCAGAAATCATTATCGTTGGCGGCCATGACGGATGCAGCGCCGCAAATCGAGTCTTTGTTCTAAACGGCGGATTAAAATATGGGGGATTCCAAACTCTTCCTAACGGGGCAGAAGTTCTCTCGGTAAAGCACTTTTCGCGTGTGAGCTATACTAGCATGGCATCCGTAATTGAAGGTATCATAAAAAGAAAAAGACCGCCGTGCTGACCTGGATCTGGGTCAACCCCGCACTCGTGACAATAATACTGTTGCCCGGGTCGATCCTCGATTTGGGTGGGGCGATTCTCAGAAAGAGGTCAGCGGCAAGCGGCGCACCAGTAGCGTCTACCTCGGCTCCGCTTCGATAGCCGTATTCACGCGCCAGATTCCCGGTAGATTTGTTCTGTCGAATCATTCCGGCTTGTCTGGCCGGCGGTCGCTGGCCATACTGCGCGGGACATGGTGGTCATCATCAATGGACGGGTGATCGCTCCGCACAGTGTGCTGGAACAGCATTGCGTCGTGATTGATGGCGGCAAGATCAAACAGGTGGCGCCAACGTCGCAGGTGTTGTGGCCCGAAGACGCGCAGGTGATCGACGCGCAAAACAACTTCGTCGCCCCCGGCTTTGTCGACATGCACGTGCACGGCGCGTTGGGCCGCGACACGATGGATGGCACGGTCGAAGCCCTGGCGCAGATCACGAAGTTCCATGTGACCGGCGGGACGACGGCGATGACGCCGACGACCACGACGCATTCGACGGAGAAAATTTCTGCTGCGTTGCAGGCGATTGCCGACGCGATGGGACACGATTTTGGCGGGGCGCAGATCGTCGGGGCACACGTCGAAGGGCCGTATATTTCACGGGAACGCAACGGCGCGCAGCCGGCGCAATACATCCGCGACGCGAACCCGGCGGAGTACCTGCCGTGGCTCGACCGCGACGGGTTGGTGACGCAAATGACGCTCGCGCCCGAAGCGGCCGGCGCCCTGGAACTCATCGACGCGCTGCTGGAGCGGGAAATCCTGCCGAGCGGCGGTCACACCGCCGCCAGCTACGAACAGGCGCGCGCGGCGGTGGATCGCGGCCTGTGTCACGCGACGCATTTGTTCAATTGCATGTCGAGCGCGACCAAGTCGGGCGCGTATCGATTGCCCGGGGCGCTGGAGACGTTTCTGGCCGACGAGCGGGTCATGGTGGAATTGATCGCGGACGGCAAGCACGTGCATCCGGAACTGATGCGGCTGGCGGTACGGGCGAAGGGCGTGGACAAGGTGTGCCTGATCACCGATGCGACGGCGGGCGCGGGATTGGCGGAAGGCGCCGGGTTTTTGGTCGGGGAGACCAGCGCCGTGGTCAGCGACGGCGTGGGGATGACTGCGGATGGTTCGTCGCTGGCGGGCAGCGTATCGACGATGGTTCAGATGGTCCGGAACATGGTCGAGTTGGCGGGCGCGTCGCTGAGCGACGCGGTGCGGATGGCGAGCCTGAATCCCGCGCGCGCGTTGGGAATAGGCGGTCGCAAAGGCAGTATCGAACCGCGCAAGGACGCGGACATGGTGATTTTCACGGACAAGTTCGCAGTGTTGAAGACGATCATTGGTGGACGCCTCGAGTACGAGGCGAGGACAGAGAACTAGTGCAACGACATGCTTTATCTGATGGGAGCACCACGACCGAAAATGAACCCTCACCCTGACCCTCTCCCTTAAAAAGGGAGAGGGGAGTATTCCGTCTCCTCTCCCCGCAAGCGGGGAGAGGATCAAGGTGAGGGGGCGGTTTTAGGAATGAGCGTGATGAGTCAGGTGGCGATCCGATGATCGTGATTACCGGGGCAACGGGCTTCGTTGGCGAAGAGGTCGTCAAGCAGGCGCGCGCGGCGGGTTATCCCGTCCGCGCCATCGTGCGGGAGCCGCAGCGGGCCCAATGGCTGGCGGAGCGATACGGCGTGGAATTGTTTCGCGGCAACGTGTTGTCTGCGCCCTCGATTGAAGGAGCGATGCGGGACGCGAACTGCGTCATTCATCTCGTGGGCATCATCTATGAATCGAAGGAGAACACGTTCGAGCGGACGCACGCGCAGGCGACCCGGTATGTGATCGATGAGGCAAAGAAGGCGGGGGTGAAACGGTTCGTGCACATGAGCGCGCTCGGCGCGCACGAGAACGCGCGGAGCCGTTATCACCAGACCAAGTGGGCTGGCGAGGGATACGTGCGCAAGAGCGGGTTGGCCTGGACGATCTTCCGTCCGTCGTTCATCTACGGCCCGAGGGACAAGGGGATCAACACGCTGGCGCAGATAGTGCGGCGGCTGCCGTTTGTCCCGGTGTTGGGGAGCGGCAACACCAAGATCCAGCCCATTTCGGTGGAGAACGTCGCGAAAGCGTTTGTCGGGGCGGTGCGGAACGACGGGAGCATTGGCAAGACCTACGATCTATGCGGGCCGGACGCGTTCACGTGGAACGAATTGTATGACAAGCTGCAGGGGATTCTCGGCACGCGGAAGAAGAAAGTCCACCTGCCATTGCCAATCGCGCGGGCGCAGGCTTTAATCTTCGAGAAGTTTCTCGCGAATCCGCCGTTCACACGCGATCAGCTTCTGATGCTGCAGGAGGACAACGTTGGCGATCCCGGGCCGGCGGAGCGCGACTTCGTGTTGGAACAGCCGAGATTCGAGGAAGGCCTGGCGCGGTACCTCAGCCGCGATGCGTGATGAAACGAAAACAGGGAATCCGTTGGAGGATTCCCTGTTGCAGTGCTGAACTGCAAGTCGATACAGTCAGTCGTTACTTTACTTTTCGGTGGTGGACTTGGGCACGCCGATCCTGTGCGCGATCAAGACGCCATCTTCTTCGGTAAACGACACGGTGACCTTGTCGCCGACTTTGATGTCCGTGAGCGCCGCGTCCTTCTTGTCGATGGTGGCATATCGGGTCTTTTCGCCAATCTTAAAGGTCTTGCTCTCGGCCCCTTCCTTCTTGACGATGACGGTGCTGGCCTTAGCGTCAATCGACGTAATGATACCCGTGTATTGATGCCGTTTGGGCTTGGGCGTCTGCGCCGTCGCGTTTGTGGGCGTGGACGTATCGGCGGCCTGAACCAGGCCTGTGAACGAAAGCGCGAGCGCGGCAATGCCCAAAACCATCGCTGTGCGCAGTAGATGTCTGCTCATGTCTTCTCCTCTATTTGTTATGAAGGTTAAGTATCCCCTCGATAGCTTTGGGTTGGTCTTTAGAGCAAATCAGGTAGTCCGTCAAGCCGGGAATCATGGGCATCAGGCATCACGGGCTTTTTGCTTGATTCGCCGGGTCTTCGGGTTCAATCTCAGACAGCCTCGCCCCCGGCGAGTCAGGCGGAGTTTCACAAACCGAAACCAGTTTTTTTGACGGAGACTCTCCACATGCCAGTTGACATCGCGAAGATTCGCACTGTGGCCGTCGTCGGCCACGCTTCCAGCGGCAAGACCTCCCTGGTCGACGCCGTGCTGTTCATCTCCAAAGCGGTGAACACCCACGGCCGGGTCGCCAACGGGACCAGCGCCGCGGATTGTTTGCCCGACGAGATCGAACGCAAAATCACGATTCACGCCAAGACGTTTCACTGCCAGTGGGAGGGCCATCGCGTCACGCTGCTGGACACGCCGGGTTTTTCCGATTTCTTCGGGGACACGCTGGCCGCCGTCCGCGCGGCGGACGCGGCGATCGTCGTCATCGACGGGGTGGGCGGCATCGAGGTCGGGGCGCGCCGGATCTGGAAGATGCTCGACGCAATGCAGAAGCCGCGGCTGATATTCGTCAGCAAGCTCGACAAGGAGAACAGCGACTTTTTCCGGTGCGTCGAGCAGATTCGCGGCGTGTTTGGGAAGAACTGCATCCCGTTCGAATTGCCGCTCGGCAAGGAATCGGGCTTTTCGAAGGTGCTGAACCTGCGCACCACGGCCGAAGCCGACGTGCCGGCGGAGTTACGCGATCAATTTCACAAGGCGCACGAGAGCCTGGAGGAAGCCGCCGCCGAGCAGGACGACAAGTTGCTCGAGGAATTCCTCGGCGGCCAGGCGCTGACGGTCGACGAGATCACCAAGGGCACGCACGTCGGCGTCGCCCGTGGTACGACCGTGCCCATTTACTGCGGCTGCGCGGAGAAAGAGGTCGGCGTGCGCAATTTATTGGAAGGCGTCACCGCGTTGCTGCCATCGCCGGCGGATGTTGGCGCTGTCGCCACGGAAGACGGAGGCAGTGTCGAGCCGAAAGCGGACGCGCCGTTCAGCGGGTTCGTGTTCAAGGCGACGGTGGACCCGTATGCGGGACACTTGGCGTACGTGCGCGTGGTTTCGGGCACGTTGAAACCCGACCTGGATGTGCTCAACGCGACGCGCGGCGGGAAGGAACGCATCCCGCAGTTGCTGAGCATGCAGGGCAAGACGCAATCCATCGTCGGGGAGGCCGGTCCCGGCGAGATTGTCGCGTTGGCCAAGCTCAAGGACACGCATATCAACAATACGCTGTGCGATCCCGCCAAGGTCGTGAAGTTCCCGCCGATCCGGTTCCCGAGGTCGGTGATGAGTTACGCGGTGCATCCGCACACGGCGAAGGACGAGGAGAAAATCAGCATTGCGCTACATCGGCTGATCGAGGAGGACCCGACGTTTCACATGGAGCGGAACCCGAACACGAAGGAGTTGATCATTTCGGGGATGGGCGACCAGCATCTGGCGGTGGTCGTGGACAATTTGAAGAAGCGGCTGGGCGTCAACGTCGATCTCAGCACGCCGAAGGTTGATTACAAGGAAACCATCACCGCCAAAGGCGACGGTCACTACAAGCACAAGAAACAATCCGGTGGCCACGGCCAGTACGGCGAGGCCTACGTGAAGATCGAGCCGCAGCCGCGCGGGAAGGGCTTCGAGTTTGACAGCGAAGTGGTCGGCGGGTCCATCCCGCGCAATTTTATTCCGGCGGTCGAGAAAGGCTGCGTCGAAGGAATGCAGGGGGGAGTGGTGGCCGGTTTTCCCGTGGTTGATGTGCGGGCGATTGTGTATGACGGCTCGTATCACGACGTCGACTCCAACGAAATCAGTTTCAAGATTGCGGGCCTGCATGCGTTCAAGGAAGCGATGCAGAAGGCGCGTCCGGCGCTGCTCGAACCGATCATGAACGTCACCGTCTATGTGCCCGACCAGTACATGGGCGACATCACCGGCGATCTCAACCACCGTCGCGGTCATATCCTCACCGTCGAGATGGTGGACGGCATGCAAGGCATCAAGGCGCAGGTGCCGCAGGCCGAGTTGTTCAAGTATGCCAGCGAACTGCGCTCGATGACGGGTGGCCGCGCGTCGTTCGAGATGGAATTCTCCCACTACGAACAGGTTCCCCAACACGTTGCCCTGAAGGTCATCGCCGAAGCCCAGGCGGCCAAGAAGGCCCAGGCGGAAGCGTAGGGGAATGGGTTGGGCGTTGGTCTGTCCGATTTGCTGCGATGCCGTGAGCAGTTCCTACGGCCGGCTCTTGTTCTCAATGAAATCGAGACTCTCGTTGAGGACCGACGCTGGGCAGAGCGCGTGCGGCATGCCGTCAATGTCCAGAAGCCTGGCTTGGAATCCGTCCGGCCGGAAGCCACCGTTATAGATATCCAGAATATTGCCGTGGCGGAAATCCTTTGAGCCGGTCACGAGGGCGAATCGCACCCGGCTTTTGGCCTCGCGAATGCGTTGGGCATCGATGGTGAAATAGCCATATTCATCCGTTTCCGTTGCCTGGACGCGGGAGACTTTTCGGCAAAAGTCGACACCGCAGATCGCGCAGACGCCCGAGAAAAGTCGCGGGTGGGCAAACACTACATACGAGGCGACCCGGGCGCCGCCCGAAAGGCCAGCGATGTAAAGCCGGTTGGTATCGAGCTTGGCGAGTTCGACCAGTTTGTTGGCGCACACTACAGCCAGACCGCCGCGTCGGTTGAACTGCTGGTTGTTGCCGACATTCTGCGGGGCGGCAAAGAGAAGCTTCTTGTTTTCAAGCACGGCGTCCCACCCCACCGGAATGCGATTAAAGACATCGGTGGGGCTCATGAAGACAATCAGGCCGAATCCCTGGGCGCTGGAATAGTTCTTGGGGACGACGACGTAGAATGTCTCGTGGGCCAGGTCGAAATTGTATTCGAGCCGTGAGTCTTTGTTGTCGATGATGGATGCCGTCTCGCCGGGCAGGGTTTGCATTCCTGTTTTCAGAATGCTCTGCGCGTACGCCGGGACTCCGACCGTGAGGATTGTCCCCAACAAGCTCACGATAGCGATGGAAGGTTTCATTTCGGTTGGCGATTGTTGGGAACAAGGTGGGGGATGTCAACTGGCATTTAGCTTTGGATGATGCCGCGAATGCTAGTGGCCCTTACGGTGCTTGCTCCTTCGCTTTGGTTTACGAGCGAACACGCCGGGGTCGGTTGGCGGGATGCCTTTGGTTGGGTAGTAAATTTTCTCAGCTTGGTAGGCTAGCTCGCTCAGTTCAAAGACACAGAAATACAGATTCCAACTGAGGTATGTATTTTTGTAGTTGACGGATATATCGCGTTGCGATATTGTTGCCGAGTTGTGAAAAGATTGGTTCTTTGATATGGGGATCGGGGATTGGTTTTGCATTGCGACCGGGGCGCGACGTGGTCGCGTCTCGCAGACTCGGCTCCGCTCGCGCCCGCTCGGCTCGCCCGGTTGGGCCGCCCCGACCTCAGAGTCGGGGTAAACCTGCGGCGTTGCGTCGCGCCGCTCCCAGCGGCTTGGTTGACTCCGCTCACGCCCGTTCGCGTCGCCCTGCGGGTGCCGAAACAACACGGCCCCGTCTCGCGGCTACCCTCGCCGCTCGGCTTTGACATAGGGGGATGGGGACAAATCAACGCTCAACGTCAAACGCTCAACGTGCAACATTCAAGGGGCAGGGGGGAGAGACCGAGGCACCGCTACAGGCAACGGTCGTGCGGAAGCCCGACCCTCTAAGCGGAAACGACGGCCCCGACCTCGGAGTCGGGGTAAATTGCGACCCAGGATACCGCGTGGTCGCGTCTCGCTCGGCTAGTGCCGCTTTCGGCTCCGCCGGACGGGCGGTCCGCGTTTAACAAACGCGGCTACCCTTCAACGCTGCTCAGGGCAGGCCCTTCGACTGCGCTCGGTTCGACTCTGCTCACCGCAGGCAAGCTCAGGGTAGACGGGGCCACGCAAAAAGTGAAAATTACCAAACGAAGCCAATGTTTTGGGGGTGTTAGAGGGTGTGGATTATCTTGAGGGAAAAGATGTTAGAAGTTAAAGTGTGCCAATTTGTCACTTGGCTTCGTTTTGTCAAAAATGGCTTCGTTTGGGGGTGAAACCAGGCAGTTTCGGCTGTGGAAGGTGTTTCCGGGGCAGTTTTTGTCCCTCTCACCTTGATCCTCTCCCCCGGAGGGGAGAGGAGAATTCCACCGTGGCCGGACATATGAATGGTCGGTTGGGGCGTGGATTGACGGTAGTGAGATTGTCTGTTAGAGTTAATGTTGATCGTTCTGGTCGTTGTAGCGCCCTCAAACACGAATGAATCCGTGGCAACTTCCCGAGTAATCGACACTCTGACAGTGACACCCGCCCCGAAGGTTTCGAGGCCGGTGGATCAAGCAGCGGTGTCCGAGTCGGCGACTGTCAAATCGCCGCACGTGGCCACGCCCTCGGAACGCGTCGTCACCGACGGCAAATTCTTCCGGGTCGGCTCGCAGAAGTTTCATCCCAAGGGCGTGACCTACGGGCCGTTCAAGCCCGACGAGACGGGCGGCACGTTCCCGAAGCCCGAACAGGTGGAGCGCGATTTCGAGTTGATGAACCGGCTCCGCGCGAACTGCCTGCGGGTCTATCATGTGCCGCCGCGCTGGTTTCTCGATCTAGCGGAGGAGCACGGGTTGAAGGTGTTGGTGGATTTTTATTGGCCCAAACACACTTGTTTTCTGGAAGACGTGGAGACGGTGCAGTTCGCGCGGCGGGCCACGCGGGAGGCGGCGGTGGCGCTGGCGGGTCACCCGGCGGTGTTCGCCCTCACGTTGGTCAACGAAATCCCGCCCGACATCGCCCGCTGGTACGGGGCGCCGCGCATTGCGCACTTCATTGATGAACTGGCCGCGATTGTCAAGGCAGTGGACCCGCAACGGCTCGTCACGTTCGTCAATTTCCCGACCACCGAGTTCCTGCAACCGACCAGCCTCGATTTCGTCAGCTTCAACGTGTATCTGCACGACCCGCGCCCGTTCGCCAACTACCTCGACCGCTTGCAGAACATCGCGGGCGACAAGCCGCTGGTGTTGACGGAGTTCGGGGTCGATTCGGTACGCGAGGGCGAGGAGGCCAAGGCGCAAATTCTATCCGGACACATCGAAATCGCCTGCCGCGAGGGTCTGGCGGGCACGTTCATCTTTTCGTTCACGGACGACTGGCATACGGGCGGACACCAGATTGAGAACTGGTATTTCGGGCTGACCACGCGCGATCGCAAGCCGCGTCCCTCGTTTTACGCGGTTGCCGAACAATACAAGCGGGCTCCGTACTTTCCGCTGCCGCAATATCCGAAGGTCAGCGTGGTCGTGGCCAGTTACAACGGCGGGCGGACGTTGCCTGCGTGCCTGGATTCGTTGACGCACCTGAACTACCCGAACTACGAGATCATTCTTGTGGACGATGGCTCGACGGATGACACGGCGCGGGTTGCATCGCATTATCCGACGGTGCGCACGATTCACCAGGAGAACCTGGGGCTGAGCGCGGCGCGCAACACGGGCATCGAGGCCGCGGCGGGTGAGATCGTCGCGTTTACCGACAGCGATTGCCGCGTGGACGAAGACTGGTTGTATTACGTCGTGGGTGACCTGCTCAAGACCGACGCGTGCGCGATCGGGGGCCACAATTTCCCGCCGCCGGAAGACAGCCCGGTGGCGGGCTGTGTGGCGGTATCGCCGGGCGGTCCCGCGCACGTGATGCTGGACGACCGCAACGCCGAGCATATTCCCGGCTGCAACATGGCGTTTTGGAAGTGGGCGCTCGAAGAGATTCATGGGTTCGACCGGCAATTTCGCGCGGCGGGAGACGACGTGGATGTTTGCTGGCGGCTGCTGCAGCGCGGCCGGAAAATCGCGTTTTCGCACTCGGGTTTTGTGTGGCATTACCGGCGCAACACCATCCAGGCGTACCTGAAACAGCAGCGCGGCTACGGCGTGGCCGAAGCGCTCCTGCGTCGGAAGCATCCCGAATTCTTCAACAGCCTGGGCGGAATGCGCTGGCGGGGTCGGATCTACAGTCCATCGCGTGTCGCCGGATTTTTTGGGAAATTCGTCATTTATCATGGCACCTTCGGGAGCGCGCTGTTCCAGACGCTGTACACGCCGGAGCCGAGCGGACTGCTCACATTGTTGACGAGTCTGGAATGGCACGTCGTGTTTACACTGGGGGCGTTCCTCCTGGCAACGGTTTGGCCGGCGTTGTGGCCGCTGCCCGTGTTAAGCCTCTGCGCGAGTTTGGCAGTGGCAACCGTCGCGGCGGCGTGTGTGGAATTGCCACCGTGGCAGATGCGATGGTGGTCCCGTCCGCTGGTGGCGGTTCTCTATCTGCTGCAACCGATTGTGCGCGGGTGGCCGAAGTACGCGCGGCGGTTGCGGCGTACCGAGACGCCGCCAGCCGCGTATCAGACGGTGCGGGCGCTGGCCGCGCAGTACAAAGGATTGGGATCCGTGCACACGCTCAATTATTGGAACGAAAAGAGCATCGAGCGGTTTGCGTTTCTGGAGGCGCTGCTGGAATTGCTCGACCGCGATCAGTGGCAGGCGCGCACGGACAGCGGGTGGGACGAATTCGACCTGACAATTTATGGCGACCGCTTCACGCGGGTGGATGTAAAGACCGTGGCGGAAAACCACGGCGGCGAGAAGCGGCTGCTGCGGGCGCACCTGAAGGGTGGCTGGACGTTTCTCGGGAAGATGTCGGTCTTCGCGATTGCGGTCTGCATGTGTCTGGCGGCGCGAATGTGGTGGTCGTTGACGTTGCCCGTGGCGGGAGTGCCGTTGTGGGTGTTGTGGGGATTCACGGTGTTTCCGCTGACGCTGATCGGCCTTTGGGCGGGGTATCTCCAACTGCGCACGCGTCGAAGTCTGCGGCTGGCCACCGCATTGCTGGATGTCTGCGCGAAGCAACTGAACCTCATCAAGCTCAGCGCGCCGAAGAAATTCGTGAAGCCCGACTAGCGTGGGACGGGCACGTCGCAGGTCTGGAGCATTGTCCGCAGTACCTTGTCCGAATCGAAATGTTCCCGGGCAATTCGCCTTGCCGCCCGGCATTGGCGCTCGTAGTCCTTCCCGATTTCCTCGACTGCATTCACGACATCGTCCGCTGTTTGAAAGGCGAACAACCCTTCGCCACAGGGCAGGGTCTCGGCGAATCCGGTGTCTTGCACGATGGCTGGTTTGCCCGAAGCGAGGTAGGCGACCGTGCGATCGCTGAACCAACCACAGCGCGTCTTGACATAAGCTTCCTTGGCCACGCTGAATTCGCCTCGGGAGTGGCCGATGTAATCGAGATAGGCCTTCACACTCGACGTGGCCGCCAGCGCTTCGGAAATGATCCAGCCGAAATCGCGCAACGGTTGCGCGGGAGCGTTCACGCCGCCAAGCGCAATCTCAAACACATTACCGGCGCGACGAGGTAGATCGAGATACTTGAGCAGCTCGACATTCTTCTGTCCGTAGCTCACACCCCGATACTCGACGCTGCCATACGCACTCCAGCTCATCACAGTCGTAAACCGTGGAGCCTTGGGAGTGAATTGCGGAGAGATCAGGTCGAGAGCGAGAGGTTGCCGAAACGGATGCCAGCACAGGCCATGCGTCGGGATTGGGCAGTTGGGTTTCCCAATCCGTTCGCCAAAGGTGAAGTGAAAATTGAAATCATGCGGCGACGCATAGCCCGGACAGGAAGGACTTGGCGTGGGCGACATCTTGAATTGGGTGAAGCCAGGATCGATATCGACAAAGATGCGCGTCGGGCACTCGCAGAACTCTTCGAGCCATGTGGTGGAGGAAGAACTCATTACAAATGCCGCGTCGCGGCACAAGCTTCGGACCTCGTCGCGCTGCAAGCCCTGCCATTCTTCCGACGCGTCCACGTAACACCAGCGCCGCAGGCCGATTCGTTTGAAGAACGGCAGGATTTGCCCCAAGCCGTGCGTGGGATCGTCGGTCATCGTGTTGGTGGGCGGGTCATAACACGCATTGGGCCAACCGTAGTGCTCGAGGAAGACGACTTCGTAGCCGAGTTTTGCGAGGCCTGCAAGAAAGTGATACTGCGACAAGAGATGGCCGCCGAGCGGATAGCGGGCGAGATATCCCGCGAAGATGGCGATCGGCCGACTCATGCGGTGGCTTTCGTGAGAAGATCGGCAAGGACCGTGCGCGCATCGAACATCTTCGCGGCGAACTGGCAGGCGGCGCGTGAATGCGCGGCATAGTCAGCGTTGATGGCATCAATTCCCGCAACCGCCTCGTCGAGGGTGCGAAACGCAAATAACCCGTGGCCGGTGGGATAGAGGTTGCTCCAGCCCGTGTCCTGCAGCACGCACGGTCGTCCGAGCGCGAGATAGCACGCGCTGCGGCAACTGAACCATCCGCTGCGCGATTTGACGTACCCTTCCTTGGCGACGCTCCACTCGCCCTTGGAGTGGCTCAAGTACTCGCGATAGGTCCACGGGTCGGGCAGGTGTTCCGCAGGCTCGATGATCTGCCAGCCTTTCTGCTGAAGTATTTCCGTGGGACGTTTCATGCCGGGTCCCATGCCCATGGCGATTTCGAACTTCTGCGCGGTCCGCTGTGGGAGATCGAGGAATTTGAGGAACTCCACGTCCTTCTGTCCCCAAGTTTCGCCGTTGTATTCGCAATTCTTGTACGAAACCCAGTTCATCACCGTGGTGAAGACGTCGCGGGGCGCTGCCGTGCCGGCATTCCACCAGTCGAGCACCACCGGTTGACGCGTCGGAATCCAGTGGAAACCGGCGTGGGGAACTCGGCAGTCGCGCGCGCCGATGTTTTCGGCGAACGTGAAGTGACGGTTGTGCGCGCGGAGACGGTCGATCACGTTATGGTCGCCGGAAGCGAGCGCGACCTGCGTGAACATCGGGTCGGAATCGAGGAACGCCCTGTGTGGGATGGAGAGATATTCGGGGCGCAACCAACCGCACCCCGAGACGTTCAAGAAGAGGTTGGCTGTGGCGCAAATCTCTTTCGCTTCCGCTTCGGTATGGCCGTGATAACTTGCATCGGGCGCGCTGCGATACATCCAGCGGTCGGCCAGCCCGAGTTTTTCCATCACGCCGCGCAGGTAGTTGACGTTGTAGCTGCAATCCTCGCTGATGGTGTTCTTGATCGGGTCATACGGCCACATCTCGGTGTCTTCGAGGTAAAACACGTCGTGGCCGAGTTGGCGGAACCCCTCGACGAATTGCAGGTAGTCCCACGCCACGCCCCCGAACGCGTATTGCCCGACCAATCCCGTGACGATGATGCGCACAGAGGGAAGTTATAGTAGCTGCGCGTCCAAGAGACAACCTCGGCGAACTGCGGCGTAAAATGAAGAAGGAAATGGCCGCCCAAACGTCGGGCGATTCGCTCACGCATGGGGCGGACGGCTACGGGACGGCGCCTTCGAGGTGAATCTCGCCGAAGGCGTCTCAACGGATTTCACCGACTCAGTGCCCATCCGCAAGTGTTCAGCGGTCAACCTCTCACAAAACTGTCCACTCCGGCGGAGGGTGGACTGGTGACCAACCGCTTTTGCACTGGACACGAACACCAACGCATTTCAGAGTGCGCGGGATGCGGAACGAAAGATGGTTCGTGGCCGTTTCCCTCGTCCTCGGCGCCTTCGCATTTGGCGTCGTGCTGGCCTGGCACCGCGTCGTCGATGGCGATCTGTGGGCGCGTCTGGCGGTCGGCGCGCACGTGTGGAAGACGGGAACGGTGATGCGCCACGACGTGTTTGCATTCACACCGACGTTGCCTCAATGGATTGACCACGAATGGGGCGCGGGCGTGGTGTTCTTTGCGATGCTGAACTGGTTTGGGCCGGCATCACTGATGATTTTCAAAATCGGCGCAGCGTTGGGTGCGCTCGCGGTGTGCATCGCCGCCTCGCGTGCCGGCGGGACAAACTGGGCCAGCGTGCTGTTTCTCGCGGCGCCATGCGCGCTGACGGTGTTGCCCGGCTACGTCCCCGTGGTGCGCAGCCATGTGCTCACGTATTTTTGCTTCGCCGCCACACTGTGGTGGCTGGAACTGATGCGGGGCGGACGGCATTGGGCGTCGTTCGCTATCGTGGCATTGATGCTCGTGTGGACCAACGTCCACGGCGGGTTTGTCGTTGGCCTCGCGGCGATTGCCGTCTATGCGACGTGGTTGAGGAAGCGCGCCGCGCTGGCCACGCTGCTGGCAGCGCTGGCGGTCACTTGTGTGAATCCGTATGGATTGAGTTACTGGACGTATCTCGTGCCCGCCTGGCTGCATCCGCGCGCCGATATTGCGGAATGGGGACGAATGCCGATGTGGGGACTTGATCCGTATTTTGGTTTTCGGCTCTTGTTCGTGATCGTCCTCGGCGCCATCGCTTGGGGATGGAAACACCGCACAGGGAACGGGCTGACCATGCTGGCGCTGACCGCCGCCGCAGGGTGGTTGCACCGGCGGCACGCGCCCTTTTTCGGGTTGGCGGCGCTGGTGTACATCGGGCCGTACCTCGATGGGAAGCGGTTGCGAGTGGGGGCCGTCGCGGCGGCGTACGTGGTGATCGCGGCGGTGGTTGCCTGGAGGTTTTTGCCGTGGGCGGCGCTGGAGCCGGCGGTGCCGGCCACTTTTTATCCTGTACGCACGGTGGACATCCTCGAAGCGGCGCACGCGGAAGGAAACCTGGCCGTGCCGTTTCGCTGGGGCAGTTACGCATCATGGCGGCTGGCCCCACAAATCAAGGTGTCGATGGATGGACGCTACGAAGAGATGTATCCCGAGGAGACGTTCGTGGTGAACCACGCGCTGTTTTACAAGGACGGGGCGAACTGGGATGAATTGCTGCGGCGATACCGCGCGGATTACATCCTTGTTGAATTGCGGACGACGCGGTTGCAGCCCGACGATCTTTTGTCGCGTGGCTACGAAGCGGTGTGGTCTGACGATACTTCGGCGTTGTTTGCACATCATGAAGTCGCGCCGGGTCTGCGCGCCGCCGCCGCCAATCTTCCCTCCACAACCCGCGAGCCCCTCGACCCGCATCTGGCAGATCGATGGCTGCCCGTGAGACCGTGAGCAGCTCTACAGTGATTGAAGTATCTCGGCAGGCGGTTTCTCGATCTTGTCGATGCGGAGTTTCTGCGGGGTGGTTTCGCCGGCGGCTTCGATGGTGTCGCCGACTTTCTTATTCAGCAGCGCCTGCGCGAGGGCGGCGGGGTAACTGATGATGCCGCGAGCAGGATCGCTGTCCCAAGCGCCGAGAATGTGATAGGTCTGCGACTGGTTGGTCCCGAGGTCGGTCACGGTGACGGTCGTGCCGATGCTGACGACGTCGGTCTTGGCGTCGGCGAAGTCGGTCGGATGGGCATGCGTGAGGAGGATTTCCAGTTCGGCCCGGCGGCGCATGAGAAGCTTCTGCATGTCCTTGGCCGCTTTGAACTCGAAATTCTCGCGCAGATCGCCGTAACTGCGGGCCAGCCCGATTTCCTTGCTGTTTTGCGGGATTTTTTTCTGTATGATGTCGTCGAATTCGGCCCGGCGCTTGTTGTAGCTGCCCCACGAGACAATGAGCGGCTGCTCCTTGACGGTTTTGGTGACGAGAAACTCCTGCACGAACGGATGTTCTTTGACGACGCGCGCCAGGAGCGACCGGCGATCGAGTTCTTCGAAGGCCGAGGTGGAGAGAATCAAGCGGGCGATCTTGCGCACGGTTTCGGTGTCGGCCTCGACCAAAAGATCAGCCACGAGTTCCCCCTCCCCGAAGAGCAGATCACGCAGTTTCTTGCTGACGGACTTGTTCGGGGCGGACTCGATCGAATCAATTACCGCGAAAAGCAGCGCGGGAGTTTGCAGCGCGTCCAGCCACGGATACGCCTTGCGGGAAGCAGGCGTCGAGATGTTCCGGCAAATCCAGCACAATAATTCTGTTCCGGCAGTCTGGTTGTGGACCCATTGCTCGATCGCGTCCGCTTTCTGGGCGAGCACGTCGGCAATCTCATCGAGCGACTTGGTGGACAGCCGGTTCAGTTCCCGCAACAGGCGGTCGGGCGCGGTGGATTTGAGGACGGCGAGCGCACGCCGTTGAGCCGATGTGCTCAACTCATCCAACACCACGGACAGGTCCGGGATTGCCGGGAGCAGGCTGGCAAGCAACGCGGCGGTGTCCTCCGTGGGTGCCTTCTGGTGCTCGCGCAGTTGTTCGAGAACGACGGCAGCTTCGATGCGCTCGACGTGCCGGCTTGCTGGGGTTTTCTGGAGCGCTTCGAGCAGTGTGTCTTGAAACTCCTGGATCAAAAGTTCGGCGTTTTCGAGCTCGTCCACGAGCTTGAGGAACTGGCGGGCCACCTCGGTCTGCTGGGCAGGTCCTTTGGCATCGTGGAACGCCTCGATGATTTCGTCCTGCTGCGAAACCGGCGCGGTGCGCAGAACCACGGGGTTGGTCTTCTTCGCCGGGAGATCAAAATGAGAATCTTTCTTCAACAACTTGCGCGCGTTCTCCCACCATTTCTTCCATTGATTGGCGGGAATAACCGAGCCCGAGAGCAGGGCTTCTATCCGGTCGGCCGTGGCCGCGCGATGCTGGCTGAGAAGCACGAGACGGAGCAGCGCGACGGGGTCTTCGGCGGCGAGCCGCTTCAGGCCATCGAGGTCGGTGAGCTTGCGGACTTCGATGTGGTCGTTGCTGACGGGCGCGAGGCTGTCGGAGGCGTAGGCCAACTGCATGCAATGGGATGGGTTGTGAGCGAACGCGACAACAATCTGTCCGAGTGTCGTGTCGAAGGATTTCACACGGCCGACGCCCCAGCTTTTGTGCTGGCCGTAGGTTCCCACCTGGAGCGCAAGCAAGGTCTCGACCCGGACGATCGCGGTTGGGAGGGGTGTACGATTTTGGTCAAGCTCCGCGACGGCGAGGATGGTCTTGAGACGGGGATCAGACTCATGGAGTTGACTGAAGGCCTTGGCGAGCTCGACGCGCAGCTGTTTGTCAGTCGGCTTCGCTTCTGCTTGCAGCTTAAGGGCATAGAGCCATTCGTGATGCTTGCCGTCGGCCTTGATGCTCTCGGTGATCAGAGAGGCAAGTTCTGCGGCCATGTCGGACTGTCCGGCATCGGCAAATTCCTTTGCGAGAAGGAGCAGAAACTCAGGTTGGTCAGAGAATTGCTCTGCTAATTCCAGCCAAAAGGCTTGGGCGCCCTCCCAGTCGGACTGGGACAGGAGGTCTTTGAGTTGCTGATGGTGATTTTGTGTCGAAGTCATTTGAGATCAGAGAGATATTGTGTTTGCGATAAGGACGATAGCGAACAACAAACCGCTGGCCCGCCAGCTTGCCGATGCTGGCGGCCAGAGATATAGAGATGATGAAACACCCATGAGATGGATTTCCACGTTTGCTGCACTTTGGCTATTTCTTGCCGTTGGGTGCCAGTCTAACCAAAATGTACAGGTCTTGTCTCCTGAGAAATTTGCCGCCACGACCAGTGGCGCAGCCTACAGCACCACCGACACGAATGCAACGACCGGAACCAACGCCAAACCGCGTGTGATTGTGCCCGGCGTCAGCATCAGCGTGACCGTGGACCAGGATCACAGTCTCGATCACGTCTACGTGGTGCCGATTAGCGGGGCGATTGACTTTGTGCCACTCGGTCGTGTCCAGACGGAGGGACTGACCGCGGATGAGGTGGCGCAGAAGATCAAAGAAGGCTTGGAGAAAGACTATTTTCAGAAGGCCACGGTAACGGTGGCCATCGAGTCCGCGCCCGCCACGGGTGGCGGCGGTGCGGGGGGCGTCATCTACGTGATCGGGGACGTGAATCGGCCCGGTCCGTTGTTGCTGCCGAAGGACGAACGTTTTACCGTGACCAAGGCGATCATCGCGGCGGGCAACTTCGCGACTTTCGCCAATGGTGGCAAAGTGCAACTGATCCGCTACGACAAAATGGGCAAAAAATACCTCACGCACATCGACGTGGATCGAATCATGAAGCGCGGTGAGTTTGAAAAAGACATCCAGGTTCAGGACGGGGACTGGATCATCGTGCCGGAGAAGTTGATCAACTTTTAGCCATGGGGGCCGGGACGCCAAACGGGAGTTGCCTATGATGAACCAAAACGTCGCGGAAAACAGGTCCGAGAGCGTTGACATCAAGGAGTACATCGCCGTACTGCTAAAACGGAAATGGCTCGTGCTGATTTGTTTTCTGCTCAGCATGGCCGGCACCACGGCGTTCCTGTTCACCCGACAACAGATCTACGAAGCGGATACCAAGTTGCTGGTGACGACGGCCGGCGGATCGGTACCGGTTTCCGAAGTGACGCGCGAGGACGAGAGCCGGTTCTATGCCACGCAGATCGAGATTCTCACGGAGCAAACCATGTTGCGTCGCGTCCAGTTGCGGATGCGAAAGACCCCGGACGAAGTCCGGGAAAACCTTGCGGACCTGAAAGTCGAGCCCATTCGTGGCGCGGCGATCCTGATGATCCGCGTGCAAAGTCCCTCGGCGGATTTTGCGAAAGACTTCGCCAACACGCTCTGCGAGGAATACATGCATTTTCGTGACGAGCAGCGCGCGCAAAGTTCCGAGTCCGCGCTGCTCATGTTGACGAGGGAAATCAAGCGTCTCGGCGAAGAGAAGCAGGCGGCGACCGAGAAGATGCTGGACTATGCCAAGCAGAACCACGTGGACCCGATGGGCAGCGTGGGGTTCGCCTGGTACAAGCGGTTCAACATGCTGAACTACGGTTACGCCACGGCCGCCAAAGCCTATAATGAGGCGAAGACGCGCAAGGAATTGCTCGACAGCCGACCGGATACCTCGACGGTGCTGGCCCTGCTGGCGGCGGAACGCGAGGCGGGTATCGATTCGTTCGCGCAAGGGGCCGTCAGCTCCAATGAAACCCAGCAGGTTGTCTCCAAGGGCATGGAACTGGACATCTTTGTGGAAGAAGATCCCTCTCTGAACACGCGGGTGCAGGTTGGAGCGGACGGCACCATCAACTATCCCGGCATCGGCGCCGTACCGGCCGACGGCCTCACGACGCAGGCTCTTGCCGAAAACATCAAGCAGGGACTGTTGGGCAACAAGCTGGTCAAGCCCAAGGAATGGGGTGACCATGGTGGAATCATTTACACGGATGAGTTGCAGAAAGTCATGACGGCCACGGTGAGAATCATGGTCGAAGACCCGAACACTCCTGCCGCCGGCGACGTTCAGGCGAAAGCCTCGGACGGATTGGGACGCTACTCGTTCGGTGCGTTGAACGAAACGGTGTCGAAACAGCTTTTTGAGCTGGAGAGAAAGAAACGGGATTTGGAGGTCAGGCTGGATGAAATGCGCAAGATCTACAAACCGCGACATCCGGCGCTGATCGAAGTCGAGCGGCAACTGAACGAGACGACCTCACAAATCAATGGGGAGATCGAGTTTATCCGGCAGAAGGCGGACGCGGATCTGGTGGTTGCCAAGAAAAACTTTGATGAGATGTCGGCGCTGGGCAAGCAACTGGACAACGCGGTGTATATCGATGGCGAAAAAGCGACCGAATGGAAGACGTTGAAGGATGACGTCGACCAAATCCAAAGCCTCTACAATGCGCTCCTATCCCAGTTGATGAAAATTGATGTGTCGCAGGGATTCAATTCGCGGACCGTGTCCGTGTTGGAGGCCGCCCTTCTTCGGCCCGAGCCTGTCTACCCCAAGAAGATGAAGATTTTGTTGATGGCGGCCTTCTTTGGCTTGGGCATGGGATTGGCGTTGGCGTTCTTCATCGAGTACATCGACGATTCCATCAAGTTGGCGGAAGAGGTCGAGCGCGATCTGCAACTGCCGTTCCTCGGGATGATCCCGGCCGCGCAATGGAACCCCGATGATCTCAGCGCCCATCGGTTGGACCGGTTGAAACAACAGGGCGGCGTCGCCGAATCGTATCGTGTCGTCCGCTCGGCGATCATCTTCTCCACGCCGCGCGAAAAACTTCGTTCGATCCTGGTCACCAGCGCGGTGCCGCGCGAAGGCAAGACCACCACGTGCGTCAATCTCGCCGTTGGGTTCTCGCAGGTCGAGGATCGTGTGTTGCTGGTCGATGCGGATCTCCGTCGTGGCGAAACCCACAAGTATTTTGGCTTTGAAAGAGACAAGGGCTTGGCCGATGTGCTGCTCGGGGAAGCGACGCCCGAGGAAGTCATCAAGCGCGGTGATGTTGCCAAACTGGACGTCATCACCTGCGGCGCCTATCCGTCGAACCCGGCGGAGTTGCTGCTCGGGTGGCGGTTGAAGGAGTTCCTCGAGTGGGCCTACAAACATTACGACCGGGTGGTCGTCGATTGCCCGCCCGTGATGGGCATCGCGGATAGCGCTATTCTCGGCTCGGTCGTTGACGGCGTCCTGTTCATCATCTGGGCGGGTCGCACCTCGCGCCGTTATGTTCGCGTGGCGAAGATGACGGCGGTCAGCCGCGGGGCGAAAGTGTTTGGTTTCGTGCTCAACAACCTCGAGCCCGGCCGCGTCGGCTACTACCATTACTACCCGTACTACTACAGCTACTACTCGCGCGGGTATTACTACGCCCACAAAGAAGACGAGGGCAAGGGTGGCGATATCAAGGGCATCGAGGTCCCCACGCAACAAGACGGCAAGGATGAAATCGACGACGTGTATTGATCAGCGTTGCCGCGTGTGGACGCCTAGACGTCGAAAATTACTACCGCACGCCAGGAGCCGTCGGGCTGCGATTCGACGCGGAGTTGATGGTAGGTGACGGCTTTGATCTCTTCGTTGGTCTGCGAGCGCGTGAAGTCGATCGGGCCGCCGCGGAGCGTGGCCGTGAGCCGATGCGGTGTCAGTTCGTGAATCTCAAAATTGTCATATAAGACGTGGTTCACCTCGATTTCATAAAGAAGATCGGTGAGCCAGTCATGCAACAAATCTTCCGTGGATTCTGCCTGGAGTTCGATTGATTTCTGACGGTTGCTTTCTGGTTTGTGCAAGCGCCCGAGCGCCTCGTACATGGCGCACGCGGCGTTTTTGAATAATTCGGCGAGGCTGTTGCCGTAGACGCGGACGCCGATATCCGCCGTGTGGTCGAAGAATTCGAACCGATCAGTCACTCTTGTAGTTTGCCCACTTCGCTTTGCGATCCGCAACCAGTTTGTCGAATTTTTCAAGCTGGTCGGGCCGCAACACGACGCGTGCCTTGGCATCGAAATCATCCAGCGCCGTGAGAACCTTTGGCTGGCACTGTCTGCGCGCGTTTGTGATCTGCACCTGCGCGGCCTGAACGAGCCCGAGCACCTGCTGTCGCTGTGCCGCATCGAGGCGCAGTTGGCGGCTCAAACGCCGGGTGATCTCCTCCGCGGTAAACGCTGTTTGACCGTGCAACACGCGATGAAGACGCTTGGCCGCGGCGGCGTCCGTAAGGAACGCACCGGCGGTCATTCCAAGCAGGAATACAACAACCACCCCGAGAATCGCCTTCCAGTTCTTCATGTTATTCTCCACCCGTCAGGCCCGCCAGTGCCGTTTCCTCTCCCGTTCCGAGTGCGGCCTGGGTGCCCGCTTGGGATTGCACATTGTAGGACCACACGCCGGTGACGACGACAATGGCCGCAAACACGGGCATGAGCCGCCAGGTAAGGACGGCCCATGGTGTCGGCTGCTCCCGGTTCTCGCGCAGGGTCGCCAGCAGCCGCGTCTCGAAACCGTATTCGGCGCGCGACGTATCCAGCCTCGAAGTCCGCGCAGTTCGGAATAGTTCATTTAATTGTTCATCGTTCATGGCTCGCCTCCAGAATTCTCTTGAGCGCCTGTCGCGCGCGAAACGCGCGCACTTTTACGTTCGACTCACTCCAGCCGGTCAGTTCCGCCGTTTCGCGCACCGACCGTTCCTCCAATTCCAGCAACGCAATCACGAGCCTCTCATCGGGCGTGAGCCTGACCATGGCCAATTGCAGCAACTCGCGGGCATGCTCGGCGTTGCCGCTCGGTTGTGTGCCGATCTCAATCCCGTCGAGCGGCACGTTTTCGCGATCGTGACGCATCGCCCGCAGGAAGTCATAGCAGGAGCGCACCGCGATGCGCGACACCCAATGTTCGAAGGGCGCGTCGCCGCGAAAGCTCTTTAATTTTCGATAGGCCTTCACGAAAATCTCCTGGGCAATGTCCTGCAACTCGGCGTCGTTTCGCGCAAACCGCGCCGCAATGCCGAACACTTTCCGCTTGTGTCGGGCCACCAGGGCAGCGAACGCCTCATCGTCACCCGCGAGGGTGGACTCAATGAGGCGTTGGTCTGTCGGTTCATCGGTCTGGCCGCTCATCGCGCCGCTATTATTAGTCGGTGGCGATGCGATTGGCAATGTGTTGCAGAAGCCCATCAAAGCGGGCATCCGCATCGATTTGCATGTCCTTCAGTTTCTGGATTTGCCCGGGCGTGAGTACGGCGCGAATGTCGTGGACAACGTGGGCGCGTTGCACGGCCAGATCAGCCTCGAGTGTCGCGACCTTGGCGGCCTCCGCGCGGATGGCGGTTTCATCAATTGTTTGCGCGCGGATCGTATCGCGCAACGCGCGCCGCTTGGTCACGACCGCTTTCACCAACGGCCCGACGGTTGGCTGGTAACTGCGCAGGATGGCGTTTACTTGCGCCTTCTGCTGGTCGGTGACCCCGAGTCGGGCCAGTCTCCGCGCGAACCGGCCGTTGGCAATGCCGACCTCGTTGGTATCGGCATGCGCTAGGAAGGCGAAGAAGCCCCCGACGGTCAAGGCGGCCACGATGCCCGCTCCAATCAGAGCTTTCGTATGTGCTTTCACAAAGCTGCCACGTCCCTTTCACCAACACTAGACGTGGCACGGCGTGTAAAGGTTACGATTTTTCGTGCTGGAGACGGAGTTGTCCACACGCGGCATTGATGTCGGTGCCTTCCTCGTCGAGGTTACAGATTCAATGCGGCTGGGAAGGCCCCATGCGGTCAAGGTGCGAGTTGACTCTAGCCAACGCGTTTGACTTCGCAGCGATTTCACCGTCAACTTTGCGTACAGCCATTTCCCATGCCCTGCCATCTGCTTCCTCGACCTCTCGGAACGCGTAGTACCATTGCAGACGTTCCTCATTCAAGTGGGTCTGCAGCCGCATCAGCTCATCGGTTAACTCTGCACGTTCTTTCTCCAGCAACTGTCGTGACCTCGCTCGCTCAAGTCCGCGAGTGAATAGCCACACTCCGCTCAGGAGGGTGAGTGCGAGCAGCAAACCGACTCGGGCGCGAGGCTTCATGACCTTTCCGTTTGCAGCCGCAACTGCCCGCAGGCGGCATTGATGTCGGTGCCTTTTTCCATGCGCAGGGTGCTGGTGACGTCGTGGGACTGGAGGGTGTGCTGGAACATCTTACAGCGGTCGCGGTCGGGGCGCTTCCACGGCAGACCCTCGACGGGATTGTAGGGAATGAGGTTTACCTTCGCGTGGAGTCGCTTGGCAATGGCGCCGAGCTTGTGGGCTTGCTCGAGCGAATCGTTGACGCCGTCGATGAGGATGTATTCGAACGTCATCATGCGCTTCCTGGTGTTCGCGTAGTAATCGCAGGCGGCGAGAAGCTCTTTCAGCGGAAATTTCCTGTTCACGGGCATGATCTTCTCGCGCACCTCGTCGGTCGCGCCGTGAAGCGAGACGGCGAGACGAATTTGCATCGGCTCATCGGCAAGTTGCTTGATGCGGGGAACGAGACCAACGGTGGACACGGTGATCTTGCGCGCGCCGATGCCGACACCCCACGGCGCATTGATGATCTTCAGGGCGCGCAGGAGGTTGTTGTAATTGGCCAGGGGCTCGCCCATACCCATGACGACGATGTTGCTGACCTTTTCGCCACTGAGTTTCTGGATTTGCAGCACTTGATCCACGATCTCGGCCGCCGTGAGATTGCGTTTCACGCCTTCCAGGCCGCTCGCGCAGAATTTGCAGGCGAAGGCGCACCCGACCTGTGTCGATACGCACACGGTGTGCCTGTCGCTGCTGCTGGTGAGACCCGGTGTGGCGGGGATCAGCACGGTCTCGATGAGCGAGTGGTCACGGAGTTGGAAGAGGAACTTCTCCGTCGTGTCGGTGGCGTTGCGCGTCTTGAGCGCGTGAACGGCATTCAAGTCGAAGCTGGCGGTGAGTTTTCCGCGCAAGGCAGCGGATAGATTGCTCATCTGGTCGAACGAGTCCGCCTGCTTCTCGTAGATCCACTGCAAGACCTGGTCGGCACGGTACGCGGGTTGGCCCAGCGCCGCGAAGCGCGAGACAAGTTCTTCGCGAGAGAGCGACTTGATGTCTTCCTTGGCGTTCATACCTTGTTGGCCTTGAGTTCGTTCAGCGAATAGTGTGTGCCGCGCCAGTCGATGCCGTCATTTCGCAACGTTTTCAGCGCAGCTCGCCAAATAATGTACTGAAACAATAGTGCCGTAACGGGCATGCCCACGCAATGCCAGCGTTTGGAGCCATGGCAGTGCGCGTTGACTCCGCGGGCGTTGATGTGCGCGAAAACGCGCAACGTCGATGTTGGTGGTCGATGAAACTCATAACAGTTGGGCGTTCTAACCATCGTCCATGCAGGCGGTTTCATCCGCTTTGCGGGGATGCAGCTGACCTGCACCCGTTGACTGGACAGAATCTTGGGTGAGTCTTGGCATTATTTTACTCCTGTCGGTCGTTGTTGTTCAATCCTTCTTGGCCTCCTGCCCCCGAGGGGGCAGCCGCCGCCCTCG